>Ga0207707_10000096_pt1 | contig 88831 bp, 70 predicted proteins | sample KBSC83BmetaG_FD_184336 | JGI IMG/M metagenome (GOLD analysis project Ga0207707, IMG submission 184336) | Corn rhizosphere microbial communities from Kellogg Biological Station, Michigan, USA - KBS C8-3B metaG (SPAdes) (version 2) | ecosystem: Host-associated > Plants > Roots > Rhizosphere ... | reverse complement strand
ACCGATGTCGAACTCAGGTTGCGCGCCCTGCGCGCGGGTGCCGACCGCTGCATCGCGCTGCCCGCAACACCCGGCGAAACCGTCGGCGCGGCGCTCGAACTCGCGATGGTGGACGAGGAAAGCCCATACCGCGTCCTGATCGTCGACGACGACGCGCCGCAGGCATTGTTTGCGCAAGCGATCCTGCGCCGCGCCGGCATGGAAACGCGGGTGTTGGGCGAATCGCTGGCGGTGCTGGAAGAACTCGACCGCTTCCAGCCGGACCTGCTGTTGCTCGACCTCAACATGCCCGACTGCGACGGCTTCGAGCTGACCGCACTGATCCGGGAACGGGACGGTTACGTCAACACGCCGATCGTGTTCCTGTCCGGCGACCAGGACGAGGATCGCCAATTCGCGGCGCTGGATGCGGGCGGCGACGATTTCCTGATGAAGCCGATCCGTCCGACCCATCTGGTCGCCGCGGTCACCAACCGCGTGCGGCGCGCGCGCGCAGCCGCCATGCGCACCCGGCGCAAGCGCCGCCGTGACGCCACGACAGGCCTGCACGAACGCGCGCAATTGCTGGATGCGATATCCGAACACCTCGCCGCGGCCGGTGGCTACACCGCACAAGGTGGTCTGCTGGCGGTGGAATTGCGCGACGCCATGACCTTGCGCGACCGCATCGGGCTGGCGGCCTTCGATCAGGTCCTCACGCAACTGGGCGAATTCGTCCTGCGGCACGCGCGCACGGGTTGCATGACAGCGCGCCACGGCCAGGCGAGTTTCCTGATTTTCTCGGCCGCCCGCAGCGAACGTGACCTGCTGGCGATGGCAACCGAGCTGGTGAGCGCGGCGGATGACGAACGCTTCGGCGCACAGGCAACCGCCGTGCGGCTGGATTGCGCGGTATGCGCCTTCGATGCCGCGACCAGCGAGTCTGCGGTGGCGCTGGCGGCGGTGCAGCACACGCTGATCGCGGCGCGCACGCAGCCGAACCGGATCGCGGTGCACTCCGCGCTCGGCCCCGACCCGACCTCGCTGGCCCAGCGCATTTCGGCGGCGCTGGCGCACGGCTCGTTCGATCTCGTGTTCCAGCCGGTCATTCCGATTCGCGGGGCGGCAGGCCCGCATTACCAAGCCCTGCTGCGGCTGCTGCACGGCGAGCGCGAATTCCTGGCCGCCGAGCTGATCCCGGCCGCCATCCGCGCCGGTTACATCTCCGCGGTTGATGCGTGGGTGGTGGGACGCTGCATCGGAATTCTGGCGCAACACCAGCGCGACGGCGATCCGGTATGCCTGTTCGCCAGCCAATCGCTGCAGGGATGGGAGGACCGCGGCCGTCGCGGCCAACTCGGGGCACGACTCGCGGCCGCGGGCGTGGTGCCGGAATCGCTGATACTCGAATTTCGCTGCGAAGAAATGCGCAACGGTCTTCGTGCCTTGGTCGACCTGGCGCCGGAGCTGAAGCAGGCCGGTGTGCGTCTTTGCCTGGCGGGCGTGGACCGAGACGCGGTGCACGCGGGCTGGATCGAACACCTGCCGCTTGATTTCGTCAAACTCGCGCCCGACCTCGCCGATGGAGAACTGGAAGAAGTCGTGCGCCATGCACACTCGCACCACTTGCGTGTGATCGCGCCGCGCATCGAAACCGTCGCACGCGCCGAGCAACTGCGCGCCGCTAGCGTGGACATGCTGCAAGGCAATCATTTCCAACCGCCCGCCGCCGCCCTCGATCACCCGTTTCCGGGACAAGAGGGCTGACAATGGCAAGCGTGACCGGCGGGGGGCGGATGTCATGGCCGCGTGTGCTGGGCAGCTTCACGCTGATCGCGGCGGGCGCCGCGGCCGCGTTGTGGGTGGCATTTCCCCAGATCGCCGCGTTGTGGGGCTTGCTGCTGATTGCACTGATCCTGTTGTGGCTGGCGCGCGCGCCGCAGGGCGCCATCGCCCGCAACGTTTCGCCTCCGCCCATCCACGATCCCGTCGATGTCGCGATGCGGACCAGGCTCGCATCCGCCCAATCGGAACTGACTTCGCTGCGCGGCGTGCAGCGCGAACTGCTGGCCGCCAAGCAGGCCGCCGAAGCGGCGATGTTGGCCAAGAGCGAATTCCTGGCCAGCATGAGCCACGAAATCCGCACGCCGTTGAACGGTGTCCTGCCGCTGCTCGACATCGTGCTGGGCACCGACCTTTCGCCCGCGCAACGCGAATACCTGATCACCGCCAACGCCTCGGCCAAGGAACTGTTGCGGATCGTCGATGACATCCTCGACTACTCCAAGGCCGAAGCCGGCAAACTGGACCTGGAATCGGTCAGCATCAACATCCGCGAACTGGTGGACAGCGTGAAGCGCCTGCTGGAGAAACCCGCCGAGGCGAAAGGCCTCGCGATGCGCGCGGTGGTCGACGCCGACGTGCGTCCGGTGGTGCGTGGCGATCCGATGCGCATCCGCCAGATCCTCACCAACCTGATGGGCAATGCGATCAAGTTCACCCAACGCGGTGGCGTATCGGTGCGGGTCAGCAAGCGCAACGACACCGCGACCCAGCACGAATTGCTGTTCGCGGTGCGCGATACCGGCATCGGCCTTGCGGCCGATGCCGCCGCGCGTCTGTTCCAACCATTCACCCAGGCCGACGCCTCGGTGACGCGACGTTACGGCGGCACGGGTTTGGGATTGACGATCTGCAAGAAGCTTGTCGACTTGATGGGGGGACGCATTGGTGTGCGTTCGGAGCCCGGTCGCGGCTCGGTGTTCTGGTTCACCATCCCCTTCGAAAAAGCGCCGGGCGATATTTCCGGTGTGCACCGGAGCCTGGCCGGGTCACGCGTGCTGCTGGCCGCCAGCCCGCAGCGTGCGCAGCACATCACGCCTATCCTCGCCACGCTTGAGCTGGACGTTACCCAGGCGTCCAATGCCACGACCGCGCTGGCGCGCCTGCGGCAGAGTGCGCCGCTCGGCAAGACCTTCAGTTTCGAGCTTCTGATCGTGGACGCCGGCAGCGTCACGGGCGATGTTCCCGGGTTGCTTCGCGGGATCCTGGGCGATCGCCAACTCGATTCCCTGCGCCTGCTGGCGCTGGGCCTGGACAACGCGCCCGATTCGCGCGTCGTGCTGACCCCGGCACGCGCGGACGACGCGGCCTTGCGCCAGGGTGTCCGCAGCGCATTCGGGGTTGCACCGCAGGCGCGCGCGCAACCCGTGCTGAGCGCGCCGTTGACGCCCGTCGCCGTCAGGAGCGGCCAACCGCTCAGTGGCAAGGTGTTGCTGGTGGAAGACCATCCCGTCAATCAGAAAGTCGCCCAGAAATTGCTGGAGCGCCTGGGCCTCACGGTGGACGTCGCAGAAAACGGCGAAGTGGCGCTGGACAAACTCCGCGAACAGCCTTACGCGATGGTGCTGATGGACTGCCAGATGCCGGTGCTGGACGGTTACAGCGCCACCCGCCGCCTGCGCGAGATCGAGAACGGGCAGGGCAAGCGCACGCCCGTCATCGCGATGACCGCGCACGCGATGTCCGGTGATCGAGAACGTTGCCTGCAAGCCGGAATGGACGATTATCTTTCCAAGCCGCTCGACCGCCAGTTGCTGGAACAGACGCTGACGCGCTGGATGCCGAAATCAGTGGCCGCCGCACCAGCAACCATAGAATCCGTGGCTGTTGCCATGCCCCCCATCACACCGGAGGCCACACCGCCTGCCATGCAGAATCCACTGCCCCCCGACACCCTGGACGCCGCGACGCTGGTCGATCTCGAAGACATCATGGGCGACGAACTGGTCACCTTGGTAGACGCCTACCTACGCGACGGCGAAACCCGGATGCGCAACATGCGCGAGGCGGCGGACCGCGGCGACAGCATCGAGGTCGGCAAGCTTGCGCACTCGCTGAAATCGTCCAGCGCGAACTTGGGCGCAATTCCGCTGGCCAACCGCGCGCGGCAGGTCGAAGAGGCTGCGCGCAACGGCACCCTGGCCAATCCCGCGGACAGCGTCGCGGCGCTGGAGAAGTTGTATGCCCACGCAGCCGTGGCGCTGAAGCAGCGCTACAAGCGGCCGTAAGCGTTTCGCTCGTACGCGGGTGACTTTCGACGCACAGGTTGGGCTGCCTGAGGCAGGTTGGACTGAACGAAGTGAAGCCCCACGACGCCGCGGTTGGGCTTCTCGTTGCGCAGCCCCAACCCACGCTCTACGCGCTTCGCCATCCACGGCCTGCTTTTGTAGGGCGGGTGACAACCTGCCGGCCGGGAACGTCACTCGGCGGGATGTGCGGTGCTACTCCGTCCTACGCGCTTACTCCCCGCACCTTGTTATTCGCCCTCGCCAGTTCTCGATTGTAGTTGCAGGCATACAACTACCTCGTCGAGAAGTGACATGAAGGCGATGATTTCTGACTCGTTCTTCGGAACTCACGGGTTCCTGCTCACCACAACGCGCGTGCGTTCGTCAATGCGAAGAACGTGGGCTCATGCTGTACCCAATCGGTGTGCGCCCAAGCCTGATCGCGCTCTTCCAAAGAGCCTCTTGTGAAAGCGCTGACATTCTTGCGGCAGAGCGTCTACGAATTCTCCAGGTAGCCATCTGCAGCGCTGCTCATCCGCGTCCCTGCTCTTATGAATAGGCCGGCAATAAGACATGACAGCAGCTAACGTGAGCGCCTCTCGGACAATTTTGTTCTCCGGCGCTCGGACCGTTGCTTGCAACTTCTCCAGGAATTGGCTCGCGTGATTGAGATCGCTAGGACGAGGTGGTAGATCTCGTCAGTTAAAAAAACCATCCATTGAGGCCCTGTGTCAACTGCGAATATGCGTTTGCAGGTAATTCTTCAATCCCACCTGCTCAATCAACCCGAGCTGGGTTTCCAGCCAGTCGATGTGTTCTTCTTCGGAATGCATGATGTCACCGAACAACTGCCGGCTGACGTAGTCGCCAATCTGCTCGCAATGGGCGATCGCGACCTGGAGGTCGGGTAGTGCGGCACGTTCCAGCTTCAGGTCGCACTCGATGCATTCCTTCGGCGTCTGGCCGATCAGCAGCTTGCCGAGTTTCTGCAGGTTGGGCAGGCCTTCCAGGAACAGGATGCGCTCGATCAACCGATCGGCGTGCTTCATCTCGTCGATCGATTCGGTGCGCTCCTGTTCGGACAGCTCCTTGTAGCCCCAGTTGTCGTACATCCGGTAATGCAGGAAGTACTGGTTGATCGCGATCAGTTCGTTGCCCAGGACCTTGTTGAGGTGCTCGATGACCTTGGCCTCGCCTTTCATGTCGGACTCCTTGAGCGGAACGGCGCGCGCAACGCACGCGTCCACGACTATACCGCCAACCCCCATTTGACGAGGCCGTCGTGAGAAGTCAGCCCATGGAAGGGCGCTCTGATGTCGCTTTGCCGAGGAACCGAAGGCTGCAGAGGAGTGCGGAATGCCGCGATCAGGACGATCGCACAAAAACTTCAGGCGGCGACGGGCAGGGCAGCCGCGCGGCGCTCTGATTCGAGCGTGGTTTCCACCAGTTCGCGCGCTTCGCCTTCGCAGCAGCCGCAGCACGTGGTGCAGCCGGTGCGCGTCTGCACGTCTTCGAACGTACGCGCGCCACGCGCGACCGCGCGGCGGATGTCCTGATCGGAAACGGCTTGGCAAACGCAGACATACATGGCGGACTTCTCGAGGATGATCGCTCGACGGTCGCCAATTGAACGCGAATGCGAATGATTGTCAAGTAGCTTCAAGGGACGCAGCCGCAGACATTCGGGTCGCAATCCGTCACGGGACTCTTCGTCAGGCCAGCGGCTTCGAAGGCAAAGTTGATGCGACGGGACAGCCACCAAGCCCCGGTCAAGGACGATCGCAAGATGTAAACCCGATCTCGACGGAACAGGCCGCCTCGACCAGCGGCGCGAAGTAGCGCAACGCCCGTTTGTAGACCTCGCGCTTGAAATCCACCACGTGTTCAGCGGGATACCAGAAATCCACCCAGCGCCACACGTCGAATTCGGGACTGGCATTCGCGTCCAGCCGGAACGCCGAATCCTGGTCCAGCATCCGCAACAGAAACCATACCTGCTTCTGACCGATGCAGGTCGGATGCCGGCCGCGCCGTACATAGCGCGGCGGCAGGCGATAACGCAGCCAGCCGTGGGTCGAGCCCAGCACCTTGACCTGTCCCGCGCGCAGGCCGGTTTCTTCCTCCAGCTCGCGGTACATCGCCTCGTCGGGTGTCTCGTCGGTGTTCATGCCGCCCTGCGGGAACTGCCAGCCGTCGCGCTGCACCCGCCGCGCCCAGAACACTTGGCCGCTCGCATTCAGCAACACGATGCCCACATTCAGGCGGTAGCCGTCCACGTCGATCATGGGCCGATTCAAGCACAGCCCGAGAACGCGAAGCAAGTTCGCGCGGTCATAGAACCAGGCCGCGCGGCCACGCCACCCGCGCGGCTTTCCATCTGTTGGCTTGCACGCGGCGCGACGGCTGGCTATAAGCGGCGGATCAAATTCTTCGGGCAGGCATGGCTTCGACGATCTTCCATCACTGGCTGGACCAATATCGCGCGCTGCCGCCTTCGCGTCAGCTCTGGATCCAACGCGGCCTGTGGACGCTCGGCGCCTTGGTGATTTTCGGGCTGGGCGTGGCGTTCGGACGCGGATTGGGATTCCCGAACGGCCTTGAAGCGCGCGCACGTCGACTGACGGCGCAAAACGTCGCGCTGCAGGACCAGCTTCAGGGATTGCAACAGCAGCAGCAAACCACGTCCACCGCGCTCACGGCATTGAAACAATCGCTCGGTGCCCGCGACAGCGAGTTGCAAAAGCTCAGGCAGGAACAGGCCTTCTACGCCAGACTGATTGGCATCGACAGCGATCGTTCCGGGCTGGGCGTGCACGGCATCGCGGTGACGCGAGTGCCCGGCACCGATGCCTGGAATTTCGTCACCACGCTGGTCAACACCGCCGAGAACGCGGACGCCGCGCGCGGCACCCTCACGCTCGCAGTCGAAGGCGTCCGCGGCGGCAGGCTCGCGACACTGAACTGGACAGACCTGGCCGGGCCGACTGCGAAGGAAGGCGTGCCGTTCGCGTTCAAGTTCTTCCAGCAGGTACGCGGTTCGTTCGTGCTGCCCAAGGGCTTCGTGCCGAATCGCGTGGTCATCACCCTGCAGCCGAAGGGTGGCGCGGTGGTCACCCGCAAGCTCGATTGGAGTGAGGCCATCGCCGGCCCACGCGGCAGCGGCGCGCCTTGATCGGCCTGCAAAGCGCCTCCATGATGGCGTCAGAGGTGTCACCCATGAATACTGCCCCCACCCCTGTTTTCGAACCCACGCTCAGGATTTCCGATGCTGCGCTCGCACGCGTGCGCGAATTGATTGCCGAAGAAGGCAAGCCCGCGATCAAGCTGCGCGTGTTCATCGAGGGCGGCGGCTGCTCGGGTTTCCAGTATGGTTTCAGTTTCGACGAGGCGCGCGCAGACGACGACTTCGTGTTCGACCGCGGCGGTGTCGAACTGCTGGTCGATCCGTTGAGCATGCAATACCTCGAAGGTGCGGAAGTGGATTACGTCGAAGAGCTTTCCGGCGCGCAGTTCGTAATCCACAATCCCAATGCGAAGACGACGTGTGGGTGCGGCAGTTCGTTCACGGCATAGTTGTGCGTTCGTCCATGAACGCTGCTTCGTTGAGCCTCCATCCGCCTTTAGTGCTTTTAAGTCGAAAACACCAGAACGACCATCCGTGGTCTGACTTTTCACAACAGTCGCTTTGAATCGGTCTTTCAACGTGAGTTCGGCCGAACGCACGCGCCTCAACACGTTTGCCGAAACGCCGCTGGATCGCTGCGGCGAATACCGCGCCAACGCCGAGTGGATGGCGACGCAGTGCGCTGCGCCGGGTGCGCGCTGGCTGGCGTTCGACAGCGAAGGCCGGGCGCCGGTACGGGACAACCGCTTGTGCCTGCTGGAGGCCGGAAACCTCGAGCACGATGCTCCAGCGAACTTCCTGGGTTGTCTCGACTGCGCACCGCTTTATGCATTGCGCGAGCCAGTCGCACAAACGATGTTTCCGGAAGCGACATGGCTGGACCTGCGTACCGCCGCGGCCGAAATCGAACGCCGTGACGCCGGTCTGTTCGCCTACGCGCGCGGCCTTGCCAACTGGCAGGATGCCACGCGCCATTGCGCATATTGCGGTGCGCCGTTGCTGCTGATCGATGGTGGGCATCGCGCGTCGTGCACCGGTTGCGGTCGGCTGCATTTTCCGCGCACCGACGCTGCGATCATCGTGATCGTCGAACAGGGCGATGCCTGCCTGCTAGGCCGCCAGTCCATCTGGAAGCCGCGTCAATACTCCACGCTGGCGGGCTTCGTCGAGCCCGGCGAATCGCTGGCCGACGCGGTGCGGCGCGAAGTGCGCGAGGAAACCGGCATCGCAGTGATCGACTGTGATTTCCATTCTTCTCAGCCATGGCCGTTCCCCGCGTCGCTGATGTTGGGTTTCACCGCGACCGCCGCCGGGCGCGACATCCATCTCGCCGACGGCGAACTGGAAGACGCGCGCTGGTTCACCGCACCCGACATCGTGGACGGACTGCGCGATGGATCATTGCGTGTGTCTACGCCATTGTCGATCTCCTACCGCTTGATCGAGCACTGGCTGCGTGTTCGCGCCGGCATCAAACTGGACGACTTGACCGGCGCAAAGTGAACCGCGCCGGTACAATCGCGCGAAGCTCGTTCCCGTCAAGATTCAATGGCCGTCGAACTCGTCGCTGCGCTGATCGTGTTGCTGGTGCTGTTGCTGTGGCCCGGCAATGTCGCGGGCGTGCGCCAGTTTGGCTGGTATCGCGCATGGCTCGACGTGCTGGACTTTGCCGAGGGCGGCGGTCGCGTTGCCTTAGCGCTGGTGCTGCCCGTGATCGCATGCGCGTTGATTGCGCATTTCATCCAGCACTGGATTTATGCGCTGGCAGCACTGGCATTCGCGGTGCTGATCCTGTTCTACACCTTCGGCCCGCGCGAACTCGAGAGCGATTTCGAAGCGGTGCTGAAGGAAGACGATCCCGTCGTGCGCGTCGCCGCCGCGGCCAACCTGCGCAGCCTGCCCGACGGCGCGCCGCGCGCGTTTACCGCCGCGGAACTGGTCGAGGCCGCAGTAACCGCATCGTTGCGCCGCCGCTTCGGCGTGCTGTTCTGGTTCTTCCTGCTGGGGCCAGCAGGCGCGCTGGGATACCGGCTGGCCTGGGTCACGGCAGACAGTGATGCCGATCGCGTCGATCCGCGCACCCGCCATGCAGCGCGACGCTTCGCACTGGCGCTGGACTGGATTCCGGCCCATCTGATGACGCTGGCGATGGCCATGGTTTCCAATTTCGACGCCGTGATCAGCGCTTGGCGTGCATGGCATGCGCAGCCGAGCCGCTCGATGTGGGAACTCGATCCGGGTTTCCTGGCCGCAGTGGCGCGTTCCGGCGTGAACGCCGACATCGAAGCAGGCGACGGCTTGACGCAGGACACGCATGACCCGATCGCCGAACTCGCCGACGCCCGCAGCCTGATGTTGCGGGTGTTGATCGTCTGGCTCGCCGTCGTCGCACTGATCGTACTGGCGGGTTGGGTCGCTTGATCGGGCGCCCCGAGGTCGCCCGCCCAGTGCAGGTCAGGGTGACCGTCCGTGAATCGGCGCTTGCCCGCTCGATCGCCCGCGGGGCTCCGCGCACGCAGGGTTATTTCGGAAAGGTGTGCCGGGTCTTGAATGTCGGCGGGCTGGCCGGCACGTAGGCCGTCCGGCCATCGGCGTTGTCGCGCGGCTCCGGCATACGTGCGCCCTCGGCGGCCGCGTCCGCGTTGGCTCGCTGCGCTTTCAGCAATTCCTGCACCTGGGCCTTCAATGCTTCCATCTGCACGGTGTGCCGGTGCAGTGCGGCCATGATCGCCCACAGCACGATGCAGAGGACGATGAGCAGGATGCCGATATCAGTGGTGGTCACTTGGATTAACCTCGCGGCCGGGTTTCACCCACGGCGAATGCGACAGGTTGGACGAGCAAGCCAGAATCCGTTCCCGCGTTGCTCCCCATCCCGCGCGCCCAGCATACAAGCAACATTCATGCCTGTGCAGCAGCCGGCCGTTCAGCTTGCGCGCGGCTTCGCAAAGTCCGCCCAGCGCATTCGGGCCAGCCGCGTCGCGTCCGCCGAAGACGAACGTCGCGCGCGATCCGGCGGATTGCCGCGCCGATCTTCTGATAATCGAGTTTCAGAGACATATTTATTCACGCGTTATTCAAATATATAAATGCGTTCATTTCACGCTTATTCAAAAATGGACATTGAAATGTTCAGCGCTGGTTTTATCGGGGTGCGCATACTCGACCTTCCGATAGCCAAAGGCGTTCAAGGATGGTCTCTGCGGCACATACGGTTTTATCGGCGTGTTTCGTTTCGATCGGCGCGTCAGCACTCGGATTGTGCGTCCTGGTTCCGATCAGCAAGCCCGTCGGCCTGCTCGATTATCCGGATGCCCGCAAGCGGCACGCATTCGCCACGCCGCTGGTCGGTGGCTTGTCGATCTTCGCGGGCATGTTGGCGGGCTGGTTGTGGCTGGGTCAGATCCAGAAGTTCGACGACATCGTGCTGGCGACCGCGTGCGTACTGGTCGCGCTGGGCGCGCTGGATGATCGTTACGGCCTCCGCGTCAGCGTGCGCGTGGTCGTGCAGATCGCGGCGATCCTCGTCGTGATTTCCAGCACCGGCGTGTACGTCCATTCGCTCGGCGTCCTGCACGGATACGAATTGAAGCTGGGCTGGCTGGGCATCCCGTTCACCGTGCTCGCGGTGATCGGTTTGATCAACGCGTTCAACCTGATGGACGGCATCGATGGTTTGGCGGGCTGCCTTGCGCTGGTCAGCACCGGCGCGATCGCGTTGCTGATGGCGCCCGACATGCCGGCGCCGCTGACCATCATCGTACTGTTGCTGGCCGCGGCCCTGTATCCCTTCCTGATGGCCAACCTGGGAATGCTGGGGCGCAGGGCCAAGGTGTTCCTGGGCGATTCGGGCAGCGTGGTACTCGGCTACGTGATTGCCTGGACATTGATCGCACTCAGCCAGAGTTCGCCGAGACGCATTTCGCCGGGCTTGGTGCTCTGGTGCGTGGGGCTGCCGGTGATGGACACTCTCGCGGTGATCTACCGCAGACTCAAGCGCGGCGTCTCACCGTTCACGCCGGATCGCACCCACATCCATCACCTGCTGATGAATGCGGGGTCCGGACCGCGCAGAACGCTGATATGCCTAGTAGCGTTTGCCGTAGTGCTGCCTTTCGTGGGCGTGGTGATCCACTCGCAACTGGGCGCTGTCGTGAACTTGGTGGCCTTCGTGAGCGTGGCCGTGGTGTACGGCGCGTTCACCACGCATCTCGAGCGCAAGCAGGCTGCGCAAATGGCCGCGGATGCGTCGACCACTGCCGCCGCGCAATCCGCATCTGGCCACATCGATGCGTGAACCGGCGGACTGCCTGACGATCAGTCCGTGGTAGTAGTAGCCGACACGGTATCGGGGCCGTCCAGCACCTCGCCATAGGTCTCCAGCGTGCGGCGAATAACGATGCGCTCATCAAACTTGGCCAATGCCTTGCCACGCGCCGCCAGCCCGAGCGTCCTCGCCAATTCGGGTGCATCCAGCAGGCGGCCGATGGCGGCGGCCAGCGCATCGGCGTTTCTCGGCGGCACGATCAGGCCGTCCACACCGTCGATGACCACGTCGCGGCAACCAGGCATGTCGGTGGTGATCAAGGGTGTTGCGCAGGCCGCGGCCTCGATCAATGATTTGGGCAATCCTTCCCGGTAATAGCTCGGCAACACGACAATGTCGGTGGATGCGAACAGTGCCGGCGTGTCGTCCACGTGGCCCATCCACTCGACCGCGCCTTCATCGACCCAGCCGCGCACCGTCGCCTCCGGAACCGCCGCGGGATTGCCGGGATCGGAAGCGCCGGCGAGCAGAAAGCGAATCCGCCTTCCGCGGGCGCGGAGCGTGCGCGACGCCTGCACGTATTCCGCGAGTCCCTTTTCCCACAGCAGACGCGCGGCCAGCAGCACGCATGGCGGATCGTTGCGCGGCATTTCTTGCGACCGCGGCACGAACCTTGCGCAATCCACGCCCGAGCCCGCGATGACGCGCACGCGTGCATCCTCGATCAAACCGTGGCGCTCGAACATCCCGGCATCATCGCGATTCTGCAGGATCAATCGCGAGCGTCGCCCGCGCAATGCGAACCGCATCAACGTGCGCACCAGCGGGCGCAGCAGGCGCGCGCGCCGGTCGTTGCTGGCGAACACGTAGCCCAAACCCGCGACCGCGTTGATGCGCGCCGGCACTCCGGTCGCCATCGCGGCGAGCGAGCCGTATACCGCGCACTTGATGGTGAAGTTGTGCACCAGTGTCGGTCGCTCGCGCTTGAACAACGCCACCAATTGAGCGAGTGCGCGAACCTCGCGAAGTGGATTGAGACTGCGACGATCCATGGCCGGCAATGGCATCCAGCGCAGGCCCAGTTGGCGCAAGCGCTCGCCATATTCGCCGGGCGGCGAAATCAGCAACACGTCGTGGCCCGCCGCCTGCACCGACAGCGCCAGCGATCGCCGGAAGTTGTACAGATACCAGTCGGTGTTGGCGAACAGGATGATCTTCGACATGCGGCCACCTGACACTGTCATTTCGACGCCTTGCAGCTTGCCTCCACCTGATGGATCGCACTGGTGAACCCCTTGAAGTCAGGCGTCACCGACCCCGGCGCGTAGGGGCCATTGGCCTGCCACGCACTGCCCTTGCCGTAAATCCAGACGTACTGGTTCGCCGCTTCATACGCGGCTTTCAGGCGCTCCTCGAATTTCGCAGGCTTTTCGCGCCGGGACTTGTTGGTCCGGGTGGGCCCGAGCGGCCACAAACCGGGCGCACCAGTGAGGTGCATCGAGGCTGCGCTTTTCCCCATCAGCCTGGCGAAGTCGCCTTGCGTCCGTTGCACCGAGGGCGCCATGCCTTGGGCGTGGCGGCTGTAGGTCTGTTCCATGCCGATCGCAACGCGGCTCCAGCCGACCGACAGCAGCCCACGCATGAACGGCACGGCCAATTCGTAGCGGTCGTACTTCGGCATCTTCTTGCCGGCTTTCAATTTGTGCACCCCGGACTTGAATCGCTGCAGCAGGGTCGCGTAAGCCTCCGTCTGATCCATCACATCCGGCAGCACGAACAATGTCATCCCCGGATATGCCTTGTGCATGGCCAGCGCAATCGCGCGGCCTTCCTGCTCGACCGTGGCGGCGAGCTCGGCTCCGCCCACGGGCCCGCCCCAGGTGGGCGTGTACGGTTCGAGATCCAGCGCGACCCCCTTGAGCTTGGCGTATTTCGCGAGCATAGCGGCGTGCTGGAAGCGCGCAACGACCGCCTGGTTTTCCTTTGCGTTCTTCCAATCGTGCTGCTTGTAAAGCGCGACCTTGATGAAGTTGTCGGTCACGCCATATCCCGCGTAGGTGGATTGAAACCTTGCGACGTCCTGCCAGACCTTGCTATCGGGGTTGCTCCCGACATCCTTCTGCCAGTGATCCATCACGTAGTTCAGAAGGAAGCCCTGCACCCCCACCGTGTTGCCCCAGTAGCTGGCCTGTTGCGCGTTGGTTTGCGTGCGGATGTCTGCGCCGTCGAACATCAGCAGTTTCGGGCAGTCGGCCAAGGCCAAGTGCCACGGGCCGGCCAGCAACACCAGCAACGCCGCCAATCCCATGGGTTTAAATGAAAACCGATGCGCGCCTCCGTTCATGCTGACACTCCTTCTGCGGGTCCCTCGGCGGTTATCATCCCGCGCGGGCCGCGCAAGGACGGGAATTCTGCGAAGCCGCCGGTCACCGACGCAGCAGCGAAAGATCAGTCGCCGATGACCGCGTGATGCGACTTCGACCTCAGCAGGAAAATCATTTCCTGTGAAAGAGCGGGGGCGATCCATGTCTTCGCCACGACGTCGAAGTGTGGCCGAAGCTCCGCGAGCGCGTCGCTGATGCGACAGAAACACAGCGTGTCCTTCTGCCCGCCGAAGATCGCTGCGCGGGTTCTCCGCCGCACCTTGTGAAAACCGTTTTCGATACCGAACGAAACAATCGCCCAGGGCGCGACTCGCGCGAACTCTCCCAACATCCGCGCGCGCAGCGTGGACGGCACCCGGTGCATCAATCGCAGGCACACCACCACGTCAAAGGCGCTGGTGTCGAACTCACCGAGATCGGCCGCATCGGCGACCTTGAAGGCGACATCGCCGTAGCCGGCTTTCGCGAATTCCGATTGCGCCTGCCTCAGCATGCTCTCCGAGATGTCGGAGGCAACGACACGCGTGCCCAGCGAGGCGAACACGCCCGCGAGCTTGCCTGTCCCGGCAGGAATGTCGAGTGCACTGCGATGCGGCACCCGGGCCAGCATGCTTTTCATCACCAGCCGTTCCCGGTGTGCCACGACGCGAGAGGGCAGATTGCGCCAGCCCGTGCGCGACATGAACATGTCGTGGTAACGCTGCGCGGTGGCCTCGTCTTGATAAAACGTCCGGGTGTCGCGCTCGTAATCAAAATTCATGGTTCTTCGCCCATTTCTCGAGTTGCCGGAAATAGGCGGCCAGATACGGCCGTCCGAAGACCCGCGACACACCGTGGAGCGCCCGCAAAGCCCTTTCCGCAAAATGCCGCCTCATTGCGATCGATTCTTGCAGAAAATAATTCAGCAATACCGGATCGATGGATCGCGAAGCGGCGCGTTCATATGTCGATATCAAATCGCCAATGTCGAATTCTCTCCATATTCTGGACGAGCCGCCTTTACCCCAGTTAACCATCAACAGTGAAATGATGAAACGTGCGAGATCATTTTCCGGCGCGCCGCGGGACACGACCTGTGGATCGAAGAAAATCCAGGCACCGCGACACCGGTCGTACCTGAAGTTGCGGACCTCGAAACCCGAAATACACAACGTGCGGTCACGTTCGCCGATGCGCCGCAGCACGTCCATGTCCGGATTCAGGAATCCGTCGGCCAGATAATTTTTCAGCGGATAGTGCGAGATCGAGTCGGTCGTCGCGGCATGCAGTTGCGTCAGCAACGACACCGCCTCGCGCAGTGCGACCGAGCGTTCCGCGGCACCGGCAGCATCACGACGAAGAAGCAGCTCCCGCAAATCCGGTCCCGACAGCCATGGGTATACGACGCAGGCATGGTCCAGCCGCCGCGGAGCGCAGGCGCGTTCGCCAAGGCGATGCAGCAATCGCATGTCGTCGAATTCGCGTCGCGCGCTGTCGCCACACTCGCGGTCCAGCCAGTCGCGGCTCGGATCGCCGCTGCTGCGGAAGATCTTGTAGAAGTCGTCGCCGGATGCGGCCACCCAGGACTCCTTGCGCTCCACGAACGCAAGCGTCTTGATCCATTCCGCATCGTCGGACGACGGGCGGGACTTCCTTTGCGCTGCCGCCCGCGCGTTCATGCCGCCACCACATCGCGCACCGGCATCCGGTTGCGCGCGGCTTGCGCGAGCCACGCCTGGAACATCAGCACGTCCCACAGCCGCGCGCCTTCATTCGCATTGCCGGAAAGATGGTTGTCCAGCAGTTGCCGGACGTGCCCGGGTTCGAAGTAGCCTTCTTCGCGCAGTCGTCGCTCGTCCAGCAGCGTTTCGGCCCAATCGCGCAGGGGGCCGCGCAACCATGCACCGATGGGCACGCCGAACCCCTGCTTGGGACGCTCCATCAATCGCCGCGGCACATACCGGTCCAGCACTTGCCGCAACAGCCATTTGCCCCTGCCGTTGCGCACCTTTTGCTCGATGGGGAGGCGCCAGGAAAACTCCACGACCCGATGATCCAGCAGCGGCACCCGCGCTTCCAGGCTCACTGCCATGCTGGCGCGATCGACCTTGGCAAGAATGTCGCCCGGCAAATACGTGACCAGGTCGTTGAACATCATGCGCTCGATGACTCCACCGGCGTGCATGGCATTCACCGGATTGCCGATCGACAACAGAGGTTCGCTGGCCTGCAGCACCACTTCCATGGGGTGCCGGTTGTGCGACATCATCAGCCGGTAGCGTTCATCCTGCGAGCCGGCCTCCAGCATGCGCGCCAGCACCGCGACCTTCGCGCGCGGCCGGCGCATCTTCAATCGTGACGGCAAGCAGGCGTTGGCACCCGCGAGCATGGCTTCATAGAAGCCGGGGCGGCGCGACAGCGAGCGCGCCGCGCCGTGTTGGAGGGCAATCGGCATGCTGCCCAGCGCACGCTCGATCTTCCGGCCGGCGAAGTAGCGTCGGTAGCCGCCGAACAATTCGTCGCCGCCGTCGCCGGAAAGACTGACCGTGACGTTGCGGCGCGCCATCTGGGCCACCAGGAAGGTCGGGATCTGCGACGAATCGGAAAAAGGCTCGTCGAACATTCCGGGCAGCCTGGGCACGACGTCCAGCGCATCCTGCGCGGTGACATACAACTCGTGGTGTTCGGTGCCGAGATGTTTCGCGACCGCGCGGGCATGCATCGCCTCGTCATAACCCTTTTCGCGGAAGCCGATGGAAAAGGTCTGCACCGGGCGCCGGGATTGCACCTGCATCAGGGCGACCACCAGCGACGAATCGATCCCGCCGGAAAGAAACGCGCCCAACGGGACGTCCGCTTCCATCCGCAACGCCACCGCATCGCGCAGCAGGCGATCGAGTTCATCGATGGCTTCGCGATCGGATAAGCGCAAGCGATCGGCCAAACCCGCCGCCGCGACGTCACGCGCCGACCAGAACGCGCGCGTATTTGCGCTCAGCATGGCTGCGTCTGCGGACGCCCGGCTCATGTCCGCCGTGCCGAGCGTGAGCACCGTGCCAGGTTCAAGTTTTCGCAGGCCACGGTAAATCGAGTGAGGCGCCGCGATGTAGTTGTGGCGCAGCAGCAGGCACAGCGCATCGCGGTCGATCGCGTTGTCGAAGCCCGGCATCGCCGTCACGGCTTTCAGTTCCGACGCGAACACGAAGCGCCGGCCCACCCAGCCGTAATACAGCGGCTTGATGCCGAGCCGATCGCGGACCAGCGACAGCGTGCGTTCGCGGCGATCCCACAGCGCGAAGGCGAACATGCCGATGAAACGCTGCAGCGCTTCGTCGAGGCCCCAGTGTTCGATCGCGGCCAGCATCGCTTCGGTATCGGAATGTCCGCGGAAAGCCGCGCCGGCCCTGGCAAGTTCCTGGCGCAACGACCGATGGTTGTAGACCTCGCCGTTATAGACCATCACGAAGCGTCCACTGGCCGAAGCCATCGGCTGGTGGCCTTCCGGCGACAGGTCGATCACCGACAGGCGGCGATGGCCCAGCGCAATGCCGGCAGCCGCGTCCTGAAAATAGCCTTCATCATCCGGCCCGCGGTGACGAATCGCACATGTCATGCATCGCAGCACCGCTGCGGCGTCATCCGCGCGGAATTGATGGGTGCTGTCCCAGAAACCGGTTATTCCGCACACGGTGTGTTTCTCCCGTCGTCCGGGGGCGCACGCCTGCCCATTACAGCGTCAGTATTCATTGCAAGCCTGATACCAAGTCGTGGATGTCCGACCCTGCACCCACCGTCGCAGCCGCATGGATCGGGAATGCCATGCTGCCGCAGCTTGCGCAAAGCGGCCGACCAAGTGGTGCGATTGAGCCTCATCGGGCTGCGCATGACATCCTCGTGACTTGTCCATACAAGTCGGCATAACGGCGCGCGCCGGCGTCGATCGCGTAGTGTTCGATCACGCGGCGGCGCGCGCGCAAGCCGAGGGCGCGCCGGCCTTCCGCGCCCAGCGCGGCCAGCCTCGCCCACGCATCACCCAACGCCGCGGCATCGCGCGGTGGCACGACCACGCCCGTGTCATCCACGATCGCCGGCGCGTCGCCAACCGCCGTCACCACGCACGGCACGCCGCACGCCATCGCTTCCGCGGTGGCATTGGGAAATGCCTCACCCCATGCGGAGGAAGAAGCACCGATGTCCAGCGCATTGTCGATCGCCGCAACGTCGGCGCGGCGGCCGCACAACCGCACGCATTCGCGCAAGCCCAATCCGTCGATCAACGCACACAGTTCGCGGTTCTGCACGTCGGCGCCCTCGCCCACCATCACGAACACGGAACGCGGGAAGGTCTCGGTGAGCCGCTTCGCGGCGCGCAGGAAATTGCCATGGTCCTTCATGGGGTGCACGCGCGCCACCAGCCCGACCGCGAGCGCATCCGGCGCAATGTCCAACTCGGCGCGCACCCGCGCGCGTTCGGCCGGACGCGGCGCGAACGCCGCGGTGTCGAAGCCGTTCGGGATCACCACCGAACGGGCCTCGTCATAACCGAGCGCGACATGCTGTGCGCGGCTCGCGGCTGCATTGAAGATGATCCGCGCGGGCCTGCGCGAAAGCCGCGCGCCCGCCCCGATCACCCAGCGCGTGGCGCGTTTTTCGAGCGCCAGTGCATGCACGGAATGGCGGATGTTCCAGACGACCGGCACGGCGCCGCCCCAACCGGCCATCGCGGCCATCAGGTTGGCGTGGTACATCCAGCTCTGGATCACGTCGTAGTGGCCCAGGCGCAGCATGCGCCGCAGACGCAACACTTCGTGCGGCAGCAATCGACCGGGATGCATCCCAAGGTGATGCAATTCGGCCGATTCCGCGACGATCGCACTCATGCTGCCTTCCGAGCCCAGCGCAATCACCACGTGCTGGAATTCCGGCGGCCGCAGCGTTTGCACGAGCCGGTGCAGCGCCGCCTGCGCGCCGCCGGTGCCGAGCCCCGTAATGATGTGGCAGATCTTCATGCCGGCATGTTCCATCCGTGCGCGCCGACGAATGCGTCGCGAACCGGGGTTGTCGCTTCGAAAACGTTGCCGAAGCAACGGCGGGTATTGTCGCGTGGCATCGTCATCGATTCCTCTCAGGCCGCTGGGAAAGTGCCTTCGCGCACCGCATCGTCCGTGTGCATCGGGCGCACCCTCGCGAGAAAGTAGCGGTGCTTTTTCCTGAAGCGCCCCCGCAGCAGCGCGAGGATGCCCATGTACTGGAAGATCACGATCAGGCCATCAATCTGGATACGATGGCGCGGCCCCTGCAACGTCGGAAATGCACCGTACAGCAGCGTCATCAGCAGGAAATAAATAATCACGAAGCGCGCCGTCATCTTCTTCGTCCGCCACACCGCGAACATCCCGTAAACCTGCAACGGCATCAGCGCCCAGAAGAACAACTGGGGCAGGTTGAGAAAGGCGTACTGCGGCTGGGTGTGGAAAGGAATCGGCGTGACGATGAAACGCGCGACGCCGATCACCGGATCGGAGAGGCGCGAGCGGAGTTGGTGCAGCGCGCCGCTGATGCTGCCGTGGCCGAGTTCGTGGACGACAACGGCCAGTGCGAGGAGCGCCCCCAGCCACAACCACGGGCTGCGCCGGCCGCGCCGAGAAGCGAGCAGGCCGATGCCGAACGCCGCGCCCAGCATCAACGGCACATAGAAGCGCGTGAGGGCCAGCACCAGGCCGCAGAGGATCGTGACCACCACGGCGCGCTTGATCTTTCCGGTTTCGACCAGTGCCACCGCATAGACCACGCCCGCCGTGCCAGTGGCGACCAGGATGTCCTTCAGGTTGGCTACGGTGGACCACGCGAGCAGCGAAGGGCTGAGCGCCAGAAACACGAACAGCCCGATGCTGCTGCGGCGGCTCATGCCCAAGCCGAGCCGCGCTGCCTTCATCAGCAGCCCGGCGGCGATGAAGGTCAAGATGACGTTCATGGCCACCGGTGCGAAATAGCCTTGGCCGAAAATCACCAACGCGGAAGCGTTGTATACGTAGTAGAAAAGGTTTGCGCTCTTGACGGTGCTGCGCACGTAGTCGTAGTTGTGCACCAGGTTGAAGATGCCGACGCCGTTCTGCACCAGTTCCTTGCCGAAGCGAAGGTATTTCCAGTCATCGAGGAACGTGTACGTGCCGTCGAAGAAGAACCCGAAATAGACCAGGAACAATCCCGACTTCAACGCCGCCACGAAGAGGCTGAGGCCGGCACGCCGGGTAAAGGTGAGCGACAGCAGGAACCCCAGCACCAGAATCGCGATGGCCGGCCAGATGAGTTGGCTGATCGGAAAAGGTTGCATGGCAGTCAGGCGGTCCTGCGGCCGGCGCAAACCGCCTTCAGCGCAGCGCGGGAATTTCCCAGCAGTGTTTCCAGCGAATACGATTCGACGATGCGCGCGCGCGCGGCCCGCTGCATCGCGAGTGCTGCGCTCGCATGGGTCAGCACCGGCAGCAGGCCTTCGAGCGCCGCGGCAAAGGCGTCCGGGTTGCGCGCCTCGACCACCGCACCGCACGTGCCGACGATGCGCGCGGAATCGCCGACGTCTGTCACAACGCAAGGCCGTCCGCAGGCCATGGCCTCGGCGATCGCGTTGGGGAAACTTTCGCCATAGGACGTCGACGCGAGCACATCCAGCGCGCTATAGACCACCGGCATGTCGCCGCGCGGGCCCGCCCAGACGAGGCGCCCGCCCAGACCCCAAGCATCGGCCTGCGACTTGAGCATCGCCGCGTATCCCGGCTTGCCTTCGCCGACGCACACGAAACGCCAGCGCGCATCGCGCACCGCAAGGCGCGCAGCCGCTTTCAGGAACGTAGGATGATCCTTCATCCAATCGAGGCGGCCAACCAGCCCGACCAGCAGGGTGTCATCCGGAATCCGCCATTCGCCGCGCAACCGTGCCCGTGCCTCGGCATCGAAACGGAAGCGTTGCGTGTCGATGCCATTCGGAATCACCCGCATCCGCGCACGCGGATAACCGAGCGCCGCGTGGTGCACCGCCCCGGCATCGGAATTGACGATCACCAGATCGGCCATGCGGGCGAGCGCGCAACTGATTCGGAAGGTCAGGCGCGACATCCAGTCGTAGCGGGCGCGATCCATGTAGGCCGAGCGCACGCCCCACACCACGCGGGTGCGGGGGTGCGCCAGCTTCGCCACCAGCGCCAGCAGGTTGCCGACGGTGAGATAGCCATGCACGACTTCCGCATCGGTCTTTCGAAACATGCGCCACAGCCGCCACAGGAAGCCCGCGATGTCCCAGCGTCCGCGCTTGCGCAGGTCGATCACCGGAACGCCCGCCTGTTCCAGTTCGTGCTGGAAGGCATCGCCCGCGTAAAAACATGCGGCGGAGACATCCCATCCGGCCCGTCGCAGCGCCGTCGCCAGCGCCACCAATTGCCGCTGCGCGCCACCGCACCCGAACGAACGGATCAGGAACAGGATGCGCGGATTGCGTTGACCCGCGACCACCACATCGGCCACGATGCTGCGCATTTCCGTGACGACATTCGAGCCGGACACGCTCATCCCGCTCGCCCCGCTGCCGCCGCTGGGGGACCGCTGCGTGCCGCCGTGACCACGGACAACAGCGCATTCCACTTGCCGATGACTTCGGTCATCGAATACACGTCGCACACTTCGCGCGCGCGCGCGCCGAGTTCCGCGCGCAGCGCATCGTCCTGCATCAAGGTTTCGAGCGCAGTCGTGAGACTGCGGGTGTCGCCGGTCGGCACCAGCCAGCCGTTTTCGCCGTGCGTGATTAGTTCGCGCGGGCCGGTTTCACAATCGAAGCTCACGCACGCCATGCCTTCGGCCATCGCCTCCAGCAACGCGTTCGGAAATCCTTCCACCAGCGATGGCAGGACGAACATGTCGGCGCGGCGCATCGCCTCGCGCACGTGTTCGTCGAAACCGGGCAGGGTAATGCGATCCGCAAGCCCGTGTGCGGCGACGGCGCGGGTCAGGGCGTTGCGCATCCGGCCCTCGCCGATGATCTCGAGGTTCCAATCCGGGTGGCGTTCCGCGATGTTTGCGAACGCGGCGATCAGCAGGTCGAAGCCTTTCTTCGGCACCAGTCGGCCCACGGCCAGCACGGTCTTGCCACCGCGGTTCCGCGAGGGCCGTGCCGATGCCGAAAGTTCCACAACGGGCGTGCGACCGAACCCAGGCGCAACCGGATTGGGAATGACTTCCACCGCGCAGCCGAGGATTGCTTCCAACTGATTGGCGCAGCGACGGGTCTGCGCCACCACGGCGGCGGCGCGTCGGTAAAGCGGACGCCCCAGCGCACGCCAGACGCCGCCCACCCAGTGCGGCCCGGGCGCGCTGCGTTCGGAAACGATCACGCGCGCGCGCGTTTTCCCGGCCGCGAGCAACACCAGGATATTGGTGCGCGTGATGAAGCTGATCACCACGTCGGGTTGGACCAGATTGATTTCACGCCGCAAGGCGCGAATCCGAACCAAGTTGTGGCCGATCGCATCCACAGCATTCGACGAGCGACCCGTCACACCCAACGCGACGCGGCGGACTGTCGCGTCCAGCGGATACTTGTCGCCGCGACCGGTGGCCAGCGTGACCAGCGTCACGTCATGACCCCTGTTCACCCAGGCATTGGCAAGCGCGGTCATCACGCGTTCCGCGCCGCCGCCGCCCAGCGAAGGAATGACCAGCACCAGTTTCATGCGGCGGCACCCCGCCAGTGGGCTAGGTTCTTTCCGGTAATCGATTCCAGCAGCCGGATGTCCGACGTGAAATGCGTCCGCATTTCATCCAGCAGGGAAGGCGCAACGGGCTGCTTGCCATGCACGAAGTTGACGCCGCGCAGCGCATTGAGAACCCCGAGTCGATCGATGCCGACGCGCTGTTTGACGTACATCACGGCGCGGACCAGCGGCTTGGGTGTCTTCTGCGTGAACTGCGCTAATACCTGAGAGCGGGCGTGCTTGCGCTGATTGACCGGCGGGAATGCCTCGCGGCCGTCGAATGCAACTTCGAGGAAGGACAACACTTCGCGATAAATCCTCGCGGGGTCTTTCGCGAAGTCGTCATAGAACCACCAGCGCACCTGCCGCTCCGGGAAGACGTCAAGCAGTCGTTGCAATTGCAGGCCGAGCAGCGGCAGCGTGTCGTAGAGCAGGATCTTGTGGTCGCGCCCACGCGGCGGAATCCGCCTGCCGGCGCGGCGATCCGGGCACAGCGCCCAGGCGGTCGCGAAATCGATCACGTTCTCGTCGCGCGAGCTCAGCGCTTGCGCGTGCATCGAAACCGCGAGCTCGACCGGGTTGCGCAACATCACCAGCAGGCGTGCACCCGGCAGCTTGCGGCGGATCTCGGAAATGGCCGAGTCGGAGTACATGTAAAAGATCGACGCTTCGCCGATCGCAAGGTGTGCATCCGTCGCGCCCGCAAACAGCGCCTCGTAATCGTTCCACGTCGACACATAGCGGTGCGCCGGCAGGTCGGAGGCAAAGTAACCGGGCTCCTTGGGCTGGCACATGAAGACGCGCGGATGCGCGCGCAGATAAGTCGCCAGCGCGGTGGTGCCGCACTTGGGCGCACCCGCAAGAATGAAATTCGGCGTGGTCATCGCTTTTCCCCAAGCGGCAGGACGGTCGGGTTGACACCGAGTCGTGAGCGGACGAACGCCAGACCGGAGACATTCCATGCCACGCTCCCAAAGGCGGTGGCGAGCGCGGCGCCGATCAGTCCGAACAGCGGAATCAACGCCACGCTGAACACTACGTTCAGCGCGGCCGCCAGCGCCATGAACCACGACGCCTGGCGCTCGTAGCGGGTCATCGTCATCAGAAAGCCGGTGGGGCCGCTCATGGCGGCAACGCACTGGCCGGCAAGAATGATGAGCAACGGGATGTAGGCGGCTTCCGCGAAACCCTTGCCGAACAGGCCGAGCACCCAGTAGCCGGCGACCGCGATCGCGAGCGCGACTGCCGCGGTGACGATGAACGTCAGCTTGGCCGCGTGATGCACCAGCCTCGCCATGGTGGCGTGGTCTTCGGCCGCGTAGCTCTCGGCAATCATCGGCGCGAGGATCGTGTTGACCGCGGTGAGGCCGTACGCCGCAATCGCCGCCAGCCGCACCGCCGCGTAATACGGTCCCACTTCAGCCGCGCCGGCGAAGCCGCCGAGGATCAGGACGTCCACGCGATTGGAAACGATCCCGATCGCCGCCAGCAAAAAAAGCTGGCGGCCCAGCTTGAACCAGGCGCGCGGTTGGTAGCTCGGCTTGATGTGTTTCGCCGCGGTCGGCCACGCGCGCGACAGGTGCCATTCTGAACATCCCACCGCCGCCAGCGCCGCGACGACATTGGCCAGCATGATGCCCGGTGCATCCAGCCGCAGGCCCAGAGGCAGGGCAAGTACCAGCACCAGCGCAATCAAAAAGATCGGGCGCACCAGGCTGTTGTAAGCCCCGGAGCTGACGGCCCGCTTGTAGCCGCGGAAGAAACCACCGTTCAGTCCTAGCTGCGCCAGCAACGGCAGCAACAGGAAACTGGCCAGCATCGTCTGCAGCGTCGCGCGGCTCATCCGATCGTGCAGCGCGAGCACCAGCGCGGCACCGGCCAGCATGATCGCAATGCTTCCCGCCAGCACGATGCTGCTGGCCCCACGGCGCAATCCGCGCAGCGCGCCCCATTCGCCGCGATGCAGGTAGACCGGCACGAAGCGCACCACGCTGCTGCTCTGGCCGAGCAAGGCCAGCACCACCAGCACGCTTACCCATGACATCGCGTACGCGTAAATGCCGTATTGCGATTTGCCGACCAGCCGCGCCAGCAACACGTTGACGATCAGGCTGAAAGCCGCGCCACCCACCTGCACCAGCAGCGCACCGGATGCGCCGCGACGAAGCAGGCGCGAGGTCGCGGCAAAATCAACCGTGCCTCGCCCGGCATTGCCAGGCGCGCGTGCGGCCTCGGCGGCGTCAGCCGACATCGTCCCGCTTCCCCGACGGCGCACGTTTCACGATGATCGCGATGCGGATCATTCGGCCAGTCCATCCGCGTGATAGCCATAGGCGTTGAAGCCGCCGCTGCGCCGTTCCATGCCATTGAACACGACGCCCTTGATGTCGACGCCGCTCTGGTGGAAACGTTGCATCGCCATTTCGACCTCGCGCGACTGGTTGAGGCCGAAGCGCACCACCAGCAGACTGGTAGCGACGTGGTGGCCGATGATCGTGGCGTCGGTCACCGAAAGAATCGGTGGGCTGTCGATCACGATCAGGTCGTACTGCGGCGACAGCGCGTGCAGCAGCGCCGCGAAGCGCGGCCGCATCAGCAGTTCGGAAGGATTGGACGGCTTTCTGCCGGCGGGAATGAAATGCAGGTTCTCGACGTCCTCGACCGAACGGATCGCCTCCTCGACGATGATCCGGTCCGCGAGCAATTCGGAAAGGCCGTTGTCCGGACGGCCACCGAGGATGGTGTGCAGTTTGCCGTCGCGCATGTTGGCGTCGATCAGCAGTACGCGCTGGCCGGCCTGCGCATTGATCGCCGCGAGGTTGGCAGACACGAACGTCTTGCCGGCGTTCGGACTCGAGCCGCAAATCATGATGCGGTTGTTCGCGGCGTCCGGCGCTGTGAAGTACAGGCTGGTACGCAGGCTACGCAAAGCCTCGGCCGCGAGATCCTCCGGCGCCGCCAGCGCCAGTAGGCGTTGCCGCCGTCTCGAAAACAAGCGCGGCCGGTCGTACTCGGACAGCGCGAGTTGCTGTTCGCTCAGCGGAATCGCGGTGTAGACGGGCAGTCCGAGCTGCTCGATTTCCGCCGGGTCTTCCATGCCGCGCTTCATGAACTGGCGCAGGAACACGAACGCCAGCGCGAACACCCCGCCCGCGACGGTGCCGCCCAGCACGGTGATCAGCTTCTTCGGTTTCGCGGGGCTGGTGATGTCGACCGTCGGCTCGTCCACGATGCGCGCGGTGCCCACCGCACCGGCCTGCGAAATTTCCAGTTGCTGCTGTTCGTTGAGCAGGCCGTTGTAGGTGCTGTCCAGCACCTGCACATTGCCATTCAGCCGCAGCAACTGGCGCTGCGTGTCGGGCAGCGTATTCATCTGCTTCTGCATGCCGGCCTTGCGTGAATTCAGCATCCCGATCTCGCTCACGATGGCCTTGTAGGCCGGGTGCTGCGGCGTGTACAGGCGCGCCGCTTCCAGTCGCTGCGTTTCGAGTTGGCGCAGGCTGTTGTCGATGTCGTCGATCTGGGTGAGCAGGCTCTGGGTCTGCATCGGCACGTCCACCGAATGCGCCTTCAACTGATACGCGTTGAGCGCCGCCTGCGCTTCTTCCAGACGATTCTTCACGATCGGCAGTTGCTTCTCGACGAATTTCAGGCTGTTGCCGGACTGCGCCGAGTTGCGGCCCACGTTCTGCGACAGGAATGCCTGGGTGACGTAGTCGAGAATCTGCACGGCCAGGTGCGGACTGGTGCTGTCGAGTGTCAGCGCGATCACGTTGGAGCCCTGCTGCGCCGGCTGGGCATTGATCGATGCCTGCAGCCCGGAGATGGTGGTCGCTTCGTTGTTGCGCGTGACGCTGAAGTTCGTCCCGGGATTGGCATCCATTTTCGTGACGTGCATGGTGATGCCATCCTGCTTCACCGTCTGCCCGACTTTCCCCCGCAGCAGCACCTTGCCATTCATGAAAGGAATCAGGCTGTCCGCGTGCAGCGTGTATGCACCATCCTTGCCCGCCACCAGTGTCATTTCTTTTCCGAGCAGGCTGGTGGGCACGTCGAGTTGCTGGACATCCAGTTGCGAGCCGCCCCAGTCGTAACTGGAAAAGCCGGGCCACGCACTGGCGACTTCACCCGGCTTGGCAGGCGTATAGAACTGTGCGGCGAGGTTTCCGATCAGCGGCACCCGGGCGGGCGAAACCACGATGTTGAGGTTGAGGGCGTCGACTGCACGCTTGACCACCGAATAGGACGTGAGGATCGACACCGCATCGGTGGAGCCGGGATTGGTCGCCCCCACCGCCTGTTCGACCGCGGTGATCCCAGGCAGCGTCGGCGCCTGCTCGACCTGCAGCAAAGCCGTGGCCTGGTAAACCGGCCGCGACAGGGACACGTAGGCGAGTGCCAGCACGAAGAAGATCGCGGTTACCGTGAGGATGAACCGCTTGTGGTCGATCAGCGTGCCGAGCAACGCGCGCAGGTCGATCTCGTCGCCGTTCTGTTCGATCGGCAGCGCGCGTGCATCGATGAACGCGGGCTGCGAGTATTCAAGTCGTTGTGTGGGCGTCATCGGGTACCTCCAGGCTCGCCCGGGTGATTCAAGGTAAACACCGAACGCACATTGCATGCCGCGGCTGGGCGCCGCCGATGCAATTGCGGGGGGTCAGGCGTGTTCCGGGCATGCGTTTGCGATCTCATCGTTTCGTCGCTCCGTGGCCGATGCCGTGCTGCCGTTCCTGACACCTTTGCAGTGGCCGGTGTCTCTGGAGAGAAGATCGCCGTCATCGCGCGATCTGTGTGCGTCGGCGTGAATGTGTATGCGCGCGTCGCCGGCAAGTTCGAATCAAGGATTCTTGCAATCACCTGCTGAACGAAACCATCACGAATACCGCACGAATTCGGAATTATTTACCCGTTCATGAAATAGACATCCATTTGAATGTCCGGAGAATGCAAGTGCATACAAAAACTTGTCGGGCATTTCACGCACCATTACCGCCACCTGACGCAAGCAAATGATTTTTCATTCAGCGTTATGCGCTGGACAGCACTGGATCGGCATGGCCTACTGTCGATCGACATCGTGGCTGGATGAAAGTGCATTCGACCGCGGTTCCGCGCGCTTTTTTGGTGGCGCGTGATGGCGTTGACGAAGTGGCATTCCCGTCATCGGCGAGGTCCGTCGCGGCATCTTCGCCAACGGCGGATGAAAATCCCGATGCGCCGCTCGCGTATCGCGCGTCCGTCGTGTGCCGGCTCAATCGTGCGCGACGGCGTCATGCGTGGCGCGTGCGTCTCCGAACCCCACAAGGCGATAAGGCGATCTGACCATGGAACTTTCGCAGCGGACTCCGGATGGAACCATTTCCCGTGTGCAAGCAGCGCGCGCAATGGCTGCAACACGCAGCGCCCATGGCGTGGGCGCTTTTCTCGCGATCATCGGGTGCGTCGCGATGGCGGGCTGCATGCCCGGCCAGAATGCGTCGCTGGACGTTCGCGCCGCCAATACGAATCCCGATTACGTACACCTGGTGCCGATCACGCCGCAGGTGATCGCCACCGAACAGGCGGCGAATCCGCCCGAGGACATTCCGCCCGCACTGGCCGACTATCAGCCCCAGCCTTACGAGATCGGCCCCGGCGACACGCTATACATCACGGTGTGGAATCACCCGGAGCTGACGTCGCCGGCGGGGAACCAGCAGGAGGCGGCTGCCAACGGCCGCGTGGTGCAGGCGGACGGCACGATCTTCTATCCCTTCGCGGGCAAGGTGCAGGCAGCCGGCAAGACCATCGATCAGTTGCGCCAGGCGCTCGCAAGCAAGCTCGGTACTTACCTCAAGAATCCGCAGATCGACGTCAGCGTGATCAGCTATGGCAGTCAGCGCGTGTTGCTGTCAGGCGCTTTCACCAAGACCGGTCCGCAACCGATCACGGGAGTGCCGCTGACCTTGGGCGAGGCGATGGGCAAGGCGGTGGTGGATGACCCCAACGCCAATCTTTCGGACGTGCTGCTGACGCGTGACGGGCACGCCTATCATCTCGACGTCGACAGACTCGAACGCGACGGACTCGCCAAGCAGGTTTACCTGAAACCCGGCGACCGCATCTTCCTGCCGTACAACGATCATCAACAAGTGTACGTGATGGGCGAAGTGAATCGTCCGCGTGTGGTGCGATTCAGCTCAGGGAACATCACGCTGTCAGAGGCGATCGGCGCGGCCGGCGGGCTGAACCAGGTCACGTCGCAAGGCAAGATCTACGTGATACGCAATACCTCGACCAAGAACGATCCGAAGGCGACGGTTTACGAGCTGGATGCCAAATCGGCGGTTGCGTTCGCGCTCGGCAGCCAGTTCGAAGTACGGCCGGGCGACGTGGTGTTCGCTTCGGCGGCCGGCATCACGCGCTGGAACCGCTTCATGACCCAGTTGTTGCCGCTGACCAGCGCCCTCAATGCGACCGCGGCGGCGCAGTACTACATCCAGCGCAATCCGTAATGCTCCTGCTGCCGGATCTGGCGCGGATTACTACGCAAGAGTCGGCAGCAGACGGCGACCTCAAACTAACGGGACACTTGCGGTGTCCCGTTTACTTATGGCTTGTCTTTCACGTACTCCGTGAACAGCTCATGGATGCGCCGATACTCGTCGTACCACGCATCGGCGTGTTCGAAGGCGTGGCGTTCGGTCGGATACAGCGAAATCCAGAAGTCTTTCTTGTGCAACTCGACGAAACGCTGGTAGAGCCGAATGGTGTCTCCCGGCATGACGTTGTTGTCGATCAGGCCGTGATTCATCAGAAGTGGGTCCTGAAGGTTCTTCGCGTATTCGATCGGCGAAGAAATCCGGTATGCCTCGGGATCGAGTTGCGGCGTATTGAGGATGTCGGACGTGTAGCCGTCGTCGTAACTGGTCCAGTCCGATACCGCGCGTTGCGCCGCGCCGGCCGCGAATTCACCCGGTGCACGCAGCAGTGCCATCTCGGTCATGAAGCCACCGTAGGAACCGCCGTAGATCCCGACGCGATCCGGATCGACGTGGTGGTGCTTCACCAGCCACGCCTTGCCATCCAGCAGATCTTCCAGTTCCGGATGGCCCATGCGCCGGTAAATCGCATCACGCCAGTCACGGCCGTAGCCGGCCGAGCCGCGGTAATCCATGTCCAGCACCACGTAGCCTTCCTGCGTCAACAGGTTGTTGAACATCTGCTCGCGGAAGTAGTACGACCAATTCTTCGAAACGTCCTGCAGGTAACCCGCGCCGTGCACGAAGAACACCGCGGGGTGTGCGTGCGAAGTGTCATGATTGGCGGGCTGGTAGAACTTGGCCCAGATGCCGAAGTTGCCACGGCTGCTCGGGATTTTCACGAACTGCGGTTGCACCCACGTCGATGCGAGCGCCTTGTATTCGGGCGTGCGCGTGTCGGTGAGTTCCCGCGCACCGCTGCCATCCACGTTCACCACTGCGAGCTGCGGCGGGATATACGCGCTGGAATGCAGCACCGCGAGCTTCGTGCCATCGGATGAAAGCTCGAATCCGTCCACACCCTCGAAGCGCGTCACCTGCTGCAGCGTGCCGCCCGCGACCGGCACGCGGTACACGTCATAGGCGTAGGGCGCCTGCTTGTTGGAGCGCACGTAGAACCACTTGCCATCGGGCGACAGCAGCGGCGTCGAAACCTCGTAACCTGTGCCGGTCAGCGCACGCGCCTTGCCGTCCAGCGGTTTCACGAACAACTGCGCGTAACCGGATGCTTCCGACTCGAACCAAAGCGTCCGGTTGTCGGGCAGCCAGCCGAGCGCGTTGAAACTCCAGTTGATCCACGCGTGATCGGTGAGGCGGTCTTGGGTCATCAGCTTGTGGCCAGCAAAATCGACCGACGTGATCCAGCGATCCTTGTGGTCATTCGCGACCAGTTCCACCGCGAGCTGGCTGCCATCCGGACTCCACGCGATCGCAGGGAAGCCCGATTCACCCACCGCGACGAAATTGATCGACACGGACCGCGTCTTCGGCGCGGCCAGCGCGGCGGCCTCGTCGACATGACCTTCCTTTTTCAACTGCGCGATGCGCTGGGTGCGCAAATCGTGCAGTGGATCGTGGTGGATGCCGGGCAAGTCATCCAGCGACAATCGGTACTGCTTGTGGTGCTGCAGGTCCAGCAGCAGCAACGATTGCGGCGCCGGATTGTTGTGGCCGACGTAGGTGCGCGCGGGTTCGGTTTCGGGATAGCCGGAATCGTTGACGTAGTGCACCACCACGGGACGCTTGCCGCGTTGATGGCCTTCCGGCCGCGTCACCACTAGCATCCAGCGCGCGTTCGGCGACAGCGAAGTCATCGCCACGTGCACCTTGTCGCCCAAGTAAAACGGCGCCGGCGCCCGCGCGGGATTTTCCGCGTCGAGTTTGTCGTCGTGTTCGCGCACCGCGTCCTTATCAGCCTTGTCCGCGCGCAACGTTGAGAACAGGTCGAGTTGCAGGCGCTCCATCTGGTCGGGCTTGGCGTCTGCCGGATTGTCTTCGGTCTTCAGCGTCGCCGCGGGCGCCACCACACCGGTCGCCGCATTCCAGACGTACCACCCTTGGCCCTGGTTCCAGCTCACCAGATTGCCGTCCGCGGAAATCTGCAAGCCGGATTTGTCGGCGTCGTCGCGGGTGAGCTGGCGGGTGGTGCCGCTCGCCACCTCGCGCACGAACACGTCACCGTGACGCACGAACGCGGCGCGAGCGCGCGCGCGATCGAACACCACGGGGCCATCGGCGTTCGCAAGTTCGGCATCGCTCAATTTTTTGGGCGTACCGCCATCGGCGGCGACGCGATACAGGTCGCGGATCGACGAACCCTTGCGCTTCAGCTTGAAGTAGATGCTGCGGTCGTCCACGCTCCAGTAGTCCTCCTCGACCGGCGGCCCGATCCAGTCCGGATCAGCCATGATCTGTTCGAGGCTGAGTTTCTGAACCGTGCCCGGCGCGGTCGCCGGCGACGCATCCTGCGGCGCGGCGGCGAGCGTGCCTCCGCTCACCAGAAAGCAAACCAGACCGGCGACGGCGATGCGATTCATGGACAAGACCCCAAGCAAAAACCCGGAGCGTAGCCTTACGCCGCGCGGCGGCGCAAGCGTCGGAAGTATCGGTCGTGTGCGAAGCACGCGGCGGAGCGCTAACCTGCACGGGTCGCCACCGCGTCCGGGAGTTCGACCATGCCTGTCCTTCGTGTGCCAGCTGGTTTCGTCTTCGGCTTTCTTTCCTTGGCGGCGGTGGCACAAACAGCTCCGCCGGCCACCAGCGCGGGGCTCGACTACGCGTTGATCGACACGCGACACGAGGTGCCCGCGATGCCGCCGCCCACCCTGAAGCACGATGTCAGCGATACGTTCTTCGGCACCGCCGTGCGCGATCCCTATCGCTGGCTGGAAGACGCCGACGCGCCCGCGGTGAAGCAGTGGATCGCGGCGCAGAACGCCTACACCGAAAAGGTGATGGACGGCTTCAAGGACGCCAGAGCCCTCGCGAAACGCGTGGGCAAACTGGCGCTCACGTCCACCCAGCAATTCGATCCGGAAATCGTGGGCGGCACCTTGTTCTACATGCGCCAGACGCCGCCGCAACCGCAGGCGGTATTGGTGGCGCAAGCGTGGCCCGGCGGGAAGGCGCGCGTGCTGGTCGATCCGAATGCCGCGCACGGAAGCATTGCGATTACGGGTTATTGGCCGTCGCCCGATGGCAGGTACGTGGCCTACGGCACGGCCGAAGGCGGCAACGAGGAAACCACGATCCGTTTCATCGATGTCGCCAGCGGCAAGACGTTGCCGGACGCGTTGCCACACGCAGGCGGCGGCACCACGCCGCAGGCGCTGGTGTGGGACGCCGATGGCAAGGGCGTCACCTATGTGCGTTTGCCTCCGGGCGCGACGGTCGATCAATCGCAGTTCAATGCTGCGCTGTATCACCACGCGCTCGGCGGCGACGCGGCAAACGACGCGCTGGAATTCGGCAAGGGCTTGTCGAAGGTGGCCGAGTACACGTTGTTTGGTTCGGCCGATGGCCAGCATGCTGCTGCGCTGGTGCACGCGGGAGATGGCGCGCCGGATGCCGTGTATCTGCGCAGCGGCAGCGGCCCGTGGAAACTGGCACTGGACACCGAGGCCAACGTGCGTGCCGCATCGGAGATCAACCAGGGCGCGGCGTGGGATGGCGATCGCCTGCTGGTGATCGCGTACCAGGATGCGCCACGCGGCAAGCTGCTGGCGCTGGATGCAACAGGCAAGTCGAAGTTGCTGGTGCCACAGGTGCAAGACAACTGGGCGATGCATTCGGTGGCGCCTGTCAAGGGCGGCTTCCTGATCACCGAAGTACGGGGACCGGATTGGCGGGCGCAACAGTACGACGCGAATGGAAAGTTCGTGCGCGCCGTGCCGCTGCCGAAAACCGGCATCGGCATTGGCACGATCGCGAGCAGCGCCCTGTCCGACCAGGCGCTGATCACTTATTCCGGCTGGACGATTCCCACGCGTTGGGTGGAATACGACGCGGCGGGCGGCACCTTGAAAGCCGTGTTCGAGGTGAAACCGGCGGCGGATTATTCGAAGGTCGTGGCGCACCGGATGGACGCGACCTCGAAGGACGGCACGAAAGTGCCAGTCACCGTGATCGCGATGCAAGGCGTGACGCCGAATGGTGGGCGACCCACGATTCTCTATGGCTACGGCGGCTTCGGAATCAACACCGCCCCGCGCTTCCTGGGCTCAACGCTGGCATGGCTCGAACGCGGCGGCGTGTATGCGGTCGCGAACATCCGTGGTGGCGGCGAGTTCGGCGAAGGTTGGCACGAAGCCGGCATGCTCGGCAAGAAACAACACGTATTCGATGATTTCCACGCCGCGGCGCAGGCCTTGCTGCAACAACGTTGGACCGATCCCGCGCGCCTAGGAATCATGGGTGGCTCCAACGGCGGGCTGCTGATGGGTGCGGCGCTGACGCAGCATCCTTCCGAATACCACGCGGTGGTATCGCTGGTCGGCATCTACGACATGCTGCGCGTCGAGCTTTGGCCGAATGGCCAATACAACGTCAGCGAGTACGGCACCGTCACGAAGAAATCCGATTTCGAGTGGCTGCGTGCGTATTCGCCGCTTCAGAACGTGAAGCCCGGCACTGCCTATCCGGCGGTACTGCTGATCACCGGCGTCAACGATCCGCGTGTCGCTCCATGGCAGTCGCGCAAGTTCGCGGCGGCGCTGCAGGCCGCCAACACGTCGAAGAATCCGATCCTGCTGCTGACCCGCATGAACGAAGGCCACGGCGTCACCGCTTCTTTCAGCCAGCGGGTCGGCAACGCGGCGGCGGCGATGGGATTCTTCGCCGAGGAATTGGGTTTGGGCTCGAACATGGAGTCGACGCAGTGACGTTGGAGGGCGTGGAGATCGAGACCGCGCCGAACCCGCGCCACGCGGTGATCTGGCTGCACGGGCTCGGCGCGGACGGCCACGACTTCGAGCCGATCGTGCCGCAACTGGTGCGTCCGGAATGGCCGCCATTGCGCTTCCTGTTCCCACATGCACCGGTGCGCCCGATCACGCTCAACAATGGCCTGCCGATGCGGGCGTGGTACGACATTGCGGGTTTCGACCTGGCGCAAAGGCAGGATGAACCCGGCATCCGCACGTCGATCGGCGCGGTCGATGCGTTGATCGCGGGCGAAGTCCAGCGCGGGGTGCCGCCGTCGAACATCGTGTTGATCGGCTTCTCGCAGGGCGGCGCGGTCGCGCTGGCAGCGGGGCTTCGTCACGCGCAAAAACTAGCCGGCATCGTTGCGCTATCCACATATCTGCCGATTGCTGACCGCACCACCAGCGAACGCCATGCGGCGAACGCGGCGACGCCGATCTTCATGGCCCACGGTGTCTTCGATCCGGTGGTGCCGCAGATGCTGGGCGAACGCTCCCGCGACCAGTTGCGTGCATGGGGGTTTACCGTGGACTGGCACAGTTATCCGATGGCGCACCAGGTGTGCCCGCTGGAAATCGAGGATCTCGCCGCGTTCATGGCTGCCATTCTCAAGGACGCCTGACGAATGCCGCGTACTCCGCGCCGAGCGGCTGTGATGGAAAGCCGATCCAGGGAAGGCCGTTTTGGTCTCTTACGGTTGGGAAAGGTCATGCGTGTCAATCGATCCAACGATGCAGCGATCACGGACGATCGCAACAAAATTGCACTTCCGGATTTCTGCTCGCTGGCTTCGGTGTTCACGCTGGTGGTGGTGGCGGAACTGGTGGTGGTGATCGACGTGCTGGCACCGGACGCACGCACGGATTGGCGTGGGTTTTCGACCGCGACTTTGTTCGTGGTCTGGCTGGCGTTGCTGGCTTCATTGTTGTTGTGCCGCCTGACGCCGCTGCTGGTCCGCTGGCCGCGTGCGATTGCGTGGACGCTTGCGTGGGTTGCACTGGTGGCGCTGGTGACGGTGACGAGTGCGGGGGTCGCATGGCTGGATCGCGCGCTCGGAACGGATCTGACGCCCGCTTCCTGGCCGCACTTCGTGATCGGCAACATGGTGCTGGCGGCGTTGCTCGGCGCGGCGTTGCTGCGTTACTTCTACGTCCTGGCGGAGTGGCGTGCCCGTCTCGCCGCGGTGGCGCGTGCGCAATTCGACGCGCTGCAGGCGCGCATCCGCCCACACTTTCTCTACAACAGCATGAACACTGTCGCGGCGCTGGTGCGCGTCGATCCCGACGCAGCGGAGCGCACGGTGGAAGACCTGAGTGAACTGTTCCGCGCATCGCTGGGCGCAGGCGACAAGCCGAGCACGCTGGGCGCGGAGCTCGCGTTGATCGACCGCTATCTCGCAATCGAGCAACTGCGGCTCGGCGAGCGGCTGAAGGTGCAACGCGAGCTTGCCGATTTGCCTGCCGATCTGGAAATGCCGGCATTGTTGCTGCAGCCGCTGGTTGAAAACGCCGTTTACCACGGCATCCAGCCGCGCCGCGAGGGCGGCACACTGCAGATCGCGGGCCATCGTGTCAGCGGCGGCATCGAAATCGAAATCTCGAACCCGCTGCCCGACACCGCGTCGGCGCCGCGCAGCGGCCACGGACTGGACAATGTGCGCCGCCGAATCGCCTATCACTTCGGCGAACGGGGGCGTCTGGAAATACGGAACGAAGGCGGCGAGTTTCGCGTGCGCGTGAAGTTGCCGGACGCGCCGCCCCCCTGAGTCAAGGGAGCTGGCGCCGCACGTGGAGTGGGCGGCGATGGCGGACGCGAAGAAATGCCTCGCGAAGATTGTTTACAGCCGGTGATCTGATCATGCGAATAGTCATCGTGGATGACGAGCCTCTCGCACGCATGCGCTTGGCTGCGCTGCTGCGCGATTGCGAAGGGGTCGAGGTCGTCGCCAGCGTGGGCGACGGCGATGCCGCGCTCGCGGCTTGCGCGCAGTTCCGGCCCGAACTGCTGCTGCTGGACATCGCGATGCCGGGGCTCGACGGCGTGGGCGTGGCGCGACGGCTGGCAGCGTTGCGCGATCCGCCGCAACTGGTGTTCTGCACGGCTTACGAGCAGCACGCACTGGAGGCCTATGAACTGCGCGCGGCCGACTATCTGCTGAAACCGGTGCGCATCGAGCGCCTGCGCGAGGCGTTGGCCCGCGCCGAAGCATTGCGGCGCCGTGCGTCGGCAGCGGCTCCGACGTTGCTGGCGCAAGTGCACGGTGCGCCGGTCAGGATTCCACTGGCGGAAGTGCTGTACCTGACCGCCGACGACAAGTACGTCACGCTGCATCGCGATGTCGGCGAGGTATTGATCGAGCAATCGCTCAAGGCGATCGAGGAAACCATGCCCGAGCGCTTCGTGCGCGTCCATCGGGGCTGCCTGATACCGGTCGAACGCTTGCTGGGCCTCCGGCGAGATGGCGACGGAACGGTGCGTGCGCTGATCGCCGGCAGTGACGCGGCGCCCGAAGTGAGCCGCCGCAACCTCGTGGCCCTGCGCAAGCTTCTGCGCGGTGGCTGATGTCCACGCGAGAAGTTCGCTGGCGCTGCCGGCGAACCTTGGTATGTCCTTCGATCGTCGGAGGCTTTTGCCACTTCCGCCGCGACGGGTGTGGGTGTAGGTTTTGCGGGTTCGCCCCGCCGGAGTCTCGCCATGTCCGCATACACGCGCTCCCTCGCACTGCTGGCTACAAGTCTGATGTTCATGCCGCTTGCGCACGCGGACGCTCCGCAGCCGAGGCAATCGGAAAACGCCCGGATCGAGCATATCCTCGCCCAGCACGCGAAGGTGAAGCGGGTACCGGCCGTCGCTTTGTCCTACGATGGCCAGCACCTCGCATGGGTGGTGTCGCACGATGATGCGACCGAACTGATGCTCGGCTCGTGGAACGGACAGAAAGCACACGCGGTGACGATTCCCGGCGACTGCCGCGAAGAAGGCCTCCGCTGGGCCCCGCGCTGGAACGAACTGGCGGTGCTGACGCGCTGCAAGATCGATCCTTCCAACACCAGGCCAATGCATGGCGCGATCTGGCTGATCGACGTGAACGCCGGCAAGCCGTCGCGCAAGCTCGCGGACCTCGAGGGCTTCGCCGAGGGCATGCAGTGGAGCCGCGATGCCAAACGGATCGCGTTCCTGTTCGTGCCGGGGGCGACGCGCCTGCCCGAGGCGACGGCTTCCGGCAACCCGCGCGTTGGCGTGATCGGCGGAGCCGACGACATGCAGGTGCAATACGTCGCCAGCGTCGCGATGACGGGCGGCACGCCCGAGTTGCTGACGCCGAAGGGCTTGTATGTGTACGAATTCCGCGCGTCATCCACCGGCAACCGGATCGCCTATACGGCTGCCCCACCGCCAGGCGACAACAATTGGTGGACCGCAAAGCTGTACGTGCAGGACGCCAAGGCCGGTGCCGCGCCAAGGGAAATCGTCGACCCCGGTTCGGTGAAGGGTTCGCTGCACGGCCTGCAGATCGCGCTGCCGCGCTGGTCGCCGGAGGACGCGCGCATCCTTTTCATCGGCGGCCTGATGAGCGATCGCGGCGCGACCGGTGGCGACATCTACAGCGTGCCGGCGTCGGGCGGCGCGCCGGTGGACCTGACCGAAGGCGCGAAGGTGACGCCATCATGGTTCACGTTCCTGGACGGTCATTCACTGCTCGTGAACCAGATTGCCCAGGGCAAGGTGGAAGTCACCGAATACACGCTCTCGGGCAACCATGCGCGGCAGACCCGCACATGGTTCACGGCGCCTGGCGTGCTCGGCGACGGTCGTGCCGCGCTTTCGGTGTCGTTGTCCGGCAAGTCGCCACGGCGGATCGCCTACGCGGCGGAGTCGTTCGACCATCCGCCCGAGGTTCACTCGGGCCAACTCACCACTGCCCCACCGCCGGCGGTTACATCGATCAATGCCGGGCTTGCGCACGACTGGGGCAAGGCGCAATCGGTGGAATGGAACAACGGCGGCATGCACGTGCAGGGCTGGCTGATGTATCCCGCCGATTATGATCCGCACAAGACGTATCCGATGATCGTTTACGTGCACGGCGGTCCTTCATCGGCCCACCTGCCGAGGTGGGGCAACAACGCGAGCGCGTACTCCGAATTCGGTTATTTCGTGCTGATGCCCAACCCGCGCGGCAGTTTCGGCGAAGGCGAAAAATTCGCGCAGGCCATCCGCAACCAGATGGGCTACGGGGATCTCGATGACATCCTCGCGGGGGTGGACAAGGTCGAGAAAATGGCGCCCGTCGACAACAATCGCCTGGGCATGACCGGCTGGAGTTATGGCGGCTTCATGAGCATGTTCGCGCCCACCCGCACCAATCGCTTCAAGGCGGTAGTGGCGGGTGCAGGGTTGTCAGACTGGCAGAGCTACTACGGCCAGAACCAGATCGACCAGTGGATGATCCCGTTCTTCGGGGCGTCGCTGTACGACGATCCCGCCGCGTACGCGAAAAGCTCGGCGATCAATTTCATCAAGCGCACGAAGACACCGGCACTGATCGTGGTGGGTGAGCGCGACGAGGAATGTCCGGCGCCGCAATCGTTCGAGTACTGGCACGCGCTGAAGACGCTGGGCGTTCCAACGACGCTGGTCGTGTACGCCAACCAGGGCCACCATATCGCCAGTGACTCTGACCTGGAAGACATCATGCATCGGTCACTGGACTGGTTCGGAAAATACTTGCCGGCTGCACCCCCGAACTGACAAGCGCGGGAATCTGCATCAGAACAATTCGCCCTGCGGTGAAATCTTGCGTGGCGGCGTGAAGCGCGTGCAATCCAGTTGCAATGTGCGTGCGCGGGCAAAACCGTGCTTGCGGCAGGCCACTTCAAAGCGTCGTCGCAAGAGTTCGGCGAATGGGCCTTGGCCGCGCATGCGGGTGCGGAAATCCGAATCGTAATCCCGGCCACCATTCATCTGACGCACCAGGCTCATCACGTGTTCGGCGCGTTGCGGCACGTGGATGGCCAACCATTCGCGGAACAGGATTTTCAATTCCCACGGCAGGCGCAGCACGGTGTAGCCGGCCATGTTGGCGCCGGCCCCGGCGGCGCGCTCCAGCACCGCTTCCATGTCGCGATCGTTCAGGGCCGGAATGATCGGCGCCACCAATACGCCGGTCGGCACGCCCGCTTGCGTCAATGCCTGCACCGCCTGCAAACGCCGGTGCGGTGCGGACGCGCGCGGTTCGAGCTTGGACGCCAGCCGATTATCCAGCGAATTCACCGACACGAACACCTGCACCCGTTTCTCGTGCGCCATGGCGCTGAGCAGATCGAGGTCGCGTTCCACCAGCGCGCTCTTGGTGACGATCGTGCAGGGATGGCGGCATTCGGCCAGCACTTCCAGCGCGGCACGCGTCAGCCGCCACTTTTTCTCGACCGGCTGGTACGGATCGGTGTTGCTGCCGATGTTGATCGGCTTCGGCACATAGCCGGGTTTGCCGAGTTCCGCGCGCAGCACCTCGGCAAGATTGGTCTTTGCGCGCAGCCTGGTCTCGAAATCCAGTCCCGGCGACAGATTGAGGTAGCTGTGCGACGGCCGCGCAAAGCAATAGATGCACCCGTGCTCACACCCCCGATAGGGGTTCATCGCCTGCTCGAAGGCGATGTCGGGCGAGTCGTTGCGGGTGATCACGCTGCGTGCGCACTCTGCGCTCACCTCGGTGCGCGGACGCGGCGCTGTTTCGTCCAGCAGCGCACTTTGCCAGCCATCGTCCTCGGCTTGATGGCGCACGGTCTCGAAGCGTCCCTCCGGGTTGGAAGCGGCGCCACGACCCTTGATGCGTGCGGGGGGCATGAGTTGCATCACCCCAGCATAGGCGGCGTTGTCTCGGCAGTTGCGACGGCCGCCGCCGCGATGATGGTCAGCGCCCCGCGAAACCGTAACGCGCCAGCACCGGTTTCAGCGCCTGCACCCACACCGCATAACCGGCAACGGTCATGTGCAGTCCGTCCGCCCGAAACAACGCCGCGCGCGGCTTGCCGTTTTCGCCCAGCATGCCTGCCGACACGTCGACGAAACTCATGCGGCTTTGTGTTTGCATCCAGTGGGCGATCAGGCGGTTGGCTTCACGCATCTGCGGCCACATCGCGAAACGCGCGATGCTCGGTTTGATCGAGATGTACGCGATGGCGACACCCGGCAATTCGCGGCGCACGTGCGTGGCGAAAGCCTTGAATTCATCCAGCACCTGCCGCGACGTCTCTCCTTCGCCGATGTCGTTGTCGCCGGCGTACATCACGATCAAGCGAGGGTGATAGGGGCTGACGATGCGATCTGCGAAATAGGTGGCGTCGGCGATCGCGGAGCCGCCGAAGCCGCGATTGATGACCGGCACGCCCGGGAAGTCGGCGGCCAGCGTCGACCACATCCGGATCGATGAACTGCCCACGAACAGCACGCCGTTCTGCGGCGGCGGGTGCGCGCTATCATCGGCGACCAGCCGGTCGATGTCGGACTGCCACGACTGCGGCGGTGGCGGGAGCGCGCAAACGGCATGAGCGATGACCAGCAATACGCAACCCACCAGCCACCTGCGCCCGCGGTCGAATCCAGGCATGTCGCCTCTCCGGCATTTCAGGGTGATGTCGCCGGTCATGTTGGACTTCGGGAGGCAGCGTGACAACCACTGGCGATAAAACCGTGACGATCGCGCAGTCATCCTTCGGCACGGCGCCCGCCTTGCAGGCCTATGACCTTTTCCCGACCCGGATCTGGCAGGCGCGCCTGCCGTCCCTGCGCGCATACCTGGATGAATGGCTGAAGGTCGTGTTGCGGATGCGCGCGGCCAGTCCCGAGCCCGCGGGACGCACCAATCGCGGCGGCTGGAACAGCGAGGACATGGCCGTGTTGGACCAACCGGTGTTCGCGCCGCTGGGCGATGCGGTGCGTGCGGGCTGCGCCGTCGCGCTGCGCGAAATGGGGGCGGCGGGAATTCCGTTCGACCTGCAATCCTGGGTGAACCTGCACGACCGGGGCGGCTTCAACTTCCTGCACGTGCATGAAGGTTGCCTGCTGTCCGGCTCGTTTTACCTGAAGGTGCCGCCGGGTTCCGGCAGATTCGTATTTCGCGATCCGCGCCCCGGCGTGATCCACGGCTACGTGAAGGGCGCCGTGCCGAACGGCTACAGCGATATCCAGCTCACCCCGGAAGCGGGGCTGCTGGTGCTGTTTCCGTGCTGGATGGAGCACTACGTCGAGCCGCACGACAGCGATGAACCACGCGTCGTAATCGCCTTCAACGCCCTGCCGAAATCGTAAACAGCCGGGAAAGACGCAACACACCCGCATCAATGGCTCGAAACGGAGCCTGCGTACGGCGTTTTCCAAGACATCGGAGGTATCGCATGGCCGTTCGTCATCACCGTGTGGGTTGCGCATGCCGCTGGCTGCTGGTCGCATGGATCGGCTTGCCGCTCGTCGCGCTCGCCGTACCGCAGGGCACCACGAAGGTGGTCGCGGGTCATGCGCGTTTCGAATTCCTGACGCCGTCGCTGGTCAGGATGGAGTATTCGCCGTCCACTCATTTCAAAAATGCCGCGACCGCCGTCGTGGTGAAGCGCGATTGGCCGACTGTCGATGTCACCCGGAAAACGGAAAACGGCTGGCTGATCATGAGCACCGGCGCGATGACGCTGCGTTACCGGTTGCAATCCGGTGCATTTTCCGCGGCCAATCTGCGGGTGCAGTGGAAAGCCGCCGGCGGTGGGCACACCTGGCATCCCGGCCAGGTCGACGACGGCAACCTCGGCGGACTCACGTATTCGCTGGACAATGTCAGCGCAAAAAACCTTCCGGCCGACGGCAAGGATCTGGCCAGCCCCGTCAACGACATCATCCCCGGCATCGACGTGTTGCTACCGAAAGCCGAACCCGGCCTGCTGAGCCGCAACGGCTTCGCATTCATCGACGACAGCACGACGCCGCTGTGGAACGCGAAGGCGCAGTGGATCGAACCACGCAAGTTCGACAAGGGTCAGGATTGGTACCTTTTCACCTACGCCCGCGACGATTACGCGAAGGTCCTGAAGGAGTACGCCCAATTGTGCGGGCCGATTCCGATGATCCCGCGCTACGTGCTGGGACCGATGATCACGGACCTCAATTTCGAATACTTCCCCGGCGATCCGGAGGTCCGGACGCCGGCGTTTCAACGCTACGGGGAACAACACCTCGAGGACGAGGTGACGCGCTTTCGCCAGAACCACATCCCGCTGGATGTGCTGGTGCTGGATTTCGCGTGGCACAACTACGGCTGGCAGGGCGGCTACGACTGGAGCCCGTTGATCCCGCACCCGAACCGGTTTCTTGGATGGATGCACTCCCGCGGCATCAAGGTTTCCCTGAACGATCATCCCGGTTACGCGAACACCGAGGAAAACATCCTGTCGCAGGAAGACAGCCACGCGCCGGCGGTATTGAACGCACTGGGAGAACCCTCGCCGCCCAAGCCTTCGCTCGATCTGGACTTGTCCGGCAATTGGACGTTCGCAACCGATCCGCACGACACCGGCATCCGCGAACACTGGTACGCGCCCGACGCCGGCAAGGCCGACTGGAAACCCATCCGCACCGATGCGTCGCCGGCGCAACAGGGATACGGCAAGTACGCGGGGATCACGTGGTATCGCACGCAGGTACGGATGCCAACCCATTTGCCCCCACATGTCTACTTGTACTTGAGCCGGCAAGCCAAGGATTACCGGCTTTACGTGAACGGACGCGAAGTCGAACACAGCCACGTGCGCTGGCCGCAGCGGCTGACCTTCGCCGACATCACGCCTTACGCGAAAGCGGGGCAGACGCTCGAGATCGCGCTACGCATTGAACCGAACGAATACGGCAGAGGCTTTCTGAATGGCCTGACCGCTATTCGCGACGTCAAGCCGCCGCCGCGGATTTACTTTGATCTGTCCAACAAGCAACAGGCGGAAATCTCCATGCGCCATCTGCATGGACCGCTGCTGCAACGGGGCGTGGCTTTCTGGTGGGTGGACGGCGGCAGCGGCGCCGCGGACATGCCGGGACTCGACCCGCAGCTTTGGACCAACCGCGTCTTTTACGACCATGCGCTGAAGCAAACCGGACAACGCGGGTTCATCCTCTCGCGCTACGGCGGTTGGGGCAGCGAGCGCTACCCGGCCTATTTCACCGGCGACACTTATTCCGAATGGCCGGTGCTGGCCTACGAGGTCGCCTATTCGGTGCGCGGCGGTAACGTGTTGATCCCGTATATGAGCCACGACATCGGCGGGTTCCACGGCGGCAAGATCGCCTTCGACCTGTACGCGCGCTGGATCGAGTTCGGCGCGTTCAGTCCGTTGCTGCGCCTGCACAGCGCACACGAGAACCCGCGCGAGGGCAACCTGCGCATGCCGTGGACCTACGGCGAGCGCGGCATGGCGCTGGTCAAGAAATACTTCACGCTGCACACACAACTGATTCCCTATATCTACACCCATGCGTGGATCGCGCACGAGAAGTCATTGCCGATCCTGCGCCCGCTGTATCTGCAAAACCCGGAATCCGCGGAGGCGTACCAGCATCCGCACGAATACTGGTTCGGCAGCGAAATGCTGGTCGCACCGGTGCTCGACGCCAGCGGCGAACGTACGATCTGGCTGCCGCCCGGCGAATGGATCGGCTTTTTCGACGGCAAGCATTACAGCGGCGGCAAGTCATTCACCGCCCACTACGCCGCGAACCAGACGCCCGTGTTCGCGCGCGACGGCGCGATCATTCCCGAGCAACCCGCGGATTTCGCATGGTCGAATGCGAAGCCGCTGGATCACCTGATCGTGAATGTCTACGGATCGGGCAACGGCAAGTTCGATCTCTACGAAGACGACGGTGCTTCGCTGGACTATGACCAACACCATGCATTGACGCCGATGCACTACAACCGCGAAACTGACGGCGCGCACCGCATCGTGATCGGGCCCACGCGCGGTGCCTTCGACGGCCAGGTGCAGCGGCGGTCGTACGCTTTGCAGATCCATTTCATCCACCGGCCGGCTTCGGTATCGGTGGATGGTCGGCGCGTCACGGACTGGAATTGGGACCCCGCGAACGCCACCGCGGCGATTCCGGTCCCCGCGCACGCGATCCGCGATCGAATCACGATCGAGTGGCGCGCGAAGGCGAAGTGAATCAGGCGGCGCGATCGGGCACCGCGTCGAACGCTACGGTAAGCCGCGTCCGGTTGCCGGAAAACGGCACCGTCCCGTGCCAGAAATAGGAAGGAAACAGCACCAGCATGCCCGTCTCCGGGCGCACCTCGTATTGCGCCGGCAACGCCGGCGTGGTGAGGATGCCCGGCTCGGCGAACGCCAGCACGCCTTCACGGTTGTCCGCTCTGCGCATCGCGTCGGGTAACTCGATGTAACACGCCGAGGAGATCCAGCCGCGCGGATGCACGTGGTTGTGATGAAAGCCGTCGGTGCGCAGCTGGACCGACCAGCTTCCGTTGAAGCGGTAGGCGCCGGTGTTCCGCCGACGCAGCGGATCGCCACCCTTGCCCATGCGCGCAATGTAGTCGCAGATCGGCGCATCGAAGGCACGGAACAGCGCGCGAATGGCGGGCTTCTCGTTGCCCGACAGGTCGCCGATGGTTTCGGTGCCATGGCGCAGTGACTGGAACAGCAGCGGATGCACGAACGCATCGTGCATCCGACTGAGATCGTGTTTCAGCTCGTCGAGAAAATCGGCCAGGTTCGTCCACGGCGGTGGCGCCTCGAGCTTGTACGCGACCACCAGGTTCGGATAGTCGCAAAGCTGCGCGTAACGTTCATCACCGAGCATCCGCCACGCGGTCGTTTGCAGCGCGATGAGATATTGATCGTCGGGCGACTCGAGCCTCAGCGTCTCGCACGTCCGTAGCGCCCCTTGGGCATCGCCGACTCCCAGCATCGCCGCGACTTGAAGCGTGCGCGCCGCGGGATCGTTCGGCGCTGCGCGCAACGCGCACTCGGCGCGCTCGAGCGCAAGACGCGGATCGAACTCCAGTGCCGCGAGGCCAGCGCGCACATGCAGGGCCGGCGGCGCCTGCGGCCGCCCGATGCGCGCGGCGAGGCACGCGTAGGCTGCGCGCACGTCGCCCGACCCCTGCAATACGGCCGCCTTGGCCGCCCACAGCGCATCGTTGTTGGGGAAGGTCTGCAATGTCCTGTCGATGGCTTCGGTCGCCTGCTCGCCGTCGCCGGTGCGCGTCCACACCAGCTTTGCGAGGTCGCCGTGGGCATCGACCTGTTGCGGCTCCAGCCGCAGGCAATCGCGAAGAGCCGCTTCGGCGCGATCGTATTCGCCGAGCACGATGAGGCTGCGTGCATGCGTGTAACACAGCGTCGCGCTTGGTGGCCCATGCTCCAATGCATGTCGCGCGATACCTTCTGCTTCATCGTGCCGATTCGCCGCCTGCAGCGCGGTGGCCAACGCCTGCTCGGCGGCGGGGTTGCCGGGCGATCGCGCCACCAGGTTTCGGCTCCATTCGATGGCGTCTCCGCTGCGGCCCAGCGCAACCAGCGTGGCGACGTACTGGACGACCAATTCGGGTGGAATCTCGTCGCGGGCGCAGAACGGCGCGACGATCGCGAGCGCCCGTGCCGGCTGCCTCTGGTCGTTGTAGTAGCGCGCCAGTACCTGGGCCGCATGCGGATCCGGCTGCCTGGCGGTGGCGGCCCGCCGCAGGAAGGATTCCGCTTCGGCGTAGCGTCCGCTACCCAACAGCAGTTCGCCGAGGGTGGTGAGGGTTGGCGCCCAATCCGGATCGAGTTCGCTGGCGTGCCGCAGGATTCGTTCCGCGCCCGCCGCATCGCCCAACATCAGCGTGACGCCACCGAACAACCGCTGCGCCTCGGCATAGTCGGGATGGGTTTCAACGACGCCCCGGAGCTGAGCGTGAGCCGCGCGAAAATCGCCGGCTTGCAGCAGGCCGTTGACGCGCTGCATCGCAGCGTGGAGCGGAATCGAAATCATGTCTCTCGACGCACCGTTCGGCCGGCACCGATCAAGTGTAGTCGCCGCCCTGCGCTATCGCTCCGGGCGACGGTCTACGCTTCTTATTACCTAGTGCGGATTGCGTTGCAACCGCGGCTTGCCGCTGGCATCGCGGTCGACGGTGATGTCGAAATGCTTGCCGCGGAACGTGACGTTCGTGAGCGTCAGCGATTTCCATTTGGACGGCAACACGGGCGGATAAGCCTGGACCAGACCCGAAGGTTCGATGCGCAAGCCGGTGAGTCCATACACCAGGCTTTGCACGAATCCCGCCGAGCCGGTGAGGAAATAACCCGTGTTGTTGCCGGGTGTTTCCGTGCGCACGTTGAATGGGGCCTTGAGCATATCCCGGGTGATGTTGTCTTCCAGCCAGCGCGTCGTCCCGGCCTCGTCGCCCAGCGCGGCCGCGGCAATCGTGAGCGGCGCGAGCCCCATGCTCGTGAGCGCCTCCGCGGGCTTGCCCTGCAACGGCGCGACATCGTTGCGGTAGTCGTTGCGTCGCACCGTTGGATCCATTTGCAGATCGAGCGAAGGAAACGCGAGGAATGTGAGATCGCTGTCGCCCGGATCGTGCAGCCGCACGCCCGGATCGAGTGCGAGGTGGCGCCGCTCGGCGTCCGAGAAGGGAACGTACAGCTTCGCCGCGATCTCCGCCCAGCGCGGATCGGCTTCGGCACCGACCAGCTTCGCGGCTTGGGCGGCGATCCGCAGCGCCTTGGCGGCCGAGACGTTGGTGAACGTGTCGTTGTCAATGTGGGCGTAGGGCTCCATCACCGAGACGAGGTCGCGTATTTCGTAGCGCCGTTTCGCCTTGTCGTAGGTCGCGCGGCTGGTCCAGAACTCGGCGAGATTGCGGATCACCGGCCAGCTGTCCTTGCGCAACCATTCGAGATCGTGCGTCGCCAGCCAGTATTGCCATTGTGCGATCGCAATATCGGCATTGACGTGGATCTCGCCGACGCTCAATCGATGCGCGGCGTACAGAACCTGCTCCGTGCCATCCTCGGGATCGGCCTCCCACGGATACTTGGCACCTTTGAATCCCGCCTCGCGTGCCCGCTGTTGCGCGGCCGGCAACGTGCGGTCCCGGAACAGCACGATGGAACGCGCGCGTTGCGGATGTTGCAGCAGCAACGCGGGAAATATCCAGGTGTCGTTGTCCCAGAACACGTGGTCAACGTACCCGGTGGTCAACCCGCACGCGCCCGTGCCCCACGTCATATCCGGCGGTGCATTGGCGAGCAGGTAGTAAAGATCGGAATGGACGGCGAGCTGTGCGTGCGGATCGCCGTCGATGCGGATGTCCGACTGCCACAATTTCGCCCACGCCGCGCGATGGGCATCGAGCAGCGGTTCGAAGCCGCGTTCGCGTGCCGATTCGGCCAGCGCAAGGTCGGCCTTCCCGTCGCCGCCCCAGCCTTCGCGCGATACCGCGACGTATTTGGTGAAGGCGTAAGTCTTGCCCTTCTCCACCTTGACCCGCATGTCCAGCGACAAACGGTAATCGCTGCGATCCAGTCTTGTTTCGATCGGCCGGACGCCCTTCGGCAATTGCACGGCAACGGCCTCGCCCATCCGTTTGCCGTTGGTCGCCTGCCCGTCCAGCCTTAGCGTCAGATTCAATGTATCGCCTTCGGCGTCCACCACGTGGGTATCGCCGTGATACCAGATGGCCGCACGATCCGGCGTGGCCGGCGGCAATGGGTTCAAGGAAAGGCCATGGGCTTCGAGCGTCTGCCGAAACCGGTCACCGGTCAAGCCGGTGTCGCCCGGCAACTTGGCCAGCGCCAGGCGTGGCTGGGATGGTGCCCACAAGACCAGCGGAAACGAGAGCTCGACCACGCCGTCGAATTGAGGCGAGATCGTGAAGCGGACGGTGGCCAGGTGCGGCGAAGCCTCGCTGACAAAGCTGACCACTTCGACACGCGTCGCCTTGCTCTGATCGACGTAGCGGTAACTCGTCGCCAGCGTGCCATCGTGCAGGTTCAGGACCTGCTTGTAATCCTGGAACGTCGACGGTTCCAGCGGCGCCAGATTCAACCACGCGCCGGATGAACCCGTGCGGTAGCCGATTTCCGTCCAGCCGGGGATCGCCGCGGGACGGGCGATATCGTCCTTGCCGTAATCCATGAACGCGACCAGGTACGACAGATTGCTTTCCGTCCCGCGCGGCGAGGTAAAGGTCGAGACGTAGCCGTTGGCGAGCTGGCCCGGGAAATAGGTTTCAAAATTCTTCGCGGTCGCGGTGAGCAAAAAACCCGGATCCGTCGCGGCTTGGATGGCGGGCGCAAAGCAGGCGAGCGACAGCAGGATCAGGAGACCGGAGCGCCAGCGGGCAGGTTTCGGGGTCATCCGGGCACGGCTTGTCGGCGAATTCATCGTGGCCTGGTGCGGGCGCAACACGTTGTCAGAGCTCCTTGCGGGCCAATTCGGTTTTGCCGTCCGCGCCGCGACCGAGCGTGATGTCGTAGTGCTTGCCGCGGAAGATGACGTCCTTCAGGGTCACCGACTTCCATCCCGGCGGCAACACCGGCGCGTAGGCCTGGTCCAGTCCCTCATCGTTGATGCGCAGGCCGCTCACACCGTACACGAAGTTCTGCACGAATCCCGCCGAGGTCGCGAGCAGGTAACCCGCGTTGTTGGTGGCGGTTTCGGTGCGGACGTTGAACGGCGGCTGCAGGAAGCCCTCCAGGTTGCGGTGGATCCAGTAACCCACGGCCTTGGCGTTGCCGACTTCGGCCGCGCCGACGGTGATCATCACCATCATCATCTCGTTCGGATTGTCGCCGTGGGTCTTCAGCGCCTGCACCTGGAAGTCGAAATCGTTGCGCCGCACTTCCGGCGACATCGGCATGTCGAGGTTCGGATACATCAGGAATATCAGCGACGATCCCCACCACGTCACCTTGTCGTGCGGCACCGATGGATCAAAGTCGTAGTGGCGCTGCGCCTTCTCGTCGAACGGGAGGTACATCTTGTCGGCGATCTCGGACCACTTCGGGTCGGCCTTCGCGCCGACCAGCGCGGCGGCTTGCGTCGCGATGCGGAGGGCCTTGGCCGCCGCGGCATTGGTGAAGGTGTCGTTGAGCACGTCGTCGTAGGCTTCGTCGGTCGAGGTGACGTGGGGGATCTCGTAACGGTCCTTCGCCTTGTTCCAGGTGACGCGGCTTTTCCAGAACGTCGCGATGCCTTCGATCACCGGCCAGCCGTATTGCTTCAGCCACGCGCGATCTCCGGTGGCGAGGTAGTACTGCCATTGCGCGATCGCGATGTCGGCGTTGACGTGGACTTCGCGGTATACGCCATAGGCGAAATGCGGCGTGACGTCGATGCCTTTCTGCGGGTCCGATTCCCACGGATACATCAGGCCCTTCACGCCATATTGCGCGGCACGTTCACGCGCGCCCTGCATGGTGCGGTGCCGGAACATCACGATCGACTTCGCGCGGTCGGGATGCAGCAACAACAATGCGGGAAACACCCACGAGTCGGCATCCCAGAATACGTGGCCGGCATAGTTCGGGGTCAGCGCACAGGCGCCCACCGACCAGGCGGTGCCGGCCGTGGTGTTGGAAAGCAGATAATAGAGATCCGAGTGCAGCGCGCGCTGCACCGTTTCGTCGTGTTCGACCACGATGTCGGCTTTCCAGAGAGCGTGCCACGCAGCGACATGACGCGCGAGCAGTTTGTCGAAACCTGTCGCGCGCGCCTTCATGGCAAGCGCAAGATCGGCCTTGGCGTCGCCACCCCAGTCCTGCCTCGACGCCGCGATGTATTTGGTGAACGTGTAGGTTTCGCCCTTGCGAACCTCGGCGGCCACCTCGAGCGACAGCACGTCGGAAGTCTTCAGCAGTTTCACGCCCTCGATCTTCAAGTCGCGCGGCAATTCGATCGCCGCGGCTTCCGCCATCTTCAAGCCGTTCACTGCCTGGCCGTCGAGCCACAGCGTCAGTTGTTTCGCGTTACCGCCGTCGTTGATGACGCGGGTGGTGCCCGGATACCAGACCGCCGCGCGATCTGGCGTCGGCACGGGCTTGTCGTTCAAGTTCTGTCCACTGGCGATCACCGCGTCGATCATCTGGTCGCCCGTCATGCTGGCGATCGGAAAACGCGGTTGGTGGCCCGACCACAATCGGAAAGGAAACCGCAGTTGCACCTTGCCGTCGAACTGCGGCGTGATCGAAATGCGGGTGCCAGCGAGATGGTGATCGGCCTGGCTGACGAAGGTTTCGACCCCGACGTCGGTCACCTTGCCTGCATACGTGAAGCGGTAGTGCGTGGCGAGCGTACCGTCGTGCATGTTCAACGTCTGCGAATAGTCGGCGAAGATCTGCGGATCCAGCCGCGTCGAATTCATCCAGCCGATGCCGGGGTTGTAGTCAACCTCGCTCCAGCCCGGAATCGCGGCCGGGCGCGAAATGTCATCCCTGGTGTAATCCATGAAGGCGACCATGTAGGCCCGGTCGGGCTCGGTGCCGCGCACCGAGGTCATGGTCGAGAAATAGCCGTTGGCAAGATACGACGGAAAGTACGCGTCGAAGTTCTTCGATGTCGCCGTCAGCAGGAAGCTCGGGTCGGTACGGACCTGGGCTGCGGCGTGCGCGAGAGGCGCGAGCGCGAGCAGACAGGGAAGCAGGAAGGCGCGGAATTTCATCGCATGCTCCGAACGGTCGTTCCGGACGCGCGGCGGCGCGCAGTGGTGAAGGCAACGCCAGAGCGCGAGCGTGGTTGCCCATACGCCTGCACTTCCGCCGTGATCGGCCGCCGCGGCCCGGATCGGTGGCATGCACGATCCGGGCCTCTCACGGCGATTTTCAGAAACGGTACTTCGCCTGGAAGAACACCTCGCGCCCCGTGAGTGGACGCGCCATCAGCACCCCGCCAATGCCGGCGCTGCTGCCGGTTATGCGCGCATTGCCCTCGGTGAGGCCGATCGCATTGGTCAGGTTGGTACCCTGCAGGCGGAACTGCCAATTGGCACCGACGTCGGCCAGCAGTCCTGCACCAAGGGTGTGGAGTGTGCCCAACGGCTGCAAGCCGGTTTGATCCTCGTAGCGCTGGCCGGCATGCTCCCAAGTCAGGAAGCCGGTGACGCTGCCCCAACTGGTCGGCAGCGTATAGCTGGGCATGAACAGGTAGCGAACCTTGGGCTGGCGTTGCAGCGGTGCACCATTGAAGCTGACGCAAAAGGTGTTGCCGTTGACGTCGGTGATGGGTGCGCAGGCGTTGTGATGCGTGTAATGCCCGTCCATGTAATCGGCAACCAACTTCAGGTGCAGGTTCTCGGTCGGCGACCAGGTACCGTTAAAGTCGAGGCCATGGGTGTTGGCGCCGTAGTTGGAGATCGTACCGATCGGCACGCCGCTCGAGGTCGTTTGCTGGTACTGCAAGCCGGTGAACAGGCGGTGGTAGATGCTGATATCCACGAACAAGGTCTGGGAACCGTATTTGAAACCGGCTTCCAGGTTCTTGATCTTCTGCATCGGGGAGAAGTTGCCGCCGGCACCGCGGATGCCGTTGTCGAAATCATTGAAGTGGCCGCCGGTATTACCGCGGACATAGGCGCTCATGTGATCGTTGAACTGATAGTTCGCGCCGGCCGTGAACGAGGGATGGGTCTTGTCGTAGTGCTCCATGTCCCAGGTGCCGTTGCACACCGGCGTGGCGTTGTCGTACAGCGTGTTCGGGTTGCCGTCCAGATCGACGGGTGAACGGTTGCAGGTCCGCTGATACACATTGGTGTTCTCGATGCGTCCACCAGCCTGCAGCAACCACGGGCCGATCGTCCACGAATCCGACAGATAGAACGCCTTGTTGGTGGCGGTGCCGGCTTCGACGATGTTGTAGTTGCCGCCGAAGTCGACGAAACCCTGCGGGTTGGCGACCACAAAGGTCTGGCCACCCTCGGTATAGGTCAGTCCGATTGGCTGGGTGTTGGGCTGGTTGAGCATCAGCTCCTGGTTGCCCAACGACCAGTTGTCGTGGTCGGTGTAACGCGCGATATAGAAGCCCGCCGTAAACGTGTTGCCCTCGAAGATTTCCTTGCTGATCCGCAGGTCGTTGTTGAGGCTCTTCAGGCGTTTCTGGATGAACCACCAGCCCTGATGGATCACGCTCTGGTCGAGCGGCACGGCCGTGCCATCAGGCAATGTCGCGGTCACAGCCCGGTCGGCCGGATAACCCAGGTTGTCGCTGTCGACTGCCGAGCCGTCAGGGTTGCAGTAACCGGCCGGTTGCGAAACGTTGCAGCCATACAGGTAGTAACCGAGCGGTTTCGGGTTGGGGCCGGAGAACAGGGCGTTGGTCGGCAGATCGCCGCCGAAATACAGAAAGTGGTCCGAGATCGTCCAACTCCCCAGCGTGGTATCGAAGCTGCCGCCGAAGTAGTTCAGGTTGCCACCGCGGCCATTGGCGAGATCTGCGTTCTCGAGATACCCCAGCGGGTTTGGTACCTGGACGTGCTGAATCGCACGGCTGTAGTAGGTGCCGGTCGATGGATCGAACCCCGGATAGGCGGAGAAGTTGTCGCCCGAGCCCTGGATCATCGGGATCGGCGTGATGAACTGGTTCTTGTCGTTCAATTTGCGCGCCCACAGCATGAACGAGCCGTTGTCCCAGTCGTGGGCCAGCGTGGCGGTCAACTGGCCGCCCTTGTCGGCCTTGAACTGTGGCGAGCGCACGCCATCGGACGTGCGATAGAAGCCGCCGATGCTGGCGTACCAGCCGTCCTTGAGCTTGAACCCGTAGAAGCCGTCGACGCGCCACAGGCCCTCGTCGCCATAGGTCAACCCGATGTCACCGGATGGTTCGGCGGTGCCCTGGCGCAGAATGAAGTTGGCGGTCGCGCCCATCTGGCCGGGGCCGAATACGGCGCCCGGGCCACCCTGCACGATTTCAACGCGCTGGATCGTGTCGTCAAGCCTGAACAACGAGCTCGAGTCCATGAACGACAGCGAGGACATACCGTAGATCGGCGAACCGTTGATCATGTTGGTGAAGAATGGGGCGTCGCCACCACCCGGGAAACCTGCGATCTCGATGTTGGCACCGGTCTGGCCGCCGGTGGACTCCGGCCAGATACCCGGGGAAATCTTCAGGAGATCGGCGACGCTGACCGGATTGGCTTGCTGGATTTCTTCGCGGTTCGCCGTGACGACGTTGTAACTTGCGTCGAGCTTGCTGACGCCGGTCGCGGTAGCCGTCACCACGACGGTTTGCAGGGTCTGGGTTTTCTCCTGCCTGCTCCGCTGGTTGGGGGTGGTGGTTTGCGCGGTGGGACTACCCGCAGCTTGCCCGCTTGCCGCGCTCGCTTCCGCGCCATTGCTGGATGCCCAGGCAGCCGGCGACAGAACCGCGATGATGGCGCTGGTCAACGCCAATCTGACCAACTTGTGGTGCTTCTTCATGACTCACCTCCAGCGATGGGAAATTTTTTGCGCCGCATTTGCCAGGCCTTTTGACCAGCACCTTTCCTTTTGCACGAAGCGAAACCCGCGCACCAAAGCGTGCGCGAAGCCCCCCTGATCTCCTCTCGATATATCGCGCATCGCAAGATGCGTTGCGCGCTTCCTTCCAATCACGAAGCGATGGGCACCCGAGGGGCCGTCCACGAAGACCGCGCGCGCAACTGCGAAAGCCCGACGCATGGCGTGGGACGTTTCCAGTCGGCTTGCAGAACTTCGGCGAATACGCGCACCAACGTCGATCAGCCGCGACAACGTGCACGTGAGGGGCGGCGATGCGCAGGCGCACTGTATCCATGATTAGCCTTGATACCCCCGGCGCGGGCCGGCCAGCTTGGTGGCCTCTGGCGGCTGCTTGCCGGAACTGACTTGCCGGCTCCCATGAACGACAACGGTACCCACACTCATACCGATCATTCCCGATGGCTCGCGGGGCAAAGTCTGCGCCTGCAAAGACAGCGCTGTCAACTTGCGGTGCATCACTTCTGGAGGCGGACTGCGGACGGGCAACCTCGAGCGGACCGCAACGCGGCAGATCAAGCGTGGCGCGGCTTAGGACCGTTTTTCTTGTTGCGCTGCAGCACCTGCTGGGTGGCGCAATCGGGACTTTTGCCACGGGACCAACCTGTGCCACACTCTGCTTGGCTACCCTTATGACAGCGCTGTCACGGTGTAGCCAAAAGATCATCGGAAGGAGCGTCAGGTGGGATCGGTAACTCTCGATGACGTCGCCAGGCTGGCGGGCGTTTCCGCGAAAACGGTTTCGCGCGTGGCCAACGGCGAGCGCTCGGTGCGCCCCGAGACGCGCGAACGCGTGCTGCGCGCGATCGAACAACTCGACTACCGCCCCAACCTTCTCGCGCGCGGCCTGAGCGGCGCCCATGCCTACACGGTCGGCCTGGTTTACGACAACCCCAACGCCTACTACATCATCGCGATGCAGCAAGGGGCGCTGACCGCATGCGATGACCTGAGCTTCGGCCTGCAGATGCGCCCGTGCAATTCCAAGACACCCGCGCTGGCCGAGGACCTGCGCGATTTCGTGCACCGCTCGCGGCTTTCGGGGCTCGTCCTCACCACCCCCGTCTCGGAACGCATGGCCTCCTTGCACAGACTGGCCTCGTTCCGCATTCCGTTTGTCCGGATCATCTCCGCCGCGCGGGATCCCGCCGATGGCTCTCCCTGCGTTTACGTCGACGACCACGATGCCGCCTACGCCATCACTACCCATCTGCTGCAACTCGGCCACGTGCGGATCGGATTCCTGCGGGGCGGCAAGCATCATCACGCCAGCGCGGAACGCCTCAAGGGCTACAAGGATGCGCTGCGAGATTACGGCATGCCCCTGCGCAAGGAGTTGATGGTCGAGGGTGATTATGTTTTCGACGACGGTTTTCGCGGCGCGCGGCGCCTGCTCGACTTGGCTGAAGCGCCCACCGCCATCTTCGGATGCAACGACGAGATTGCCGCCGGTGCGCTGGCCGCCGCGCAATCAAAGGGGCTGCACGTGCCGTACGACGTGTCGATCGCCGGATTCGAAGACAGCCCCTTTTCGCGCCACTCGTGGCCGCCGCTCACCACGGCGCGGCAGCGCGCCGACATCATCGTCGAACGCGCCACGCGCATGTTGATCGCACAGATCAGGGGCGAGGACGTGAGCAACGAGGGTTTCAATCCCGAATTGGTCGTCCGCGGCTCGACCGCTCCACCGCGGCCCAAGTCGCGCCGGCTCAAACGTCGGTAACCCATGCCATACACATCGAACAAGGCCCTGCGATCAAGCGCCGACGCGGCCCGGGATGGAAGCGATACCATGAGCCCCCAATCTTTTCGGCGTCAATCATCCGCACTTCGAGTGACCCCAGCCCAGTCAGCACGGATGCCAACACGAACGAGGGGAAATCCGCAATGAAAATCCGTTCGCTTTTCGCCGTTTTCGCCTCCACTGCGCTGTTCGCGACCGCCGTCCACGCAGCAACGCCCGACGTCGCCAAGACACGCAGCTACATCAATCATGCGTGGAGCACCCTCACGCGTTCGGTGAACGAGTGCCGGGCGCTGATCGATCCCAAGGTCCCATCGCATTCGGTGATCTACCTGCCGGCAAACGTGTCGGCGCCGGCTTCGCTGGCGCAAAGCGCCAAACGCTGCGGCGTGCGTGTCGAGAACCTGCCCGCGACGATCAAGCAACTGGGCGATTTCGATCCCACTACGCTGCCTGCGCAGGGGCTGCTTTACGTGCCGTATCCCTACGTGGTGCCGGGCGGCTTCTTCAATGAAATGTACGGCTGGGACAGTTACTTCATCGTGTTGGGCCTGGTGGCTGACGATCACCAGAAGCTCGCGCTGGACATGGTCAACAATGCGCTGTACGAAATCGAGCACTACGGCGGCGTGTTGAATGCCAACCGCACTTATTACCTCACCCGCTCGCAGCCACCGTTGCTAAGCGCGATGATGAGCGCGGTATTGGGCGATCCGGCCAGCTTCAAGGCCGCCGCCGCGAAACATGCATGGCTCGCACACGCGTATCCGCTGGCCGTGCGCAACTACGAAATCTGGACCCGCAAGCAGCACCTCGCCGGCGACACCGGGCTCTCGCGCTATTTCGATTACGGCCGCGGCCCGGTCATCGAAATGCCGGACAGCGACTACTACGTCGGGGTGATCCGTTGGCTGCTTGCGCATCCCTCGCAGAATCCGGGCTATCTCATCAAGGCACCCCAAAATCCCGATGCGGCCGAGGCCAAGGCGGTCACGACCACCAGTTGCGATGTCATCAAGTCGAAAATCTGCGCGGGCGACTGGCTGGACGGTTATCGCCTCACCGCCGACTATTACCTCGGCGACCGCGCGATGCGCGAATCCGGGTTCGATACTGATTTCCACTTCGGGCCGTGGGGCGGGTCCACCCACCACTACGCGGGCGTGGGCCTCAACAGCCTGCTGTATCGCTATGAGCGCGATCTCGAGGATTTCGCCAGGCAACTCGGAAACACCGCCGATGCTGAGCGATGGATGCGCGCCGCCGCGTCGCGCCGCGCCGCCATCGACAAGTACCTGTGGCACCCCGACCAGGGCCGCTACATGGATTACGATTTCATCACTGGCAAACCTTCGACCGATCCCTATCTCACGATGTTCTATCCGCTATGGGCAGGCGCTGCATCCAAGCAACAGGCGGATGCGCTAGTCAAGCAACTCAAACTATTCGAACATCGCGGCGGACTTGCGATGAGCACGCGCGATACCGGCGCGCAATGGGACGCGCCATTCGGTTGGGCACCGACCAACTGGATCGCGGCGAATGGGCTGCAGGATTACGGCTTCGACACCGACGCGCGGCGCATCTCGTGCGCGTTCACCGGTACGGTCGATCGCAGCCTCGCGGAGGACGGCACCATCCGCGAGAAGTACAACATGGTGCTGGGCAACGCCGACGTGAAGATTACCGCGGGCTACAAGACCAACGTGATCGGCTTCGGCTGGACCAACGGCGTGTACCTGAAGATGCGTGCCCTCATCGCCGCCGACGGTGGTTGCGAGGCGCCGCCGGCCAAGCAGCCCGTCGGCGCGGCGCACTAGGGCGCCATCGCCGCCACATCCACGAACATCGACGTTTTTTGCAACGCGACTGCGAGGGGAAAATCCGATGAATGCCATTGCAATAACCGACGCGGCTCACGCCCGCCGACACGCCGCCTTCGTCGCCACGCTCGCCGCATTGGCGGGATTGATGTTCGGCCTCGACGTGGGCGTAATCTCCGGCGCGCAGCAATTCATCCAGCACGAATTCGGCATCAACGATACCGCGCTCGAACACATCGTCAGCAGCATGATGGTGGGCGCCGCGGTCGGCGCCGCGCTGGCCGCATGGCTCTCCAAACACTTCGGACGCAAACGTTCGCTGGTATTCAGTGCCAGCCTGTTCGTGATCGGCTCACTGATCAGCGCGGCCGCATGGTCGCCCGACGCATTGATCGGCGCCCGCTTCGTGCTGGGATTGGCCATCGGCATCGCGGCTTTCACCGCGCCGCTGTATCTCGCAGAAATCGCGCCGCCCGACCGGCGCGGCGCGATGATTTCGACGTATCAGTTGATGATCACGATCGGCATCTTCGTGGCGTTCCTCTCCGACACCGGCTTCAGCTACATGGAAGGTTGGCGCTGGATGCTGGGCATCATCGCGCTGCCCGGCGCGCTGTTCTTGCTGGGCGTGCTCGGACTTCCGGAAAGTCCGCGCTGGCTGGTGTTGCGGCAACGCGAAGCCGAGGCCGGCGCCGTGTTGCAGAAACTGCGCGGCGATCCCGCTGCCGTGCAAATCGAGGTCGCGGAGATCCGCGAGCAACTGCGCACACCACAGCAAGGCTGGCGGCTGTTCCTGGAAAACCGCAATTTCCGCCGCTCGGTCGGCCTCGGCATTGCGTTGCAGGTGGTGCAGCAGCTCACCGGCATCAACGTGGTGATGTATTACGCGCCGCGCATTTTCGCGGACATGGGCTACGCCACCAGCATGCAAATGTGGTTCACCGCGATCGTGGGACTGACCAATGTGCTGGCCACTTTCATTGCAATCGGCCTGGTCGATCGCATTGGACGCAAACCCATCCTGTATGCCGGCTTCGTGGTGATGGCGGTCGGGCTCGGCGTGGTCGGCGTGTTGATGCATCTCGGCATGGGCACGCAAGGCGAGCGCCTGCTGGCCGTCGCAATGCTGCTGGTGTTCGTGGTGGGCTTCGCGTTTTCCGCCGGTCCGCTGGTGTGGACGTTGTGCTCGGAAATCCAGCCGCTCAAGGGCCGCGATTTCGGCATCGGCGTTTCCACGGTGACCAACTGGGTGTTCACCGCGATCGTCGGCGCCACGTTCCTGACCCTGCTCAACCGCTTCGGCCATGCCAACACGTTCTGGCTTTATGCAGCCTTCAATGTCGCGTTCCTGCTGTTCACCTGGGCACTGGTGCCCGAAACCAAGGGCGTCAGCCTCGAGCAAATCGAGCGCAAACTCATGGATGGCGAGCCATTGCGCAAGATAGGGGCCTGATGCACACCGGGTGGCAGCGCGAGTCGTGATCGATCGAAGGCGCACCCGGATGGAAGTTTTCCTCTGACAAGTTCACGTTTGAACCGTGGCTTGGCTTCGGTGTTGCCCACCTGCCCGCTGTGGATTCGCGACGTGACCAGGCAATCGGGCTAGGTCGCGGCCTGCCGCCAAGGGTCATGCTTGGCGTCGCTGCTTACGATCCAGGCTGCATCGGCCGAGCGATCTATCGGCAGATCGTCGAGCAGCTGTGGCGCCCGATCGCGGGCGGCCGATTGCCGTCGGATGAACGGTTGCCGCCGGTGCGCGACGTCGGCTGCTCGCGATGAAGGTAGCGGACCTATTGCGTGGCCGCACTTCTGGACCACATTTGGCATGCAAGCGAAGTCCTCTTGAACCCTACGCCAATCGCCGGATGCCCGAGACGGGAGCGCGAAGGTTGGAGGGGATTCCTACAAGTATTCGGGATGTTTCCTATTGTGTTGCCCATTCGTAATGCATGGTGCTCGGGTCGCACGGTTTCGCATTACAGCAGAAGGGTATACAAGCACGCGATCATCAAGACTTGACGTGCCGTCCACGCGGTCTTGTTCGTTCCGAATCGTGAATCCGCAAGGAGTGAAAACAGGGAATGGGGATTCGGTTCACGACGAAGTGCTGCAGGTTGATCGCGCCCATCCATTGGCCGCGTTGCGCGGGTGCGCCAGATCGGCGACCAACTTGCCTTGCAGGGCGAGCAGGCGACGACTGCTACCAACTTTGTCGCGAAGATCAAGCCCGCGCTCGAGACGGGCCTGATTTCCATTGCGCAATTCAACGCGCATCAATCGCAGGCTCTGACCCAACAGGCGGAGGTCAGACACTGAAGCGCCAGCGACTGTTTGATCACCATCTCTTTGTATGTAATGTTGGCTCGATTGTGTTCACAAGTTAATAATCAAGACGGATGGGCCGGAATGCTTGGCAGCTTTGGCATCGTCAACGAAATTGCCTTGGTTTTGATGGGCATATTTCCGGCATTTAGTGTACATAAAGAGCAGATGAATGGAGACAGCTCCGACATGGCTTAGACTTAGGACGCTTCAGTTGCCGGAACGGGTGCGCACCTGGACATACTGACTTTCGCATGCAACTAAGGAATCAGCAATGAGGAAACAACTGATGGGGATGGCCGGCGCGATTTCGCTGGCGTTGGTAGCTGGCGGCGCATGCGCCGCAACGAATGACGCAAACGCCATGCGCGCCACGCTGGACAACGGGCTACGCGTGGTGATTGTGCGCGACACGCTGGCGCCGGTGGTGACGACCGAGATGAATTATCTGGTCGGCAAGAGCGACGCGCCGAAAGGCTTTCCGGGCACCGCGCACGCGGTGGAGCACATGATGTTCCGCGGCGCGCCAGGCTTGAGCAAGGACCAGCTTGCCGCGATCGCGGCCAACATGGGCGGCGCGTTCAACGCCGACACGACCTGGGGCGTCACCCAGTACTACTTCATGACGCCCTCGCAGAACGTGGGCATTGCGTTGCACGTCGCGGCGTTGCGCATGCGCGGCGCGGACATGAGCCAGAAGGAGTGGAACAAAGAGCGCGGCGCGATCGAGCAGGAAGTCGCGCGCGACAATTCCAATCCGGGCTTCAAGATGAGCGAACAGCTGCTCGCGCAGATGTTCGCGGGTACGCCTTACGCAGAAACGCCACTCGGCACGCGGCCCTCGTTCGACAAGACCAGCGCGGCGATGTTGAAGCGGTTCCACGACGCATGGTACGCGCCGAACAACGCGATCCTGGTGATCGCGGGCGATGTCGATCCCGCGACGACGCTCGCGAAGGTCAAGGCGGATTTCGGCACTATTCCGCGCAAGACTTTGCCGGCGCGTCCGACTTTCGACTTCCAGCCGGTGGCGGCCCGCAGTATCAAGTTGCCGAGCGACTATCCGTTCGGCCTCGCGCTCGTCGCGTTTCGTTCGCCCGGCCTGCGCGCTGAAGACTACGCGACGGCGCTTGTTTTGAGTGGCGCGATGGGTTCGCAGCGCGCGGCGCTGGCCGGTATGCGCTATGACGGCACCGCACTGTTCGGCGGCTACTTCGGCTCGCCACTGGAGCACGCCGGCATCGACTACGCGATGGGAGCGTTCCCGCGAGGCGGTGATCCTGCGCCCGTCCTGAAACGGATGCGGGCGATCCTGGCCGATGCCGCCGCGAAGGGCGTCGATCCGGCGCTGGTCGAAGCCGCCAAGCAGAAGGCGATCGCCGACCTCGAATACAAGAAGAATTCCGTCAGCGGGCTTGCCAATGCATGGTCGCAGGCGCTCGCCTTCCAGGGTGCTGAATCACCCGACGCCATCAAGGCTGCGATCGAGGCAGTGACTCCGGCCGACGTGAACGCACTGGCGAAAAAACTGTTCGATCCGGCACACGCGATCACCGCGGTACTGACGCCCGAAAGTTCCGGCAAATCGGTATCGAGCAAGGGTTTCGGCGGCGCGGAAAGTTTCGCGTCCAGCCCCGATCATGCGGTCGAGCTGCCGGATTGGGCGAAGACGGCGTTTGCCAAACTCGAATTACCGAAGTCTGCGCTGCATCCGACCGCGTACACGTTGTCGAATGGCCTGGAGCTGATCGTGCAACCAGAGTCCATCAGCGACACCGTCGAGGTGTACGGCCGCATCAAGACCAACGAGGACTTGCAGGCGCCGAAGGGCGAGGAAGGCATCGCGCAGGTGCTGGATGGATTGCTGCCGTTCGGCACCACCAGCATGAATCGCCTGCGGTTCCAGGCCGCGCTGGATGCGATCAGCGCCCATGAGGGCGCCGGCAGCGATTTTTCGCTCGCGGTTCCCGCGGCCAATTTCGCCAAGGGCATGGCGCTGCTGGCGGACAACGAACTGCACCCGGCGCTGCCGGCGCAGGCATTCGCTATCGTGCAGCGCCAGACCGCCGGCCAGGCCGCGGGAGAACTGCAATCGCCTGCGTTCCTGTCCGAGCTCGCTCTGAACGAAGCGCTGCTGCCGGCGAACGATCCCGCGCTGCGCCACGCGACGCCCCATGACGTCGGCAACCTCACGCTGGACAAGGTGAAGCAGTATTACTCGCACACGTTCCGGCCTGACATGGCCACCATCGTGGTGGTCGGCAAGATCGATCCGGCGACAGCCAAGACCGTGGTCGAAAAAACGTTCGGAAGCTGGGCGGCGCAAGGTGCGAAGCCTGCAACAGATTACGGCGCGGTGCCGGCCAATCATGCCGGCAGGGTGGCGACGCCCGACAAGAGCGCGGTGCAGGATGAGGTAACGATGGCCCAGAACATCGCGCTCGATTACGACTCGCCACAACGTTTCGCGCTGACGTTGGGCAATCAGGTGCTGGGCGGGGGCTTCTACGCGTCGCGGCTGGTGCGTGACCTGCGCGAGAAGCGCGGACTCGTGTACACCGTCGGCGTCGACAGCTCACTGGACAAACATCGTGGTACTTATGCGGTGAACTTCGGCTGCGATCCCGACAAGGTGGCCGAAGCCAGCAAGCTGGTCGTGCAGGACCTCAAGCAGATGCAGGACGCACCAATCAGCGCAACCGAGTTGCAGCAGGCCAAAGGCATTCTGTTGCGGCAGATTCCGCTTGGCGAATCCAGTTTCGGTGCGATCGCCGACAATCTGCTCGATTATTCGACGGAAGGCAAACCGCTGGATGAGTCCTCCATCGCCGCACAACATTATCTGGATTTGACCGCAGCCGAAGTGCAACAAGTGTTCGCGAGGTATGTCCGCCCCGACGATATGGTGACCGCGATAAGGGGGCCTGCACCGAAGTAACAGCCGCGGTTGCGATGAAAACAAGTACCGCATAAGCAGTCCTTGTTTCACTCGTGATCCAGCTCACGCTGCCGATACGCGAAGGCACGCCGGAGCCGAACGGCTCGGCTATGATCGGCACGACGACAATCCGGGGTGGCTACATGATCTGGGGCTTGGCGCTGGTTTCGCTGGCGGCATTTCTTCTTGCCTTCGCGAGTCATTCGGCGGGCTGGATGGGGCTGGGCATTTTCATCGGACTTGTCAGCGGCATTGCCGCGGCGCTGTTCTTCATCGAGCGGCATGTCCGCGCCAGTTCCCGCCCCGAGCACATGACCGAGCGCGAGATCCAGGCGCTGCGTGGCACCGTTCACAAGAAAAGCGACGATTCGACGCGCCAGCTTCCGCCCGCGTCGCCGCACTGACGCTATTTTTATCACCGACGCTGCGCCAATTTGCTACGCTTGATCCCTTGCCTGACCTCAAGGAGTTCGCGATGAGCAGAGTGCATGCCGTCCCGTCCGCGTTTGCTGCTGCCGAACAGATCAAGCCCGACGATTACGAACGGCTTTATGCTGAATCGTTGCGCGACCCCGAAGCCTTCTGGGCCAAAGCGGCCAAGCGGCTGGAATGGATCAAACCGCCCACGCAGATCAGGGATGTCTCCTTCGAGGCGAAGGATCTGCACATCCGGTGGTACGCCGACGGAATCCTGAACCCGACCATCAGTTGTCTCGATCGGCAGCTCGCCAAACGCGGCGGCAAGACCGCGATCCTTTTCGAGGGTGACGATCCGAACGTATCACGCGCGATCAGCTATCGCGAGTTGCACGCGGAAGTCTGCAAGTTCGCGAACGCGCTGAAGCACCTAGGCGTGCAAAAGGGCGATCGCATTGCGATCTACATGCCGATGATTCCCGAAGCCGCGGTCGCAATGTTGGCGTGTGCACGGGTCGGCGCGATCCACTCCGTCGTATTCGGCGGTTTTTCACCGGACGCGCTGGCCGGTCGCATCGCCGACTCGCAATGCAAACTCGTGGTCACCGCCGACGAGGGCGTGCGCGCCAACAAAAAAATTCCGCTGAAGAAAAACGTGGACGAGGCCCTGACCCGTCCCGGCACCACCAGCATCGAAACCGTTGTGGTGGTGCGCCGCACTGGCGGCGCGGTCAACATGCAGTCTCCGCGCGATCGCTGGTGGGACGCGTTGATGGACGGGCAATCAGCCGATTGCCCGCCCGAGCCGATGAACGCTGAAGATCCGTTGTTCATCCTTTACACCTCGGGCTCCACCGGCAAACCGAAGGGTGTGTTGCACACCGTGGGCGGATACATGGTGTGGGTGTCGTACACGCATGAGGCGATTTTCGACCTGCGCGAGGACGACATTTATTGGTGCACTGCCGATGTGGGCTGGGTCACCGGACACAGTTACATCGTGTACGGCCCGCTTGCCAATGGCGCAACCTCGCTGGTGTTCGAGGGCGTGCCGAACTGGCCGGACGCTTCGCGCATGTGGCAGGTGTGTGACAAGCACAAGGTGACGATCCTGTACACCGCGCCCACCGCGATCCGCGCGCTGATGCGCGAGGGCGACGAGCCGGTGAAGAGAACCTCGCGCAAATCGCTGCGTCTGCTCGGTTCCGTCGGCGAACCGATCAATCCCGAAGCGTGGGAATGGTTTTTCGATGTGGTGGGCGAGGGCCGCAGCCCGATCGTGGATACCTGGTGGCAGACCGAAACCGGCGGCATCCTGATTTGTCCATTGCCGGGATCAAAGACGCTGAAGCCGGGCGCCGCCATGAAACCGTTCTTCGGCATCAGGCCCGCAATCCTCGAAGCGGACGGCAAGACCATCGAAGGCGCAGGTTCCGGCAATCTCGTGATCACTGATTCCTGGCCGGGCCAGATGCGCACCGTGTACGGAGACCACCAGCGCTTCATCGACACCTACTTCACCATGTATCCCGGCGTTTACACCACCGGTGATGGAGCCGAACGCGACGCCGACGGCGACTGGAGAATCACCGGTCGCGTCGATGACGTCATCAACGTGTCCGGTCACCGCATCGGCACCGCCGAAATCGAAAGCGCAATGATGGCCGACGAACGCGTAGCCGAAGCCGCGGTGGTCGGTTGCCCGCACGAAGTCAAGGGAACCACCATTTATGCTTTCGTGACGCCCAAGGAAGGGATCGCACCGAGCGATGCATTGAAGAAGGAGCTCGTCATGGGCATACGCGAACGGATCGGCGCATTCGCGACACCCGAATATCTACAGTGGGCATCGGCTCTGCCGAAGACTCGGTCCGCCAAGACCATGCGCCGGATCCTGCGCAAGATCGCCGAGGCCGGCAACAACGAGGTCGACCTTGCAGCGCTGGGTGACACCTCCACACTGGCGGATCCTTCCGTAGTGGAGCGGCTCTACGACGACCGCGTGCGGCACTGACCGCAAGCAGACCATCGATGCCTACCCAACTGGCGTTCATCGAGGCGACCCCGCAGGATGTCGCCAGTCGTTTGGACGGCCAAACGGTTCACCTGTGGCGCATTCCTTATGCGCTGTCGGAGGGGCGCGCACCCTTGGTAGCATTGCTTGCGGGGTATCTCGGCGTCTCCGAGGGATCCGTCAGGCTGGACCAGGATGAACGCGGCAAGCCACGCCTGGCGCGCGATTCATCCCGCACCGGTGACGCAAGCCGGCTCGAGTTCAACTGGTCGCACAGCGGCGACTTTGCGCTGGTGGCGCTCGCGCGCGGATGCGAACTTGGGGTGGACATCGAGCGCTTCGGCAAAAACCAGCGCTCGCTGGAAATCGCGCGGCGTTTTTTCGATTCCGAAGAAGCAGATGCCTTGGCACCACTCGATACGGACACGCGTGATCGGGCGTTCATCAAATTATGGTGCGCCAAGGAAGCGGTATTGAAAGCCGTGGGCGAGGGTCTTTCATTCGGGTTGGCGCGCCTCGCGTTCACTCGTCGCGTGGACACTGACTGGATTTTGACGCGGGTCGATCCCATGCTGGGCGACGTGAACGACTGGCAACTCACCGGTTTCGAAGCTGCCTCGGACTACCGTGGCGCCTTGGCGTGGCGCGGCGACCCCCGCGCCATCACGGCATTTCGCTCGATCGACAGCATTTGCTGAACCATGCCGGCGCGCCCCGGAACTCCGGCGCTGGGTGAAGGTCTTAGAAGTACGGGAAGTCTCCCCGTAGGTCCGCCCGAACAGCGACGTGGCGGGCCGCATTCTCCGGCGCGGAGTTTCCCTCCGCGCCTTTTTTCTTGGTTTTTTGTGCGATCATCCTGATCGCCGCACTGCCGAGCCCATGCAAGCAGGACAAATGACTGGGAAACATCTGCGGCCATCCATGGCCTGACATTTCGCGAAGGCATTCCTTTCCCAATTCCCAATGACGACCCTAAGCGTCAACCTCAACAAGATCGCGGTGCTGCGCAACGCGCGGGGAGGTGATGATCCTGACTTGACCACGGCAGCCGAGGCTTGTATTGCCGCGGGTTGCGGCGGCATCACCGTGCATCCGCGTCCGGACCGGCGTCACGTCACCCCGAACGATGTCGCGCTGCTTGCCGATTTGACGCGCGGTCGCGTCGAACTCAATTTGGAGGGCAATCCATTCGCGCCGCCGCGTCCGGGTTATCCCGGTTTCGTTGAATTGGTGCGTCGTGCGAAGCCGGCTCAAGCAACGTTGGTACCGGACGCCGATGGCCAACTCACGTCCGATCATGGTTTTGATCTCACGCGCGATCTCGGGAAACTTGCGCCATTGGTTTCTGAACTCGGTGCGGTCGGATGCCGCGTTTCGCTGTTCATCGATGCAGGCATGGGCGAAGGCTTCGAGGCAGCGCACGCCATGGGTGTTTCGCGCGTCGAGCTCTACACCGGCCCTTATGCGCATGCGTTCGCCAATGGCGACTTCGCCGTCGAATTGCAGTGTTGCGCGGATACGGCGCAGCGTGCGTTGGACGCGGGACTTGACGTGAACGCCGGTCACGATCTCAATCAGAAAAATCTCGATGCGTTCAAACGCGCGATTCCGCGGCTGGCCGAAGTTTCCATCGGACATGCGCTGATCAGCGAAGCGCTGTACGACGGTCTTGATCGCACGGTCCGCAGCTATCTCGCAATTCTCGCCTGAACTCGCTGCAAAAAAAATGCCGCGCATTGCGCGGCATTATCGATTGCGAACAGAGCATCAGCCTCAAGGCGTCGACCCCGGTCTGGCCTTGCCTTGGGTGATGAAGCCCAAGTGCACCATGCCCGCGGATTTCGCGTCCTGCATGACCTTCCAGATCACCCGATACGGCGTGGTCTTGTCGGCGCGGATGTTCAACTCCGGTTGTGGGCTGCCGGCCGCAGCCGAACGCAACCTGGCGCTCAATACCGCATCACTGACCAGGCTGTCGTTCCAGTACACGGTTCCATCGGGTTCGATCGCGAGGTCGATCGGCGGGACTTCGATCGTTGCCGGCTTGGTGTTGGGATCGGCACGCGGCAGATCCACCTTCACTTTGTGCGACATCAGGGGCGCCGTGATCATGAAGATGATCAGCAGAACCAGCATCACGTCCGCAAGCGGGGTGACGTTGATCTCGGCCTTGGGAATGTCGCTGCCGGTATTCTCGCCAAGACTCATCGCCATGACGTCAGATCCTCACTTCTCGAAACCGATTTTCTGGACGTTGTAGCGGCGCGCTTCCGCCATCACTTCGGCCAGGTAATTGTACTGCGTGTCGTCCGTGGCCTTGATGTGCACCTGCGGCTGCTGGTCCAGTCCCTTGGCGCCGACGGTCGCCAGTTGCGCCTGCAACTCGACGTTGCTGATCGGCAGGTTGTCCCAGGTCATCGAACCGTCCGCGCGGATGAACAGGGTGTGCGGCGTCGGCGGGTTTTCCGGCGGCTTCACGTTGGGGTTGGGCTGCGGCAGGTCGATCTTGATGTTGTGCTGCACCAGCGGCGCGGTGATCATGAAAATGACCAGCAGCACCAGCATCACGTCGATTAGTGGCGTGATGTTGATTTCTGCGACCGGACCGCCGCCGGAATTGGTACTCATCGCCATGACGGCAACCTCTTACTTCTTCACCGCCGGCGGAGGCACTGCGGCAGCCGGACGCGCGGCCGCAGCCGAGGAGCCGGTCTCGATGCGAGCGCCGGTGGCGAAGAAGTCGTGCAGGTCGTGCGCGAATTCATCGAAGTGCGCGATGGTGACGCGGTTGGCGCGCGAGTAGGCGTTGTACGCGATCACCGCCGGGATGGCCGCGAACAGGCCGATGGCGGTCATGATCAGCGCCTGACCGACCGGACCCGCGACCGCGGAGATCGAGGACTCACCGCTGGCGCCCAAGTTGATCAAAGCGTAGTAGATGCCCATCACGGTGCCGAGCAGACCGACGAACACCGCGGCGGAACCGACCGTCGCCAGAAGCGTGAGGCCTCCTTCGAGGTTGCGGCTTTCGCGATCGACGGCCTGACGCAATGCGCGATCGACGAACTCGGAGCGATTCAGCGCCTCAACCATGCGGCTGCCTTCATGACGCTGGTGATGCGCCGCGGCGGACGCCGCTTCCAGGGCAATCTTGGAGAACGGCTCGGTGCGCGGCTGCTTCTCCATCACCCGCACGGCGTCCTGTGCGGACGGCGTATCCCAGAACTTCTGGATGACCTTGTCCATGCGCGAGCGCATCAGCGCGTTGCGGATCGCGATCGCGATGATGAAGTACCACGATGACACCGACATGATCACCAGCACGATCAGCACGATGAAGTCGATCGCGTGCGCGAGCGGGTGGGTCAGGATCTCATGCAGAAAATGGCTCGCGCCGACCTGCTGCAGGGCTTGCGCGTTGGCGTTGCCGACTGGTGCGGCGGCGGCTGAAGTTGCTTCTTGGATCATGGCGCTACCCTTCCTTCAAGTTGTAGCAAGTGGAACGTTGACTGATGGACTCTAACGGATTCGATCCGGTCGAGCGTGAAGTTTCTATTCGATGCCGCTGAGGCTGAAGTTCACGGGAACCAGCACGACGCCGCCAATGGCCTTGCCGCCCTGGACACCCGGATTGAACCGCCAATGGCGTGCAGCATCTTCCGCGGCGCGGTCGAGCTCGCGGTAGCCACTGGATTTCTGCACACTGACATTTACCACTTCGCCCGCGGCGTTGATGGTGATGGCCAGCACCACCTCGCCTTGGTGACCTTGGCGCACGGCCTGGATCGGGTACTTCGGCGGGTTGCGATTCTTGTAGCTGATGTCAACCGACGGCGCGACGTTCGCGGGCGGCGGCGGCGGCGCAGGCGGACGCGGCGGCTCGGCCGGCGTCGACATGATCGACTGTTCCTGCGGCGGCGGCGGCGCGGGAGGCGGCGGCATCGGCGGCGGCCTCTCCAGCTTGATTTCCTTCGGCGGCGGCTGCTTGGGCGGTTCCGGCGGCGGTGGCGGTGGCGGTGGCGGCGGCGGTGGCGGCGGAATGAATTCGACGCGCACGATCTTCTGCTGGTTGCTCGTCTTGGCCGCAGGCGGGGCAGCCGGCGCCAGCAGCATGATGATGATCCCAGCGTGCAGTGCAATCGCAAATGCGATTGCAATCGTGCGCCACCAGTTGAACCGTTTGCGGTCTTGAGCCGACGTGCGTGCCATCGTGTATTGAACCAGTCGCTGACCTGTTGGGCCCCACTGCGGAAGCCGTATCGTTCCGATACGGTTTTCGCAACCAAGGCGGCGGAAAAGTCTTAAACGTTACACCAGCAGCAAGGCTTTGCCTAGGGGGCAGAGCCTTAATTATTCTCTTGTGTTCTTTACAGCCGGATCTTCACCCGGGCTACTTGTGTCCCAGTTGCTTCAGGGTGCGCCGCGCGTCGGCGCGGGTTTCCGGATCCTGTTCAGCCTGCTTGTAGGCGGCGATTGCGGCAGACTTCTCCTTCAATGCGAGTTCCGCATTGCCGAGCGTCAGATACGCCGCGCCCATGCGTTTGAACCCGCCTTTCGCGATCGCCTTTTGAAGCGCATCCTTGGCCTCCTTGTGGCGATCGAGATTTTCGAGCATCTGGCCGCGCAGGAAGTCAACCTCGCCGGTTTTGGCATCGGGTGCGGCCTTGCCGTAGGCATCCACGGCATTCTTGTAGTCACCGGCGACCGCATACGAATCGCCCAATAGTTTGTAACTGTCGAAGCCAGGCTGGACAATGCCTTTGCTCATGCCTTCCTTGAGAACACCCACGGCCTTCGTCGCATTGGGTTTCGGATTCTCGCTACTCTGGCCAAGGTTGTCGTACATCTTGGCCATGTTCATGTAGCCGGCCTCGTCCTTGATCTGTCCGTTCGCGCGCGCGCGCTCGAGCAGCGCCAAGGCCTTCTGGTCTTGATGGGCGTTGATGTAAATGGCGATGACGTTCTGCAGCAGGGTGCTGTTGTTCGGATCCTTGGCCAAGGCGGCTTCGGCCAGCTTCGCGGCGGCGTCGTACTTGTCCATCGCGAAGTAGCTGGCCATCTCGATCTGGTCCCAGCTCGGCTGCGGCTTGTCGCTCAATGATTTGGCCTTCTGGATGGCCGCCACCGCTTCGGGGTACTTCTGCAGCCGGTAATAGGCATTGCCCTTCAGCGCGTCGATGTCCGCGGATTGCGCCCCGCTCTCCTTGCTCCAGGTATTCAGTGTCGTGAGCGCATCGCTGTAGTCCTCGTCGGCGATGTACATTTGCGCCAAGGTTTCCAACCCCTGGAAATAGCTGTCGTTGTCGAGCGCGTTCGAATCGAGTGCCTGCTTCTGCAGTGCGATTGCGCCCTTGGTGTCGCCGCTGCGGTATTTGACCTGAGCCAGTCCGAGCATCGCGAGAGATTTGGCATAGGCACTGCTGCTGGAATCGGCGATCGGTTGCAAATCTTTGAGCGCGGTCGCCGAATCGCCGCTGTTGGCGGCCTGCAGGCCTTCGTTGAGGGTCTTGCCTTCCTTCGCACTGACGCCGGCATTGGAAGGTTGCTTGCGGGTCGCGTTGGGGTACTTGCTTTCGTGTTTGTCCTGCTGCTTGTCGGATTTTTTGGACTGCTGCTCGCCGCACTTATGCTGCAGCATCTGGATGTCCGAACACTGCTGGCCGCCCATCTGCGCCGAAGCTACGGCCGGCACGCACGCTAGGACAAGAGCAGAACACATGCCGCAAATCAGCCAATGGGACTCAAGCTTCATCGGAATGCCTCTTCCAGTGGGACCGTGCACGACGCGAGGGAGAGTGAGGGTAGCGCGGTCGATGCGCAAAGCTCAAGTACCAAGATGACGCGGTCGCACGCGACACCCTGCGATCAGACGTCCAAATTACCGACTCTCAGCGCATTGGCTTCGATGAAATCGCGACGTGGCTCCACCACATCACCCATCAAGGTTGCGAAGATCTGGTCCGCTTCCAGCGCGTCGTCGATCCGCACCTGCAGCAGGCGCCGTGTTTCAGGATTGACGGTGGTTTCCCACAGTTGCTCGGGATTCATCTCGCCGAGACCCTTGAAGCGCTGGATTTGCCGACCCTTCTTCGCTTCCTCGAACAACCAAGCGCGCGCGTCGGCGAAACTGTTGGCCTGCTGCGAAGCATTGCCTCGGCGGACTTCCGCACCGACCGCGTTGCGTCCGTGCAGCGCGCGCGCCACATCCAGCAGCGGACGGAAATCCGCCCCCGAAAAGAAGCTGCGCGGCAATATCCACGAGTGTTCGGTGCCGTGCTGGGCGCGGCGCAACAACCATGCGGCAGGATGCTGCTCGCTGGCTGCGCGCAACTCGAGTTGAAACTGTGGCCGACCGAGCCCCGTCGAGTTCAATTTGGATGTCAAGCCGTCCGACCATCGCTGCATTGCGGCCGGATCGTTCCACAGCGCATCTTCGAGCGGCTCGTGTTCGAGCATCGCCGTGAACACACTGGTGTCGCCGCGTTGCGCGAGCCTTCCGATCTGGTCGAGCGCGGCTTGATATTGGCGCAGGAGCGTTTCAAGCGACCCGCCTTGGATGGATGTCGCATTGTCCGCCGGCGTCCACGCCGCGTCCTGCACCGCGCTCGCAATCAGATATTCGTTGAGCGCGGCATCGTCTTTCAGATACAACTCATTCTTGCCCTGCTTGATTTTGTACAGCGGCGGCAGGCCGATATAAACATGGCCCCGCTCGATCAGCTGCGGCATCTGCCGATAGAAGAAGGTCAACAACAAAGTGCGGATGTGCGAGCCATCGACGTCCGCGTCGGTCATGATGATGATGCGGTGATAGCGCAACTTGTCGGCATTGAATTCGTCCTTGCCGATGCCCGTGCCAAGCGCGGTGATCAGGGTACCTACTTCGGCCGACGACAGCATCTTGTCGAAGCGCGCCTTCTCGACGTTGAGGATCTTGCCCTTGAGGGGCAGCACGGCTTGGGTTTTGCGGTTGCGACCCTGCTTGGCCGACCCGCCTGCGGAATCACCCTCGACCAGGAACAGTTCCGAGAGCGCAGGATCACGTTCCTGGCAGTCGGCCAGCTTGCCAGGCAAGCCCGCGATATCGAGTGCGCCCTTGCGACGGGTCAATTCCCGGGCTTTGCGGGCGGCTTCGCGCGCGCGCGCCGCGTCGACCACCTTGCCTGCGATGACTTTGGCATCGGCGGGATGTTCTTGCAGGTACTCCTCCAGCTTGGCATTGACGGCCTGCTCGACCACCCCTTTGACCTCGCTTGAAACCAGCTTGTCCTTGGTTTGCGACGAAAACTTCGGATCGGGCACCTTGATCGAAAGCACTGCGATCAAGCCTTCACGCATGTCGTCACCGGAAAGCGCCATCTTGGAATTCTTCGCCAATCCCGACTGTTCAACGTAATTGCTGAGTGTTCGTGTCAAAGCGGTGCGAAATCCGGTCAAGTGCGTCCCGCCATCTTTTTGCGGGATATTGTTGGTGAAGCAAAAGATTGACTCCTGATAGCCGTCGGTCCACTGCATGGCGAGTTCGACTGTAGTGGCCTCGGCTTGCACGCTGAAACTGATGGGATTGGGGTGCAGCGGCGTCTTGAGCTGCGAAAGATGCTTGACGAATGCGCGAATGCCGCCTTCATATGCAAATACATCCTTCTTGCCAACTCTTTGATCTTCAAGCGTAATTTTGACGCCCGAATTGAGGAATGCCAGCTCCCGCAAGCGCTTGGCCAGAATGTCGTAATGAAATTCGATGTTGTGGAACGTCTCGGGGCTTGGCAGGAAGCGCACGGTCGTGCCGCGGCGATCTGCAGATCCGACTTCGCGCAAAGGGAACAGTGGATCGCCCAGTCGATACTCCTGCAGGTATTCCTTGTTGTTGCGATAGATGGTCAGCCACAAATGCTCACTCAGCGCGTTGACCACCGATACGCCCACGCCGTGGAGCCCGCCGGATACTTTGTAGGAATTCGCGTCGAACTTGCCTCCCGCATGCAAGACCGTCATCACCACCTCGGCCGTGGAGCGCCCTTCTTCGGGATGCATGTCCACCGGAATGCCGCGCCCATTGTCGGCCACACTGACGGTTCCATCGTCATGGATTACCACCTCGATGTGATCGCAGTAGCCGGCCAAGGCTTCATCGATGGCGTTGTCCACCACTTCGAACACCATGTGGTGCAGGCCTGTGCCGTCATCGGTGTCGCCGATATACATGCCGGGCCGTTTCCGGACAGCTTCGAGACCCTTCAAAACCTTGATACTGCTGGAATCGTAAACGTCATTCATGGATAGGACTCATAGTTGCCGGGAGCGCCAATGCAAACGGTACATTATACCCGATGCCTTACCTGATCCCTTCCGCTGCACTCACGCCCGAATGTTTCACGTGAAACACTTGTGAATCCGGCAGCAACGACGATGATCGTGGGGGCGACGTGGAAGTGATCCAGGCCTGCAGCGGCTTATCTGCAAGCCAACCGATTGTCTTCGCGACGTGTTCGGAATCCAGCTCGGAATCCAGATCATCGAGACACAACAAGGGGTATTCCGCCGTGCAATCTTCCAACCAGCGCGCCAGGGCAAGCACGCAGACGAGTGCCACTGCCTTGGCTTGTCCGCGAGACAGATGTTCGCGCCGGGCAATTCCACCAAATTCGAGCGACCAGTCGGCCCGATGAGGGCCGCGTTGGGTGAACCCTCGTTCACGATCGCGCTCCCGCATCGAAGCAAGCTGGTCGGAGAGGGGCGTGCCTGCATCCCAACCCGGGCGATAATCCACTTGGGCGGTGCCGAGTTCCGGCACCAGAATAGTTGCTTCCTGGACCATATACGGTTCAAGGCTGACGAGGCACGCACTGCGCATGCGGTGGATCTCCGCAGCGAGCCTGCCGAGATCTTGCTCCCACGGTTCGAACGCGGCAGCGCCGGCGTCAGTGCGGAGGAGGGCATTGCGCTGGCGCAATGCGCGACGCCACCGGCGCCACACCTCCTGGGACTGATGTTCCACGTGGAACATCCCCCAGTCCAAAAAACTTCGCCGTTCTTCGGCTGGTCCGGTGATCAGCGAAGGGCTCTCCGGTCCGAAACAAACCACCGGACAGCTCTTGAACAGCGGCGCGAGTGTGGTGAGATCGCTGCCGTCCAGACGCGCTTCCCAACGCTCATCTTTGCGCGCCAAGCCCAACCGATGATGGGATCCATGATCAAGGGCGTTCTCGGCGTAAATCAGATAACTCGACGTGCCTTGTCGGCACAGTCCGGAACGAGAGCCTGCGCGGAACGATCGGCCGTGCGAAAGGATATAAACCGCTTCCAGCAGGGTCGTCTTGCCTGCCCCGTTTTCACCCACCAGCCAGTTGATTGCGGGCCCGGGTGCGAATTCCACGGCCTCGAAACAGCGGAGATCGCGAGCGCGCAGCAGATTGATCCTCATTGCCGCGCCTCAAGCCGGGCACGGCCCAATACCCACGTCACAGGCGCAACGGCATGACCACATGCTGGGTTTTCTGGTTGGCTGCACCGCGCAATAGACAGCTTGACTGCGCATCTCGCAGTTGCAAATGCACCCGCTCATCATCCAGGGAACCCAGCGCGTCGAGAAGGTAGCCCACATTGAACCCAATCGCGATGTCCGCCACCGTCGTTTCGGCTTCAATTTCCTCGAAAGCCTCTTCCTGCTCGGGGTTATGGGCAATGATGCGCAGGCAATGGGGGCTCACCTCCAGCCGAACCCCCCTGTATTTCTCATTGGACAAGATCGCCGCGCGCTGGAGTGCATTGCGCACGGTGTCGCGATCGATCTGTACCAGCTTGTCCGCACCCAGCGGGATAACCGCTTCGTAGTCCGGGAACCGACCATCGATCAACTTCGACGTGAACACCACGTCTGCGCGCCGAACTCGGATATGGTTGGTGGAGAACTCGATTGTGACCATATCGTCGCCGGTTTCAAACAGACCCAACAATTCGGTCACACCTTTGCGAGGGATGATGATCTGCCGATCGCCTTTAACCGAGGCATCGAGACTGGTTTCGGCCATGGCCATGCGGTGTCCGTCGGTGGCTACACAGCGCAGTTCGGCACCACGAAGATCCATCAGCAAACCGTTGAGGTAGTAGCGAACGTCCTGGTTGGCCATCGCAAAAGCTGTGCGCTCCATCAGGTTTCGCAGGGTCCCTTCGGGCAAAGTGATTTTGTCCGCAACCTCAATTTCGTCATTGGTGGGAAATTCATCCGCGGGCAGACTTGCAAGCGTGTAGCGGCTTCGTCCGGCGTGCATGACCACCCGATCGCCCTTTACCTGCACGTCAACCTTGACGCCATCGGGCAGAGCACGCACCAGATCGAACCACTTCCGGGCCGGGATCGTGGTCTCGCCGTCTTCGCCTCCCTCGACCGAAGCGCTCGCACGCATCTCCACTTCCAGGTCCGTTCCCGTCAATGACAGACGACCTTCCTTCACCTGTACCAAAAGATTGGCAAGAACCGGCAAGGTCTGCCGACGTTCCACCACACCGACGACCTGTTGCATCGGTTTGAGCAAGGTTTCACGCTGGGTACTAAAGCGCATGATCGATCCCCGTGTCGGCTATGCCTATCTTGGTTGTACTTGTAGATAAAGTCGTAGAAGCAGAGCTTGTTGATAATGTGGCTATGTAAATTTACAGATATTAATCAAATACTTATAGAAAATCAGGGAAAGATCGGTTTCCCGGAACACCAGTGTATGAGCTGTGGATGATTTGTCGATAGTTCGTCATCCGCATTCTATCCACAGGCTTTACCCAGTCAGTATCCGGATCAATTTGTCCCAGTCTTGGCGCAAGCGCATGTCGGTGTCGCACAGGCTGCGGATCTTCTTGCAGGCGTGCATCACCGTGGTGTGATCCTTGCCGCCAAAGGCCTCGCCAATTTCGGGCAGGCTATGTTCCGTCAACTCCTTGGCCAGCGCCATCGCAATTTGCCGCGGACGGGCCAGCGAGCGCACCCTGCGTTGGGACAGTAAGTCGGACAGCCGCAGTTGGTAGTAGTCAGCCACCGTCTTCTGGATGTTCTGAATGGTGATGGCCCGCGCGTGGACGTTGAACAGGTCGCGCAAGGTTTCCTGGACCAGCTCCATCGTGATGCCGCGGCCCGCCAGATTGGCCTGCGCGGCCACCGTATTGAGGGCGCCTTCGAGTTCCCGCACATTGGAACGAATCCGGCGAGCCAGCAACAGCGCCACGTCGCTCGGCAAGGGGATGCCGCGTGCCTGTGCTTTTTCCAGCAGGATTGCGGCACGCGTTTCGAAATCAGGGGGTTCGATCGCGACCGAAAGTCCCCAACCAAGCCGCGACTTCAACCGCAACTCCAGATTGTCCACTTCCTTCGGATACCGGTCGCAGGTCAGGATGATCTGCTGGCGCGATTCGTACAGCGTATTGAAGGTGTGGAAGAACTCTTCCTGGGTCGCATCCTTGCCTGCAAAAAACTGGATGTCGTCGATCAGCAACGCGTCGACCGAACGAAAGCGATGCTTGAAATCGTCCATGTTCTTGTTGCGCAGCGCTGTGATCATCATTTCGGTGAAACGCTCGGAATGCACGTACAGCAACTTCATCGACGGGCTGTGCTTCAGCATCAGATTGCCCGCCGCCTGCATCAGATGGGTCTTGCCCAGTCCGGTGCCGCCGTACAGCAGCAGCGGGTTGTAGGCGCGCCCCGGGTTTTGGGCCACCTGCATCGCAGCGGCCTTCCCCAGTTGATTGGATTTGCCTTCGACGAAATTGTCGAAGGTGTAATGCGGGTCGAGATTGTGTTGCGGAGCCACGGAGTGAGCGGTTGATACCGACTGGGGCGCAGCAGGCTTGCTGCCTACGGCGATCGACCCCACTTCCAGTCGCAGCGGCACTGGCCGCCCCGCCAGCGCCGAAAGCGTTCCCTCGATGCGAGACAGGTAGCCGTTGCGGACGAACTCAAGCGTGTAGCTGTTGGGCGCAAACAGCCGCAAGGTGCCGTCGTCGTAGCGGGCCTGCAGGGGCTGCAGCCAAGTGTGCAGCACGCTCGGCTCGATTTCGCCTTCGAGTCGGGCGAGGCAGCGTTGCCAAAGATCGCTCATGAAAACCCGTGATGAATCGGTCCGTATCCCGTCACGTAATGTTTGCGCACGGTGGACGGGTGAGTCTAACAGGCTGTCGGAAGGCTGCGCTCGACGTGGCGGAGACGGCGCACGCCGGAAAGATCGTCGTTGACGCAACCACGTGAAAGCCCTTAGAATCCCCAGTCTTTTTCCATGCCTGACCCGCCTTGCGCGGGCATCCGCCGCGGAGCCACCCATGAAACGCACTTATCAACCCAGCGTGCTGAAGCGCGCCCGCACCCACGGCTTTCGCGCCCGCATGAAAACCGCCGATGGCCGCAAGGTTCTGTCGGCGCGCCGTGCCAAGGGCCGCAAGCGCCTGATTCCGTAACTGGCCAGCGCATGGCCGGCTTGCCGCCTGCTGCGCGGCTCCGCGCCTCCGATTTCGTCTCGCTGCGAAGTGCAACGGGACGGTTGCATGCAAAACATTTCCAGCTGCGCTGGATCGAGAGCCCGAGTAATGTCGCGCGGCTGGGCCTCGCGGTGTCGCGCAAGGTAAGCAAGCGCGCCGTCGAGCGCAACAGGATCAAGCGGATCATTCGCGAATCGTTCCGCGCCGAACGCGAGGCATTGCCGTCGCTCGACATCCTTGTGATCGCACGGACGTCGGCTGCCGCTTCTGCCAATCCACCCTTGCATGCCGATCTCCAGCATGCTTGGCAAAAATTGAAAGCGTTGAAGCAAGCGTCCGCGCCCGGCACAATCGGCGGCTGACTTGCTCCGGCCTGACGTGCCCTAAGCCCGGGTTTCCCTTGTGATCAATCAAACACGCACACTCCTGGTCGTGGCGTTGCTGGCCGTCGTCTACCTGCTGTGGCAGGCGTGGCAACACGACTATCCCTCGACGCCTTCCGCTGCGCCGGCCCAAGTCGCCGCTACGTCCGCTCCGTCGAACGAGGCTGCAGTGCCAAGTGCCCCGGTCAGCACCCTCGCGCCGCCGGCCTCGTCTGCCGCCGCGCCGCCGGCTGAAAATGCGCGCGTGAGCACCACGCCGAGACAGAACCTCATCATCGCCAGCAATGACCTGCTGAAACTCACGATCGATCCCCGCGGTGGCACGCTCATTGGCGCCGCACTGCTCAATTACCCGCAGAAGGTCGAACGCGGCAGCCCGCCCGTACAACTGCTGAACGAGACCGCCGCGAACTACTACGTAGCCCAGGACGGGCTGATCGGGGCCGATGGCAGCGCAGCCCCGAACCATCTTGCCGAATTCACGCCCAAAGCGACGCGCTACGAACTGGCACCGGGCCAGAAGCAGGTCGTCGTCACCTTGACTTGGCGCGATGCAGCGACCGGCGTCAGCGTCACCAAGCGCTACACACTGACCCGCGGAAGCTACGTGGTCGGACTGTCGCAGCAAATCGAAAACCATGGCACCAAGGCCTGGCATGGACATGCCTACGAGCAGCTCGATCGGGTCGAGCCGCCACCTCCGCCCAAGCATTTCCTGGAGTTTTACAACCCGGACAGCTTTGCCTATACAGGGGCGGCGTGGTACAGCCCGCAAGACAAATTCAACAAGCTGAAATTCGGCGACTTCCAGAAGGAGCCGCTGCGTCAGGGCGTGACCGGCGGCTGGATCGCGATGACCCAGCGCTTCTTCGTGACGGCCTGGGTTCCGGATGACAAGCAGCCACAGCAATTTTCCAGCGTCGAGGTGCCTTCATCCGATAGCAATGGAAAACCGCGTTACCTGATCCGCACCGTGGGCCCCGACCTGGTGGCAGCCCCAGGAGAAGCCGCTACTACTTCGACGCGGCTGTACGTAGGGCCCAACCTGCAGGAGCAGCTTGGTGACATCGCACCGGGCCTGAACTTGACCGTGGATTACGGCTGGTCGACCGTGATTGCGCAGCCCATGTTCAGGTTGCTGTCTTTCCTCCGCGGGCTGGTCGGCAACTGGGGGCTCGCGATCATCGTGCTGGTGTTGCTGATCCAGGCGGCCACGTACAAACTGACCGAAGCGCAGTTCAAGGCCGGCGCGCGCATGCGCAAGCTGCAGCCGCGGCTGAAGGCGTTGAAGGAACGCTTCGGCGACGACAAGCAGAAATACCAGCAGGCAATGATGGAACTGTACAAGAAGGAGAAGATCAACCCGATGGCGGGTTGCCTGCCGAACCTGATCATCCTGCCGATCTTCTTCGCGTTGTACTACGTGTTGATCTTCAGTGTCGAATTGCGGCACGCATCATTCCTGTGGGTGCCGGACTTGTCCGCAGCCGATCCATTGTTCATCCTGCCGATCCTGTACGCGCTGAGCATGCTGGGATCGCAGTTCTTGACGCCCATGCAGGGCATGGACCCGACCCAGGCCAAGGTGATGAAAGCCATGCCGGTACTGTTCGCGGTGCTCTTCTTCTTCTTCCCCGCGGGTCTTACGCTTTACTACGTCGTGCGCCAAGTGTGCATGTTGGGCCAGCAGTGGTACATCACCCGCAAGATCGACCGGGCCGACGCGCGCGTGCGGGCCTGATCGCTCTGACACGCGCATGGAGCACACAACCGAAACCATCGTTGCCGTGGCGACCCCTGCAGGTCGTGGCGGGGTCGGTGTGGTGCGGGTCTCCGGCGACGAGACGCGTGCCATCGCGAGAGCGTTGTGCGGGATCGAACCGGAACCGCGGCGCGCGCGCTTGACAAGGTTCAGCGATGCGGCTGGCGCGACGATGGATCAGGGACTCGCCCTTTTTTTTGCCGCGCCACACTCGTTCACCGGGGAAGACGTGCTGGAACTGCATGCCCATGGAAGTCCGGTGGTGCTGGACGCGCTGGTGAGGCGAGCATGTGCGTTGGGCGCGCGGCCCGCGCGGCCGGGCGAATTTTCCGAACGCGCGTTCCTGAACGGCAAGCTCGATCTCAACCAGGCCGAAGCGGTGGCAGACCTGATCGCGGCGCGTTCGGAGATCCAAGTTCGCGCAGCCCTGCGTTCATTTGAGGGTGAATTCTCGAGACGCGTTCAGGCGCTTGTCGACGTCGTCACGCGATTGCGGGTGGAAATCGAAGCCACGATCGACTTCTCCGAAGACGCTTCGGAAAGCGCGTCGAAACCCAAGCTTGAACGGTTGTTCTCCGAGGCCGCGGTGCAACTGAGGTCACTGTTGACGGCCGCGCGCCGGGGTGTGCGCCTCACCGATGGCGTGCACGCGGTCATCATCGGCGAGCCCAATGTCGGCAAGTCGAGTCTCCTGAATGCCCTGGCCGGAAGCGCGCGCGCGATTGTCACCGATGTTCCCGGCACCACCCGCGACGTGCTCCGTGAATCGATCGTGCTGGATGGCGTGGAGCTCACGCTCGCGGATACCGCGGGTTTGCGCGAATCGATGGACGTGATCGAGGGCGAAGGCATCCGGCGTGCGCGCGCGGAATTGGCGCGCGCCGATTTGGTATTGCGGGTCGTGGATCGCGCGGAGGCGCTCGCGGACATGGACCTGTTCGATAGCGCGCCGGCACCGGCCCGACGCGTTGCGATCGTCAACAAGATCGACCTTGCTGGCGTGCCGCCGTCGCGCGAAGAACACAATGGCGTCACCACCGTTGCGCTGTCCGCACGCAGTGGCGAAGGACTCGATCTGTTGCGCGATGTCTTGCGCGGTGCAGCGCTGGATGGCGGCGCGGGCGGCGAATTCAGCGCACGCAGTCGGCACGTGCTCGCACTGGAACGTACCGACGCGTCGCTTCAAAGCGCCAAGTCAGCGCTTGCTGTCGCGACGCCAGAACTGGTCGCCGAGGACCTGCTCGATGCCCAGCACGCGCTCGGCGAAATCGTCGGCACGTTCACCACTGAAGATCTTCTGGGCGCGATTTTCTCGAGCTTTTGCATCGGGAAATGACCATGGAATGTGATCATCCCTGGCAGCGTCTGGACATGCGCTGATCCGGCATCCATTCAATAGAAGCGGCCTCCCCCACGTGCAGGCCGACCCCACGCGGACGGCACGCCGAGAATTGCTTGAAATTCCGGCAGCAGCACCTGCTCGCGCGGTTGCTCCAGCACGAACGCCGCTGCTACAATTCCAAAGCTTGATTGCGGACTTTTGGGGCGAGTGGAAGGCACGCCCGAGGTGGCTGAACGTGGACAACTCGCTGGCCGCTGGCCGACGGCTCGCCGTCCAGGTTGTGCTGGCGCAAATGGCGGCAGCGGTCATCGCCGGCTTGTTGTTTGAGTTTCAGGGTGCGGCATCAGCCCTGGGTGCGTTCGGCGGCGGCGGCGTGGTGGCCGTTGGTACCGCAGCGTTGGCGTTTCGGGTATTCAGGCCGTCGCTGGCGCGAGGCGCCGTCACCATGCGGCGGTTCGCATTGGGGACGTTGCTGAAGTGGGTGGTCGTGTTGGGCGGGTTGTTCCTGCTCCTGGTGCGACTGCACCTGCCGCTGGTGCCCGTGGTGGTGGGAGCCGGCGCGGCGATGGCGGTCAACTGGCTGGTTTTGCGCTTCGAAATTTGACATCGGGTTAGGCTGGAACTCAACGCATGGCGGCAGAAGGTCCCATCACAAGTGGTGCATACATCCTGCACCACCTGACGTACCTCCAGCTCGATCTCAAGACCTGGAAGATCGTCGAGAACTCCCAAGGGTTCTGGGTGCTGAACATTGATTCGGTGTTCTTTTCAGTGGTACTGGGCCTGTTGTTCGTGTTTTTGTTTTGGCCGGTGGCAAGGCGCGCCAGCAGCGGTGTACCGAAAAGCTGGCAGAACTTCGTCGAGGTCTGCTCCGAATTCGTGGGCGGCCAAGTCAAGGACGCCTTCCACCAGAAGTCGAAATTCGTCGCGCCGATGGCGCTGCTGGTGTTCTTCTGGGTACTCTTCATGAACCTCATGGACCTGCTTCCGGTGGACGCGCTGCCGACGGCGGCCGGAGCCATGGGCATCGGACATCTGCGCGTCCTGCCGCCGGCGGATCCCAACATCACGCTGTCGATGTCGTTGACGGTGTTCCTGCTGTGCTTCTGGTACAGCTTCTACTGCAAGGGCCTGAAGCTCATCGCGAAGGAAGCGTTTTTGCTTCCGTTCGGCAAGTGGATGATGCCGGTCAATTTCGTGCTGAAGGTGGTCGAGGAATTGTCCAAGCCGCTCAGCCTTGGCTTGCGACTGTTCGGCAACATGTATGCCGGCGAGGTGATCTTCATCCTGCTGGCCGCGCTGACACTGCGCTACACCGCACCGGCGCACATTGCCCCACTCACCGGCGCCTCGTTCTTCATCTTCGCCGCGTTGGCCGTGCTCACCATAGGCCTGTTCGCCTACGGCAAGGGCAAGTGGCTGCGCGGATGGCTGCCACTGGCATTGCTGGTGGTGATCGCCGCCGGCAGCATCATCGGATTCCTGCCCGCGATTGGCGGCCAGACCTATTACCAGATCCTGTTCGCAACCGGCTGGGGCATCTTCCACTGGCTGATCATCGCGCTGCAGGCATACATCTTCATGGTGTTGACCGTTGCTTATCTCTCGATGGCGGCCGAGCACCATTGACGTTCGTTTTTACCACCACTGTTCAAACCAAGCACTACGGAGACACACAATGGATATCAGCGCACTGGCCAGTGTTGAAGGCTTCACGGCCTTGGCTGCCGGCTTCATGCTCGGCCTGGCGGGCATCGGCGCCGCCATCGGCATGGGCCTGATGGGCGGCAAGTTCCTCGAAAGTTCCGCGCGCCAGCCCGAGCTGGTGCCGATGCTGCAGGGCAAGATGTTCCTGCTGGTCGGCCTGATCGACGCGATTCCGATCATCGGCGTGGGTATCGCGCTGTACGTGATCTTCGTCGATCCGTTCTCCGGCCACGTGCTGGCGCAGGCGGCCGGCGCGGCAGCGAAATAACGCTGCTGCACGATCGAGACGTTGAGCCCCAGAGTTACGCGAGAGGATTGCGACCGTGAGCCTTAATGCCACGCTTATCGCCCAGATGCTGGTCTTTTTGATCCTCGTCTGGTTCACGATGAAATACATCTGGCCGCCGATCATGCGGGCCATGGACGAGCGCGCCAAGCGCATCGCCGAAGGGCTTGAAGCGGCCGACCGCGCGCGCAAGGAATTGGCCGAAGCGAACACGCGTGCCGACGACGAAGTGAAGAAGGCGCGCGCCGAAGCCGCCGTCATCATCGAGCGTGCCAACCAGCAGGCCGGGCAGATCGTCGACAAGGCGCGCACCGACGCATTGCAGGAGGCCGCGCGCCAGAAAGCCGCGGCCCAGGCCGACATCGACAACATGGCTCATCGCGCCCGCGCCGAATTGCGCGGCCAGGTCGCGACGCTGGCTGTGCAGGGCGCCGAAAAGATCTTGGGCCGTGAGGTTGACGCACGGACACACAAGGCGCTGCTCGACGAACTGGTGGCCGAGATCTGATCCATGACGCAGCCCCTCACCATCGCTCGTCCCTACGCGCGCGCCGCGTACGAAATCGCGTCTGCGCATGGTGCGCAGAACGAGTGGGCGGAAAAGCTGGCGTTCGCGGCGGAAGTCGCGGCGGAGCCGCAGGTCGTTGCGCTGTTCGGTGACCCTCGCCTATCGCCGCACACGCTGGCGTCGCTGTTCCTGCGAGGCAGCGAAGCCGCGGATTCTGAATTCGCGCGTTTCCTCGGGGTGCTCGCCGACAACCGCCGCCTGCGCGAACTGCCGGAAATCGCTGCGCTGTTCGAGCAAATGAAGCGGGATGCCGAGCACGTGTTGCGGGTGCGCGTACGCAGCGCGGTGCCGCTGGGTGACGCCGAAGCCGCTCGGCTGGTGGAAGCGCTCAAGCGGCGCTTCAACAGCGACATCGACCTCGAGCGCAGCGTCGATCCGGCGATACTCGGCGGCGCGGTGATCGATGCCGGCGAAACCGTCATCGACGGGTCGCTGAAGAGCCGCCTCGCCAAGCTCGGAACCGCGTTGACGAATTGATTCGCGACTATTGAAAGGCGGCGCCGCACCGGGTGGCGCTCGCAACAGGAAAACCATCATGGCCACCACCACACTCAATCCTTCCGAAATCTCAGAGCTGATCCGCAGCCGCATCGAGCAGTTCAAGCTCTCCGCGGAAACGCGCAACGAAGGCACGCTCACCAGCGTGTCGGATGGCATCGTGCGTATCCATGGCCTGAACGATGTGATGGCCGGAGAAATGATCGAATTGCCCGGCGACACTTACGCGCTGGCGCTGAACCTGGAACGCGATTCAGTCGGCGCGGTGGTGCTCGGCAAATACGAGCATCTGTCGGAAGGCAACACGGCCAAGACCACCGGACGCATCCTGGAAGTACCGGTCGGCCCCGAAATGCTGGGCCGCGTGGTCGACGCGCTGGGCAACCCGATCGACGGCAAGGGTCCGGTCAACACGCACCTGACTTCGCCCGTCGAGAAAGTCGCGCCGGGTGTGATCTGGCGCCAGTCGGTGTCGCAACCGGTGCAGACCGGTTACAAATCGGTCGACTCGATGATCCCGATTGGCCGCGGCCAGCGCGAGTTGATCATCGGCGACCGCCAGACCGGCAAGTCCGCGCTCGCAGTCGACACCATCATCAACCAGAAGGGCGCCGGAGTGAAATGCATTTACGTCGCGATCGGACAAAAACAGTCCTCGATCGCGAACGTGGTGCGCAAACTGGAAGAGCACGACGCGTTGGCTCACACCATCATTGTCGCGGCGTCAGCATCCGATTCGGCGACGATGCAATACATCGCACCCTATTCCGGCTGCGCGATGGGCGAATACTTCCGCGACCGCGGCCAGGACGCGTTGATCATCTACGACGACTTGACCAAGCAGGCTTGGGCGTACCGCCAGATCTCGCTGCTGCTGCGCCGTCCGCCGGGTCGCGAGGCGTATCCGGGCGACGTGTTCTATTTGCATTCGCGCCTCTTGGAGCGCGCCGCGCGCGTCAACGCCGAATACGTCGAGAAGGAGACGAACGGCGAAGTGAAGGGCAAGACGGGCTCGCTGACCGCGCTGCCGATCATCGAGACGCAAGCGGGCGACGTGTCGGCGTTCGTGCCGACCAACGTCATTTCGATCACCGACGGCCAGATCTTCCTCGAGACCGACCTGTTCAACGCCGGCATCCGGCCGGCCGTGAACGCCGGCATTTCGGTGTCGCGCGTGGGCGGCGCGGCGCAGACCAAGATCATCAAGAAGCTGTCCGGCGGCGTGAAACTGGCGCTGGCGCAGTATCGCGAGCTCGCCGCGTTCGCGCAGTTCGCGTCCGACCTCGACGCCGCGACGCGTGCGCAGTTGGAGCGCGGCCAACGCGTCACCGAGCTGATGAAGCAGAAGCAGTACTCGCCGCTTTCCATCGCGCAGCTCGCAATCTCGTTGTACGCGGCCGAGAAGGGTTATCTCGACGATCTGCCGCTCGACAAGATCCTGCCGTTCGAGCATGCGCTGCACCAGTTCATGCAGGCGAATCACGGCGATTTGATGAAGAAGATCGTCGATACCGGTGACTGGAACGACGACATCGAAGGCACTTTCAAATCGGCATTGGACGAGTTCAAGAAGACGGGTAGCTGGTAAGCACGCATGGCTGGCGCACGCGAAATCCGCAGCAAGATCAAGAGCGTCGCGAACACCCGCAAGGTGACGAGCGCGCTGCAGATGGTGTCTGCGTCAAAGATCCGCAAGGCGCAGGACCTGATGCAGACCTCTCGCCCCTATGCACTGCACATGCGCAACGTGGTCGCGCACATCGCGCAAGCGTCGCCGGATTATCAGCATCCTGCGCTGCGTGAGCGCGAGGTCAAGCGCGTGTGCTATCTGGTCGTGTCGACCGACCGCGGCCTGTGCGGCGGCTTGAACGCCAACCTGTTCCGCAAGGTGCTGACCGATATCCATGGCTGGCAGCAGAAGGGTGTCGGGGTCGAGGTCATCGCGATCGGCCAGAAGGCGGCGCAGTTCTTCCGCCGCATCAAGGTCGATCTGGTCGGCACGATCACGCACCTCGGTGATCACCCGCGCCTGGAGAAGCTTATCGGCGTGATGAAGATCGCCGATGACGGTTTCATGCAGGGCAAGATCGACCGCGTCTATCTTTGCTACAACCAGTTCATCAACACCATGACCCAGCGCGCGACCGTGGACGTGTTGCTGCCGTTGCCAGCCGTGGCCGAGGAAATCGAGACGAGTGCGGGCGATGAACTGCATCCTGCCTCCGACGTCGCCAAGGTCGCGCGGGCGACGAGTTGGGATTACCTGTACGAACCGGATGCGGAAACCGTGATTCGGCATGTACTCAACCGTTATTTCGAGGCGATGGTGTACCACGCGACGCTGGAGAATCTCGCCAGCGAACACGCGGCGCGAATGGTGGCGATGAAGGCCGCTTCCGACAACGCCACCAAGGCCATCGGCACGCTGACGCTGATCTACAACAAGGCGCGCCAAGCGGCCATTACCCAGGAAATTTCCGAAATCGTCGGCGGCGCCGCCGCTGTGGGTGGGTGATTTGATTTTCCTTCTCCCGCCGGGAGAAGGTGGCGCGCAGCGCCGGATGAGGGTCCGGGCTCGCATCACCAGGCACGCGAAACCGAACCCTCACCCCTGCCCCTCACCCGGAGGGAAAGGGGTTCAATTCGAATTGAGTCGAGGATTACACAATGAGCCAGGGCAAGATCGTTCAAATCATCGGCGCGGTGGTCGACGTCGAGTTTCCGCGCGACGCGGTGCCGAAGGTCTATGACGCGCTCAAGGTGCAAGACACCGCGGTCACGTTGGAAGTCCAGCAGCAGTTGGGCGACGGCGTGGTGCGTACGATCGCGCTCGGTTCCACCGACGGCCTGAAGCGCAACCTCGAAGTCACCAACACCGGTGCGTACATCAAGGTTCCGGTCGGCAAGGCCACGCTCGGTCGCATCATGAATGTGCTGGGCGAGCCGATCGACGAATGCGGTCCGGTGAACGCCGAGCAGCAGTGGGAAATCCACCGCGCGGCGCCGTCTTACGAGGATCAAGCCGCGGCCAACGAACTATTGGAAACCGGCATCAAGGTGATCGACCTGATGTGTCCGTTCGCCAAGGGTGGCAAGGTCGGCCTGTTCGGCGGCGCGGGCGTGGGCAAGACCGTGACCATGCTGGAGCTGATCAACAACATCGCGACCCAGCACTCGGGCCTGTCGGTGTTCGCGGGTGTCGGCGAGCGTACCCGCGAGGGCAACGACTTCTACCACGAGATGATCGAAGCCGGCGTCGTGAAGCTGGAAGACCCGACGCAGTCGAAAGTGGCGATGGTGTACGGCCAGATGAACGAACCGCCGGGCAACCGTCTGCGCGTCGCGCTGACCGGCCTGACCATGGCCGAGTACTTCCGCGACGAAAAAGATGCGTCGGGCAAGGGCCGCGACGTGCTGCTGTTCATCGACAACATCTACCGCTACACGCTGGCGGGCACCGAGGTGTCGGCGCTGCTCGGCCGCATGCCGTCGGCGGTGGGTTACCAGCCGACCTTGGCGGATGAAATGGGCCGCCTGCAGGAACGCATCACTTCCACCAAGACCGGTTCGATCACGTCGATCCAGGCCGTGTACGTGCCGGCCGATGACTACACCGATCCTTCGCCCGCGACCACCTTCGCGCACCTGGACTCGACCGTGGCGCTGTCGCGCGACATCGCCTCGCTGGGCATCTATCCGGCGGTCGACCCGCTGGCTTCGACTTCGCGTCAGCTCGATCCGCTGGTGATCGGCCAGGAACACTACGACGTCGCGCGCAAGGTGCAGGGCACGCTGCAGCGCTACAAGGAGTTGAAGGACATCATCGCGATCCTCGGGATGGACGAGTTGTCCGAAGCCGACAAGCAGGCTGTGTACCGTGCGCGCAAGTGCGAGCGCTTCTTCTCGCAGCCGTTCCACGTGGCGGAAGTGTTCACGGGCTCGCCCGGCAAGTACGTGCCGCTGAAGGAAACCATCCGCGCATTCAAGATGATCGTCGACGGCGAAGTCGACCACCTGCCGGAGCAGGCTTTCTACATGGTTGGCGGCATCGAAGACGCCATCAAGAAGGGCGAGGCGATGAACGCCTCCGAGAAGAAGGCAGCCTAAAGGCACACCATCATGGCCACCATCCGTTGCGACATCGTCAGTGCCGAAGCCAATATTTTCCACGGCGACGTGACCTTGGTCGTTGCCAGTGGCGAAGCCGGCGAGTTGGGCATCGCCCCGCGCCACGAGCCACTGCTGACACGCCTGAAGCCGGGCCAAGTCGAGGTGGTCGGCGAGGACGGCAAGCGTCAGTCCTACTATGTTTCCGGCGGTATTCTCGAAGTGCAGCCGGACGTGGTGACGGTGCTGGCCGACGCCGCGCTGCGTGCGGACGAGATCGACGAGGCTGCTGCGCGCCGTGCCAAGGAACAGGCCGAACGCGTTCTTGCCAATCGTGGCGAAGCCAAGACCGTCGAACAGGCACAGGAACAACTGACGCAGGCCGTCGCGCAGTTGCAGGCACTGGAACGGCTGCGTCGCAGTCTGCAGCACTGACACGCTGTTCGGCCGAATCCATCGCGCGCCAGAGCGATTGAAGCACGCCGCGTCGCCTCGATGCGGCCGGTCAACACCCAGTGTGTTCGAGGGCAGGTCGCGCCTGCTTTTCATTCGCCTTTGAGGAAGGGTCGCGAGAGCAAAGCGGCTTGGCTGCGATCGCCAAACGTATTTGAGCTTCTCCAGACCCCCTTGGCGTCCTTGTCGCGATTCGACGCTGCAACCGGGTGGACCGGCCTGCCCAAAGCGCATCGACACCTCCGATTTGTCGGGGGTACGTGGCCGGTGCACCCCGGCGTCCATGCCTCCCTTGGAGCCGTCAGCTCACATTTTCTTTTAGAATCATGGATGTGGCCAGTGCTCGAGTGAATGCGCGGGCCAGGCCATTACCCCTTTTTTGGGCATGTTTCGTGCAAGGAGGTCAGTACAGCCATGTCAAAAAGTTGAACTGCATCACATTTGTAGTATAAATACTGCCCTTTCGCGATCGGCCGGGCCGGTGGAAA
>Ga0207707_10000095_pt1 | contig 89126 bp, 74 predicted proteins | sample KBSC83BmetaG_FD_184336 | JGI IMG/M metagenome (GOLD analysis project Ga0207707, IMG submission 184336) | Corn rhizosphere microbial communities from Kellogg Biological Station, Michigan, USA - KBS C8-3B metaG (SPAdes) (version 2) | ecosystem: Host-associated > Plants > Roots > Rhizosphere ... | reverse complement strand
AAGACACGGTGCGGGTGCAGCGCAATGCCCGGCATCGCCTCAAGGCCTTATTGCTGCGGCAGGACGTGCGCTACACCGGCAAGACCGCGTGGACGCCTGCGCACGAGCGCTGGCTGGCGCGCGTGCGTCTGCCGACACCGGCTCAGCAGATCGTCTGTCAGGAATACGTCGACAGCGTGCACCAAGCTACGCTGCGGATCGCCCGCTTCGACACGGTGGCTGGCGACCTGCTGCCGCACTGGACGCGCTATCCGCTGGTGCGGGAACTGCAGGCACTGCGCGGGGTGCGGCAACTACACGCGGCAATGCTGATTGCGGAGGTCGGACCCTTCGAACGCTTCGACTCGCCACGTCAGCTGATGGGCTTCCTCGGGCTGACGCCCAGTGAATCCTCCAGCGACAGCCGGCGCCGGCAAGGCGCCATCACCAAGACCGGCAACGCGTTTGCCCGGCGCGCCTTGGTCGAAGCAGCGTGGCAATATCGTTTTCCGGCCCGCGTCGGTACCACCATTGCCCGGCGCCAAGGCGAGTGTTCGGAAACCGCACGCGCGATCGCCTGGAAGGCACAAGTGCGCTTGTGCGCGCGCTTGCGCAGGCTGCAGGCCCGGCGCATGCTGTCCACCAAAGCCGTGGTCGCCATCGCCCGCGAACTCTCGGGCTTCGTGTGGACGATCGCCTGCGCGGAAGCCGCCAGCCACTGACCAGGCCATCAACCCGATCGGCAACGCGGTGCAGGTCACGGTGGAGAACCCTCGACAGCGTTACGAAAGCAGTCCATCGCCACCTTCGACCCTAGACCGAGGCAGCTCCGCGACGAACCCCAGTCAGGCGCCAACCAACGCGCGAATATCAGCAGGATCAACCGTCGCTACAAACGACCTGCGCCGCGTTGCTCATCGGGTTGTACAGGCAAAAGCCAGCGCGCAACCGCGCGACCGGGACGGCTTGGCCTCTTGACAGGTTCGAGCCCATATCAACGCTTGAATTTAGCGGCGCGCGCAGCGCGGAGAGTTCCTACGCACTAGTCGGATATCCAAACGTGTGGCCGTGCCCCGCCCTTGTAGCAATAAACGACCTCGGACGATTCAATGCCCCGTATGCCGCAACTGGATTGCGGCAATTCATTTGAGCCAACTCACCAGGCTCCAGTGCCCCATCAAGTGCGCCGGTACGCACATATTTGCCTGGCTTTTCGGTGCTGACATAAAGGCTTGACCTGCCATCCTGCGACGCAGCAAGTTGGTGAAGTTGCCACTTGGCCTTTTGCGAAAGGGCGACTACTACCGCCCAGCCACCACCGTGTAACGCCGTGAGGGCAACGGCATAGTCTTTAGTCCCATTGCCCTCGAAGTCGGCCGCGGCGACTCCTAGACAGCTGTTGCCGGTGTGTGCCAGATCGTATTGCACGTCCTCTGGAAGGTTGTCTTTGACTGCGGGAACTCGAAACGCTGGGAAAGCAGCTGCAAGTTCGGCTTGCAAACTTTTTGGGAGCTGTGAACTACACGCATCCGCCGCAACAGCAGAATGCGAAACCAAGACAGCCAAGATGACGATTAGCGATTTCATGCGCCCTAACAGCAATTCGGCCCCTCGATGGGGCGATGCGCCGAGTATCGCGCGCTGCGCGACGGGCGGCAGTTAGAAAAATCCTACACGAAGTCAGCCCTTTGCCCGCTGGCCGCCATTGCCAGGTTCGGGCAGCTCCATCGCGTTATCGGTCACGGTGGGGCACTATGGATTTCGCAGGGACAAATGCCCGTGTAACGGCGACAGGTTGCGCGAGCCTTACAGCTCGCGCAACGCTGCCGTCACCGGCAAGCGTGCCGCGCGCACCGCGGGGAACAGGCCACCGACGAAGCCGATCGCCAGCGCCCATTTGATGCCGGTCCACAACAACTCCGGCGTCACGCGAAACTGAAATACGACCTGGCTGAAGTTGCCCCCCACGGTGGATGCGGTGTAGCCGTTGAAGACCAGCCACACGATCACGGCGCCGATGATGCCGCCGAGCAGCGCCAGCAGCATGGTTTCCAGCAACACCGAGACCACTACCGGCAGGCCGCGGAATCCGATCGCTCGCAACGTGGCGATTTCGCGCGCACGCGTGGCGATCGCCGCGTACATGGTGTTGAGCGCACCGAAGATTGCACCGATCGCCATGATCACGCCGATGGTGATGCCGACCACACGGATCACCTTGCTCAGGCCTTCGGACTGCTTGTTGAAGTAGTCGCGCGTAGTGCTGACGTCCACCTTTAGGCGCGGGTCTCCCGTCAGTGAGGCCTTGAATCGGTCAAAAGCCTTCGGCGAGGTCAGCCGCGCGATCACCGACTCCGCGCTGCTGCCGCGACGGTAGGCCGAGGCGACCGATTTGGAGTCGCCCCACAGCTCGGAGCCATGCGCATCGTCGGATGCGAATACGCCGACGATGGTCCAGTCCTGACCTGCGAGACGCAGTGTCTTGCCCACGCCCAGCCCGGCGAACTGGCGTTCCGCGCCCTCGCCGACGTCGAGTTCGCGCATGCCGGGTTTGAATTTTCGTCCCTTGACGATCTTGACGTTGGGCCAGACCGTCCATGCTTCGTCACCGACGCCGCGGATCGCGACGTTGGCGTCCGTCGTGGGATCGCTCTTCTTCGGCACGTTCGCGACCACCACCAATTCCGCCGACGCGATCGACTTGCCCTGCGCGTCGCGCGCGATGCCGGGCGCCTGCTCGATCACGTCAATGTCGTCGCGCGTCAACACGGAATTGCTTTCCGCACCCGAGCCGCCACGCAGCACGATGGCGGTGTCGTTGCTGCCGGTCTGCTGCAGCGTCGCGGTCAGGCCGTCGCCCATCGCCAGCAGCGCCACCAGCACCCCGACCACGCCGGCGATGCCGACCACGATCACCGCGGTGGAGCCGAGGCGCCCGGTGAGCGTGCTCAAACCCACCCGCGTGACCGACAGCGTGCGTCGGCCGGTGCGCGCGAGCAGCAGCCACAGCACCAGTAGGAACACCAGCGCCAGCACCACGAACCACGGCAATGCTGTCCACACCACCAGCCAGACGACCACGATCGCTGCAAGGCCAAGACCGAACAGAAACTTTTTCATGTCGCCTCCTTGAAAAACCTTCGCGCAAGCCTCGCGAGCGAAGGCAGATTGCGTGACGCCGGAGCGCAGGAAGCTGAGCCCACGCGCCAGTACGTGAGCATTTCCTCGGCCCACAAAGCGGTACATCCATGTACCGGGCCGGTCGAGCCCCAGCTTGCCGGCGCGCAAGCTGCCGAGCGCAGCAGCTTGCGCGAAGGTTTAGCGGCCAGCCAGTGCATCGACGATCTTAAGGCGCATGCCTCGCAAGGCGGGCAACACGCCGACCACGGCGCCGATCACAATCATCAACACGATGCCCTCGATCCAACTGGCGGCGCCGATCGGTGGCAACTGGATCATCCCGCCGCTGCCCTTGGCGAGCGCCGGGGCCAGCACGCTGGCTACGCCCAAGCCGACCACGCCTCCGATCAACAGCAGCACGACTGCTTCGGTCAGCACCAGCGCCAGCACGCTGCGGTTGGAAAACCCGATCGTCTTCAACACTGCCAGTTCCGGGATGCGCTCACGCACCGCCTGCGCCATGGTGTTGCCGGTCAGCAAGATGAGCGTGAAGAACACCGCCGCCATGATCGCCTCGACGATCAGGCCGATATTGCCGATCTGCTTGGCGAAGGAGGCGTTGAAGGCGTTGGCGGTCTGGGTCTTGGTTTCGTGGTCGGAATTCGCCGACAGTGCGTCGATCGCCTGCGCCACCTTGTCGGCATCCTTCGGACTCTCCAGCCTGACGACGTACCAGCCGACCTCATGGCTGCTGTACATGTTGGCCTCGTCGAAGTACTTCCAATGCAGGAAGAACATCTGGTCGATGCCATTGGGCGCGTCCTTGGCGGTCTTGTAGATGCCGACGATGGTGAACGGCCAGGTCTTGTCGCCGTTCTTGCGCGGGAAGATCATGGACTGCAACGGAATCTTCTGGCCCACTTTCCAGTTGTAGCGCTTCGCCAGTGCCTCGCCCACCAGCGCGCCGTCCTGGGTTTGTGCAAACGCCTGGCGTTGTTCGGGCGTCAACAGGATGTCGGGGTTGGTGCCCAGGTAGTCCTCGTCCACCGCGAAACTGAAGACGAAGTTTTTCGGATCCTGATAAACGCCGCCGAACCAGTTCTCGTGGCCAATGCCTTGCACGCCCGGGATGGCCGCGATGCGCGCCTTCAGGCTCTCCGGCAGGCCCGTCATGATCGAAAACCGCGAGGCGACGACCAGTCGCTCGTTGCCGGCGAGGCTGTTGCTGCCGCTGGTGAAGGCAACGCGCACCGCATTCAAGAGACCGAACAGCAGGAACGCGGCGAGGATCGAGATCAACGTGAAGATGGTCCGCGTCTTGCGCCGGAACAGCGCGCCCCAGACCAGATGGAAATATTTCATTTGTGTGCCCTCACGATTCCATCGCTGTTCCCTTCTCCCCCTGGAAGAAGGTGGCCCGAAGGGCCGGATGAGGGTTCGGGTTCGCGCAAGCTTGAAATACTGCGCCGGATTCGGACCCTCACCCTGCCTCTCCCGCGGGAGAGGAGTTCATTCACGCCGGCATCGACTGTTCAACCAGCGTCCCCTTGTCGAGATGCAAGGTGTGGCTTGCGTACTCGGCGGCCTTGGGATCGTGGGTGACCATCACGATGGTCTTGCCGTGCTCGCGGTTGAGGCGCTGCAGCAGCGTCAGCACTTCTTCCGCCGATTGCCGATCGAGGTCACCGGTCGGCTCGTCGCACACCAGCAAGGTCGGATCGGACACGATCGCGCGCGCGATCGCGACGCGCTGCTGCTGGCCGCCCGAGAGTTCGCCGGGCTTGTGCGAGGCGCGGTCGGCAAGTCCCACCAGTTGCAGCGCGATCGCGGCGTTCTTCTTGCGCTTCGCGCCCGACAGCTTGGTGAGCAGCAACGGCAGCTCGACGTTCTTCTGCGCGCTCAGCGCCGGCATCAGGTTGTAGAACTGGAACACGAAGCCGACGTTGCCGGCGCGCCAGCGTGCGAGCTGGCCCTCACCCATCTTGTCGATGCGCTTACCATCCACGGCAAGACTGCCGTTGGTGGGCGAATCGAGCCCGCCGATCAGGTTCAGCAGCGTGGTCTTGCCGGAACCGGATGGCCCCATCAGCGCGAAGAAGTCCCCGCGCGCGATGTCAAGATCGATATGGTGCAGCACTTCGAGCTTCTGCTTGCCGCGCGTGTAGGTTTTCGACACGCCCCGTATCTGCACCAGCGGCCCGTTGGGTTGCACTTCAGCGATTGCTGCGTTCATGGTTGTCTCCTGTTCGCCGTATCCTTTTCCCTTTCGGGAGAAGGTGGCCCGAAGGGCCGGATGAAGGTTCGGCTCCGCGAATACGGATCGCAAGCCGGACCCTCACCTCTCGCGCTAGCGCGCGTTCGCTCCGCTCCGCCGCTCCCGGAAGGAGAGGGGTTCAATCAATTCCCGCCCGCCTTCACCTGCACCTTTTCGCCATCCTTCAAATCCGCGGACGGCGTGGTGACCACTTCCGCGCCCGCCTCCAGGCCTTGCATCACCTGCTTCATGTCGGAGAAATCCGCACCCGCGGTGACTGACGTTCGTTGCGCGCGACCGTCCTTCACCACGAATACCACGTCCTTGCCCTCGCGCTTCACCACCGCCGATTTCGGCACCAGCACGCCGGGCAACGGCTCGCGGTTTTCGCCGCTCTTTTCGAGGAACGACACCCGCACGCCCATCTCGGGCAGGATGCGCGGATCCTTCTTGTCCAGGCCAATGCGTACCTTCACCGTCGCCTTGCTGCGGTCGGCGCTGGGAATGATCGCGATCACGTGCGCGGGAATCTTCCAGTCGGGATACGCATCCAGGATGGCTTCGACCGGCATGCCGGGTTTCACGCGGCTGATGTAGGCCTCGTTGACATCCACGTCGACTTCCAGCGAGTTCATGTCCACGATGGTCGCAAGTCCGCCCGCGATGCCGCCGCCACCCGCGGTGTACGGCGACACGATTTCGCCAACCTCCGCGCCCTTGGCGGTCACCACGCCCGCAAATGGCGCGCGGATCACCGTGAAATCCAGGTTGACCTGGGCAGCGCGCATCTGGTCCTTCGCCGCCTTCGCCTGCGTGATCGCGACCTCGAGTGCGGCCGCGTCGGTCGCGACCTGGGTGTTGGCCTGTTCGGCGGCCTGCTTCGACACGTAGCCGCGGTCGACCACGTCATTCATGCGCGCAGCATTCGCGCGATCCTGCTTCAGCATCGCACGCGCCTTCACGACGGACGCCTGCGCGGCGGCGTATTGCGCCTGCATCGAATCGAGTTGGGCCTGGTAAGCCGTGGGATCGAGCCTTGCCATGACCTGCCCCTGCTTGACGTGCGCGCCCTCGTCGACCGAAACCTGCGTCAGCGTGCCGATGATCTGCGCCGAAATCGTGGCTTGCCGGCGCGCGACCACGTAGCCGGTCGCCTGCAGCACGGCCGCATCGCTGCTGGACGCGGTCGCCACCGCCATGGATGTCTCGACGGTGGTGGCCTGTCCACGCAGCGCGAACGCCGCGGCCGCGCCCGCAATGACCAGCACCACGACGACGCTACCGACGATCCACGGCCAACGCGGACGCGATTCTTCGTCATCGCGCTGCGCGCGATCGATGCGCAGTTGGTGCAGAAGATCATCGCCGGATCGTTGGTCGCTCACCTTCGGGTCCCCGTACGCGTCAGCGGTCGCGCAAGTCTGCCACAGCTTGGCAGGTGATTCGCGGCCCGACCATTCGCCCGAATCAAGCATTGCGGCTGACAGGTGTCACCCGTCTGGAACGGCCCGGCGCGCGGCGCGGGTCCCGCCTACAATCCCGCATCCCGCCACGAGATGAAGCCGATGCCCTTCCTGTTCGATGCTCCCGCCATTCCGTCACTGTCCGTGCAGGGCAGCGATGCACGATTTCCCGTGCACCGCATCTATTGCATCGGCCGCAACTACGCCGACCATGCGAAGGAGATGGGCGCGCAAACCGTGAGTCGTGCCAACCCGGTGTTCTTCATGAAGCCTGCCGACGCGATCGTAGCCGGCGGCGGCGACGTGCCGTATCCATCAGTGACGCACGAACTGCACCACGAAGTCGAAATGGTGGTGGCGCTGGCCCGCGGCGGACGCGACATCGACGCCACGCACGCACTCGAATGCGTCTTCGGTTATGGGGTGGGGCTCGACCTGACCCGCCGCGATCTGCAGGCCGCGATGAAGGCGAAGGGCTTGCCGTGGGATGTCGCCAAGGGCTTTGATGCTTCCGCGCCGGTCTCCGCGTTGCGCGCCGCAAGCGACATCGGGCATCCCGCGCACGCGCGGCTGTCGCTGACCGTCAACCGGGGCACGCGCCAAGACACCGACATCGCCGACATGATTTTTCCGGTCGCGGAAATCATCGCCGAGCTGTCGAAGCTGTTCGAACTGAAACCCGGTGACCTGATCTTCACCGGCACGCCGGCCGGCGTGGGTCCGCTCGCGCGCGGCGACCGCTTCGTGGCGGAACTCGAAGGCGTGGCACGACTGGAGGGCCGCATCGTCGCCTGAACGGCAGGCAGGTTGCGCGTGGCCCGCGAGAGTGCCTAAATGGGCACGCCGCGACGCGGCAGGGGGAGATCCGGTCACTTCACGGAGGAGAGGCGCTATGAGCTTCGCGAAAGACTTCAAGGCTTTCATCATGCGCGGCAATGTGGTCGACCTGGCCGTCGCGGTGGTGATCGGCGGCGCATTCGGCAAGATTGTCACCTCGCTCGTCAACGACATCATCATGCCGCCAATCGGCATCCTGATTGGCGGCATCGACTTCTCGAAACTGAAGCTGATCATCCAGAACTCCCCCGATCCGAAGAAGGTCGTTTCGATCAACTACGGCGCCTTCATCAACACCATCATCACCTTCCTGATCATCGCACTCGCGATTTTCGTGGTGATCAAGCTGCTCGAACGCCTGCATCCGAAGCAGACCGACGCAGAGCCGCCAGCGCCGCCCGCGGACGTGGTGTTGCTGACCGAAATTCGCGATCTGCTCAAGCAGCAACAGCACTGACTGTCGTCGCGATGAAATAGCACCGCCGTCATTCCGGACGCCGCGAAGCGGCGATCCGGAATCAAGCGTCTTCTGTAACGGCGCAAAAGTCATAGGGTTCGGGTTTTGCGCTACATGGCGCCCGGAGCGGCATGATCGAGATTGTCCAAGCCGATATCACCACGCTGCACATCGACGCGATCGTCAACGCGGCGAATGAATCATTGCTGGGCGGTGGCGGGGTCGACGGCGCCATCCACCGCGCCGCGGGGCCGCGTCTTCTCGAAGCCTGCTGTGCGATTCCGGAAGTGCGCGCCGGTGTGCGCTGTCCAACCGGCGAAGCGCGCATCACCCCCGGATTCAACTTGCCGGCGCAACACGTGATCCATACCGTCGGTCCGGTGTGGCACGGTGGCGAGCGCGGCGAACCTGACCTGCTTTCGGCAAGTCATCGCAACGCGCTGGCGCTGGCGCGCGAACATGCGATCGACAGTATCGCGTTTCCCGCAATCAGTTGCGGTGTGTATGGCTACCCGCGCGATGCCGCAGCGGCAATAGCGTTGACTGTGTTGGCCGAGGAACAACACCGCACGCGCACGCCACATCGCATCGTGTTGTGCGCGTTCGACCGCGGCATGGCCGGTGCGTGGCGACGCGCAGCAATACGGTTGCATGTCGAAATCGCGGAATAGACCGGGCTGAGCGAATGCGAAACCCAGCGCATTCCGTTTCGTCAGGAAGACGGATACAGCGGTGGCAAATCCGGATCGCGGCCGCGTGCCGGTTTGCGATCCTCGCGCCATGCGAAGCCTCGCGCGAACGCCTCCGCCACCGCGGCACCGGCGGGCGATGAATCACCCCCTTGCCAGCGTGCCCGCTGCAAGGCATCCAGCGCATTGCGTTGCCGGGCATCGGAGAGGGCATCGCGCAACGCGTGAATATGCGAAATGTGCGGGTGCGTTGCGCGCGCCCAATCCAGCAGCGCACGCTCGCAGGCGGCTGGATCGCCCGAGCCCGCGGCATCCAGCGCGCGCCTTTGCAGTGCGCGCGCATTCGGGGCCGCCGGCGTCGCGCCGCCATCGCCGGGCGGTGATGCATCCGGACTCGCTGCCGGAAACGACTCACTACCCGGCGCTGCGACGCCGTGCGATTCCTCCGCGGCGCGTCTTCGCAGCCACCACCACGTACCGAACGCCACCGCCGCGAGCAGCCAAAGCGCAAAACTCGCCAATGCGGCGACACGCCAGAACTGCGCCACGCCCGCCACGTGCGTGGTGCCTGACGCTGCGGGCGGTGTGACATTTCGGCTCGTCGCAATGCTGGCGCTCGGCGGCGCGGGAGTGCTCTTCGCGGTGGCCGCCGCCGTGCCGATGGCCCGCAGCGTGCGGGCAGGCAAGCTCGCCTGCTCGGCGCGTCCACGCTCGATATTCCACCAGTTCAACGTGATCGCGGGAATCGTGAGCGTGCCGTTGCGCTGCGGCACGACCGCGAAACTGCGCGTGCGGCGGCCTTGCAGCCATTGGCCACTGTCATCGGTGGCATCCTGTGTCTGGTCGGGATAGGTCTGCGCGCCCGCGATTGGGGGCAATTGGGGTTCCGGCAACGCATCCGCGGGTTGCCCGCTGGCGTTGATGCTGAGCGTGAGCGTCAGCGGTACGCCCGCACTCATTTCGCCGGTCGACGGCAATCCGGCCAGCTTCAATTGCACGGAACGCGCGGGCAACCACGGCTTGCCTGCATTCGCCGGCGCCGCCCGTGCGTTGATGCGCACCACCGGCGCCATCGCGTCCACCGGCTTTCCGAAGCCCTGCATCGGGTTCAGCAACGCGTTCGGATTGTTGAATAGTGCCCCCGGATTGCCTATCGACAGGCTCTGGCCCTGAAACTCCGGGCCCTGCACCGTGATGGCGCCGCTGCGTTGTGGAATCAGTGCCCAACTGCGCTCGATGACCTTGTAGGTGTAGCCATTGCGCTCGGTGATGTAGCGATGATCGCGATCGAGTTTGACGAAGCGGGCGCCGTCGGCGTTCGGGTCGCCCAGCGCACCATCGACACCAGGCAAATAGAACAACCGCACTGTGTACACGGTTTGCTGGTCCACCCACGGCGAGCTCGACAGCACGTCGGCTTCCATGAACACGGGATCGCCGACCTTGCCGGTACCGCCCGATGGCGCTGCACCGACCTGCAGCGTCAATGGCTGTGTTTTCGCGCCGCCCACGTCGAGCGGCGGGATCGTGAGCGTCCCGGCGTGCAGCGGCTTCAATGCGATCCCGAATTGCGAAGTATGGGTGGCGTGGCCGTTGATGACCTGCACGCTGCTGGAGCGCGAGGCGCCAAGCACCTGGAAATCCTGTTGCAGTGACGACAAATCCGGCGTGCCGATGGAGCCGCCGGACTGGATGTTGAGGGTGACGGTGTCGCCGAGGCTGACATGATTGCGATCGAGGAACGCGTGCACGCTTGCGGCCTGCGTAACCGGCGCCAGCAGCACCAGCAAAACGACCCACCATCGCCGCATCATCACTGTTGGTCCTCCTGTCGCTGGCCGTTGCGCTGCTCCCATTCCAACTGGAACTTGCGCCGCAGCAACGCGCCGGGATCGTCCGGCACGGCATGCAGCATCGCGCGTTGCTCGGCATCGAAGCGGTCATCCCCCTTCACGTCTTCCTGGCCCAATGCGAACGCCTGGGTTCCGGCATGCGCGGCATTCTCCCTGGTGCGTTGCAATTCACGTGACAATCCCTGCGCAGCCTGCCGGGTCTGGCCACGCTGCCTGGCATCTTCACTGGACGAGGCGCCGTCGTGATCGGATGGCGCCGCACCCTGAGTGCCGCCTTGCTGCCGCGGGTTCTGACCGGGCCCAACACCTGTCTGGCCGGCTTCCCGCGAACGAGGATTTGCGGATGAAGCCGGGTTTTGCCGTGCGCCGGACTGCGGAGACTGTTGTCCATTGTTCGCACCCGAAGTCGAGCTCGAGCCGCGCGAGGAAGATCCCCGGTTCTGCTGGTTGTCATTCGCACCCTTGCCGCTCTGTCCTTGTTGCGGCGAGGGCTTGGCGTGCTGCTTCAACCAATCTTCGACCGCCTCGAGATTCGCGCGTGCATCGGCGAATTCCGGATCGCGATGCAAGGCCGACTTGTAGGCTACGATCGCCTTCGCGTAGTCGCCCTGCTTCGCGAGTGCATTGCCAAGGTTGTAACGCGAACGCGCATCGTCACCCTGCGCAAAGGCCTTCGCGGCTTCGGCATAGTCGCCCGCGCGGTAGTCCGCCGCGCCGCGCACGCCGGACGTCGTCGCCAGCTTCAGGGCCTGCCCGGAATCGCCATTTTGCAGCGCCTGCATCGCGCGCTGATCGCGATTGGCAAAGAGTGATCCCCATGCCGCGGCATGCGCCACCGGCATGCCGACGGGCCACAGGAAAACCGCGAGCACCACCAGCCATCCGCGCCGAAAGGCGAGCGCCGCGAGGACCAGCAGAACCGGCAGCAGCCACACGCCGCCGTCACGCCACAATTGCGCGCGTTCGCCATGGCTGGCTTGTCCTGCTCCGGTTGCCGGCGTGGCCAGCGTCGTCGCGCCGGCTCCGTCTGCTTGCAGCACCGCGTACCGACCACCGCCCGCCTGCGCGACAGCGCGCAACGCCGCATCGTCACGACGTGCCATCAAGGGGCCGTGGGCGCCGTTCGCGAAACCACCCCCGCGCTGCGGCACCGGCGCGCCTTCCGAGGTGCCAAGGCCAAGCACGTCCACACGAATCCCTTTCGCGTGTGCAGCTTTCGCTTCCGCGACCGCGGCTCCATCGGCAGTGTCGGTGACCAGCACGAGCTCGCCGCCCTTGACCTGCGACTGCCGGAGCAGCTCGACGCCGCGCCGGATACCCGCCGCGGCATTGTTGCCCGGCACCGGCATCACGTCGGGCTGCAGCGCGCGCAGCAAGTTCAGGACCGTCTGCTTGTCGTCGGTCAATGGCGCGACCGTGAAGGCCGCCCCGGCGTAAGCGACCAGTGCGGTACGCGCGTCGCCTGCGGCATCCAGCAGATCGCGCACTGCGAAGCGGGCACGGGTCATGCGGTCGGGTTTCAGATCCTGGGCAAGCATGTCGTCCGACAGCGACAGCGCCACCACGCGCGCCGCGCCATTCACGTACAGCGGCATTGCCACCTTTTGCCATGTCGGTCCGGCCAAGGCCGCAACCGCGAGCAGCCACGCCAGCGCAAACAGCGCCAGCGCGACATGCCTGTGCGCGCCGCCGCCGTGAATCAGGTGCGGCAGCAACGTGGCATCCGCCAGTCGTGCCAATGCCGCGCGATCACCGCTGCGTGCGAGCAACCAAAGCATCAACGGCAAAGGCGCGAGCGCGAGCCACCACCACGGGCGCAGGAAATGCAGCGGGAAGTCGGCGATGGTCACGCGACCACCGCCTTGCCCGCCGATAGGTGGCGCCAGGGCAACAGCACGCCACCCAGCAACACTGCCAGCCCCAACGGCCATGGATACCATTCGCGATCCGGACGCAGCATCGATTCGCCGCGTGCCAGCGGTTCCAGCGCATCGATGGTGTGATAGGCCGCGGCGAGTTGATCACCATCCGCCGCACGGAAGAAACGCCCACCGGTTTCATCTGCGATCCGTGTCAGCGCCTGCACGTCGAGTTCGCTTTGCGCTGCCGGCAACTGCATGCCGAACATGCTGGGCGTTTGTGCATCGGAGCCGACCCCGATCGTGTAGATGCGCACCCCGGCGGCCTTCGCAAGTTTCGCCGCGTCCAGCGGCGCGACATTGCCTGCGGTGTTGACGCCATCGGTAAGCAGCACCAGCACCCGCGCGCGTGCCGGCAGCGCGTCGAGATGCTTCGCCGCCAGCACGATCGCATCGCCGATCGCGGTCTCGCGGCCGGCGAGTCCGATGGCCGCCCCGGCCATCTGTTCCGCCACGGCATTCACGTCGAAGGTCATCGGCGTCAGCAGAAAGGCTTGAGTGCCGAACAGAACCAGCCCCACGTCGTCGCCGGAACGTTGCTCGATGAAGCGCTGCGCGATCGCCTTCACTGCCGCGAACCGGCTCACCGCCAAGTCGCCGAAGCGCATGTCCTCGATCGCCATGCTGCCCGAGCAATCGACGGCGAGCATCAGCGCGCGCCCGGTATGGGCGAGCGCCTGCGGGGGTGCCGGTTGCAGCGGGCGCGCGGCGGCGCAGACCAGCGAAAGCCAGGCCACCGTCGCCACCGCGATGCGCCAGCGCGCGGCGCGTGTTGTGCTTCCGACTTGTGCAAGCGAAATGCGCTGCGGCAATCGCAACGCCGCACCGGGTGCGGCGGGTGGCAGGAACTTCCAGACCAGCCACGGCAGTGGAAGCAGCACGAACATCCATGGCCATGCGAACGTCATGGCGATGCGATGCCTCGCGCCGCCGCAGGCAATTCCACGTGGCGCACGATTTTCCCGCGCAACGCATTGCGGCTCCACCTCCGCAATGCCGTCAGAAGGGCTTGCACGTCCAGCGCAGGATTCGCATTGAAACGTACTATGGTCAACGCCTCCAATGCTTGCCAAGTTGCGGCATCTCGCGCGTAACAGCGCAGGAACACATGCCACGCAGCGCCGGTACGCGACGCAGTGCCGGCATCGATATGGCGGGCGATACGCCGGAGCAGCCGCGAGCACTGGTCGGCCAGCCGCGCGTTGTCGCGGGTGATCGCGTATGCGGACTCGATGGCGTCGATTTCTTTCAGTGCGGCGTGCAAGGGGCCCCTTCTCGCGCGTTCCCGCATCCACCACGCTGCACCGATTCCGATCGCGATCACAAGCACCGCAAGCAGCCACCAACCCGGCGCAGGCGGCCACCATGCAGCCGGCGGCAGATGGATATCGCGCAGCACCGGTCCTTCGCCGTTCACGACCGCCGGCCTTGCGCGCGCAGGAACGTAGGCAGTACCGCGTCAGGTTCATCGCGGGTCGTGTACGTCGTCCGAGCCACCCCGGTGGCATCGCATGCCTCGGCCAGCATCCGCCAGCCCCGGGCGAGGTCGTCGCGAAATTGCGCGCGCACCCGCGCGCTCGCCAGATCCACCTTTCGCCTGTCGGCACCCGCTTCGAATACGTAAGAGCCCTTGGGCGCCAACTCGCGTTCGATCGGGTCGACCACGATCACGACGCGCAGGTCGACGTGTCGCGCCACGCGCGCCAGGGCGGCGGCCGCAGATGAGTCCGTGCACCAGCCATCCGAAAACAGGCAGATGCGGGTCCCCGATGCAGCGAGCCGCTGCGCGCGATCGATCGCGCTGGACAGCGGCTCATCCGTATCGCCGCTTGCGCCGGCCAGCGCATCCCACCGCGCCAGCGCGCCCAGCGTGTTCAATGCACCGCGGGTGCCGGCGTGCGGATCGACGGCATCGCGCATTGCGCCGAATGCCAACGCGCCGACGCGATCGCCGCCGCGCACGCAAGTCCAGGCCAGCCATGCCGCCGCGCGCGCCGTGGCCACGGACTTGTAGCGCACGCGCGTGCCGAAGCGCATCGTCGCATGGGTGTCGATCAGCAACAGCAGGCTTTGTTCACGTTCCGCCTCGAACAATTTCGTGTGCCACTTGCCGCTGCGGGCGGTGCGCCGCCAATCGATATTGCGGACATCGTCGCCGGCCTGGTAGATGCGCGACTCCGCGTAGTCCATGCCGCGCCCCCGCAGCGCCGACACATGACCCCCAGCCAGCGCCGTGCGCGGCTGCACTCGCGCAAATCCGACCTTGCCCGCACGCCCGCGCATCGCGATCAACTCCGCCAAATCGACGCGGGTGGTGCCGTCGGCTGTTGGACCAAATACCTTGTTGGAGGAGGCGCCCGTCACGTTGCAGACATACTCGACGTAGGAAACGGAATCGCTATTCCCGCGAGCGGGAATCCGGCGACTTTGTCGAAGCAAGGGCTCCGGATTGCCTCGCACCATCCATGGCGCTCGACCTTCAGGCCGCCTTCGGCGTTCGCGTTTGCGTCCCGCAAACGCAGTCGGGTTCCGTTTCCCATGGAGCGGAGAAACGGCCCGGAATGACGAGAATGGGTGACATGCCGAATCACGAATCCGGATCTCGGAGCTCGGGCTCCCACTCTCAAGGCAAAGGCACTTTTTCCAGCAACTGCCGCACCACGTCGTCTACCCGCAAGCCTTCCGCTTCGGCTTCGTAACCCAGCAGCACGCGATGGCGCAGCACATCGGGGGCGAGCGCCTGGATATCTTCCGGCAATACATAGTCGCGGCCCGTCAGCCACGCAGCCGCACGTGCGCAGCGTTCCAGCGCGATGCTGGCGCGCGGACTCGCGCCCCACGCAATGCGCTCGCGCAGCTTCGGCGTCCACGGCCGCGGATCACGCGTTGCGAGCACCAATTGCACGATGTATTCCTCGAGCCCGTCGGCCATGTGCAGGTCCAGGACCTGCTCGCGTGCGATGAAGATGTCGGACTGGCTGAGTTGCCGAACGGGCTCGGCGTGCGGCGCCAGTTCCTCGCGTGCGCGGCGATGCGCAAGCTGCATGATCTGGCGTTCGGCGCCCGCCGCGGGATAGCGCACCGGCACGTGCAACAGGAAGCGGTCGAGCTGCGCCTCGGGCAATGGAAACGTTCCCTCCTGCTCGATGGGATTCTGCGTCGCCATCACCAGGAACAGTTTCGGCAATGGCCATGAGCGGCGGCCGATGGTGACCTGGCGTTCGGCCATCGCTTCCAGCAGTGCGGATTGCACCTTGGCCGGGGCACGGTTGATTTCGTCGGCCAGCACGAGGTTGTGGAACAACGGCCCGGGCTCGAATTCGAACATCCCCGTCTGCGGGCGCAGCACGTCGGTACCGGTGAGGTCGGCCGGCAGCAGGTCGGGCGTGAATTGCACGCGATGGAAATCGGCCTCGATGCGCGCGGCCAAAGCCTTGACCGCCGTGGTCTTGGCCAGGCCGGGCGCACCCTCGACCAGCAGGTGTCCGTCGGCCAGCAGCGCGATCAGCAGTCGATCGATCAGCGCGGGCTGGCCGATGACCTCGTTCTGAAGCGTATCGCGCAGGCCGATGAAGCGGGCGTGCAGCGATGGTGAGTTCGCATCACCGGCTGCAGCACCGGAAGACCCGGCGGATTCCGGCGTAGGGTAGCTGTCAGCTTGCATGCGCCAAGTAGACCACAGCCGGGCGTGAAAGTTTTGTCCGAGCCCGCGCCGCCCTCCCCGAAAGACCAACGGCGCGGGTGCCCGCGCCGTTGGATCCTTCAACCGGCTTGAGAAATCATTCCACGGTGGTTTCCTGACCCAGGATGTGCGGCGTGATGAACACCAGCAACTCCGCCTTGGTGTTCTTGTCCAACTTGTTGCGGAACAACGCGCCCAGGATCGGAATGTCGCCGAGGAACGGTACCTTGGTGACGTCGTGCTCGTTGGTGAACTCGTACACACCACCCAGCACCACGGTTTGGCCATTGCCGACCAGCACCGAGGTGTCGACCTCGCGATGGTCGATCTGGGGTACCAGACCACCGCCCGGGTTGGGCACGAAACTGCTGACCGCGTCCTTGAGAATCTGCAGCTTCATGAACACGCGGTTGTCGGAGGTAATCGTCGGCGTGACGTGCAATTCCAGTGCGGCGTTCTTGAACTGCACGGTCGCGGTACCCGCGCCGCCTGCACCCGCGTTCTGGAAGGTCACATAGCCGATCTGCGTACCCTGCACGATCGAGGCTTCCTGGTTGTTGGCGGTCACGACCTTGGGTTGCGAGATGGTTTCGCTGCGGCCTTCCTGCTGCGCGGCGCTCAATTCCAGATTCAACATGTAGTCGCTGCCCAGGATACCGAATGCAATGCTGCTGGTGCCGGTCGTGGTCGAGGGCAGGTTGACGTTGAGGCCCGCCGGAATCGTGATCTGCTGCGGCTGTCCGGTGGTTCCTTCCTTGAACAGTGCATTGGCGACATTGTTTCCGGTCGTGACAACGTTCTCCGCCGTGTTGTTGGTCAACAGTGTCTGGCCGCTGGGATTGATGTGGAACATGCCGACGCCCAGCTTGGCGCCCAGTTCACGGGTGAAGTTGTCGGTCGCGATCACCAGCCGCGATTCGATCAGCACCTGCTTGACGGGGCGATCGAGCACCGACACCAGTTGCCGGATTTCCTGCACCTTTTCCGGCGTGTCGTTGACCAGCAGGGTGTTGGTGCGCTCATCGAAGGACACGCTGCCGCGCGGCGACAGGAACCCGCGTTCGGAACTGGTCGAGCCACCGCCGCCGCCGACATTGCCGGCCTTGGCACCCGACGTCAGCAGGTCGGCAATCTGCTTGGCGCTGCCGTAGTTGATCGGGATGTAATCGGTGACAAGCTGCGAACTGTTGAGCTGCTTCTCGCGTGCATTGGCGATGTCTTCCTCGTACTTCGCGATCTCGGTCTGCGGCGCGACCCAGACCACGTTGCCGTTCTGGCGCTTGGCCAGACCCTTGGCGCGCAGGATCACGTCCAGCGCCTGGTCCCACGGCACGTTGACCAAGCGCAGGGTCACGTTGCCCTGCACGCTGTCGGCTGCCACGATATTGAGGTTGGACACGTCGGCCAGGAGCTGCAGCACCGAACGCACCGGGATGTCCTGGAAGTTGAACGTGACGCGGCTGCCCTTGTACACGATGGGCTTGGGCGCGCCCAGCAGGCTCGATTCGCTGGACGTCGGCCGCGAGAATTCGACGACGTACTGATTGCCCGTTTGATAGGACGCGGTCTGCACCACGCCACGGGTATCCACGTCAATCCGCGCGCCTCCCGCCACCGCATGGGTATTGACGGCGCGGACCGGCGTTCCGTAACTGGTGACATCCAGGCGGCGCGCCTGCGAGGCCGCGAGGTTGGCGCCGGCGACATCGATCACGGTGGTATCGCCGTGGTTGTGCATGCTGGTCGCGGCACCAGGCTGGCTGAAATCGATCACCAGCTTGCCGCCACCATGATCACCGCGCTGGAAATCGACGCCCGTGATCACGTTGCTGCCGGCCATCGCGGCAGCCTTGTCGGGGTTGGTCGTAGCCACCGACAAGGAGCGTGGTGACTGCGGCGGCGGTGGCGTGGTCGCCAGCGCCGGGGCTTGTGCGTCCGTATCGGGTGCAGCGGCGGCCGCAGCACTGGACATGCCGTCGCCGATGGTCACGACGACCTGGTTGCCTTCAACGTTGGTCACGTAGGGCGATGGTTGCGACAACGCAACCACCACGCGGGTGCGGCCGTTCGCCTCGACCGCGCTGACGGCCTGGGCCGTGCCCTGGTTGACCGGGTAATTGCGCTGCGCAAGCCCATTGCTGGTATCGGCAAAATCCATTGCGATGCGCGGCGGCGTGTTGGTGCTGAACGCCTGCGGCGTGGCGGCAGGACCCGAGAAGGTCAGGGTCACCTGGACCTTGCCACCGGGCAGCGGCGTGGCGCTGACGTTCTGCAAGGTATTGGCGGCTATGGCCGGTCCCGCCACCAGCAGGCATATCGTCATCACCGACATCGACAGCAACGCCATCCATCCGCGTACCGATCGGACGTGGCCGCCACTGCAGCGACGGAGGTAGTGAGCAGGTTTGATCATCATGAACGTAACCCCCGATGAATCGTCATTTGTCGCCCAATGCGACGCTCGCGTCGCGTTCCATCCAGCCGCCCGAACCATTCGGCACCAGCTCCACCAGATCCACTTCGCTCGGCGTCACGTGGAGGACGTGTCCGTAGCTCTGACCCATGTAGTCGCCGACGTGGACCTGATGGATCACGCCCTGCGGATCCTTGATCAACGCTTCGACACTGCCTTTTGCACCGATCGTGCCGACCATCTTCAGACTGTCGAGCGGGAAGGCTTCCAGCGGCTCGCGCGGACGGTTCTGGTCGGGGTGCGGGCCGGCCGCATTCTGCGCGGTGGCCTGAGGCGGCGCCGGCTCGAACGGATCGCGCCGGTCCTGATCCTGATAGGTGAAAGTCTCGAACGTCTTGACGACTGGCAGCGCGGGCAACGGCGCGCCCTTGCGCGCCTTCACCTGGGCAACCCAGTCATGCAGGTCGCCCTGGCCGCTGCACGCAGCGAGACCGGACATCATGGCGAGCGTCGCGACAGCGATGGCAATGCGGGTGGGTCGCATGATCACTTCCCTCCCTTCTTGGCCGGCGCATTGCCGTTCTTGGCTTCCTCGTCGCCGAGGTAGCGATAGGTCTGCACGGTGCCTTCCAGGGTCAGCTCGCCGCCCGGCGGGGGCGCATCCTTGGCACCGCCCGGACCGGCGGCCTTGAGGGAAACGTCGTGCATGGTGAGGATCACCACCCGCGGCAGCGAGGCGACGCTGCTGATGAAGGTACCGAACTGGTGGTAGGTTCCCTGCATCTTCAGCGCGATCGGCTGGATCGCATAGAACTCTTTCGGAATCTCGGGCTGCGGCTTGAACAACTCGGTCTCGATGCCGGCCGCCTGCGCGGTCTGCGAGATGTTGACCAGCAGCGCGGGCATTTCCGTCTTGCTGGGCAACTCGCGCAGCATCTGGCTCAGCATCTCGTTCATCTGCGCAAGCTGGGCTTTCAGCGCGTCGAGGTTCACGACCTTGGCGTGCTTGTCCTCGAATTCCTGTTTCAGCTTCACTTCCTGCTGCTGCCCGGAAGCGAGGGTGTCCTGCTGGCCGCTGATGTAGAAGTACCAGCCGAGGAACAGGACCACGACGATCACGAGGCCGATGAAAAAGCCTTTGACGGATTTCGGCCAACCGCCGATGTTGTTGCGGTCGAGATTGCGCAGGTCATCCAACAATTTCATGGCCTGGCCCCTCCCTTGGTCGCGGACGCAGCGGGCGCCTGCGGCGCCTTTGCTGCCCGCGCGGACGAAGCCACCGGCGCCGATGTCGCGGCCGGGTCAACCGCCGGCGAAGCGGGCGCCTGGATAGGTGCCGCCGATGCCGCCATCGGAACCGTGCTGGAAGTGCCAGCCGCCGCGAGGGTTGTCGTCGATGCCGCTGCCGGTGCCACGGACGAACCCGAAGCCGGGGCGCCGTTGTCGTCCGTCTTCGGCGTGGTCAGCGCCACGACCAACTCGAATTCGTAGGGCGTATTCGTAGCGTTGTGAACGTTGGTCGTACTGACCAGCGTGGTCGGTCCCATCCACGGGGAGGCTTCGATGTTGCGCATGTATTCGGCGACCGTCGCGTTGGATTGCGCAACGCCATCGAGGGTGAGTTTGTCGCCCTGCTGCTTCAGGCCGGTCACGCGCGCGCCGGCAGGGATGGTCTGCACGATCTGATCGAACAGGTGCACCATCTGCGAGCGGCTGGACTGCAGTTTCTCGACGATCCGCTTGCGCGCCAGCAGATGGTCCTTGACCTTTTGCAGGTTCTGGATCTCGGTGATCTTGGCGTCGAGCTGGGTGATCTGGCCCTTGAGGTATTCGTTGCGGTCGTTCTGGTTGCCGATGCGCAGGCTCACCCAGAAACCCCACAACAAGACCAGCACCAGCGCGGCAACGAAAGCGACGGCCAGGTGCGTGAAGAATTCGCGTTTGCGGCGCTCACGCCGCTCCGCGCGCCAAGGCAGTAGATTGATCTTGGCCATCAGTCGAAACTCCTCAAGGCCAGCCCAGCTGCGATCATCAGCGCGGGCGCATCCTGCGCCAGCGTCTGCGCTTGCAGGCGCGGCGACAACGACATGCTGGCCAGCGGATTGGCCACCACGCATGGCACGCCGAGTTGCTCGACCACCATGTCGGCGACGCCGGCGATCGACGCGCAACCGCCGGCCAGCACGACCTGGTCGACCTTGCCGAATTCGCTGCCCGCGAAGAAAAACTGCAACAGGCGACTGACCTGCTGCACCATCGCTTCCTTGAACGGCTCCAGCACTTCGATTTCGTAGGACTCGGGCAGGCCGCCCTGACGCTTGGCCAGCCCGGCTTCCTCGTACGACATGCCGTAGCGGCGCATCACCTCGTCGGTGAGCTGCTTGCCGCCGAACACCTGCTCGCGCGAATAGATGGTGCGCTGATTCTTGAGAACAGAGAGCGTGATCATGGTGGCGCCCACGTCGACCAGCGCGACCAGCGCGTCGCGCGGCACCGACAGTTGGTCGGCCACCAGCCGGAACGCGTTCTCCATTGCGAACACTTCGACATCGATCACGCGCGCGGTGAGGCCGCCGAGGTCGAGCGCCGCAACCCGCATGTCCACGTTCTCGGTACGCGATGCAGCGAGCAGGATCTGCTGCATCTCCGGGTTGTCCTTCACCGGGCCGATCGGTTCGAAGTCGAGGCTGACTTCCTCGATCGGGTACGGGATGTATTGATTGGCCTCGACCTGCACCTGGCCTTCGAGGTCGTCATCGGAAAGGTCGGCCGGCATCGGGATCACCTTGGTGATCACCGCCGAACCCGCGACCGCAGCCGACGCATACTTGGTGCGCGCGCCGGAGCGCTGCATCGCACGTCGGATCGCATCACCGACCGCTTCCACCTCGACAATGTTCTTCTCGACCACCGCGTTGGGCGGCAAGGGTTCGACCGCGTAATGCTCCACGCGATAACGCGAACCGGCCTGGGTCAACTGCAGCAACTTCACCGCAGTCGAACTGATATCGACGCCGATCAGCGGCGCAGCATTGGTTGTCAGTAATCCCACTGGAATTCCCCTTCCCCGTGCCCGCTCGCAGAAAAACGGGGCGCGACTGAATTAGATACGAAAGTTAACGAAATATCAATAACCTTGCAAAGTGCGTACAAGTTTATGATGTTTCTGCGCTTTCGACGTGAAATCATCCTCGTTGCTTGCATGTTTCCGGCGGACGTGCGTCACAAATCCGCGAGCTGGTTTGTTGCCCACGATCTGCGTCCCCGCCCGCAAACCCGGCGCTTGCCGGCTGTTCTCAATGCGTAAAAGCCCCGCCACACGTGCAAGCAAAAGCCGTGCCCGCGCGGCGGAGAATACGCTTTCTGCAAAAACGAACTTTGTCGATCATCACGGAACCTGCGTCCGGAGCGAGCATCTATACTCTCCACCCCGTCTTGGCCTAGGCCGCTCGCCCTCTGCGACGCCGTCCGCGCCGTGCACTGCGCCTGATCCGGAAACTGCATGAGAATCTTTAAACGACTGGCGCTGATCGCACTGATTGGTGTGGCGTGTCTGCTGGTACTGGGTGTCATCGCGGGCGGTATCACCTGGTGGCTGATCGAACCGCGCGTACCCTCGGTGGCATCGCTGAAAGACGTGCAGATGCAGGTGCCGCTGCGGGTGCTGAGCGCCGACGGCAAACTGATCGCCGAGTTCGGTGAAACCCGGCGTATCCCGGTGCAGGTCAAAAACGTGCCGGCCTACCTCAAGAACGCGGTGCTGGCCGCCGAAGATGCCGACTTCTACCACCACTCCGGCATCGACATCACCTCCACCTTTCGCGCAGCCCTTGAAGTCGCGTTGCACCACGGCGAGAAGGTGCAGGGCGGCTCGACGATCACCCAGCAGGTGGCGCGCAACTTCTTCCTGAGCCCGCAGAAAACCTATACGCGCAAGCTCACCGAAATGCTCACCGCATTCCGGATCGAGCGCGAGCTTTCCAAGGACCAGATCCTGCAGCTTTACCTCAACAAGATGTTCCTCGGCCACCGCTCCTACGGCGTGGCCGCGGCGGCGCAGTACTACTACGGGAAAACGATCGGCCAGTTGACGCTGGCGCAGTGCGCCGCGATCGCCTCGTCGTTCCAGTCACCCTCGGTGGTCAATCCCATGGACCACAAGCCGCGCCTGATCGCGCGCCGCAACTGGGTGCTGGGGCAGATGCTCACGCACCGTTTCATCAACAAGGCCGAATACGACCAAGCGATCGCCGCGCCCGATGACGCGGCACCGCACGAACCCCCGATCGAGGTGGACGCGCCCTACCTCGCCGAAATGGTGCGCCAGCAGGCACTGCAAAAACTCGGCAACCAGGCGCAAACCGATGGTTACGTGATCCGCACCACCCTCGACAGCCACATGCAGGCGCTGGCCAACCATGCGCTGCGCAGCCGGCTCGAGGATTACGATCATCGCCACGGTTACCGGGGCCCGGAAGCGCACGTCGCACTGTCGCAGCCCGCCACGCCGGCCGCGCTGCAGAAGGCCCTTTCGGGTTACACCGACTTCAGCGGTCTGTATCCAGCAATCGTCACCGAAGCCGCCGAAAACGAGGCCAAGGTCTACGTGCAAGGTGGCGGGACCATCGCGTTGTCCGCCGCCGACATGAAATGGGCGATGGGCTTTGCGCGCAAGGCCAAGACCGGCGGCAAGGGCGCAGCCTCGATCCTCCGGCCCGGCGACCTCATCCGCGTGCGCGAAGTGGCGGACGCGGAAGCTGCGACCACGGCGGCCGCCAAACCTGCGAAGGATGAGAAAGTCGCCACCGGCGACAAGAAACATTGGGAACTCGAGCAGATCCCCGCGGCGCAGTCCGCGATGGTGGTGTTGTCGCCGGACGACGGCGCGGTCAAGGCGCTGGTCGGCGGTTTCAATTTCCAGCTGAGCAAGTTCAATCGGGCGGTGCAGACCCAGCGTCAACCGGGATCGAGTTTCAAGCCTTTCATCTATTCGGCAGCGTTCAGCCGGGGCTATACGCCATCGTCGATCATCAACGACGCGCCGATCGCCCTGCCCGATCCATCCAAACCCGGTGGATTGTGGACGCCACAAAACGACGACGACAAATTCCGGGGACCCATGCGCCTGCGTGAGGCGCTCGCGCAATCGGTGAACCTGGTCGCGATCCGGTTGCTGGACGCCGTTGGCGTGCGCTACGTGCGCGAGTACGCGACGCGCTTCGGTTTTCCGCTGGACGCGATTCCGGGCAACCTGTCGATGGCGCTGGGTACCGCCTCGGTATCGCCGATGGCGATGGCGCGGGCCTACGCCGTGTTCGCCAACGGCGGCTTCCTGATCAATCCGTACTACATCGCGGAAATCGACAACCGCGACGGCACGGCCGTCTACAAGGCCAATCCGCTGCAGGCCTGCCGGACGTGCGAAGCGCGCCTGCTGGACGAGGGCAAGACCACTGCCGCACCTGCGCAGCCCGCGGCCGCCGCCGGTGACCCCGGTGCGCTGGCCGATACGGCCAACGCGTTGAGCCAGGGCGAATCGAACAAGCCATTGCTGGCGCCGCGCGTGATCGATCCGCGCAACGATTACCTGATGGTGTCGCTGATGCGAAGCGTGATCTATGGGGGCGGTACCGGCGCCGCGGCTGCGATGCAACTCGGCCGCGACGATCTCGCAGGCAAGACCGGCTCCACCAACGATCATCACGATGGCTGGTTCTGCGGCTTCAACAGCGATCTCGTGGCCACCGTCTGGGTGGGCTTCGACGACTACCGTTCGCTCGGCCACGGCGAGTTCGGTGCAAAAACGGCGCTGCCGATCTGGATGGCGTTCATGGGCCCGGCGCTGCAAGGCACGCCGGAAGCGTTGCTGCCTATGCCGCCCGGTATCGTCACCGCGACCATCGACCGCACGACCGGCTTGCCGGCACCGCCCGGCGACAGCAACACCATGAGCGAGATGTTCAAGATCGAGGATCTGGATCGCTTGCGCGAACAGGCCAAACAGCAGCAGAACCAGGCGCCTGCGTACGATATTTTTTGAGAAGAAGAACGAAGGGGCTTCCGCTACCGCTGCTGGGTTCGCGCGTCCAGCGCCCACCGGGCAACCCTGCCCTCGGCTTCCTGACTTGGCGTTCGATCACGTGCGAGTCGCCGTTGTTCGTGCGATCCTGGCGCTCACCTTGCAGGGCGGCTACGCCGTTCTCACGCTCCCAGCACGCGCAGTCAAGGCAACTCGCGGCCACGTGACCTCACCCTTTGCTTTTTGTATCCGCTTTTTGCGACACTGGACCCAACGCGGCTACAGGGTGTTTTCCATGCACAAGACCGCCGGGTACCACCGCATCCATGCCGAGGGCCGCAGCCATCAATTGCGCCGGCGCATCGCCCTCGAAGCCGCGCGCCTGATAAGCGAACATGGCATCCGGGATTTCCGGATGGCCAAACGCAAGGCCGCGCAAAACATCGGCATCAGCGACGAAGGCTTCCTGCCGCGCAACCGTGAAATCGAGGAAGCGCTGCGCGAACACCAACGCCTGTTCCGCGCCGATGAACAGCCCCACGCGCTGCGCATGCGACGCGAGGCGGCGCACAACGCGATGCAGTTTCTGGATCGGTTCGAGCCGCGCCTGGTGGGCTCGGTGCTGGAAGGCACCGCCGATACCCACTCGTCCGTGAGCCTGCACGTGTTCGAGGATTCGCCCGAAAACGTGGCCGGATTCCTGCACGACCGCGGCATCGCGTTCGAGACGCGCGCCCGCACACTCCGGGTGGACCGGGTGCGCAGCGGCGAATTTCCGGTGCTGCTGTTCACCGCCGACGACGTCCTCATGGACGTCACCGTGTTTCCGCGCGATGCAGTTCGGCAAGCGCCGCTCGATCCCGTCAGCGAACGTCCGCAGCAGCGCGCGTCGCTGGCGCAAGTGGAAACCTTGCTGACGGAGACGGTGGGTGTGGCGCGGGAGCAACCCCACGGCGGCGTATCCCGCCGCGATTGAAACATGCAGATGGCGGGATGCGCCGCGCTCCTCCCGCCCTACGCACTGCTGCCTGACGAAACTCCCGACCGAATCAGCAGCGACTACCGATTTGAACGCCGGCTTGCGAGCCGCCAGGCGCAGCAGGATATGCGGAGATCCCTGTCAGCGCTTGTCCAGCGCGGTGTAATCCCGCGGCGTCGCGCCGACGTACACCTGGCGCGGCCGGCCGATGCGACCTCCCGGCATTTCGTGCTGTTCGATCCAGTGCGCGATCCAGCCTGCGGTGCGCGCGATCGCGAACATCACCGTGAACATCTCGGTCGGAATGCGCAGCGCCTTGTAGATGATGCCCGAGTAGAAATCGACATTCGGGTACAACTTGCGCTCGGCGAAATAATCGTCTTTCAGCGCGGCTTCTTCGAGCTTCAGCGCCACATCCAGCAGCGGATCGTCGACGCCGAGCTCGTCCAGCACCTTGTGGGTCATCTTGCGGATGATCTTGGCGCGCGGATCGAAGTTCTTGTACACCCGATGACCGAAGCCCATCAGGCGGAACCCTGAATCCTTGTCCTTGGCGCGCGCGATCGCCTTCTCGACGTTTTTCGCGTCGCCAATCTCGGCCAGCATTTTCAATACCGCCTCGTTGGCGCCGCCGTGCGCCGGACCCCACAGCGCGGCGATGCCGGCCGCGATCGATGCGTACGGGTTGGCGCCGGTCGAGCCGACCAGCCGCACCGTCGAGGTACTGGCGTTCTGTTCGTGGTCGGCATGCAGGATGAACAGCAGGTCGAGCGCCTTCGCCACCACCGGGTTCAGTTCCAGCGGTTCGCTCGGCACCTCGAACATCATGTGCAGGAATCGCGTGACGTATTCGAGGTTGTTGCGCGGATAGCGGATCGGCCAGCCGATCGAGTAGCGGTACGCGGCCGCCGCGATGGTCGGCATCTTCGCGATCAGGCGAATCGCGGCCAGCTTGCGCTGTGCCGGATCTTCGTTGTCGACGGTGTCGTGATAGAACGCCGACAGCGACGCAATTGCCGCGCACAGCATCGCCATCGGGTGCGCGTCGTAGTGAAAACCGTGCAGGAAGTTCTTCACCGACTCGTGCATCATCGTGTGATGCGTCACCGCGTCCTCGAACGTGGCCATTTCAGCGGAGGTCGGCAGTTCGCCTTCCAGCAGCAGGTAAGCCACTTCGAGGAAGCGCGATTTTTCCGCGAGCTGTTCGATCGGATAACCGCGATACAGCAGCACGCCCTTGTCACCGTCGATGAAAGTGATTGCGCTCTTGCACGCGGCGGTGGCCGCGAATCCGGGATCAAATGTGAAGTGCCCGGTTTCGCGGTACAACGATGCAATGTCGATGCAACTCGGCCCCTGGCTGCCCTCCACCAATGGCAGGGAAACGGAACGGTCGGCGGCGGTCAGCGTGGCATTCTTGTTGGACACTGCAAGGACTCCTTCGGTACGTCGCGACAACGGACTGATCGCGACAAGCAATCGCGGAATTATCGCACGATACGCCCGCGTACGCAGGTCCAGCACGCATCAACCGTAAATGAAAACGCCTTCCGCGTTGGGCGGAAGGCGTCGGAAAACCATCATGGGACGAAGTCTGGATCCCGGATCAACGCATATTCAAGCGCTCTCCGGGACGACGACAAACAGTCTCATTTCTTGCCGGCTGCGTAGCGCCGCTTGAACTTGTCGATGCGGCCGCCTGCGTCAAGCACTTTCTGCTTGCCGGTGTAGAACGGATGCGACGCCGATGAAATGTCGACCTTGATCACGGGGTATTCGTTGCCGTCCTCCCACTTGATGGTTTCCTCGCTGGTCATCGTCGAACGCGTCAGAAACGCGAAATCGGATGCGGCGTCCTGGAAAACCACCGGTTGGTAGTTCGGATGGGTGTCGGCTTTCATGATGGGTCCGCCTGGGTTCAAAGGCTTCGGGCAAGGGCGGAATTGTAACCCGGCTAAAGCTTTTCGGGCAAGTCCGGCTCAGGCCTCCGCAAACCGCGCCGCCGCCCCGATCCAGCGGGCGGTCAGGCGCGTCGCCAAGGCCGGATGTCCTAGCAGCAACGCCGCGCCGACCCGCTGCACCGCCGGCATCAGGCTGGCGTCGCGGATGATATCTGCTACCCGAAAACCCATCTCGCCGGTCTGGCGGGTACCCAGCAATTCACCGGGACCGCGCAGGCGCAGATCCGTTTCCGCGATCACGAAACCGTCGTTGGTTTCGCGCAAGGTCTCCAGCCGTTGTTTGGCCAAACCGGACAGCGGCGACTGATACAGCAACACGCAGGTCGAAGCGACGCTGCCGCGGCCCACGCGTCCGCGCAGCTGGTGCAACTGCGCAAGGCCCAACCTCTCCGCGTTCTCGATCACCATCAGGCTGGCATTGGGCACGTCAACGCCCACTTCGATCACCGTGGTCGCGACCAGCAGCGCGGTGCGGGCGTCCGTGAAGGCATCCATTGCCGCCTGTTTCACCGACGGCTTCATGCGGCCGTGCACCAGCCCGACCGCAAGCTGCGGCAGCGCGGCGCAGAGCTGCGCGTGCGCCACTTCGGCGGCTTGGGCCTGCAACTGGTCGCTGTCTTCGATCAGCGTGCAGACCCAATACGCCTGCCGGCCCTCGGCACAGGCTGCGCGAATGCGCTCGATCACCTCGTCGCGTCGGGTATTGGCGATCGCAACCGTGCGGACGGGCGTGCGACCAGGCGGCAGCTCGTCCAGCGTGGAAACATCCAGATCGGCGTAGGCGCTCATCGCCAGCGTGCGCGGAATGGGCGTGGCGGTCAGCACCAGTTGATGCGGCGCCTCGCCGCCCGCCATGCCCTTGTCGCGCAGCGCCATCCGCTGTTGCACGCCGAAGCGATGCTGCTCGTCCACGATCGCCAGCCCCAGCCGCGCGAATTCCACGCCCTCCTGCATCAGCGCATGGGTACCCACCGCGATCGGCGCGCCGCGCGACAATTGCGTCAGCGCCTTGTCGCGCGCCCGGCCCGTCACCTTGCCAGCCAGCCACACGACATCGATGCCGAGCGGCTCGAACCATGCGCGGAAATTGCGCAAGTGCTGTTCGGCCAGGAGTTCGGTGGGCGCCATCAAGGCGGTCTGGCGATCATTCGCCATCGCGTGCAAGGCGGCCAGCGCCGCGACGACCGTCTTGCCTGAGCCGACGTCGCCCTGCACCAGCCGCAGCATCGGCACCTGTTTTGCGAGATCGCGCCCGATTTCCTGCGCGACGCGCTGTTGCGCACGGGTGAGCTCGAACGGCAGCGCATGCAGAAAACGCTTTTGCAACAACGGATCGGGCGGCAATGCGGGAGCACGATGCCTGCGCATCCGCGCGCGTAATTTTTTCAGACTCAAGTGATGCGCCAGCAATTCCTCGAAAGCCAACCGCTGCTGCGCGGGATGCCGACCTGCCAGCAGGGCCTGCACGTCGGCATCCGGCATCGGCCGGTGCACGCCCAGCAACGCATCGCGCAGCGGCATCAACCCCAATGGTTGCAGGAGATCGGGCGGAATCAGTTCCAGCGTCGTTTCGTTGGGCAGTCGAGCCAACGCCTTGTCGATGACCGCGCGCAAACGCTGCTGGCCCAGGCCTTCGGTGACCGGATAAATCGGCGTCAGCGTTTCCTCCATCGCCACGTCGCCGTGCAACACCCGATACTGCGGATGCACCATTTCCAGCCCGTGCTGGCCGTGACGGATCGCGCCGAAACAACGCAGCCGCAAGCCCGGCGCAAATTGCTGCGCCTGCTGTCGACGGAAATGGAAGAAGCGCAACATGAGCGTCTCGTGCGAGGCATCGATGATCGCGACGCGCAACTGCGGGCGGTAGCGGAAGCCCGTCTCGACGGCTTCCACCACGCCTTCGATTTGCGCAGATTCGCCAGCCACGAGATCGCGGATCAATGTCACCCGGGTGCGATCCTCGTACCGCAGCGGCAGGTGAAACCACAGGTCCTGCACCCGCTCGACACCGAGCTTGTGCAAGGTTTCGGTCAGCGCAGGCCCGACGCCGGGCAGCGACGATACCGGCGCAAGTCCGGGGTCGTTCGAAGGGCCGGACTGCCTATCGGAAAGCGCGATCACCGCGCAAGATTAACCGATGCCGCGGGGATGATGCGTCACCCGTGCGGCGATATGCGCGACGCTCGAAGCACGTTCAATCCTCACGGCTGAAATCATCAGCGTCGAGGCGCCGCGATCAGGTCGATTTCCACCGCCGCGGCGCGCGGCAGCGCCGCCACGCCAATGGTAGAGCGCGCGGGATACGGTTCATGGAAGTAGCGTTTCATCACTTCGTTGACCGCGGCGAAGTTGCCGAGGTCGGTCATGTAGATCGCCACGCGCACCACGTCATCGAACGTCGCGCCGGCCGCCGTGAGCACCGCTTTAAGGTTCTCGAATACGCGTGTGGCCTGTTCCTCGATGCCACCCGCGACCATTTCGCCGGTCGCCGGATCAAGTGGCGTCTGGCCCGACAGGTACAGCGTGTCTCCCGCGCGCACGGCTTGCGAATAGGGTCCGATGGCCTTCGGCGCGGAATCGGAATGAATCGGTTGACGTGGCATATGGATTCTCGCAATACATCATGTTGAAGAAAGCGGCAGAATAACAGCTCCATCCGGGGCCGCTGTTGGGGAAAGCCAAGTCATGGATGGCCGTTCCGGTCTTGAGGTGCAGCAGGCTGCAGTTGAACGCCAGTCCGGGATGCGGCGATCATGAATGATCGCAGTCAAATGGGGTAGCGATACACGCCATTCACGACCTTGGTATTCCGCACCCGCCGCATCACGTCGGCAAGGTGCTTCCGATGCTTCACTTCGATCATGAAGATCAGGGTGGCGGCCTGCACGCCGCGCTCGATGTACCTGACGTCGTCGATGTTGGAATCGGCGGCCGCGATCGCCGCCGACACCGTCGCGAGCACGCCCGGGCGGTTGACCACTTCCACGCGCAACTCGGCGCGGTAATCGCCCTGCACTTCCTTGTCCCAGCCGATCTCGACGCGGCGCTCGGGCAGCTTGGAAAGTTCCACCACGTTGGGACATTCCACGCGATGCACCACGATGCCCTTGCCCGGCGACAGATAACCCACGATGTCGTCGCCCGGTACCGGATGGCAGCAGTTGCCGAAGCTGAGGATCCCGCGCTCGGCGCCGCTGATGCGTATCTTTTCCGACCGGTGCAAGGTCGCGCCGATCACCGAGCCGCCCATTGCGGTCAGCTTGGCTGCCACCTGATCGGACATGCGGTTGCCGAGCGCGATTTCCGAAAGCAGGTCTTCCAGCCGGCGCAGGTTGTGCTCGGCCAAAAACCGATCGAGCGCTTCTGGCGGCACGGCATCGAGGCTGGAACCCTTGGTGTCCAGCGCACTTTCCAGCATGCGATGACCGAAATCGATTGCATCCTCGTGCTGCAGGCGCTTCAGGTACTGGCGGATCGCGGCGCGCGCCTTGCCGGTCACCGCGAAGTCCAGCCACTGCGGATTGGGCGCCGCCGACGGCGCGGTGATGACTTCCACCGTCTGGCCCGATGCCGGATGCGAACGCAACGAAGCAAGCTTGCCATCGACGCGCGCGGCCACCGCGTGCATGCCGACATCGGTGTGCACCGCGAACGCAAGATCCAGCGCGGTCGCGTTCTTGGGCAACGCCTGGATGTCGCCGGCCGGGGTGAACAGGTACACCTCGTCGGGAAACAGGTCGACCTTGACGTTCTCGATGAACTCCAATGACGAAGGCGTCGCCGCCTGGCTGTCGGCAAGGCTGGATACCCACGCACGTGCGCGCGATTGCGCGCTGTTGGCGGGCGCGGCCTCGGTCTTGTACGTCCAGTGCGCGGCCACGCCGCGTTCGGCGACGGTGTTCATGTCTTCGGTGCGGATCTGGATTTCGATGGGCGCGCCGAACGGCCCGAACAACACCGTGTGCAGCGACTGGTAGCCGTTGGCTTTCGGGATCGCGATGAAATCCTTGAAGCGGCCTTCCACCGGCTTGAACAGCGAATGCGCCGAACCCAGTGCTTGATAGCAGTGCGCCACAGTGTCGGTCACCAGTCGGAAGCCGTACACGTCCATCAACTGGTCGAACGTCTTGTGCTCGTTCTTCATCTTCGACCAAATGCTGTACGGCGCCTTGATGCGGCTGATGATGCGCACCGGAATGCCGTCGGATGCCAGCCGTTCGGCCAGCGCCAGCTCGATCTTCTCCATCGACTCACGACGATTGCCAAGCGTGCGTTTGATGCGCGAGGCGATGATCTTGTAACGGTCGGGATACAGGCTGCGGAAACCGAGATCCTGCAGCTCCGACTTGATCGCGTTCATGCCGAGCCGCGCCGCGATCGGCGCATAGATTTCCAGGGTCTCGCGCGCGATCCGCCGGCGCGCGTCGGGCATCATCGCCGCAAGCGTGCGCATGTTGTGCAGGCGATCGGCCAGCTTGATCAGGATCACGCGCAAATCGCGCGCCATCGCCAGCAGCATCTTGCGGAAACTTTCCGCATCGGCTTCGACGCGGCTGGCGAAATCCACCCGTTCCAGCTTGGTGACGCCATCGACCAGCTCGGTCACCGTAGGACCGAAACCGGTCTCCAGTTGCACGCGGGTGAGGCCCGTATCTTCCAAGGTGTCGTGCAGGATCGCCGCAATGATGGTTTCCGGATCGAGGCGCAATCCCGCCAGGATCATCGCAACCGCGAGCGGATGGGTAATGTAAGGCTCGCCACTCCTGCGCTTCTGGCTGGCGTGCGCGCGTGCGCCCACCGCGTAAGCGCCGCGCACTCGTTCGATCTGTTCGGACGGAAGATAGGTCGCAAGCTGCGTCGCGAGCGCATCGATACCGGCCGCGCCGACGCCTTGGCTCGCCGGCTGCCCCGTCGCCACCGCTTGTGATTGCGTCTTGCGCTTGCGCATGGCGGCAAGCTAGCACAACGACGGTATCGCTCGCTGGCGAGACTTGGATGTCGATTGATGCGTCGACGTCGTTGTCTTTTTCCGCGCCCTTCCCGGGGGCGCGGGTGACTTTCTCTTGCGTGGCCAAGAGAAAAAAAGAGAAGGCCGCCCCGCGAACACGTCCTTCGTCCATCCACGGATTGCGGATGCGCTCGCGGCCGCCGGGGTCGCGTGGGCGCGCAGCCGATCGCGCCAGCAAGGCGCGCATGTTCGAGGCCAAGGATGGTCGCGCCGGCGCGCGATCGACGAGCACCGCAAAGAAGTTCGCCGACGCGACGTCGGCGAAACCGTCATGCCTGGCGCATGACTTTGGTGACTGTCCCCGAAAGGCAAGCCCGCGCCGCAGGACGGCGCGGAAAAAGACAAGGGTGTCGGATCGGCATTGCGAAAGTCCTGACCCTCATTAGGCACTTTCCGTCACCCTCTTCCACAAAGGGAGAAGGGAAAACCGAGGTCTCGGCCTGCGCCGGGACGACGAGCAAGCGCGCGGCAGCCGCCGCGTCAACCGTCAAGCGTCGTCGAGGCCCTTGGACATGTCCTCGTCCACTTCGGCCGCGGCCCACTCCATGGCCTCGCGGTCGCGGCGTTCGCGCTCGACGCGATCGATTTCATCGATGGTCGGCATGTCGATGGTGCGGTCCGCGATTTCGCGCAACGCCAGGACGGTGGGCTTGTCGTTTTCAGGATCGACGGTGGCTTCGACGCCGTTCTCGAGCTGACGCGCGCGGCGGGTGGCCATCAGGACCAGTTCGAAACGATTGTCGACCACCTTCAGGCAGTCTTCGACGGTGATGCGTGCCATGTGAGCTTCCGGTTGTATCGCAAACTTCCAGATTGTAGCAGCGATGCGGCATTTGTCGATCCAGGCGGGAATGGCGATCGAGCGCCCCGCAGCTGGCCTGAACGCCGCCTGCGTCTGGAGGCCCCGTGCATGGATCAATTTTGGACCGATGCGTTTAGAATTACGCGCTTGTAACGCCACCCCTTCGACCGCATCCAGCGACGCATGCCAAGCACCCGCCGTTCCCGTCTCGCACACTGCATCCTCATTGTAGCCTTGGCCAGCGTGCTGACCGGCTGCGCCGTCGCGCCGCCGCGCACCGATGATCCGTTGCAGAACTTCAACCGCAGGATGTTCGCGCTCAATCGGGTCGCCGACAAGGTCGCGATCCGGCCGGTGGCCAAAGCCTACGTGAAGGTGACCGGCCCGAAGGAGCGTGTGCTGATCGGCAATTTCTTCGCGAATCTGCGCGCGCCCGTCACGATCATCAACGAGGTCCTCCAGGGCCGACCGGAACCGGCGCTGCAGTCGACCGGGCGATTCGTCATCAACAGCACCGTCGGATTCCTCGGCTTCTTCGATCCGGCCAGCGAGATGCGGCTGCCCGCGCACCCCACCGACTTCGGCGTGACGCTGGCGCACTGGGGCGTGCCGGAAGGTCCGTACCTCGTGCTGCCGCTGGTCGGTCCAACCACGCTGCGCGACGTGTGGCGATTGCCGGTGGACAGCTATTTCGACCCGATGGGTTGGTATTCGCGCGAGCATGACTTCAAGTGGCACGCGCAATACCTGCCGTCGCTGGCCTATCTCGTGACACTGCGCGCCAGCGCGCTGCCCATCGATCCAGTGATCGACTCGTCCTACGATCCGTATGCGTTCATGCGCGACGCGTACCGGCAGCACCGCCTGTACGAGATCTACTACGGCAACCCGCCGCTGGCGGCGATTGAACAATTGCAGGGCACGAGCCCCGGCGAGAACAATGACGCCGACATCGACCAGTTGCTGCAACAACAACAGCAATACGAGAAAACGCACGGCATCAACAACAACGCCGCGCCGGCGTCGGCCGGCTCCGTGCCAGCACCTGCCGCGCCCTCGAGTGCTGCGGCACCGGCTGCGGCAAGCAGCACCAATCCTCCGCCCGCGAGTTCCAGTGACTGAAGCGCTCAGGCGGCTGCGGGTTGGTCCAGCAGCGTTTCGACGTCACACACCGCCGCCAGTGCACGCAAGCCTTCGGGCCAATGCACCACGCCAAGGCGCCTGCCCGCGCGGCTGGCGCTGGCGGCCAGACCCAATACGCAAGCCAGTCCCGCGCTGTCGACACGTTTGACGCCGCCAAGGTCGAGCCGCGTCTGCGCGCCGACCGACAGCGCGCGAGCGCCATCCGCGAACGCGCGCGCCGCGGTGGCGAACGTCAAGGCGCCCGACAATGCCAGCGTGTCGCGGTCGGGGGTGCCGAGCGTCACCATGCGGGCGTTGGCGTTCGCGCGTGCCATCGCGTCAGTGTCCGCTGTCCTGCTGCTTCATCTGATCGATGGCGCCTGCACCTTCGGTTTGCAGCCGCTTGATCAGGCCGTCGATGCCTTCCTTCTGGATTTCGGCATCCACCTGGTTGCGGTAATTGGTGATGTAGGAAATGCCCTCGATGATGACGTCGTACGCTTTCCATTCGCCGGATGCGGTCTTGCGGAATGCATAGTCCACCGACAGGTTCTTGCCGCTCGCGAGCAGCACCTGGGTGCGGGCAATGGTGCGGCGCTGGTCCAGCGGCCCCTGCGCTGGCAACACCTTCACCGCCCCGCGGGTGTAGGCAACCAGTCCTTCGGCGTAGCGGTGCGTCAGCGCGTTGTAGAACGCGCGCGCAAACGCCACGCGCTGCGCCGGCGTAGCTTCGCGCGCGTGGCGCCCCAGCACCAGCAGCGAGGCGTAATCCATGTCGAAGTGCGGCAGCACGGTGTCATCGATGATCTTGATGACCTGGTCGGGATGCTGGCGCAGTTCGGTTTGGCGTCCCTGGATGGCCGTACCCAGGTGATCGGCAATCGACTGCACGATCTGCTGCGGCGTTTGCTCGGACGCCGCAATCGCGGGCACGGTGAACGCGACGACCAGCAACATTGTCGCGAGCACGCGGATGGATTGCTTCAGCATGTCATTCTCCTCGGGCTGCGCAACAGCGTCGCGCGGCCAAATCGTGTCAGGGTCTGCCGGACGACGGCGGTGCGCTCGAGGCAGACGACGAATCGGAACCGCTCGATTTCGGACCGCCGTTGACCAGGAACTTGCCGATCAGGTTCTCGATGCTCATCGCCGACTGCGTCAGCACCAGCTCGTCGCCGTTCTTGAGGAACGTGGGCGAGCCACCCGGCTCGATGCCAACATATTGGTCACCCAGTAAACCGCTGGTGAATATGGCGGCGGCAGAGTCATCCGGGATGTCGTTGTACTGCTTGTCGATCGACATCACCACCAACGCATCCATTCGCCGCGGCTCCAGCGTGACCGACTGCACATCGCCAATGCGCACGCCCGCGATCTTCACCGGTGCGCGCGACTTCAACTGTCCGATGTTCTGGAAGCGCGCCTTCAGCGTGTAGCTGTCGCCGCGATGGATATTGGCGACCGACGTGGTCTGCGTCGCGAGATATGCCAACGCGGCAAAGCCGAGCAGGATGAACAGGCCGGTGCCGATGGCGTAGGAAGGTCTTGGATTCATGCGATCACCAATGCTGCGTGCAGTCAGGTCATGAAGGCCGTCATCACGAAATCGAACGCGAGGATCACGATCGACGAGAACACCACCGTGCGGGTGGTGGAATATGCGACGCCCTCGCTGGTGGGCGGCGCGGTATAGCCCTGGAACACCGCGATCAGGCTGACGACGCCGCCGAACACGATGCTCTTGTACAAGCCGTCGAGAATGTCACGCTGCAGCGACACGGTGGACGTCATGTTGCCCCAGAAGGTGCCGTTGTCGAGTCCCAGCCAGGTCACGCCCACGAGGTGTCCGCCAAAAATCCCCATCGCGTTGAACACGCAGGCGAGCAACGGCATCGCAATTACACCCGCGAGGAAACGTGGCGAGGCGACGTAGGCCAACGGATCGACTGCCATCATCGACATTGCATCGAGTTGATCGGTCGCGCGCATCAAGCCAATTTCCGCCGTGACTGCGGTGCCGGCGCGCCCTGCGACCAGCAGCGCCGTCACCACCGGCCCGAGTTCGCGGAACAGGCTCAGTGCCACCACGGTGCCGAGCGCCGCGGTGCCGCCGAAGATCGACAACGTGTAGTAAAGCTGCAGCGCCAGCACCATGCCGACGAACAAGCCGCAGGTCATCACGATCACCAGGCTCATCGCGCCCACGAACCACACCTGGCGGCACAATTCGCGCCAATAACGCAGGCTTTTCGGCAACGCGCCCAAAACGGCGACGAAAAACAAGCCGCACTCGCCGACCGAGACGATGCCTTGCAAAAACCAATTGCGTCGGACATTCGCGCTCATCGCGTACTTCCCGCAAATCCAAGTTCGGTGGCGTAGTCCGGCGCCGGATAGTGGAATGGCACCGGACCGTCAGCCTCGCCGCCGAAGAACTGCCGCGTCCACGGCGAATCCTGGTGCGCCAATTCGTCCGGCGCGCCCTGCGCCACCAGCTTGCCGTTGGCGATCAGGTACACGCGGTCCGCCACCTGCCGGATCGCCGCGAGTTCGTGCGCGACCAGGATCGACGTGATCCCGAGCGTCTTGTTGAGTGTACGGATCAGGCGCAGCACCTGGTTCAGCGCGATCGGATCCAGGCCCACGAAGGGTTCGTCGTAAAGGATCAGCATCGGATCGAACACGATCGCCCGCGCCAGCGCCACGCGCCGCGCCATGCCGCCGGAAAGCTCGCTCGGCATCAGGCCGGCCGCGCCGCGCAGGCCGACCGCCTGCAATTTGGTCAGCACGATGTTGCGCAACAATTCTTCCGGCAGCCTGGCGTGCTGTCGCAGCGGGAACGCGACGTTCTCGAACACGTTGAAGTCGGTCAGCAGCGCCGAATTCTGGAACAGGAATCCGATCCGTTCGCGCAACCCGAACAGCGCGCTTCGCGAGAGTTTCGTGACCTCCTCGCCGTCCACAATCACGCTGCCCGCATCCGGCCGAAGCTGGCCGGTGAGATGACGCAGCAACGTGGTCTTGCCGGTACCGGACGGACCCATGATCGCAGTGATGCTGCCGCGCGGCACCTCCAGATCGAGCCCGTCGAAAATCGTCTTAGCACCGATGCGCGTGCGCAAGTCGCGCACCTGCGCCAGCGCGTCGGCGGTCCTCACATGGTCGGCAGCGGCATTCATCGCGTGACGAGGCGGTCCGGGTTCACGAGCACGCTAGGGTAGCTGAGCGACGCAAGCTCAAGCCAGCAATTGCGCGATCAGGGTGTGATGGCGATCCTGCGGGGGGAGTTCCCCGGCACGCGCGGCATGCACGATCGCCTGCAACGCTGAAACCGCCTCTTCGAATCGATCATTGACGACGACGCAGTCGAACTCGCCCGCGTGCGCGATTTCCTCGCGCGAAGCGGCCAACCTTTTCTCGATGGTGGCCTCGCTGTCGGTGGCACGCGCGCGCAGGCGGCGTTCAAGTTCCGCGCGCGACGGCGGCAGGATGAAGATCGACACGCATTCCGGCATCGCGCAGCGCACCTGTTCGGCGCCCTGCCAATCGATTTCCAGCAGCACGTCGTGGCCGGCTTCCAGAATGGGCTCCACCGCGCCCCGCGAAGTGCCGTAGTAGTTGCCGAACACTTCGGCGTGTTCCAGGAAGTCGCCGCGAGCCACCATCCCTTCGAACGTTTCGCGATCGACGAAGTGGTATTGCACGCCATCCCTGTCGCCCGGCCGCGGCGCGCGCGTGGTATGCGAAATCGAGAGCGCGATCCCCGGCTCGCGCGCCAGCAGCGCATTCACGAGCGTGGATTTGCCGGCGCCCGACGGCGCGGCGACGATGAAAAGAATGCCGCTCATTCCAGGTTCTGCACCTGTTCCCGCATCTGCTCGATCAGGACCTTCAGGTCCACCGCCGCGCGGGTGGCGCGCGGGTCGACGGACTTGGATGCCAGGGTGTTGGCCTCGCGGTTGAATTCCTGCATCAGGAAATCCAGCCGCCGGCCGACAGGTTCATCCAGCGCCAGGACGCGCCGCGCTTCGACCACATGCGCGGCGAGGCGGTCGAGCTCTTCGTCGACGTCGATGCGCGAAAGTTGCAGCACCAGTTCCTGCTCCAAACGGCCCTGATCGTATCCTTGATGTCCGGCGGATTGCTTCAAATCAGCCAATCGCGTTTCCAGTTTTGCGCGCAACGCCCCACGGATGTCGGGCAACATCGTGCGCACTTCGGCGACGATGCGTTCGACGCCGTCCAATCGTTCGCGCAGCGCCGCCGCGAGTTTCTCGCCCTCGCGCGCGCGCCCGGCGATGAATTCGTCCAGCGTGCGCTCGAGCAATCCTTCCGCGGCCTGCGTCAAGCCGTCCTGGTCGAGTTCCGGTTTCACCAGAAGCCCCGGCCAGTCGAGCAACGCCGCGAAATCGGTGGCGAGCTGCGGGAAGTTGTCCCTGAGCGCACCCGCAACGGTTGCGAGCTGCGTGGCCGTGCGCTCATCCAGCAGCAGATCCGCCGCCGCGGCCGGCGGGCGGTAGCGGAACGTGGCATCGACCTTGCCACGCGACAACCGGGTGGCGATGCGCTCGCGCAATTTCGGCTCCAGCGTGCGCAATTCATCGGGCAGGCGCATGCCGGTTTCGAGAAACCGGGAATTCACCGCCCGCACTTCGCACGCCAGCCAACCTTGCGGGGTGGTGGCTTCCGTGTTCGCGTAGGCGGTCATGCTGCGGATCATGCGGGCGTTCCCGATCATCGTGACAAGCCACGATGGTAAACTGTCACGTTCTCAGCGGATACCTTTGCGATGGCCATCATGCGTCCTTCCGGCCGTGCGCCCGATGCCTTGCGCGCCGTGACGATCGAGCGTCGCTACACCAAACACGCGGAAGGTTCCGTGTTGATCGGCATGGGCGACACGCGCGTGCTGTGCACCGCCAGCGTCGAGGAACGCCTTCCCCCGTGGCTGCGCGGCAAGGGCGAGGGCTGGGTCACTGCCGAATACGGCATGCTGCCGCGTGCGACCAGTGAACGCACCCAACGCGAGGCCGCGCGCGGCGGCCAGGGCGGCCGCACCATGGAAATCCAGCGCCTGATCGGTCGCTCGCTGCGCGCCTGTGTGGACCGCGTGGCGCTGGGTGAACGCGTGATCACGCTGGATTGCGACGTGCTGCAGGCCGATGGCGGAACCCGCACCGCGGCGATTACCGGCGCGTACGTGGCACTGGTCGACGCGGTGAACGCATTGATCCAACGCGGCGCGCTGAAACGCAACCCGATCCACGGCGCGGTCGCGGCGATTTCGGTCGGCGTGTACCAGGGCGTGCCGGTGCTGGATCTTGATTACGCGGAAGATTCCCGCTGCGACACCGACATGAACGTGGTGATGAACGATGGCGGCGGCTTCATCGAACTGCAGGGCACCGCCGAAGGCCATGCATTCCGGCGCGAGGAACTGGACGCACTGCTGGCGCTGGCGCAGAAGGGCATCGGCGAACTGGTCGAAGCGCAGCGTGCGGCACTTGCCGCATGAAGCTGGTGCTGGCCAGCGGCAACGCGGGCAAGCTCGCGGAACTGGGCGACCTGCTGGCCGGCAGCGGGATCGAGCTCGTCGCGCAAAATGAACTCGGCATCGGCGAGGCCGAGGAAACCGGGTTGACCTTCGTCGAGAACGCGATCCTGAAGGCCCGTCACACCGCACGCGCGTCCGGCATGCCTGCGTTGGCGGACGATTCCGGGCTGTGCGTGGACGCGCTGGATGGCGCACCCGGCTTGTATTCCGCGCGTTACGCCGGCGTGCACGGCGACAACGCCGCCAACAACGCCAGGCTCTTGCATGAACTCGAAGGCACGCCGGAGGCGAAGCGCACTGCGCACTTCACATGCGCGCTCGCGCTGCTGCGCAACCCCGACGATCCCGACCCGATCATCGCGACCGGGCGCTGGCATGGCCGCGTGCTCGCCGCACCGCGGGGCGAACACGGCTTCGGTTACGACCCGGTATTCCTGCCCGATGACGGCGGCGGTTTGGGTTCCGCCGAACTCGCCCCTGCGCTGAAGAACCGCATCAGCCATCGCGGTCAGGCGTTGGCGGCGCTGCGCGCGCAGCTCCGCTTTTTCTGCTCATCTCCCTCCGGGAGAGGGGTAGGGGTGAGGGTATGAAAGTGCCTGCGATGCCACGCGAACCCGAACCAGCATCCGCTGCGCGCCACCCTTTCCCGAACGGAGAGGGTGACAAGCATTCATTGCCGCTGGCGCTTTACATCCACATTCCCTGGTGCGTGAAGAAGTGCCCATACTGCGATTTCAATTCGCACGGACTGCGCGCGGCAATGCCGGAGCGCGAATACGTCGCAGCCCTGCTGGCCGACCTGGACGGTGATCTCGCCGACTTCAACGATGTGGTGCGCGGACGCGGAATCATCAGCGTGTTTTTCGGCGGCGGCACGCCCAGCCTGTTTGCGCCGGATTCGATCGCGGCGATCCTGGACGGCGCATCCGCACGCGTACCGTTCGCGCGTGATTGCGAGATCACGTTGGAAACCAATCCCGGCACGGTCGAACACGGACGGTTCGATGGTTATCGCAGGGCGGGCGTCAACCGGATCAGTTTCGGCGTCCAGAGCTTCGATGACGAAAAACTGCGCGCGCTGGGCCGCATCCATTCTTCCGCCGAGGCGGCAGCCGCAATCAAACAAGCCCAGGACGCGGGTTACTCGAATATCAACCTCGACCTGATGTACGCGCTGCCACGGCAAATCCTCGATGGTGCGCTGGCCGACATCGAACATGCGATCGCGCTGCAGCCCGCGCACATCTCGCATTACCAGTTGACCCTGGAGCCCGGCACGCCATTCGCCAAGCAGCCGCCGCCGCTGCCGGACCATGATGCGGCCTGGGATATGCAGGAAGCCTGTCAGGCACGATTGGCGACGGCGGGCTACGCGCAATACGAAGTGTCGGCCTACGCGCAGGCTGGCAGACGCTGCCGGCACAATTTGAACTACTGGCAATTCGGAGACTATCTCGGCATTGGTGCGGGCGCGCACGGCAAGCTCACGGACGCGCACGGCATCCATCGTCGCTGGAAAATCCGGTCACCGCGCGCCTACCTGCAGCAGGGAAACACGCCGCAACGCATCGGTGGCGACGAAACCATCACTGCCGAGCAGGTGCCGTTCGAATTCATGTTGAACGCGTTGCGCTTGAACGATGGCGGAATCCTGGCGGATTTCACCGCGCGCACCGGTTTGCCCGTGGATGCCATCGCGACAACTTTGCGCGAAGCCCGCGCGCGCGGCTGGCTGATCGATGATCCAGCGTGGTTGCAAGCCACGCCGCTGGGTCGGCGCTTCCTCAATGATCTGATCGAGGCGTTCCTGCCATCCCGGAAGCCGGAGCGCCGGCATGCCTGAATTCGTCGGCGTCGACTGTCCGTACTGCGGGGAGTCCATTGAAATCGTCGTGGACGAATCGGCGGGTAGTGCCGCCTACGTCGAAGATTGTCCGGTGTGCTGCCGTCCGATGCAGGTGACAGTCGAAGTGGACGGCCCGGCAATCGCGGTTCGGGTCAAGACCGGCAACGAATGACCTGCACGCCGTGATGGCGCTTTCCGCCGCACTTGCATAGAATCGGGCCGTTGTGGGCAATCTTGCTGGCAGGGAGCTTGCATGTGAACCCACGGGGACCCCATCGAATGCTACCGACCATGCCGACACTCGCTGATCGCGGCGACCTGGCGCCACGCGCCCGGCACCTGTTGGCGCAACAATTGGCCGAGTGCGGCGCCCTGCTGGAGCCGCTGCTGCGCAATGTGCTGGATGATCTGGAACACGAGTTGTTCCGCATCGCCGAACAATCCCTCGGCGGCCAGGCCCAGCACGAGGCAATGGAGGCGCTGAAGGAGATCAAACGCAGCCGCCCGCGTTTCCAGGGTCGGCTGATGACGCTGCTGGAGCGCCGCTTCGCCGGCATCGGCCGGCCGCAGCCCGAGGAGGCGCGCGCGCCGGGCAAGTTGAGCGCCGAGAGCCTGGCGCTGGTCGATCCGCACGAGTTCGACGAAACCATGGCGTTGGACGACCTGTCCACGCGCACGGAATTGCACGCGGGCAACGCGATTTTCGACCTCTGTCATCGCTACGCCGTGTTGGTGGCGGCGCCCCCGCTCGACAACGACCTGCTGCCGCCCGGACCCCACGCGCTGGCGGCCGTGTTGAACGAGGCCGCCGTCGACCTCGGCCTGCAACGCGACCACCGGCTGCTTTTCTACCGTCTGTGTGACCGCCGCCTGTTCGGCGCGGCCGAATCGTTTTACGGGCGCTTGAACGAGCACCTCAAGTCTTCCGGCATCCTGCCCGACCTGCGCAGCTACCTGCCCAAGCGCGCGTCGTCGGAACCACGGCCGGCGTCCTCGCTGCCAGCATCCGACGACATCCCGACTTCGGGTCCCATCGAGCCGGCGACCAACTACACCCCGTCGGCCGCACCGCCGATGCCCGAACTGCACGCGCTGCTCGATGCGCGCCGGCACGCGCTGCACCCGGAAGCGCGCGCGGCTGCTGCGCAGTCGGCGCAATTCGCGTCGATGCCGGAGTTGCAGGAAGCACTGACCGCGCTGCAAGCGCTGCCCACGCGGAAGGCCGGTGCGCCGCAGCCAGGCGAACGTCTGACCGGCGACCTGTTGGCGGAACTGCGCCGCGGCGCCCACGGGAAGGCGGTGCAACTGCAACCCGAGCACCGCGACGCACTGGATCTGGTCGGCCTGCTCTACGACCAGTTGCTCAACGAAACGCGCACCGAGGGCGTCGCCCAGCAATTGCTGGCGAACCTGCAGGTGCCGCTGCTGCGGGTCGCGCTGTCCGACAATGATTTCTTCACCGTGCGGAATCACCCCGCACGGCGCCTGCTGAACCTGGTGCTGGAGACGGCCAACCTGTGGCTGGATCGCAGCGACGATCATTTCGATGTCGCGTTGAACCAGCGTCTGCAACGCTCCGTCGAACGGGTCGCTTCGGAATTCCAGGGCGATCTTGGCGTGATCGAGCGCGAAGCCAACGACCTCGATTCGCACCTGCGCCTGCTCAGTCGGCGCGCCGAAATCGCCGAACGCAGGCAAGTGGAAGCCGCGCAAGGTCGCGATCGGCTGCGCGACGCGCGCACCGCCGCCGCCGACGCCGTCAGCAAGCGCATCGCCGGCCACAAGACGACGCCGCTGGTGCGCGCCTTGCTCGAGAACGCGTGGACCGACGCCCTGACGCTGACCTTGTTGCGCGAAGGCGAGAACAGCGAAGCGTACCGCCGGCGGCTCGCAGCCGCCGACCAATTGCTGGGTTCGCCGATCGAACGCGACGACACCAAGCTTGCAGCGGATTTGAGCCACGGCCTGACCCAGGTCGGGCTGCAAGCCACCGAAGCCGACCAGATCACCCGCTATGCGCTGGACATGCCGCAACGGGCGGCCACGCAGTCCGCTGCGCCGCCGCCCAGTCAGACCGAACTTCTGATTCGCCTGAAATCGCGCCACAAACCCGACGAAGACGAGGCCGCCTCGCCCGCCGAAGCTGGGCCGCGCAAGCTGTCGCTGACGCCCAGCGAGCGCCGCGCACTGGAAACGCTGAAGAACCTTTCGTTCGGAAGCTGGCTGGAATTCACCATCAATCAGCAGGGCCAGAAGGTTGCGCGCAAGCTTGCCTGGTTCGCGCCCACCAGCGGCCGTTGCCTACTGGTCAACGCGCGCGGGGCAGCCGCGCCTGAACGAACACTGGACCAGATTGCGAGAATGATGGCGCGTGGCCAAGCTAGTCTCCTTCCCAGGCAGGATGGCGGTATGATCGACCGTGCCTGGAATGCATTGGTGGCAGGTTTGCGGAAATTCAGTAAGCCCAACCAACTCACGGAACCCGCGACATGAACGACGAACGTCGCAGTGCCCCGCGCAAGCCCACCACGGCGCCCATCGAGGTCGTCGACAGCATCAGCGGTGAAAACATCGGCCGGGTCGGCAACCTCTCGCGCAACGGCATGATGCTGATCTGCCATCGCCCGCTGCGCGACGATGCGCTTTACCAACTGAAGTTCCGGTTGCCTGACAAGCGCGGTACACCGACCGAAGTCGAGACCGGTGTCCACACGATGTGGACCGAGCTCGCCGCCACCAACGGCTACCAATGGTCGGGCCTGCGCATCATCTCCATCAGTGGCGCGGCGGCTGCATCGCTCGATCGGTGGCTGGAACACGGCGCGGCGGCGTGACTTTGCGATCGTCATGATCGCTTGAGCTTGCGATCGTCCATGATCGCAGCAGCACCGTTGAATTCCATGATGCCTTGCCGACTTGTTGCGTAACGGGCATCAGAACGTCCTGCCATGGGATGACGTTCCACGAAGGCCGACTTTGCGTTGCGCGGCACTTCACCGCATCATGGCGCTTCCAGCTTCACTGAAGCGTTCGAAGTGCAGCCGCCATGACCGCCTCGCCGCAAGACAATCTTTCTGCGTTGTATCCCGCGCACCTCGCCGAAATCGAAAAGCGCAGCGCCGACGCACTGGCCGCCTGCGGCCGCGACACGCTGGTCATCGCCGCCGGCGTGCCACACGGCTGGTTCCTCGACGACCAGGATTACGCGTTCAAGGCCAACCCGCATTTCCTGCACTGGCTGCCGCTGATCGACGCGCCTGGAAGTTGGCTCGTCCACACACCTGGCGCGAAGCCTAAGCTGATTTTCCTGCAACCCCACGACTACTGGCACGTGGTGCCCGCCGCGCCGGCCGGCTATTGGGTGGAACACTTCGACATTGTCACCATCCGCACCCCGGGCGAAGCGCGCGCCCATCTGCCGAAAAACGCTTCGCGTTGCGCGATCATCGGGGAAGCCTCCGCCGCGATCGGCGACTGCGTGCCCGACAATCCCGAATCCGCATTGAACCTTCTGCATTACCGGCGCGCATTCAAGACGCCGTACGAAATCACCATGATGCGCGTGGCCAGCAAGCTCGGCGTGCACGGCCATCGCGCCGCGGAGCAGGCGTTCCGTGAAGGCCTGTCGGAATTCGACATCCACTGCCGTTATCTCGAAGCCACGCGGCTCACCGAGCAACAGTTGCCCTACGGCAACATCATCGCGTTGGCTCAGCACGGCGCGGTGCTGCACTACATGCACTTCGACCGCAATCCGCCCGCGCACGCGCAATCGTTCCTGATCGACGCGGGCGGGCAGTTCCATGGCTACGCGTCCGACATCACGCGCACCTACGCGTCGCCCGACGCCGGCGAATTCCAGGCACTGATCGACGCGGTCGAAACCGCGCAGCAGGGTTTCTGCGCGAAGGTGCGCGCGGGGCAAAGCTATCCGGAACTGCACGTCCATGCGCATCATGTTTTGATGCAGGCGATGCGGGATCAGGGATTCATCACCTGCAGTGCCGAAGCCGCCGTCGCGAACGGCATCTCATCCGCGTTCTTCCCACACGGCCTCGGTCATCTGATCGGCCTGCAGGTGCACGATGTGGCCGGCTTCGCGCACGACGAGCGCGGCGGCACTATCCCGAAACCCGAAGGCCATCCGTACCTTCGGCTGACGCGCACGCTGCAGCCCGGCATGGTCACCACCATCGAGCCGGGCTTGTACTTCATCGACATGCTGCTGGCGGAATTGAAAGCCAAGCCGGGCGCGAAGGATGTGGCCTGGGAGAAAGTGGAGACTTTCCGCAAGTACGGCGGCATCCGCATCGAAGATGATGTGGTGTGCACCGATGGCGATCCGCTGAACCTTACCCGCGAAGCGTTTGCGACGGCGTAACTGCGCGCCGTAATCTCATGGACTCGCCCTCGCGCACCGAGGCAGTGGGGTGCCGGAGGTGAGATAACGCGTTCACCGCAATGTACTGGGGCGGGTCATGGGAACGTTACTACCATCGCGATCCACTTGGCGAAGCGTAACGGACGCCACAACCGGCCACGCCACGAACATGACCATCGCGACGCGGACAGGCGCCTCGTGTTCTGCGATCATCGGGAACCGTTTTGCCGGGGAAGGTCGTCGCGATGAGTCACGAATACGCAATCCGCCGCAACGTCGGCGCATGGGCGCTGATGTTCACGGGTCTCGGCTCGATCATCGGCTCGGGCTGGCTGTTCGGTGCATGGCGCGCGGCGCAACTGGCCGGACCAGGTGCAATCTGGGCATGGGTGATCGGCGCGGTGGTGATCCTGTTCATCGCGATCACCTATGCCGAACTGGGCGCGATGTTCCCCGAATCGGGCGGCATGGTGCGTTACGGCCAGTATTCGCACGGCACGCTGGTCGGCTTCATCGCGGCGTGGGCCAACTGGATCGCGATCGCCTCGGTGATTCCGGTGGAAGCCGAAGCATCCGTGCAGTACATGGCCTCCTGGCCGTGGCAGTGGGCGCAGGACCTGTATCACCATGCACCCGGCGGCGCCGGGGTGCTGAGCACCACCGGCCTCGGGATCGCGGCCGTGCTGGTGATCGGGTATTTCCTTTTGAACTACTGGAGCGTGAATCTTTTCGCGAAGACCAATGCGTGGATCACGCTCTACAAATTGATCGTGCCGGCGCTCACGGCGATCGCGCTGATGGTGACCTCGTTCCATCCCGAAAACTTCCATATCGGTGCGCATGGCGGGCCGCACGCCTACAACATTTCCGCGATCCTCACCGCTGTCGCAATCAGCGGCATCGTGTTCAGCTTCAACGGTTTCCAGAGTCCGGTGAATCTCGCCGGCGAGGCCAAGAACCCCGGCCGCAACGTGCCGTTCGGCGTCATCGGTTCGATCCTGCTGGCGACCATCGTGTACCTGTTGCTGCAGGTGGCATTCCTCGGCGCGATGGAGCCGACGGCCCTCGCGAAAGGCGGCTGGTACGCGCTGGACTTCTCGTCGCCGTTCGCGCAACTGGCGCTGGCGTTGAACCTCAACTGGCTGGCGTTGCTGCTGTATTCCGATGCGTTCATCAGCCCGTCCGGTACGGGCGCCACCTACACCGCGACCACCGCGCGCATGATCTACGGCATGGAGCGCAACGGCACGCTGCCGAAGGTGTTCGGCCGCGTGCATCCGCGCTTCGGCATTCCTCGTCCGGCGATGTGGTTGAACCTGGTGGTCGCCTTCATCTTCATGTTCTTCTTCCGCGGCTGGGCGACGCTGGCCGAAGTGATTTCGGTCGCCACGATCATCTCTTACCTGACCGGGCCGGTCAGCGTGTCGGTGCTGAGGCGCACCGCCCCGGAGCTGCATCGACCATTGCGCATTCCCCTGCTGCCCTTGATCGCAGGCCTAGCCTTCGTGTTCGCGACCGAGCTTTTGTATTGGGCGCGCTGGCCACGCACCGGCGAGATCATCCTGCTGATGGTGGTCGCCCTGCCGATCTGGCTGTGGTACGCGGTGAGGCGCGGCGGCGCCGATTTGCTGAAGCAGGTGCGTGGCGCACTCTGGCTGATCTTCTACCTGCCCGTGATCGCCCTGCTGTCATGGGCGGGCAGCGCGAAGTTCGGCGGTCACGGCTACCTGCCTTACGGCTGGGATCTGCTGATCGTCGCGGTGGTGGGCGCGATCTTCTTTGCGTGGGGCTTGGCATGCGGTTGGCGCACGCCGGAAGTCGAGGCGATCAAGATGGAAGCGCAGGCCCGTCCCGGCGAGGTCATGGTGCCGCCCGACGAGGAAACGGCGGAGCGCATGACGGGGCTGTAAACCGGAGGCTTCCTCAGGTCAATGCAAGCACGTCGCCCAGCAACGCTTGCGCGGTGACTTCCGGTCCCGCGCCCGCGCCCTGGATCACCAGCGGGCGTTGCCGGTAGCGCGAGGTCGTGAACGCGAACAGGTTGTCCACGCCGAGCAGGTGTGCCGTGGGATGCGTGGCGGGCACTTCAACCAACCCGACCCGCGCGGAACCGTCGGCCTCGAAACGGGCGAGGTAACGCAACACGCAATCGCGCGAAACAGCCGCAACATGGCGCGCGGCGACCGCAGCGTCGAGTTCGTCGACACGCTCCAGGAATTCTGCCTGCGAAACCTCACGTAACGCGTCCGGCACCAGGTTTTCTACCGCGACCTCCACACGGTCCAACGGAAATCCCGCCGCCCGCGCGACGATCAGCAGCTTGCGCGCGACATCCTCGCCGGAAAGATCGGCGCGCGGATCGGGTTCGGTGTAGCCAAGTGCACAAGCTTCGCGCAGCAACGTCGAGAACGGCTGCCGGCCGTCGTAATGATTGAACAGGTACGACAACGATCCCGAAAACACGCCTTCGATGCGCGTCAGCGTGTCGCCGCAGGCGTGCAGGCGACGCAACGTTGCCAGCACCGGCAGCCCCGCGCCGACCGTGGCACTGTCGCCGTATTGGGCACTCTGCGTGCACGCGGCCTGCAACGCGCACCAACCGGCGAGTTCGCCGGCGGCCAATGCCTTGTTGGCGGTGACCACGTGACAACCGTGCGCCAGCCATTCGGGGTGGCGTTGCCCCAATTCCATCGATGCCGTGGCGTCGATGATCACCCGGACTTGCGCGGTGCTCGCGTGCAGCGCACGCAGCAACATCGCGTCATCGCGCGGTTCGCCGCCGGCGTCCAGCCGTTCGCGCAGGCGGCGCTCCGCCAACGCCGTGGGCTGCGTCTGCTGGTGACGTGAATTGGCCGCGCCGAGCAGCCGCAGGTTTTCGCCGGCGGGCGTGCGCAGCAATTGCAGGAACGCCCCGCCGACCTTGCCGGTGCCGAACAACACCACCGCCATGTCGCGCTGTGTTGCCACACGCGGAACAGACGCGTCCGCCAGCACCGCGTTCATGCGGGGACCGCCACAAATTTTCGCGACACCGCATCCGCGCGCGCCAGTGCCGCGCGCAGGTGACGGGACAAGTCGGCGATGTCCTCGATGCCCACCGAAAGACGCAGCAACATGTCGGAAATCCCGGCCACGCGGCGCGCTTCGGGCGCCATCGACGCATGCGTCATGGTGGCCGGGTGCGCGATGAGGCTTTCCACGCCACCCAGTGATTCGGCCAGCGTGATGCACTGCAAGCCATCGAGGAACGCGCGCACCGCGTTTTCGCCGCCCGCGAGTTCAAAGCTCAGCATCGCGCCGAACCCTGATTGCTGGCGGGCTGCCAGTGCATGCTGCGGATGGCTGCCGAGCCCAGGATAGAACACGCGGGTGACAGCGGCATGTTCGTCCAGGAGCTCAGCCAGCGCAAACGCATTCTCCTGATGCACGCGCAAACGTGCCGACAAGGTGCGCAGGCCGCGCAGCGTCAGCCAACTGTCGAACGGCGCGCCAGTGAGACCCAGGCAATTGCCCCACCACCTCAACTTTTCAGCGATATCCGGCCCGCGCGCGATCACCGCGCCACCCACCACGTCGCTATGGCCATTGATGTACTTGGTGGTCGAGTGCACCACCACGTCGGCATCCAGCATCAACGGTTGCTGCAGGGCCGGTGAGAGGAAGGTATTGTCGACGACGCATAATGCGCCCACCGCGTGTGCGGCGTGCGCGACGTGGCGGATATCGGTAATGCGCAGCAGCGGATTCGAGGGGGTTTCCACCCACACCAGCGCCGGGTTTTCCGCGAGGCCCGCCGCGAGCGCGGCGGGATCGGTGAGGTCGGCGAAGCGCACGTCGAAACGGCCTTTCTTCGCCCACCCATCCAGCAGCCGCCAGGTGCCGCCGTAACAGTCGTGCGCAGCGAGCACCTTGCCGCCAGCCGGCACCAGCTCCAGCGCCAACGCGACCGCGGCCATGCCGCTGGCGGTCACCACCGCGCCGGCGCCATGTTCCAGGTCGGCCAACGCATCGGCCAGTAGGTCGCGCGTGGGATTGCCGCTGCGCGAATAGTCGTACGCGCGTTTTTCGTTGAAACCCGCGAACGAATAGTTCGTCGAAAGGTGCAGCGGCGGCACCACCGCACCGTGCTGATTGTCGATGTCGATGCCGGCGCGCACCGCGCGGGTACAGGATGCGACAGGGGTCATGTCATGCTCCACATTCGTGCAGGGCTTCGCGCAGCAGCGGTGCCAGGCGTTCGTGTTCCTTAAGGAAGCCGTCGTGGCCGTACCGCGTTTCGATCACTTCGAGGCTGGCCGGCGCGCCGAGGCGCTGTTGCAACTCGCACAGGTCCGCCAACGGCACCAAGCGGTCGCTGGCGAACCCGATCAGCGAGGTCGGCACGCGCACGGCTTGAGGATCGACGTCGTGCAGATCGATGGATTCCGACAATGCGAGATAGCGGCGCGGCTCGAAACGCGCCACGAAGCTTCGACCGTGGTGTTCCAGCCAATCCTGCACCGGCAATCGCAGTTCGCCATCGCGGCATGCGGCGCGGCCGGCGAACCGGCGGCCGATTTCCTCTCCGCTGCGATACGTGGTCAGCGCAAGCTGCCGCGCCAGCGACAAGGCCTCGTCCACGCAGCCATTGTCGAGGCCAAGCTTGACGATTCCCCGCTGCACCGCACGTTGCGCGGTCGCAAATGGATGCGGTCGATGTGCACCGGCCAGCACGACCAGCCGGGACAGCCGGTCAGCGTGACGCGCGGCGAACGCAAGTCCGACCATGGCACCGTAGGACGCGCCAATGAACGCCTCGACCCGCGCGACGTCCAGCGCGTTCAGCAACGCCGCCAAGGCGTCAGCCTGATCCGCGCTGGAGATCGAAGGCGCATCGAGGTCATCGGCATCCAGCCAGTCGATCGCAAGCACGCGAAAGCGATCGAGATCGATCGCACGGCCGGCGCCCACGACCGTTTCCCACCATCCGGGCGCGGCATGCCCGGTGGTTTCGCAGACATTGCGATCCGCCGAAATGCCACCCTGCACGATCACCGTGGGCGCACCCGGCGCGCCGGCCCACAGGTAATGTACTTCGACGTCAACCGCAGCTTTTCCGTAACGTGGAACGAGGCGGATGCGACGGCCTCCGCGCAAGCAGGTAAACGGCGGACGGCTTCGCGACGCGCGCGGACCGTCGTCGATTTGCGGTGCAGCGATTCCGGGGGCGGCGGCAAGACTCATGGCGGTTCTCCGAACGACTCGAGCATCGAACATCGAGTCATGCGGGAACCGGAAACAGCCGTCCAATCCCGCGACGGGCGGGATTGCGCGACTCATCTCTCGGGCGGCATACAGCGCCTCCGCAGGAGTTGGCACCGTGCGAACCCTTGCGGGTTTGCGGGTTGCCCCGGCTTCCAAGGGCCTGTCCCTCAGCCGGTCTCGATGAGTAATGGGGCCACTCTAGCTACCGCATTCGCACATGTCAATGGCCATATAGACGGCTATATGGCCATATAGAGAACCATCATTTTTCGATTTTTTCGACTCCCGCGGGAACGACCTGCCAGGCAGGAGTCGCATTGACCGGGGGCGCGCATCATGTCGTACCCGTGCGCGTTGTCGTTCGCGCCTGCAATCCTTCAAACACAGTCGCTTCGCCCGGCCCGGCTGCGTACGTCCAGCGGGACAACTTTCAGCGGACACGCGCGATGGAACGCAGATCCTTGACCAATTGTCGATACATCGACTCGCTGCGCTCGCGGCCGCGCAGGATCGCCGACGGATGCCAGGTCGCCATGCCGCGCGCATGCTCGCCCAGATCCCGCCACTCGCCGCGCTCGCGGGACAGGCGAAAGCTGTTTCCGAACAATGTCTGTGCAGCCATCGCGCCCAGCGCAACCACGATCTTCGGATGCACGCGGGCCAGTTCCGCGGCCAGCCACATCCGGCATGCGGCCTGTTCCGCCGCGTTGGCGCGCTTGTGCAACTTCGCGGTGCCGCGCTGTTCGTATTTGAAATGCTTGACCGTGTTGGTGAGATAAAGCGCCCCGCGATCAAGGCCGACTTCTTCCAGTGCGCGATCGAGGATGCGGCCTGCCGGCCCGACGAACGGCTTGCCTTGCATGTCTTCGTGGAGGCCCGGTTGCTCGCCAATCAGCATGATGTCCGCATCGGCCGGTCCGTCGCCGAACACGGTCTGCGTGGCAGGCTTCCACAGCGGACAGGCGTGGCACTCGCGCGCCTTGCGTCGCAGCGCCGCGATGCTGCCCTCCGGAATTTCTACCACCGGCTTGGCGAGGGGAACGGAGGGCTCAACCGTCTTGCGAGGCATGACGCATCCGTGTGTCCGAGGCAGAAGCCTGGGTGTGAATCGTCAAGCTTGCGCCGGCAAACGCCCGCGCACGTTTTCCGCATCGAACGGGCCGGGCAATGCGATCAGACTGCGCGCGGCGTCGACCTGCCCCCAGGTATTCCACAACAACACGCCGCGCACACGGCCCGCGTCGAGGTAATACACCACGCCCTCGCGGAACGGCGTCACCCACTGCTCGACGGTTTCCAGGCGCGAATCGAGGGTGCCAACCGCCTCGTAGCCGAGGTCGAACAGGTCGGAATAGAAGAACGGCAATTCGTCGTAGGGCGCATCCTGCCCGGCCATGCACTTGCCCGCGCGCGTGCCCATGCTGATGGCGGCGTTTTCATGTTCCACACGGATGCGATGACCGAGCGCCGGCGCGGGAAACGACGCGACATCGCCAGCGGCGTAGATGTCGGGGTCGGACGTCTGCAGGTGGTCGTTGACCACGATGCCGTTTTCGACCTTGATGCCGGCATCTTCAGCGATGCGCGTGTTCGGCGTGATGCCGAGCCCCGCGACCACCGCATCGGCGCGCAGCGTGTCGCCGTCGGACAGCTCGACGGTCGAGCCCTCGCCATCCCGTTCGCCGCCTTTCACCGTGACGCCCGCGCGCACCTCCACGCCTTTCTCGCGGTAATACGCGGTCACCGCGTCGGACAGCGATTCCGGATACACGCGCGCGCCGATCGCGCCATCGGGAAACAGCATCGTCACCTTGCAGCCGTTCATGGCCATCGCCGCCGCGAGTTCGCTGCCGATGAACCCCCCACCGATCACCGCGATGCGCGCGCCGGGTTTCACGGCCTTGCGCAACCGCTGGTAGTCGTCGAATGTCCGGTAGTAGATGAAGTCATCGCCCCCTGATTGCAGCCTCCGCGGCGTACCGCCGGTGGCGATCAGGAGCTTGCGATACTCCCAGGTATCGCCGTGGTCGTCGTGCACGATGTGCGCTCCGCGGTCGATCCTGGTTGCACGGCGCGACAACTGCACATCCGCGCGGGCCTTGTCGATCGGCCGCCAGATGTCCACTTCCTTGCCATCCTTCCAGAGCGCCTTGGTGAGGGGCGGCCGATCATAGGGAGGATTCGCCTCTTCTCCCAGCATGCCAATGCGCGCGTTCGCGTCGGCTTCGCGGAGCGCCTGCGCCGCGGCTTCGCCGGCCATCCCAGCGCCGATGATCAGGTAATCGAATGCGTGTTGCACGGCGGTAGCCTTTTTCTGCGTGCGGAATATCGAGGATACTCCGCTCATCTCGCGATCACAGAATGGCGTGTGCGAACCGCGGCTCGACGCAACGCATGCACTCTCGGCTATTGCCGCGTCCCGGGTTGGTTCGCGGGTGTGGCCGCGAAGCCGGGCGTGGCACGCCACGGATTGATGTCGATGCCGCCGCGACGCAGGAAGCGCGCGTACACCAGCAACTGCAACGGCGCGCATTGCTCCTGGATGTCCATGAACATGCGTTCGACGCAGGCCTCGTGGAAATCGGCGTGCTCGCGGTACGACACCAGGTACCGCAACAAGCCTGCCCGATCGACCGGCCTGCCCCGATAACGGACTTGCACGCTGGCCCAGTCGGGCTGGCCGGTGACGGGGCAACGCGAACGGAATAGGTGGCTGACCAGCGCTTCCTCGACCATCCGCGACTTCGGTCGAACGCGCAAATGCTCCGCCCGCGGCCCCGCATAATCGGCGATGTCGAGCGACTGGGCGTCCAGTGATTCACCGGCAAAGTCCGCCGTCTGCAAGCGCGGGAATGCCGCGGATTCCAGCAATGCGGCTTCGACCTCCACGCCGACGCACGCAGACACGTCGCGCTCGATGCGGTCGCGCACGGCGAATGCATCCTCGAAACGCGTCATCGCGTAGCCGTTGAGGTAAAGCTTCAGCGACTTCGATTCCACGACATTGGGCGCATCGCACGGCACCCGCAGCTCGGCCACCGCGATGCAGGGCTTGCCGCGCGCATCCAGCCATGACAGTTCCCAGGCGTTCCAGATGTCGGCGCCCACGAACGGCAATGCCGCATCGATGCCGAGCGGCTCGCGCGCCACGGCGCGTGCGACAGGAAACAACACGCCGGGATCGACGGTCGCCGGGTATTCGGCGAACTGGCCGAGCGGGCTGGTTTTTTCCGGCACCTCAATCTCCCGACGCAACGATGTACTGCTCCAGCTTGCCATCCGGTTGCGTGTAGGTGGTGACCGAAAGTTTGGCGTTCGGGAAAGTCACGGTGTAACCGCGCATCTGCATGCCGCCGCGTTTGCGGGTTGCGCGGATGGTGAACGATTCCGGCTTGCCGAGCGGCGCAAGGCTGCTCTGGTAGTCGTGTATCGCCGTGTCGCTGAAATAACTGTTGGCGTCGGCGGTGAAGAGGTTGCGATCGATCTTGCCATGCTGGAGGCCGGCGAAAATGGCCTTGGCCTGTTCCAGCGCCTTGGTCGCGGCGGGTTCGTGTACCTCGAACATGGTCTTGGCGATGCCCTTCGCGATCACGCCGAAGGCATCGACCGCGTCCTGGTTGGTCAGCACCACCACCGCGATCTTGTCGTCGGGAAAGATGAAATTGCCTGCGGTGAATCCCATCACCTCGCCGTCGTGCGAAATCATCCGATGCCCATCCATCTTGCCGACGAATACGCCGAGGCCGTAGCCGGAACCGAGGCCGTTGTCCAACAGCACGTCGGTCTGCATCGCCCGCCACGCGGCCGGCCGCAACAGCGCCTGGTCGATCATCGCGATATCCCACCTGGCGAGATCGCTCGCCGTCATGGCCAGCTCGCCCGCGCCGAACATCCAATCCACGCCTTCCTTCTGCGAGGGACGCAGCGGTCCCAGTGCGAAGCGCGAATAACCGCGTGCGTCCTGATCGGGCAGCGCATGCACATTGGTATCGTACGCATCGGTGATACCGAGCTGCGGAAACACATGCTGCTGCAGGAATTCGAACGGAATCTGCCCCGTGAGCTTCTGTACGATCGCACCCGCGATCACGTAGCCGGTGTTGCTGTATTGCCACTGCGAACCCGGTGCGAAATCCAGCGGTTTCTTCGCCCACACATCCATGATGTGCGCGGGCGTGGTCGGCTGCTTCATCATCGGCATCAGGTAATCCTGCGGCCAGAAATCCTGATAGCCGGAGGTGTGCGACAGGATCTGCCGGACCGTGATGTGGTCGGCGTCGGTCAGGTCGGGGAAGAACTTCCCGATCTTGTCATCGAGGCTCAACTTGCCCTGCTGCTGCAGCATCAGGATCGCCGCGGCGGTGAACTCCTTGCTGATGGAGCCGATGCTGTAGCGCATCGCCGGTGTCGCGGCGGTCTTCGGACCGAGCCGCGCATTGCCGTACGCTTTCGCGTAGGCAAGCTTGCCGTCGCGCACCACGGCGACGGAGGCACTCGGCACGCCCGATTTCACCAGCGCATCGTTGGCGATCTTGTCGATCTTCACGGCAAGGTCGTGCGGCAGCGTGTCGTTCGCGAAAGCGGGCGCGCTCGCCAGCGTCAGCAAAGCGGCCAGGAGCAGGCAACGCAGGATCGTTCGCATCGGAGAAACCTCGGCGAAGGGAGATGCGCACGATAGCACCGCCACGTGGCCCAAGGCCTACCAGAAATACACCTGCAGCGACGACGGCTTGGGCTTGGGCGGAATCGCGCGGAGGAATTCGCGATGATCGGGAAAGTTCATCGCGCTGCGGTCAAGCAGGGTGTCGAGTTCGGCCATGTCGTACCGCGCCTCCTGCCGCGTGGGCGCGCGCGTTTCGCGAGCGTCCGGGAACAGCCCTACACCCGCCAACAGGCTGTACCACGACATGATCGGATAGCCGCGGCCGAACGTGCCCTTCGCGATACCCGCGGCGATCGGCTTGCTTGCCAACCAGGTCCGCAGCAGTTGCTGCAGCGGTGCGGACAACTGCGTGTTGGCCGCGTTGGCCCGCCAGTAGTCGGTATCGCTGCGGGTGTTGGTCTTGAAGTGGGTGACGATGTAATCGCGCGTGCCCTCGACGCGACCGTTCAGCGCGTCGTTGAATTCCTTGCGCGCGGCTTCGCCCAAATCACCTTTTTCCAGCGCCGCGACCAGCATCTCCGCGGTGCGCTGCACGAACAGCAGCGTGGTGGCTTCCAGGGGCTCGATGAAGCTCTGCGCCAAACCGTTGGCGACGCAGTTGCGGTACCAAGGCTCCGCCACCCTGCCGGGACGGAACTTCAGGTGGCGCGCCGGGATGTCGGCATCCAGCAAGCCCAGGTGCCCGCGCAATGCCCGTTCGGCATTTTCCGGCGTGCAGAAATCGCAACTGTAGACGTAGCCGTAGCCGTACCGTGTCGTCAGCGGAATCTTCCATACCCAGCCATGGCCCAGCGCCGTTGATATGGTCTGCGGCATGATCGCGCCGTGGTGCGGTGCCTGGATGGCCACCGCAGCGTCGTTGAACAGGTTTTCCTTGAAGGAAACAAACGGCGTGCCGAGCGCTTTGCCGATCAGCAAGGATGCAAAGCCCGTGCAGTCCACGTAGAAATCGCCGGCCAGCGCCCCATCATCCTGCAGGCGCAACGAGGCGATGTCGCCGGAGTCGCTCAGCTGCACCGCGGTGACGTGGCCGGCGAGGTGCTCGACACCGCGCTCGACGGCCTTCTTCTGGAGGAATTTTCCCAGCAGCACGGAATCGAAGTGGAAGCCGTACCAGACGTCGAACGGGAAACTCCGCTGCGGGCGCGGCGCCTTGCACTCACGTGCCAGTCGCGCCGAGATGAAGAAGCGGTTCGGGTGCGCGTGCACGTCGGCACGATCGAGCCGCGCGTGCACGTTGTCGATGAACGGCGCCATGGTCATGTTGTCAAGCATCGACGCGAAGGCGTGGAAGTAGCTCTCATAGCCCGGACGTGTCGACCAATTCTCGAACGTGATGCCAGCCTTGTAGGTGGCGTGGCATTCCGGCATCCACTCTGCTTCCTCGATGCCGAGGCTTTCGAAGAAGCCGCGCAGCCACGGCGTCGAACCTTCGCCCACGCCGATCACGCCGACCTGCGGCGATTCCAATACCGTGACTTTCAGTCGCATCCCGTACGCTGAATTCGCCAGCAGCAGCGCGGTCATCCAGCCGGCCGTGCCACCGCCCACCACCACGATGTGCTTCACCGGTGGCTCGGTATTCGTTCGAACACCGGGGCGTTGCGCGACCACGTTATGGTTGAAAACGGTGGCAGTGGCTTCGGACATGGCAGGCCGTTCGAGCGCGCGTGCAACTCAAGACGCGCACGATAGCACCGCCGCCCGCGCGGCGCGGCTGGTTTCAATGCGCGGCTTCGCGGTTCGCTGCGGGCGCCGCACGGAAAGCGTGTACGAACGTCTTGAGATCGCCTACGGCAACGCTGGATACCGCGACGAACCTCAAGCCGGCATCGTCCCACTCCAGCACGTGGTAGCCCTCGCGTGTTTGCGGCGGACCCGCGGCCGCCGCGCTCCCCGGCCACTGGAACAGATTGATCATGTGCAGATGACGCTTGTACACCAAGGCGGCAACCCGCTTGCCGTCGAGCACGTCGAGTCGGCCGCCAACCAATTCGAAACCCTCGGCCGAGAGGTCCTTGACCTGCGGCGAGAAATCCACGCGTCCGTCGAACCAGGGCTTCACCGTGTGCTCGTCAGTGGTGAGCACGTCGATCAGGTGACCGGACAACAACGCGCGCACGTGATCGGAGACTGCCTCGGCGATCAACGAATTCGAAGCCTGACGCGGCAGTTGCAAGGTCTGCGAGCCTGCGAACACGACCGCAATGGCGAACAGTGCAGCCATTGCAGCCAACTCGAAACTCCAGCGACGGCGTGGCAGGCGTGGCGTCTAGACCAGCGTGGCAGTTGCGCGACGTGGTGCGCTGAAAACGAAACGGGGCAGCTTGCGCTGCCCCGTCGATCACATCCGTCGAACCGTTCAATCCGGTAGTGGTTCCGGCGGCGGCAGCACTTCGATGCCGCTGGCGTCTTCGCTGCGTTCGGCGTGGTGGTCCTGGCCCAGCAGCAAATACATCGCCGGCACCACGAACAGCGTGAACAAGGTACCGATCGAGATACCGGTGAAAATCACCAGGCCGATGCTGTGGCGGCCGGCCGCGCCGGCGCCCGCGGCGATCACCAGTGGAATCACGCCCAGCACCATCGCGAAGGTAGTCATCAGGATCGGGCGCAATCGCACCGCGGCGGCCTCCTCGATCGCGTCGCGCTTGCTGAAACCGTGCAGGCGTTGCGCGTCGTTGGCGAACTGCACCATCAGGATGCCGTGCTTGCTGATCAATCCGATCAGGGTCACCAGGCCCACTTCGGTGTAGATGTTGAGCGTCGAGAGTCCCAGGTTGATGAACAGCAACGCGCCGAAGATCGCCATCGGCACCGACACCAGGACCACGATGGGATCGCGGAAACTCTCGAACTGCGCCGACAGCGCCAGGAACACGATGATGATCGAAAACAGCAGCGTGAAAAGGAAGCCGCCGGATTCCTGCATGAACTGACGCGACTGGCCCGCGTAGTCGACGGCATAGCCGGTTGGCGCGACCTGCTGCAAGGTGTCGCGCATGAACTGCAACGCCTGTCCCAGCGAGACGCTCGGGCCAATCACGCCGCCGATCGTCGCCGAGTTCAATTGCTGGAAGTGGTTGATCGACTCCGGCACCGTCTGGTATGTCAGATGCGCCACGGTCGAGGCCGGGATCATTCCACCCGAAGGCGTCTTGATGTAGTAATTGTCGAGCTGCGTGGGGTTCAGGCGATCGACCTGCGCGACCTGCGAGATCACGCGGTAGGCGCGTCCCGAGATCGAGAAGTAATTGACGTAGTTGCCGCCCAGTGCCGCCGACAGTGCCGCGCCGACGCTCTGCTGGGTCATCCCCAGCGCCGCGACCTTGCTGCGATCGAGCGTCAGCGTAGCCTGCGGCTGGTCGATCTTGAGATCGCTGTCGACGTAGAAGAACATGCCCGACGCCTTGGCCTTCGCCAATACCTGCTGCGCGACATCATCCAGGTTCTGCAGCGGTTCGGTGGTCTTGAGCACGAATTGCACCGGGAACCCGAATGCACCCGGCAGCGACGGGAACTGGAACACCGCGATGTTCGCTCCGGCTATCTGGCTGACCTTCTGCTGCACCTCCTGCTGGACCTGGTCTGCGCTGCGGCCGCGCTCGCCCCATGGCTTCAGCATGATGCCGGCGAACGCACTGTTGACACCCTGTGCGCCATCGACCTGGAAGATGTGGGTGTATTCGGGCAGCGATTTGGCGATGTCGAACACCTGCTTCGAATACATCGCCATCTGGGTGATGGTGGCATTCGGGGGACCTTGGGTGTTGGTCAACACGATGCCTTGGTCTTCCTGCGGCGCCAGTTCCGACTTGGCGGTCTTGAACAGGTACACATTGCCCAGCAGGATCAGAGCACCGAACACGATCGCCACGATCCACGTATCCAGCGAGGAATGCAGGATCCGGCGGTAACGATCGCGTACCGCATCGGCCACCCTGTCGATGCGCTTGACGAACGGCTTCTCATGGTCGGCTTCGCGCAGGAAGCGCGAACACATCATCGGCGACAGCGTCAGCGCCACGATCGCCGAGATCGCCACCGCGCCGGCCAGCGTGAACGCGAATTCGGTGAACAGTGCGCCGGTCAGTCCGCCCTGGAAACCGACCGGCACGTACACCGCGACCAGCACGACCGCCATCGCCACGATCGGGCCGGCCAGCTCGCGTGCGGCCAGCAGCGCCGCCTGCAAGGGCGGCTGGTGATCCTTCATGTGGCGATCGACGTTCTCGACCACGATGATCGCGTCATCCACCACCAGGCCGATCGCCAGTACCAGCGCCAGCAGGGTGAGCAGGTTGATCGAATAGCCCAGCAACAGCATCACCAGGAACGCGCCGATCAGCGACAGCGGCATCGCGATCACGGGGATCAATACCGATCGCAGGGTCCCGAGGAACAGGAAGATCACCGCCGTCACGATGATCAGCGTTTCGGCAAGCGTCTTCACCACCTCGTTGATCGAGGTCCGGATGTAGTCGGTACCGTCGAATACGATCCGCGCGGTGATGCCGGTCGGCATCTGCGCCTGGATCGACGGGAATACCTGGCGGACCCGGTCGATCACGTCCAGCACGTTGGCGTCCGGCGCCGCGTTGATGCCCATGAATACCGAGCGATTGCCGTCGAAGGCGACGTTGAAGTCGTAGTTTTCCGCGCCGAGCGTGACGTCGGCGACGTTTTTCAGGCGCACGATGTCGTTGCCGTTGGCCTTCACCACCAGGTTCTTGAACTCGTCGACCGTATGCAGGTCGGTGGCCGCGGTCAGGTTGACGCTGACCATCTGGCCCTTGGTGGTGCCGATCGCGGACAGATAATTGTTGGCGGCCAGGGCCTGGTTGACGTCGCTGGCGGTGACGCCGTGCGCGGCCATCTTTACCGGATCCAGCCAGGCGCGCAGCGCAAAGGTACGGCCACCCAGGATCTGGGCGTTCTGCACGCCCTCCACCGCGTTCAACTGTGGCTGCACCACCCGCGTCAGGTAATCGGTGATCTTGTTGGTGGGCAGCTTGTCGGAATAGAAGCCGAGGTACATCGACGCGACCTGCTGGCCGGTCTGCAGCGTGATCACCGGTTGCTGTGCCTGCTGGGGCAACTGGTTCTTCACCGAATTGACCAGCGCGGAGATCTCGGTGAGCGCCTTGTTGCCGTCGTAGTTCAGGCGCAGCGTCGCGGTGATGAACGAGACGCCGGGCGTGCTGGACGAGGACATATAATCGATGCCCTGCGCCTGCGCGATCGCCTGCTCCAGCGGCTGGGTGATGAAGCCCGCCATGGTCTGGGCGTCGGCGCCGTAGTACACGGTCTGCACCGTGATCGTCGCGTTTTCCGTCTTGGGATACTGGCGGATCGGCAGCGAGGTCACGGCGCGCAAGCCCAGCACCAGGATCAGCAGGCTGACCGTGGCGGCGAGGACCGGGCGCTTGATGAAAAGATCGGTGAATTTCATGGGACGAGCCTGACGCAGGGATTCATTACGAGGCGATTACTTCCAGCTCGTCATTCCGGCGAAAGCCGGAACCCAGTGCCTTTCAATCAAGAAGTAAAGACGCTGGGTTCCCGGGTTCCATCGCCGATGAAGCCGGCGATGGCTCCGGAATGACGGGACAAAATCACTGTTCCACCGGATTCGGATTCGGATTGAACGCCGGTTGCACCTTGTTGTTGATGTTCACCGGAGTGCCGTTCTTGAGCTTCAACTGGCCGCTCGTGACGATCACGTCGCCTTGCTTGATGCCGCTCTCGATTGCGACCTGGTCACCGCGGGTCTGCCCGACCGTCACGACCACCTGCTGCACGTAATGCGAAGGGCCCTTGTTGTCCTTGGCGGCCTTGCCTTGGGAAGCCCTTGCTTCCGCGGACGACTTGGCCTTCGCGGGCTGTCCGTTGGCGTCGGTTTCGGGCGGCGAACCCTCGTGCACCACGAATACGGTGTCGCCATAGGGCGCGTACGAAATCGCGGTCTGCGGCAGGGTCAGGTAACGCTGGGTGGCGCCCGAATCCACCGCCACCTTGGTGAACATGCCCGGCACCAGCAGCTTGTCGGGATTGGACACCGTCGCCTCGACACCGACGTTGCGGGTGGACAGGTCGATCTTCGGGTCGGTCGCGGAAACATTGCCCGTGAAAGTCTTGTCCTTGAAGGCATCGGCCGTGACCTCGACCTTGCCGCCGACCTGCAGTTCATTCAGCGACGACTGCGGCACCGTGAAATCCACGTATACCGGGTCGAGCTGCTGGAGCGTCACAACCGTATTGCCGACATTGACGTATTGGCCCGGGTTCGCGGTGATGATGCCGATGCGCCCCGCGAACGGCGCGCGCAGCGTCTTCTTGTCGACCAGTGCTTGTTGCGCGGCGGCATTAGCCTGAGCACTTTTCAGGTTGGCCATGTCGGTGTCGTACTGCGCCTTGCTGATCGCCTGCACCGCGAGCTGCTGCTTCGAGCGATCGGCGGTCAGCTTCGCGAGCTGCGCGCTGGCCTTGAGTGCTTCCAACTTGGCGCGGTCATCGGCATCCACCAGCTTGACCAGTACCTGGCCTTTTTTCACGTCGGCGCCGGACTTCACGTCCACGCCCTCGACCAGGCCCGCGACGTCGAACGCGAGATCCGCGCCGTGCACCGCCCGCACGTTGCCGACCGCCTGCACGTGCGGCTGCCAGTCCTGGTATCCGGCGGTCATGGTGCTGACCGTCTGCGGCGGATTGCCCATGGACTTCATGAACTTGCCGATCATGATGCCCTTGAAGGTGTTGAAGCCGATCAGCAGACCGAACACGATCGCTACCGCGACGATCACGATGATCAGGCGCTTGCGCTGCTTGGGTCGCGCGGAGGATACGTAGGTATTCATGGAGTCGTCTCGTTGTTTGCGCTGCTTTATTTTTGCGATCCCTGATCGCTGCGATCAGGATGCCGCGCGGTAGTAGAGGGGTTTTGCGCCGATGCGGCACCGGAGTCGCCTTCCGAAGCCTCGCTTGCCGGAAAGTCCTGCCATCCGCCGCCCAGTGCCGCATACAGCGCGGCGGTGTCGGCGAGGCGCGACGCGCGCGCGGCGATTTCGGCGATGCGCGCCTGCTGATACTGACGCTCGGCGGACAGCAGGGTCAGGTAATCGACCGCGCCGACGCGATATTGGGCGCGCGTCAGTGACAGTAGTTTTTCCGCATCGCGCTCGGAGATGCTCTGCGCCTTCAGCGATTGTGCGTCGTAATCGAGCGCCTGCAGCGCGTCGGCCACGTTCTGGAACGCCACCAGCACCGTCTGCTGCCAATCCGCCAGCGCCGCGTCCATGCCTGCTTGGGTGGCACGCTTCTGGTGCAGCAACTGGCCGCCATGGAACAACGGCTGCAGCAAGCCGAGCCCGATCGACCAGCCGCCGCTGCCGGCGGCGAACAGGCCCGATTCGGTGAGCGACTGGCTGGTCAGGCTGCCGTTCAAGCTGAGCTTGGGCAGCATGTCGGCGGTGGCGACGCCGACCGCGGCGGTCGCGGCATGCAACTGTGCCGCGGCGGCACGGATGTCGGGCCGCTGCGCGACCACCGTCGAAGGCAGGCTGACCGGAATGCCGATGGGCAGCGTGACATCGGCGAGCGTTACCGGCTGCAACTTCAGTTGCGCCGGCGTGACGCCAAGGTAGGTGGCGAGCTGGTTCTGCGTGGCCGAGAGCTGCTTCTCCAGCGGCGGCAAGGTCGCTTCGGTCGCCGCCAGTTGCGAGCGCACGGCGAGCGTGTCGGACAATGACTTCGCGCCGATCGCCTGCTGCTTCTGCGCGATGTCGAGTTCCTGCTTCAGCGAATCGACGATCTCGTGCGTGGCCTTCACCTGTTCACGCAGGGACGCTTCCTGCAGCGATGCGGTGATGACGTTGGCCGCGAGCGTCAGATACGTCGCGTCAAGTTGCGCGCGACTGACGTCGGCCTGCGCCTGCTGCGCCTCGATGCCGCGACGCACGCCACCGAAGATGTCGAACACGTAGCCGACGCTGACGCCTGCGTTGTAGACGGTGTAGGGACCGAGCGCCCTGCCGATGCCGGATTGCGCGGCGGGTTCCTTGGCGCGGGTGGCACCGACATTCGCGTCCAGCGAGGGAAACAGGCTGCCGCGCGCGGCCTTGGCGGTTTCCTCGGCCTGGCGCAATGCGGCCTGCGCGCCCGTGATCGACGGGCTATGTTGGAACGCCTGCTGCACCCGGCGGTCCAGTTCGGTATTGCCGAACGTGGTCCACCAACGCTGCGGCACATTCTCGCCTTCAAGGAAACGCTGTGCGTCACCGCCCGCCGTGTCGGCGGAAGTGGTGGACGCGGGCAGCGACGTCGCCGTGTAGCGATCGACCTGCGGCGATGCCGGTTCGCGGAAATTCGGACCGACGGCGCAACCGGCCAGCGCGAGCGCGACTAACAAAACAGGGGCCATCGCCACCGCGGTCCGCTGGAAGCCGGACTTCAATTGGGTCTTGGGAAAGGTCATTCAGGCTTACAACGGTCTGATGCGCGTTGAAAGGCGCCGCAAGGGCGATTCATATAACTAAACTGCGCGGTATTGTATTTAGGCCAATCCCGCATTGCAACATTCTTGTGGGGCAGGAACCGGCTGCATGGAAGCGGAACCGTCATCGACCAGCCACGGCGCTTCGTGCTGGCCGACCTGGCCTCACCTATCGACACGCACGTGCCTCGATGGGGACGATGCGTATTTCAAACCGGAACGAAGGCTGTTGGGTAGAGTCGAAAGTCGTGCTTTTCAACATGACAATCGTCAGGTGAAGGACGCCGATGCCCCTTAGACGATCGACGCTCCAGGTTTTCGACAGGCGCGTCCCGGTTGCGACTCGGGGTCGCGTGAAGGCGGCCGCTGCTCACGGGCTGAACCCCGCAGCCCGACCGATGAACAGCCCATGATTGGCAAGTGGACGCGGGCGATCGCCGCAACCAGGATCAGTCGGGTGGTGCGTCGGATGCGGCGCCCAAGCGATGCGTCTCGGCAAGATATTCGCGGCTCTGCATCTCGATCAGCCGGCTGATCGTGCGCGCGAATTCCAGACGCAAGCGCTTGCCGTCGTACAGTTCCACCACGGGTGCCTGCGCGGTGACGGCCAGTTTCACGCGCCGGTCGTACAACTCATCGATGAGGTGCACGAAACGTTGCGCGGCGTCCTCGTTGAATGGCGTGAACTGCGGCAGGCCCGAAATCAGGATCGCCGGGTACGTCCGCGCCAGTTCGATGTAGTCGGCCGAACCGTATGGTCCGTCGCACAAGGCCGCGAAATCGAACCAGGCCGCCTGCGCGCAAACGCGACGCACGCTGAATGCGCGATCGTTGAGGTGCAGTTCTCCGTTTTCCCGCACCGGCCCTTGCGCCAGTTCTTCGAAAAGCCGCGCCAGCGCAGCCTCCGTGTGGGCATCGTCGGGCGTCAAGTACACGGGCGCGCGGGTCAGGGCGCGCAAACGCCAATCGTGAGGCGAGGCCAGTTCCAGCACTTCGCAGCGCTGCTCCAGCAAGGTGATCGCAGGCAGGAATCGCTCGCGCTGCAGACCCTCCTTGTAGAGATCATGCGGGGGTGTGTTGGAGGTGGCGACCAGGGCGACGCCGCGATCGAACAACGCGCTCAGCAATCCGTACAGGATCATCGCGTCGCCGATGTCGGTGACCATGAACTCATCCAGGCACAACACCCGCGTGCGTGCCGCGATGCCAGCCGCGACACCCGGCAACGGATCGCGCGTTGCGCCGAGTCCGCGCAACGCGGCCTGCACGTCGAGCATGAAGCGATGGAAATGCACGCGCAGTGCAATGTCATCCGGCAACGACGCCACGAACTGGTCCACCAACATGGTCTTGCCGCGCCCGACCGCGCCCCACAGGTACAGGCCGCGCACGCCCGTGGCGTGTCCCGCCACGCGCGCGCGCCATCGCGCAACCGGGCCGGGCGACGGCGCCGACAGGGCGGCGTGGATGCGGTCCAAGGCGACCAGCGCGGCGCGTTGCGCGGGATCGTCTTGCCAGCGTCCCGCGATGACCCCTCGCGCGTAATGCGTGGAGGGCGAATCAATACCGTCAGGCATCGATGAGTCCGTTACTGATGAGTGCATTGAAGCCGCCGCGAGTGCAAGGCACGAGATGCCAAGGCAGCGCTTGATGGAAACCTCGATCGAAGCGGCCGTCATGGACAATCAGGCCGCGGAAGGCCGTTCTGGTCTTCACGCTCCGGGAGTCGTTCCGAAAAACAGCCATCCAGCGAGGCGGCGGTCAGGGATGATCGCACATCAATGTGGCAGCCAGCCCCGCACCGCATTCTTCACCGCGCCGCGCAAATCCATCAGGCGCCGATGGAAGAAGTGTCCCGTTTCGGGCATGCGGATCAGGGTCGGCTTCGGGTCCAGCGTTTCGATCCAGTCGAACACGCCCTGCGGGTCGACTACTTCGTCGTCCTCGCCCTGGATGACGAGCCATGGGCAGGTCGGCATCGCCAGTTCCGCGAACTCGTAGCGGCCGACTGGCGGCGCCACGGTGATCAGCGCGTCCGCACCCAGCGACCGGGCGCAGCGCAGCGCGATGTAGCTGCCGAACGAAAAACCGGCCAGCCACAAGGCATCGCCCGGACGCGCCTGACGCACCCATTGCGCCACCGCAACCAGGTCACCGCTTTCGCCGTCGCCGTTGTCGAACACACCCGTGGAGGCGCCGGTGCCGCGAAAATTGAAGCGCACCGTCGCGAGTCCGGATTCGCGCAGCGAACGCTCCAGCATCGTGATCACCTTGTTGCGCATCGTGCCGCCCTGTTGCGGGTTCGGATGGCAGATCACCACTGTTCCCGCGCGGGCATGGCCCGCTTCCGGCACCGCGGTCGCGACTTCGAGCGTCCCGGCGGGACCTGCAAGCGCAAACGTGGCGGGGGCGTCTGGAAAGCCGGGCGGGGCCGGCGGCAGGGCGTCACTCATGGGTGGATGATAATTGATATTTGCGGTCGTCCATGCTCACCTGCCCCGCGGAGCGCTGCGCTGAACCGGAACGTTCCATCGCCATGAACACCAGAACGGGCTTCCATGGCGAAATTGTGCGATCGTCCATGATCGCCGCCTCGCTCGGTGCACGGGTAAACCCGAAAACGTTCCCATTCCATGAACACCAGAACGGCCTTCCCTGACTGGAACCGTGTGAGATCGTCCCTGATCGCCGCCTCGCTGAGCGCTGCGGCCAACCGGAACGTCCCATCGTCATGAACACCAGAACGGCCTTCCATGGCCTGACTGTCCACAACAGCGGCTTCGTGCGGTACGTCGAACCATGAACCACCTGGCCCATGCGCTGCTTGCGGATGCCGGAGGTATCGAGTTTGCGCTGGGCAGCGCGCTGGGCGATTTCGTACGCGGCCACCCCGATCCCGCGTGGCCAGCCGCGCGACGCGCGGGCCTGCTGTTCCATCGCGCGATCGACGGCTATACCGACGCGCATCCCGAGGTCGTCGCGGCACGCAACCTGTTCAGGCCGCCGATGCGCCGCTACGCGGGCATCGTGCTGGACGTCTGGTTCGATCATCTGCTGGTGCTGGAATGGGACAGATGTCCGTCGGACGAATCGCTCGCGCGGTTTTCACGGCGCTGGCTGGCCCTGCTGGACGCCCATGTCGACGATTTGCCGGCATCGCTGCGCGCGTTCCTCGGCTGGATGCACGCGCACGGACTGCCCGCGGCCTACGGCGACGAGGAGACTCTCGACGCGGTATTTCATGCACTCGCGCTGCGGCTGTCGCGCCCCTCGCCGATTGCCGAAGCTTTGCCCGTACTGTACGCCCGATCCAGCACGTTGCAACGGCACTTCGATGCGTTCTTTCCGCAGCTTGTCGACTACGCGTGCGCTTTGCGCGCCCGATTGCTGGCGTAAGGTCATTCGCCCGTGCCGCGTCCGGCTGCCCGCCACGACTGCACGCGGCTCGCCACCACCGCGCGCCAGCCGAACCATCCGGCTAAAGCCGCGAACGCCGCGGACGCGAACCCGATCCCGCCAAGCGTCGCGCCCAGCGCGCGCAGGCCATCCAGTGCGCTGGCGATCGCGACGTCGCCGAAGCGCCATACCCCGGTTTCCACGAAATTCTTGCCCTTGTAGCGAACCTCGCGCGCGGTGCGGGTGTACAGCGCGTCCGACGCCGGCTTGGTGACGCCGTATGCCAAGCTGCGCGTCACCACCAGCATCAACGGGACCAGCGCCAGCGAAAAACCGGCGATTCCGAACTGCGTCGCACCGAACAGCGCGACGGCGAGCAGCATCAACACATTCACCACGGCCGGCAACACCAGCCCGGAGACAATGCCGAATCGCGCCAGCATCCAGCGCGTCAACCCCACCTGCAGCGCCATCTGCGTGATGTTCACCGCAAGATCGATGTGTCCATAGAACGCCGTGCGCGCAATTGCATCCGCGAAATGCGTCTTCGCGTAATCGGCGACCAATGCGTAGGCGAGCGTGCCGACGCCGTCGGAGCACAGCATCAACAACGCCATCAGCCGCAGGAACGGATCGGCGAAGGTCGCGCGCAGCCCTGCCAACACCGAGCCGCCGATCGGTCCGGATGCCTGCGGCGCCGCATCCTGCTTCGAGAGGTACGACATCAGGGCCAACGCGATCACCAGCAGGACCGCTGAAACTGCCAGCAGCGGCGCCACGCCGATCCGCCCCACCAGCAGCGATGTCAAGGCGGGGCCAGCCAACGCGCCGAACGCGCCACCCAGTGCAATCAAAGGGAACACCCGCCGCGCGCGTTTCCCGTCGAACAGATCCGCCATCAGGCTCCAGAACACCGACACCACAAACAGATTGAATACGCTGACCCAGATGAAGAATCCGATGCCGAGCGCGCGCGCTCCGATCCGGTCCTGCGCTGCGAACAGTGGCACGAAGGCGACGAGGCAGGCGATGAAAAATCCGTAGCTCCAGCCGAGCAGGGCGCGTCGCGGAAAGCGCGCCGACAGCCAGCCGAACACCGGCGCAATCGCCAGCGTCGCGACAAAGGTTCCGGCGAAAAACCATGGCAATGCGACGGAACCGGTGGCGCCCGCGAGCTGGTCGCGTACCGGACGGATCACGTAATACGCAGCCAGCACGCAGAAGAATGCCAGCGCCGCCAGTCCCACCGTGTGTCGTTCGCCGTCAGCAGCCAATCAATGGATACCCGTTCGAAGCGGCTGTTGTGGAAAGCCAGGGCAGGAAGCCCGTTCCGCTATTTCATGACTATTGAATGCTCCGGTCCTCCGATGCCTCCGACAAAGCGGCGATCAGGGATGACCGCACGACTTTGCGGAAAGCCAGGGCCGGAAGCCCGTCCTGGATTCATGACTGCTGGATGCTCCAGTCCTCCGACGCATCAGCGATGCGGCCATCAGGGACGATCGCTCAACAATACCGGCAATGGACAGCCGAGCGCCGCGCACGTGACGCGGAGCAATTCCGATTCGGCGACCGTGACCCTGCCATCGGCCGCGATCGCACGGGTCAACGCGTGTACGGCCAGTTGCTTGCCTTCCGGCCGCAACCGCGACAACGTGCCAAACGAGCGATCCAGTGCCGACTGCCAGTCTTCGGGTAACGCATACATCACGCCCGCGTTCGGCAATGCGTCCTGCATTGCCGCCTGGAACGCACGCCGGGCGGTGTCTTCGTCATCGTTGCCGAAGTGCGCCACCAGCGCCGCGAGATCGCGCAATTCGTCCTGCGCATCCGCGAGTTTCAGCGTGCCTGGTTTGAAACTCGCCGCCGGATCCAGCGCCGCGACCACCTGCGCCTGCACCAGCTTGGCGAGGCAGTATTCGTCGAGGTCCACACGGCCATCGGCGTGGATCAGCGCATCCAGCGCCTTCACGAACGTATCGATTTCCGGACGCGGCCGCCGCTTCAACGCAGGGAACGCAAGCTGCGCCAGCGGTAGGCGCAGCATGGGATGCAGATCGCCCACCTGGGCGGAAAGCGTGCGCGTGGCCTCGGCCAGCGCCGCATCGAAGGCTTGCGCGACCACCTGCACCTGTTGGGCCATGACGTCCGGGTGTTCGGAAATCGCGAGCGCGAATATCGTGGCGAGCGCACCACGCGGATCGCGCGCGGCCGTGGCCAGCGCAGCAGGAACCTGCGCGTGCAGGTCGGCGGCGGCGCGATAGTCATCGGCGCCGGGCGAGGCGACCTGGCTCGCGACGGCCGCGGCGGTGATCGCAAGCTCGGCCCCGCGCACCGGCAACACGCCGCCGATCGGGCCACCACGGGTCGTTTCCGCCCGCGCGGTCGGCGCGCCGTGGATATCGACGTCGCCATCGGCGCGCGCGAAATCGTGCACTGCCTTTTCCCACGCCGGCTGCGTCGCATGCAATTCGATCGAATCCGGATCGCCGCCCGACGCGAGCCATTGCTTGACATAGGCGTCAAGTTCCTCGGGCTTGAAGCCGGGCTCCAGTGCCTGGATGCGCTTGATGATGGGCGGATGCGTGGCGAACAACGAACTCGCCTCGGCGTCGCCGAACAGCATGTGGCGCACCTCGTCGCGACGCGGCGCCTGCAATGCCGAACCTTCTTCGAACACCGCGATCTTCTTGAGCGCATTGGCGATGCCTGAAGTCTGGCGGGTGAACTGGACCGCCGAGGCGTCCGCCAGCGATTCGCGCGAGCGCGACACCGCGGCCTGGATTAGGCGCCCGAAGAACAGGCCGATCGCCCCGATCGCGAGCAGCGCGATGCCTGCCAGCGCGACTTGGCCACTGCCACCGCCGCGCCGTCGCCGGCCGCCGTCGCCGAGCCCGAAGTAGCCGCCCCACATCAGGAAGCGCCCGATCACCCAGATCGCCATGATCCCGAACAGCAGGCCCATCAATCGGATGTTGAGGCGCATATCGCCATTCAGCACGTGGCTGAATTCGTGCGCGATCACCCCCTGCAGTTCATCGCGGTTCAACTTGTCGAGGCAACCCTGCGTCACGCACACCGCGGCATCGTTGGGCGTGTAGCCCGCCGCGAAAGCGTTGATGCCAGCCTCGTTCTGCATTACGTAGATTTCGGGCACCGGTACTCCGGATGCGATCGCGACTTCCTCGATCACGTTGCGCAGGCGCTGCCATTGCGGATTGGCGGTATCCGCCGGCACCTCGACGGCATCCATCTCGCGGGCCACCGCCGCGCCACCGCCGGCAAGACTGGCCACGCGATAGGCAGAACACAATCCGATCACCACGATCACCGCGAGCGTGATGCCGAGCAGCGCGCCGGGCCGGAAGCCCACGAGGAAGAACGCGCACACGAGGTCGACCGCGACCACGATCGCGAGCACCGCCAAGATGAACAGCCACACCAGCGTACGGCTGGAGCGACGGACCTTGGCTTGTTGGGCGAAGAAATCCATGGCGAACTACCGCGTGCCCCGCTCGAAGTGGCTGTCGTGAATAGTCAGGGCAGGAAGCCCGTTCTGGTGCCGGTGCAGCACCAACGCATTCGTCTGTCCGCGAATCCAGCGAAGCCGCGATCAGGGATGATCGCTAGGCAAATGACACCTTGGGCGCTTCCCGCTTCGCCGGATCATCGATCGCCAACTGCTCGGCCTGCGTGAACCCGAACGGCCCGGCCAGCAATGTCGAGGGGAAGACCTGCACCTTGTTGTTGTAGTTCATCACCGAATCGTTGTAGGCCTGCCGTGCGAACGCGACACGGTTTTCGGTGGAAGTGAGTTCTTCCGAAAGCTGCATCATGTTCTGGTTGGCTTTCAGGTCCGGATACGCCTCGCTGACCGCGAACAGGCGCCCGAGCGCCTGTGTCAACTGGTTTTCGCTGCCCGCCAACTGTTTCATCGCACCGGGATCGCCCGGTTGCGCCTTGGCGGCTGCCAAGCCGTTCACCGCGGCGGTACGCGCCGCCGTGACGGCTTCGAGCGTTTCACGCTCGTGCGCAAGGTAGCCCTTGGCCGTCTCGACCAGATTGGGAATCAGGTCGTGACGTCGGGTAAGCTGCACGTCGATTTGCGCGAACGCATTCTTGTAGGCGTTGCGGGAAGTAACCAGACCGTTGTAGATCGCGATCAGGTAAATCACAATGATGGCGATGATGATCAGGAAGATGATCAGACCTGTCATGGTTCTCTCCTCCTTTGGAAGTGTTGTCCAAGGCGGCTGTCGTGAAAAGTCAGGCAATGGAAGGCCGCTCTGGTCTTCACGAAGCTTGGTGGTTGTCGCCGAGCGACCTGTCACCACTGCGGCGATCACGGATGATCGCACAACGATTTGAGCATAGCATGCGTTTATCCGCTTTCTGCGCAGTACTGACCTGCTTCGTTTTCTCGAGCACAGCGCTTGCCGCGCAGCCCCCCAAAACGCATAGCAACCCGGTTCCGCCGGAACCCACGGTCGTCCACACAGGCACTGACCAGTCGACGCTGCCCGCGGCGCGCGTCGATGTGGCGCTGAAAAGTTACGACCGCTGGATCGATCAACTCGCCGCGGAGGATCGTACCTCCGGGCTCGCCACCGCGGTGGTGATCAACGACAAGGTGCGTTACGAGCGGACCCTCGGCTACGCCGACGCGAACACCGGCGCCAGGGTGGAACCCAACACCGTGTTCCGGCTGGCGTCGCTGTCCAAGGCCTTCGCCACCGCGCTCACCGGCATGCTGGTGCGCCAGGGCTTGGTGAACTGGGACACGCGGCTCGCCAGCGTGCTGCCATTCTTCAAACTGCGTGACGCCAACGCCTCGCAGGAGGCGACCGTGCGCGACATCCTGAGCCAGAGCATCGGGCTGCCGCACAACGCGTACGACAATCTTCTTTCGAGCGGCGTGTCATACCAGGAACTGGAGCGCAAACTCGCCACGGTTCCGATGACCTGCGATCCGGGCAGTTGCTATGGTTACCAGAACATCGCGTTCTCGTTGATCGGCGACGTGATCCACGCCAAGACCGGGCAGTTCTTCATCCAATTGGTCGATCGCTACTTGTTCCTGCCGCTGGGCATGACCACCGCCAGCTACGGACGCGACGGCCTTGAAGGCAGCCACAGTTGGGCGCGCCCGCATTACAAGCGCGGCAAGCAGTGGACCGCGTATGAGCCCAACGAAAATTTCTACGTGCCGCCCGCTGCCGGGGTGAACGCCAGTATCCGCGACATGGAGCAATGGCTGATCGCGCAAATGGGTGGCCGCCCGATGGTGCTGCCCGACGCGTTGCTCGATGTGCTGCACGCGCCGGTCATCGAAACGCCCACCGAACGGATGTTCTCCAACTGGCGGCGCGCACGCGTCAAGAAAGCGTCGTACGCACTCGGTTGGCGCGTGTACGACTACGGCGGCGAAACGCTGATCTTCCACGCTGGCGCGGTGCAGGGTTACCGCTCGATGATCGGATTTTTCCCGAAATACCACGCCGGCGTCGTGGTCCTCTGGAACTGCGAGAGCAACACGCCAGCGGGCTTGATGCCGGAGATGCTGGACGCGCTGCTCGGTTTGCCGCACCAGGACTGGGCGGAACTCGACCGTGCCGAGCATCCGGTCAGGGCGAAGCCCCGCCATACGCGTCGGGCGAAACGCAAGCATTGAAGTCGTCAGCGCGCTGCGGAGGCGGTGCGGTGCCGTGCCGTGACATGCACGCTTCGATGTCGCTGCGCAATGCAACTCAAGCGAGCAGTCGTTCCTGGTGGGTTTGCACCGGTACGGCCGTCCAGGTCACAATCATGCAGCACGCAATCGGAATTCATACAAGCAACCATCCGTGGTGCTGGGCGCCGGCCCGGACAGCCAAGTCCGGTCATTCGACGCGCCGCGCGATGCCGCTGGCATCGCGCAAACGTCGCTTCTCATCCACCAAACTTGAAATCGATCCGACGGCGCAAAACACTGGCCACCGGCTGGCCATCCTTCACCGCGGGATCGAACTTCGACTGTTTCACGGCCTGGATCGCCGCGGTGTCGAACAAGCGCCGCGGTGACGAATCGACGACGTGGGGATTCTCGACTCCGCCGCTCGCGGAGACGGTGAACTCCACCACGGCGAAACCGGAGGTCTGATTGCGCGCGGCCTGCAACGGATAGCTGGGTGATGCAGCCTGCACGACCTTGGCGACACGTGTTTCGCCGACGGGTTTCGCGGCGGCTGGCGGCGCCACGGGTTTCGGCGGTGGCGCAACCTTGGGGGCGGCCGCCTGCTGCTCTGCCAGCTTCGCCGCCGCTGCCCTCTCCGCCGCAGCCTTGGCGGCCGCAGCCTGCTGGGCAGCGGCGAGTTCGGCCGCCTTCTGCACCTTCAACTGCGCTTCCTGCTGCTGGCGCGCCTGCAGTTTCTTCTGCGCATCCAGCTTGGAGCGCAACAGGGTCAGTGTGTAGTTGGTGGGATCGGCTTGCGAGAGTACGTCGATCTCGCGACCGGCTTCATCGAAATTGTTCTGCGTGATTGCCTTCTCGACTTCGGGAACGCTGAACGGGAAGGTCTCGCGCAGCGCATCCTTGGCGACCTGATTGTTCGGGTCCTTGGCCAGCACGGCTTCGTAATATTCCATCGCATTGTCGCCAGTCGGGGACACCAGACGATGTTGCGCGTAGGCTTCGCGCGCGGCGGTGAGCAGATCGGACACGCTCATCGTCGACAGCTTGGCCTTGGCTGCATCGGCCGCGGCCTGCTGCGCTTGTGCCGCGCTCGCGGCAGCGGCCGGCGACTGCGCCGGCAATTCCGCAGGTGCGGACGCGGGCGCCGATGTCGTTACGGCTGCCGAGGCCGCGGGCTTGCTGCTGGTCGCAGGCGCAGGCGTGCTGTTCTGACTCTGACCGCAACCCGTCAGCAGCAATGCCATGCCGATCACAACCGCGGCGCCGCGCAAACCGGCTGCCAGCCCGAATGGTTCCCACCGGGAACGGAAGGATGATGCGAGAGTCATCGTGCGCCCACCTGTGTACGAGAAAGGAATTTGGTCCCCCCGGTGGGCATGCACGAATCGTTCCATTTCCCCCACCGGTCCGTTCGCGTCGGATGATTACCCGGCGACGAGCGAACAATGTGTGACACGCTCGACATTTGCGCCAGGCTCTCGCGGTCGGACTGCAAAGGCCGCGGGGCTGTCGTGGAAAGTCAGGCCAGAAAGGCCCGTCTGGAGGTCACAGCGGCAAGACCGAACCAACCGCCAAAGCAGCGATCACGGAGGGTCGCACAGAAACGGAAAGCCCCGGTGGGAACCGGGGCCAACGCTAAAGCTTTTGCCCACGATCTTCCCGCGCTGGGCGTCGCGGGAAGAGCAGGCTTGTGGTTATGAATGACGGTACGACGTTACCGCGTTGCAGCAGAATTACTTCTTCGCACGCTTGGTCTTGCTGGCGCGCGAGGTCTTGGCCATCACGGCCTTCTTGGCAGTGCGCTTGCGAGCCGTCTTCTTGGCGGCGCGTTTGCGTGCCGGCTTCTTCGCAGCTTTCTTGGCCGTCTTGCGGACGGGCTTGCGCGCGGTCTTGCGCGCGGTGGAGGTTTTGGCTTTCGCCGACTTGCGGGTCGCCTTCTTGGCGGGTTTCCTTGCAGCTTTCTTCGTAGCCATGGTTCGTCTCAGCTCCTCATCAGTTGGCAGTGGTTGCCCAGTGAACGCATGCAGAAACGCCTCGCACAAAAGATCGCTGTTCGTGGCGTGCCGCAGGTTGGACACTTGACGACGTGTGCGCTCGTCGGAAAGCAGCCGGAGTACGTGGGTCGGAATCGAGACGGTTATTTTCCGAACCTTCTCGGACTTGTGACCGTGCTCGATGTACGGCTTGATGTACTTGGCAGTCGGCATGTTTCCGTTGTGCTACATGTCGTCGGGCGAAAAGCTAGCCCCCTGCAATCGTGGTGTCAATCAATTTTTTACGACGAATGAAGCTCTTGCAGATGACTCCCACATGGCCGCGAGCCGCCTTTCCCGATCCAATTCATCACACCCGTCGCAATGTCGACGGACGTATGGACGTCCAATTCAAAATGCGTCGCTTGCAACACGGTTGAGCTGCAACCCGCATGCAGATTGACTTGCACGCGCACAAGCCCGTCGCGATGCGACGAAGCCATGCAATGCGATCATCACTCGATGCACGGCCGATGCGCGCGTCGAGAACGCGCCGCAACCGGCTGAATGCTCCACAACCCCGCGCGAAAAATATTTTATGAAACACCCTGAATTTTCACGCGTGACCCGCAATTGGCCAGCGTGTTGCACGGGCGAGGGCCGATGGTCGAGCGTCAGTGCTCGTCGCTCTCGATCAGTTCGGCGTAGTCATCGGGACCGAGCAGCGCATCCAGTTCCTCTGCGTTGTCGGCCTTCACCACGAACAACCAACCGTCGCCGTATGCATCTTCGTTGATGGTTTCCGGCTTGTCGGCGAGCGCCTCGTTGATCGCCACCACTTCCCCACTGATCGGTGCATAGACATCCGACGCGGCCTTCACCGATTCCACCACCGCGCATCCCGTGCCGGCCTCGACCCTGTCGCCGACCTTGGGCAGTTCGACATACACGAGGTCACCAAGCAATCCCTGCGCATGATCGGAAATGCCTATGCGCACCTGGCCCGCGTCCTCGACGCGCGCCCACTCGTGCGATTTCTGGAACTTGAGGTCACCTGGAATCTCGCTCATGTTCGTGTCCTTGGATGTTCGGAAAAGAGATTCTAGCCAGATCGATGGTCCACAAAAACATCAATGACCCTTCACGGAACCACTGCGAGCGAAGGCAAATTGCCCGAGCCGGAGCACAGCAAGCGGACGTACACGTCAGTCCTTGGGCATTGCGGGCATCGCCGGCGCGCAAGCTGCCGACCAAACCGGCCGGCATGCCGGTTTGAACGTCGCAGGGGCCCGCCGGGCGAGCCCTTTGGACGTGGCGAGTAGCGCAGCAGGTCATGCCGAGGTTCAGACGCCTTCGCACGGCCCGCCGTCCCTGACGAAGGGATATTTCACGGCGCGCAGCGGAAGCTCGCGGCCTCGAATGTCCACCCGCAAATTTTCGCGTGCGCCCGCCGGCACCCGCGCAAACGCGATGGCCTTGCCGAGCGTCGGTGAAAAGATGCCGGACAGGATCTCGCCCTCGCCTGCGCTGGTGATGACGCGCTGGCCGTGGCGCAGCACGCCCTTGTCATCCAGCACCACGCCGATCAGTTCGCGCGGCACACCGTCGGCTTTCTGCTTTTCCAGCGCGGCGCGGCCGATGAACTCGCGGCCCTCATCCAGTGATACCGTCCAGGCAAGCCCCGCTTCCCACGGCGTGATGACTTCGTCCATGTCCTGGCCATAAAGATTCATCCCGGCTTCGAGTCGTAAGGTATCGCGCGCACCGAGCCCCGCCGGATGCACACCGGCCGCGGCCAGCGCGTTCCACAGCGCGACCGCTTGCTGCTCGGGCACGATGATTTCGAAACCATCCTCGCCGGTATAGCCGGTGCGCGCCACGAACAGCGGCATGCCGTCCGGACCACGCGTCTCCGCGGCGGCGAAGCGGCCGAGCTTCTCCACGCGCTCGCGATCATCCGCGTCGAGCAGCGCCAGCACCTTCGCACGCGCATTCGGACCCTGCACCGCGATCATCGCGAGCTCGGAGCGCTCGGCGACCTTCACCTCGAACGCCGCCGCCTGTTTTTCGATCCATGCAAGATCCTTGTCCCGGGTCGCGGCATTGACCACCATCCGGAAAAAATCTTCGCTTAGAAAATAGGTGATCAAGTCGTCGATCACGCCGCCGCGCTCGTTGAGCATGCATGAATACAGCGCCTTGCCCGCCTTCTTCAGCTTGCCGATGTCGTTGGCCAGCAGGTGGCGCAGGAATTCGCGGCAACGTGCGCCGTGCAGATCCACCACCGTCATGTGCGAGACGTCGAACATCCCGGCGTCGCGGCGCACCGCGTGGTGCTCTTCGATCTGCGAACCGTAATTGAGCGGCATGTCCCAGCCGCCGAAGTCCACCATTCTCGCGCCCGCGGCACGATGGGTGGCATTGAAAATGGTCTTCCTGGTCATGGCAAATTCCTTCGGCGGAAACCGCGCATTATCGCCGAAACCAACCCATGCTAAATTGCGGAAATGAACCGGCCCTCGACGACGCCCGGCATCGTGGAATGGCTGCCGCTGCCGGAAACCGGAGCGAACGTGCTGCGCTTCACCGGCGATTGGACCTTGCCGTACTTCGCCGACCTTGAATCGCAACTCGACGCGCTTAGACCCCATCTGCCGGAAACGCCCGACGTCGATTTCAACGACATTGGCCGGATCGATACCGCGGGCGCCGGGTTGATCGCGGTGGCGCTCGGCCCCAAGTGCCTGCAATGGCTGGCCGAACACGACCGGGACGTGCCGCACGAATTGCGCGGCCTGCTCGACACCGTCAGCGAAGCAGTCGCGGAAATCTATGCGCACCGGCCGCCGCCGGCGCGCAACTTCGGTTTCGTCGACATGCTTGCCGACATCGGCGGCAACGTCATCCACGTCGGCAACCTCGGCGCCAAGCTGCTCGCCTTCATCGGCATGACGCTGGAGACGTTCGCCCGGATTGTCTGGCGCCCCAAGCGCTGGCGCGTCACGTCCTTGATCGCGCACATGGAGCAAACCGGCTTCCACGCGGTGCCGATCGTGGTCCTGCTTTCATTCTTGATCGGCGCGGTCATCGCTTTCCTCGGCGCCACCGCGCTGCAGCGCTACGGCGCGACCGTATTCACCGTGGACCTGGTGTCATACGCATTCCTGCGTGAACTCGGCGTGCTGCTCACCGCCATCATCCTAGCCGGCCGCACCGCCAGCGCATTCACCGCGCAGATCGGTTCGATGAAGGTCGGCGAGGAGGTCGACGCGATGCGCACCATGGGGCTCGACCCGATGGAGCTGCTGGTGCTGCCGCGGGTGCTGGCGCTGATGATCGTGACCCCGATGCTGACATTCCTCGCGATCCTGGCTGGCGTGATCGGCGGTGCGCTGGTGTGCTGGTTCGCGCTCAACATCACGCCATCCATGTTCATCTCGGTGTTCCAGACCGACACCCCGTTGCGTTATCTGTGGCTGGGGCTGGCCAAGGCGCCGATCTTCGCGTTCCTGATCGCGGTGATCGGGTGCCTGGAAGGCTTCAAGGTGCAAGGCAGCGCACAATCGGTGGGCGAACGCACCACGTCCAGCGTGGTGCAATCGATTTTCCTGGTGATCGTGGTGGACGCGATCGCTGCGTTGTTCTTCATGGAGATGAACTGGTGACCGTCGCCGTGACCGCCACACCGCGCGACACGCTGGTCGAGGTGCGCGGCCTGCGCAGCCAGTTCGGCGAACAGGTCGTGCACGACAACCTCGATCTCGAGGTCTACCGCGGTGAGATCCTCGGCGTGGTAGGCGGCTCGGGCACCGGCAAGTCGGTGCTGCTGCGCACGATCCTGGGCCTGCGGCGACCCGATGCCGGCAGCGTGCGCCTGTTCGGCGAGAACCTGCACGACCTGTCGGAAGGCAAAAGGGTTGCCATCGAAAGCCGCTGCGGCGTGCTGTTCCAGAATGGCGCGCTGTTTTCATCGCTCACCGTCAGCGAGAACGTGCGCGTGCCGCTGATGGAACACACCAAACTGTCGCTGCACGACGCGCTGCGGGTGGCGGCATTGAAGATCGCGTTGGCAGACCTCGGCCCCGAAGCGCGCCACAAATTTCCCGCCGAACTTTCCGGCGGCATGGTCAAGCGCGCCGGATTGGCGCGCGCGCTGGCGCTGGATCCCGACATCGTGTTCCTGGACGAACCGACGTCCGGGCTCGATCCGATCGCCGCGGCGTCGTTCGACCAGTTGATCCGCACCTTGCGCGATGCGCTGGGGTTGACCGTCTTCATGATCACCCACGATCTCGATTCGCTGCACGCGATCTGCGACCGCGTCGCGGTGCTCGCGCACAAGCGCGTGATCGTGGCCGATTCGCTGGACAAGGTGGAGCGCTTCGACGACCCTTGGATTCGCGAATATTTCCAGGGACCACGCGGCCGGGCGGCACAATCCGTTCGCGCCCTTGCATGAGAACAACGACATGGAAACCCGAGCTCATCACGTATTGATAGGCGCCTTCACTGTCGTGGTGGTGGCGCTGGTGGTGCTGTTCGCACTGTGGCTGGGCAAGACCAGCCTCAATCGCCAATACCATTATTACGACATCGTGTTCACGGAATCCGTGACCGGGCTGTCGAAGGGCAGCCCGGTTCAGTACAACGGCATCCAGATCGGCGAGGTCAGCCAGTTGAAGCTGGACCCGAAGGACCCGCGCAAGGTGCTGGCGCAAATCCAGGTCGCCGCCGACACGCCGATCAAGGTGGACACCCGCGCCAAGCTGGGCTTGCTTGGACTCACCGGTGTTGCGTTCGTGCAGTTGACCGGCGGCGCGCCATCCAGCCAGCCGTTGATGCCGACGCCCAGCAATCCGGTGCCGGAAATCAAGTCGGAAAGCTCGGCGCTGACCAAGTTGCTGGCGTCGGGCAGTGACGTGGTCACCTCCCTCAACCTCATCCTCGATCGGCTCGGCCATATCATTTCGCAGCAGAACGTCGATCGCATTTCCCACACGCTCGACAACATCGACAAGACCACAGCCGCACTCGCGGCCGAACGCGAAGACCTGCGCGCGCTTATCCAGCAGGGCGCGGCCGCCGCCAAGGAACTCAACCAGACGCTGGCCGGCGCCAACCAACTCGTCAACGGCCCCGGGCGCCAGACGCTGGATCGCGCGGCCGCCGCGATGGCATCGTTGCAGAAGACCACGCAAACCTTGAATGAATTGCTCACCGAAAACCAGGGTTCGCTGCAGTCCGGTTTGCGCGGCGTCGACCAGATCGGACCGACCCTGCGCGAATTGCGCTCGACAGTGCGCGACATCCACCAGATCACCAGCCAGTTGCAGGCCAACCCTGCCGGCTACCTCTTGGGTCGCGACCACGCCACCGAATTCACGCCCAAGCACTAGGATTCTTGCAACCCAGTTGCAGCAATCGTCCCGGGCTTTCGCCCCCTTTGAGCGAAAGCGGCAAAAACCATGCGGTGGTTTCAGGGGTTGTGGAAGTATGACAATCCGAGCAGGAGCCAAACCTTGACAAGTCCAATCAGACCTTCCCCGAAGGACGCACCCATGACCGCGCCCAGATCGTTCTCCGCCACGCGCACGCTGCTCGCATTGTGCGCCTCCACCGCGCTGCTCGCCGGCTGCTCGGTGTTGCCCAAAAGTTCACCGGTTCAGGTCTGGCAACCACAGGAATCCGCCGCACCTGCCGCCAACACGGCAACCGCGGACTTCAGCCTGCGCGTCGATACGCCCAATACCAGCGGCGCGCTCGACCAGAGCGGCATCTTGGTGATGCCCGAACCCGGACAGGTCAGCACCTACAAGGGTGCACGCTGGAGCGAGTCGCCAGCGTTGTTGGTCCGCCATCGACTCGTGGACGCGTTCATGGCCGCGAAGCTGCCCGCCGTCACCACCGACGACGACCACTTCGCTTCCGACTACACCCTGAGTGGCGACTTGCGCGCGTTCCAGTCCGAATACCGGAACGGCTCGCCGGTGGTGGTCGTGCGTTTCGACGCGCAGCTTCGTCGCGGCGGCGCACGCAACCTGCTCGCGACCCGCAGTTTCGTGGTGACGCAGAATCCGTCGGGTGTGGACGTATCACAGATCGTGGCCACGTTCGGTGCGGCCGATGATGCACTGGCGCAACAAGTGGTCGCGTGGACGCTCGACGTCGCGATCCACGATCGCGCAACGCGCGCGGCTGGCGCTGACGACGAGCCGTCGCGGCGCCGCTGACCTGGGGAACAGTCTCCCACTTTTGTTTCACAAAGCGTATTTGTAGCGCGTCGGGAAGCATTGGGCGGGAGTAGCGCAGCGACAAATTCGTCCGGAACGAATTTGGACGGCCGCAGGCCGGCCCCGAGCGCCAGCGAGGGGGTGAGCATCATGGATGATGCGAGCAACCCCGCCGAGTGATGTGCCCACGAAAGGCGGGTTGCCACCCGCCCCACCAGAGCAGGCCCTGCGATCATCGCGCGATCGCTCACGCCTCGACGGGATAGGCCGGCGCGGCATCCAGCGCCGACGCGCAGACTTCCGCCAGTTCCAGCAGGCGCAAGTCCGAACCGGGCGCGCCGACGAACTGCAAGCCGATCGGCATGCCGTCGGGCAAGGTGCCCATCGGAATGCTCACGGCCGGACAGGCGGAAAGACTTGCGAACGCAGTGAGGTCAGCCTGCGACGCAGGTATCGGCGCGTCGATCGGGAACGCGCCCTGCGGGGTGGTCGGCAGCACCAGCACGTCCACCCTCGAGAACACCCGGCGCGCCTTCAGCACCGCGAAATCGAGGATGCGGTCGGCCAGGGCGTAATCGGCGGCGGATTTGCGTGCAGCGTAATCGAGCATCGCGCGGAAATTGTCGGAGACCGGATGCACCACGTTCGCAAGATCGTCGGCGAAAGTGTTTCGCATTTCGGCTTCCATCAACAGCAGGCCGGCGCGCCGCATTTTCTGGAATGGCCAGTCGGAAAAATCCAGCGTCTGACGCTCGCCGAGCTCGCGTTCCAGCCGCGCCAGCGCCGCCTCGAACACCTCGACCACGGCCGGTTCCACGCCGATGTCGGCGAGATCGGGAAGAACGCCGCAACGCAGATGGTTGGGATTCCAGTCCGGCGGTTGCAATGCGACGCGGCGCCGGCGCGAGCGTGGATCGTCGGCGTCGTAGCCCGCCAGCACTTGCAGCATCACCACGAGGTCGCCGACGCTGCGGCCCAGGATGCCGACCGCATCCAGCCTGCGCGCCGCCGGCACCAGGCCACGTGCGGAAATTTCGCCGTGGGTCGGCTTGAGTGCGAATACACCGCAGTAACTCGCAGGAATGCGCACCGAACCCAGCGTGTCGGAGCCGATCGCGACCGGCGCCATGCCCGCCGCCACCGCCGCGGCGGAGCCGCCGGACGAACCGCCCGCCACGCGATTCGAGTCGAACGGATTGCGCGTGGTGCCGAAATGCGGATTGCGGGTGGCCGCGCCCAGCGCGCCTTCATCGAGATTGGTCTTGCCGAGCAGCACCGCGCCAGCGGCACGCAGCCGGGCGACCGCGTGCGCGTCGATGCGGGCGCCGTGTTCTTCCCGCGTCGGCAGGCCCGCGCGCGTCGGATAACCCGCCACGTCGAAGTTGTCCTTGATCGCGACCGGAATGCCGTCCAACCGCCCGATCGGCCCTTCGCGCCGGCGCCGCTGCGCGCTCGCGGCCTGGTCACGCACCAGATCGGGACGCACGTCCACGAATGCGTGCACCCCGGGATCGCGGCGTTCGATCGCGGCCAGGCAGGCCTCAGCCAACGCCTCGGAAGTGGTTCGGCCCGCAGCCAGCCAGTGCAGGCACTGCCACACGCCGCCGCGCCGCAGCGCTTCCGGACCCAGCATTTCCTCGTCGTTGTTCGCGCTCATCGATCCTCCTGATAGCCCGATTATGCGGGTTTGCCGGGTGCACGGGAACCCAAGACAATGACGAATGGATACGAACCAGTGACGGGAGCCGCCATGAGCGAACGCGAAACGATGGAGTACGACTTGGTCGTGGTGGGTGCAGGCCCGTCCGGGCTCGCATTCGCGATTCGCATGAAGCAACTGAAGCCGGATATCCGCGTGTGCGTGATCGAAAAGGCATCCACGATCGGCGCACACATTCTTTCAGGCGCCGTGATCGAACCCGCCCCGCTGGATGCGCTGCTTCCGGGCTGGCGTGACAATCCTCCCCCGATCTGCGTGCCGGCCACCCACGATGAATTCCTGTGGCTGCGCGACGCGGAGCGCGCCGTGAAACTGCCGACGCCGCCGCAGATGCACAACCACGGCAATTTCATCGTCTCGCTGGGGGCGCTGTGCGCATGGCTGGCGCCCCAAGCCGAGGCCCTGGGCGTGGACGTGTTCCCCGGCTTCGCCGCCGCCGATGCGGTATTCGATGACCGGGGCGCGGTCGCCGGCGTACGGATCGGCGACATGGGCGTTGCGAAAGACGGCTCACACAAGCCGGGTTACACCCAAGGGATCGACATCCTCGCGAAACTCACGGTGCTGGCGGAAGGCTGTCGCGGCAGCGTCACCAAAACCTTGATCGCGAAGTACGGCCTCGACAAGGACTCTGATCCGCAAACCTACGGCATCGGATTGAAGGAGCTATGGCAATTGCCGCCGGGCCGGGTGCAGCCCGGCCACGTCACCCACACCATCGGTTGGCCGCTGGACAACAGGACCTACGGCGGCAGCTTCATTTATCAGCTCGACAAGGATCGCATCGCGATCGGTTTCGTCGCAGGACTCGATTATTCCGACCCGTTGTTCCGGCCATGGGAAGCGTTCCAGCAACTGAAGAATCACGCCCGCATCAAGCCGCTGCTGGAAGGCGGCCAGATCGTCTCGGGCGGCGCGCGTGCACTGATCGAGGGCGGCCTGCAGTCGCTGCCTAACACGGAAATGCCGGGCGCGATCCTGGTCGGCGACGCAGCGGGTTTGATGAACGTGCCGAAGATCAAGGGCACTCACCAGGCGATCCGTTCCGGCATGCTGGCCGCCGAGCACTTCGCGACAAAACAAGCGGGTGCTGGCTTCGATGCGCGCCTGCGCGCCTCGCCCATCGCGAAAGAGCTGCACAAGGTGCGCAATATCCGCCCGGGTTTCGGCGGCGGGCTGTGGCGCGGCTTGTTCAACGCCGCGTGGGAAACCGCCACCGCAGGCCTCTCGCCTTGGACATTAAAGAACCATCCCGACTGGTCATCATTGGAGAAGCTCGATCCGCCCGCGACAAAAGCCAACCGTCCCGGCCCCAACTCCACCTCGCCCCGCGAACCCCGCTGGATCGAACGCACGCTGCCGCCGCGCGATCGTCTTGCCGGCGTGTACTTCGCCGCCACCGAACACGATGAGGACCAGCCGGTACACCTGCACGTGCTGGACACCAACATCTGCGTCGATCGTTGCACCATTGAATATGGCAATCCCTGCACGCGATTCTGTCCCGCGAACGTGTACGAGATCGTCGAGGAAGCCGGAGCCGATGGAAGCCCGTCGCTGCGCCTGCAGATCAATGCCGCGAACTGCGTGCACTGCAAGACCTGCGACATCAAGGATCCGTACGAGATCATCACCTGGGTGACGCCGGAAGGCGGCTCGGGACCCAATTACCAGAATCTTTAGCCATGCCCCGCATAGCCCTCGTCACCGCGCGCGCGGCGCGCGGCACCGATTGCGACATGCCGCTGCTGCTGGCCGCCCTGCGCCAAGCCGGCGCGGACGCGCAGGAAGTCGATTGGGACGATGACGCGATCGACTGGTCGCGCTTCGATCTCGCGTTGCTGCGCTCGACCTGGGATTACTTCGAGCGGCTGCCCGAATTCCTGGACTGGGCCGCGCGTGTCGCGGAACGCACCCGGCTCGCAAACCCGCTTCCGGTGGTGCGCTGGAACACCGACAAGCACTATCTCGCGGAACTCGCACGCGCCGGCGTGTCGGTGGTGCCGAGCACCTTCCTCGAACCGGACGACGATGTCGCGGCGATCCTCGAAGTCGTCTTGAACACCCACCCGGACGCGCCCGATTTCGTCGTCAAGCCCGCGGTCGGCGCAGGCTCCCGCGACGCGCAACGCCGTGCACGCGATGATCGCAGCGGCATCGTCGCGCACGCACGACGCCTGCTGGACGCGCGTCGCAGTGTGCTGCTGCAGCCTTACCTCGACCGCGTGGACGAACACGGCGAAACTGCGCTGCTGTTCTTCGATGGCGTGTTCTCGCACGCCATCCGCAAGGGTCCGCTTCTGAAACGCGGAGCCGGCGCGACCACCGGACTATATGCGAAGGAAACCATCGAGCCGCGCACGCCATCGTCGGATGAACTGGCCGTCGCGCAACGCGCGCTCGCAGCGATTCCATTCGAACAACCGCTGCTGTACGCGCGCGTGGACCTGATCCGCGACGATGATGGCTCCCCGCGCTTACTCGAGCTGGAACTGGTCGAACCTTCGGTATTCGCCGAACATGCGGACGGCGTGGCAGAGCGCTTTGCTCAAGCAATTTTGCGGCGCTTGGAAGCCCCTCTCCGAGGGCGAACGTAGCCCAAGCGCGTAGCGCTGGGTGAGGGGCCGGCGTTGGCGCACTGCGGCATCGTGCCCGATTCCGTACCTTCATCCGGCGCTGCGCGCAGAAGAAAGAGCGGCGTTTCACGCCCCTTCTCCCGAAGAGAAAAGGACAAGCAGCTTCGCTCGCGAGCAGCGCCGCGGCATCATGGGGACGTGAGCGCCACGGCGAAACCACCCCTGCCCCGCAACGTGCGCCTGCTGATCGGCATGCGCGCGGCCCGCAGCATCGGCCAGGGCGCCATGGTCGCAGCGTTCACGTTGTACCTGCACGCGCTCGGCTGGACCGCTACCGCGATCGGCATGGTGTTGATGGGCGCGCTGCTGTTCGGCACGCTGCTCACCATCATCGTCGGGCCAATGAGCGACCATGGCGGCCGGCGCGCATTCCTGCTCGGCTATGACGCGCTGCAGGCGCTGGTCGCGCTCGTCGCGATGCTCACCACGACGCCTTGGTTGCTGGTCACGGCGGCAGTGATTGGCGGCTTCGGGCGCGGCGCCAACGGTTCGGCCGGGCCATTCTCGCCCGTGGAACAGGCGTGGCTCGCGATCGAATTGCCGATGCAGCGCCGCGGCCGCGTGTTCAGCGCCAACAGCGCGGTCGGTTTCATCGGGATGGGCATCGGCGCTTTGCTGGCAGCGTTGCCGGCATGGTGGACGGGCCATGCGATGAGCGTCGAAGATTACCGGGCGCTGTTCGTACTGCCGTTGGTGGGATCGCTTGCGAGTTTTGCATTGATGTGGCTGGCGCGCGAACCCGCCGTATTCGCGCGGCGCGAATTGCCCGACGTCGCCGCACGCAACCTCCGCCGCGCCGAGAATCGACTGCTCGCGAAATTGGTGGTAGCCAATTTCCTGAACGGCCTCGGCATCGGCCTGATCGGACCGCTGATCGCGTACTGGTTCGCCATCAAGTTCCAGCGTGGGCTGGTCGACATCGGGCCGGGGCTGGCACTGGCGTTCATCGTCGGCGCGGCAGGGTCATTCCTCGCAGGCGCGATCGCGCAGCGACACGGCATCATGAAAACCGTGCTGTGGATGCGTGGCGTCGGCATCGCGTTGCTGGTGGCAATGCCGCTGGTGCCGGGCTTCTGGGCGGCGATGGGGTTGTATATCGTGCGTGGCGCTTCCACTCGCGGCACCGGCGGCGTGCGTCAGGCGCTGGCCGAGGGGTTGACGCGGGTCGAACGACGCGGCCTCGCCAGCAGCCTCCAGAACATTTCCATCCAATTACCGCGCGCGATCGGCCCGGTGATGGGTGGCGCGTTGTTCCATGCCGGCTATCTGGTGCTGCCATTCCTGCTCGGCGCCGCACTGCAGGTCGGCTATCTCGTGTTGTACGCGCGCTTCTTCGGTTCGCACGAAGCCGCGCGGGTCCGCGAAGCGTAGTCGGTTACAATGACCGGATGCCGTTTGACGCTGCAGGCAACAAGGAATTCCGATGAAGATTCTGGTCGGTTATAAGCGCGTGGTCGATTACAACGTGCGCATCCAGGTGAAGCCCGACGGCTCGGGCGTCGTCACCGATGGCGTCAAGCTTTCCCCCAATCCGTTCGACGACATCGCGCTGGAAGAAGCGCTGCGGCTGCGCGAAAAAGGCATCGCCGATGAAGTCGTGATAGCGACGATCGCGCCCGCCGACGCGCAGGCGCATCTGCGCAACGGGCTTGCGATGGGCGCCAATCGCGCGATTCACGTCGTCACGCCCGATCCGGTGCAACCGCTTGCCGCAGCACGTGTGTTCCTGAAGCTGATCGAGTCAGTGCAACCCGGACTCGTGATCCTCGGCAAGCAGGCCATCGACGACGACTGCAACCAGACTGGCCAGATGCTGGCGGCGTTGTGGGATCGGCCGCAAGCGACTTTCGCGTCAAAACTGGAAGTGTCGGGCGACAAGGCCACCGTGACGCGCGAAGTCGATGCCGGCCTCGAAACCATCGAAGTCGACCTGCCCGCCGTCGTCACCACCGACCTGCGCTTGAACGAACCGCGCTTCATCAAGCTGCCCGACATCATGAAGGCCAAATCCAAGCCGATCGAGACCATCGAGCTGTCCACGCTCGGCATCGAGCACGGCGGCGAAATCAAGACCACGCACTACGCGCCACCGCCCAAGCGTTCGCGCGGCGTGATGGTGAAGGACGTGGCCGAATTGGTGGGCCTGCTGAAGCAGAAAGGGCTGGTGTGATCGCCGTTCCCTCTCCCTTCGGGAGAGGCTGGCCGCAGGCCGGGTGAGGGTCCGGTTCTTCGCACGGCGTTTCGCCAGGTTCGTACCCTCATCCGCCCCTTCGGGGCACCTTCTTCGGAGGGAGAAGGAAATTTCAAAACCGAGCGGATGCAACCCATGACTAAAATCCTGATCGTCGCTGAGCACCTCAACGGCCAACTCAATGTTTCGACCGCGCGTTGCGTGACTTGCGCGCGCGAAATCAAGCCGGATGCAATCGATGTATTGGTTCTGGCCGACACGCCCGACGCCGTCGCCGCCCAAGCTGCAAAGCTGGATGGTGTATCAAAAGTGCTGACCGTCGTGCGTGCCGAGAACGCCCACACACTGGCCGCGATGCTTGCACCACAGATCGCGGCCGCCGCAAAAAAGGGCTACTCGCACCTGCTGTTCCCCTCCACCACCTTCGGCAAGGACGTCGCGCCGCGCGTCGCGGCGTTGCTGGGCGTCGGCCAGGTCAGCGACATCATGTCGGTGACCGGTGCGCACACCTTCACCCGCCCGATCTACGCCGGCAACGCCATCGTCACCGTCGAAGCACTGAGTGAGTCG
>Ga0207707_10000094_pt1 | contig 89818 bp, 80 predicted proteins | sample KBSC83BmetaG_FD_184336 | JGI IMG/M metagenome (GOLD analysis project Ga0207707, IMG submission 184336) | Corn rhizosphere microbial communities from Kellogg Biological Station, Michigan, USA - KBS C8-3B metaG (SPAdes) (version 2) | ecosystem: Host-associated > Plants > Roots > Rhizosphere ... | reverse complement strand
TGCAGAGAAGGGGGGGGCGAGCAGCAGCGCATCGCGCACGCCGCTCCAGGGTTGCGGCGGTGGAGCTTCCTTGAAGCGCGCGGCACCCGTGACGGCACCGGCGTAAGGAATTCCCTTGAAGGCCAACGCTCCGCGCTATGGCCGCCGCGCACCCGGCCTTGCGCGCTCGCAACTTCGACGTACGCAGGAGTCGTGAGGGTGGAGGGAGTTGCCGACGCCGATAGTGGACGCCACAGCGCGGGTGCAGATACCGCGGCTGCCGTGGCCAACAGGGCTTTACGCCGAGATACCTGCATGGAGCGATCTACCCTTCGGGGACGGCAACTGGATCCTTTTCTCCCGCGCGTGAGTCAATTGAAGAAAGCGCGCGCGTAGTTGATCGGCGCGTGGTCCGCGAGGCGGCGCAGGAGCACGTTGCCGAGTCTCCAGGAGTACCTGGCCAGGTAGCGCCGGCGGGCGGAGGAGCGGTCCGCGTCGATGAGCGCCTGGGCTGGATCGAGGACGGCCTGCCCGTCCTGAGTCAGGTACGTGCAGGTGGGAACGTGCGTATAGCCGCCGATCGGAAGCGGCGGGGGCACCTGCGTCACCAGGTCGCAGCAGTCGACGATGCGCACACTGTTCGCGGCCTGCAGGGTGCGAATGAAGTCCGAATCCCCCACGCGTGGCGAGCCCAGCGTGACGAGCCACTCGACCGGCAGTGCCGCAGCGGTGAGCGTCGCCATTGCGGCTCCCAGGCTGTGGCCTGTCACGATCAGCTTTTCCGCGTCGTGTGCCGTACGGCTGATCCACTGACGGATCTGCGGCAGCAATGAGCGAGTGGCCGATGCGAAGCCGGCGTGCACACGGCCGCCCGACTCGGACCACGCGATCATCCTGACTCCCAGGTCGCGTTTGATGTCGCGGAAATCGTCTGGCTGGGTGCCGCGAAGCGCAAGCAGCATCCTCCGATCGCTGGCGCGCAGACTGCCGAATCCGGCAGCGCCGGTGTGCTCGCCGATGAACATCACCGGGGCTGCGAATCCCACTCGCGCGAGCGCCTCGGCGAGGCGCTGCATCTGGGCAGAGGAGGCCTCTGCGCGGTAGTAGGCGAGGCGGGCGGCCTCGACTGCGAGCTGCACGGGCGTGTAGTCCACGCCGCTTTGGAACACCGTGTCCCGGCTCTCGGGTGTGTACAGGGCCGAGCGGCTGGCGTCGTACGCAATGACCATCGGTGACCTTGCGGCAATGCCCGAGGCCACGATGACCTGCGGCGGCGGCCATTGCAAGTTCCTCGGGTGGCACGTGACCGACGGGTTCGAGCAGTCCTCAGTTGTTGGCTCGCTACTTCTGCTTCTTGTGATCCAGCAGCCCCGACAGAAACCGTGTGAACGGCTTGATGTCCTGATCGACACTGGCCGATTCCAGCGCCGACCCATACCGATCTCTTTCATCGAGCGGCACGCTGGTCCAGGGATATCCCCCCGATGCCAGCATGACGTTCGAGCCTTCTACCTCTACAATAGAGGGCTGGATGCGCTCCCAGCGAGCGGGCTACTACTTTCCCGATGCGTACACACGGGTGTACACATTTTTGACCGAGACGACATGACATTCACTTTAGAGCAGGCAATCAAACGCCGCCGCACGTTTGCCATCATTTCCCACCCCGACGCGGGCAAGACGACGCTCACCGAAAAGCTGCTGCTGTTCGGCGGCGCCATCCAGATGGCCGGCACCGTCAAGGGCCGTAAGGCCGCCCGGCATGCGACCTCCGACTGGATGCGCCTGGAGCAGCAACGCGGAATCTCCGTCACCTCATCGGTGATGCAGTTCCCGTACAGGGGCTGCATCGTGAATCTGCTCGACACCCCGGGACACGAGGATTTCTCCGAGGACACCTACCGGACGTTGACCGCGGTCGACTCCGCGCTGATGGTGATCGACTGCGCCAAGGGGGTCGAGGAGCGCACCATCAAGTTGATGGAGGTCTGTCGGCTGCGCGACACGCCGATCATGACCTTCATCAACAAGCTCGACCGCGACGGCCGCGCGCCGATCGAGCTGCTCGATGAGATCGAAAAAGTGCTGGGCATACGCACAGCCCCGATCACCTGGCCCATTGGCATGGGCCGCGAGCTGCGCGGGATCTATCACCTGCTGGAGGACCGCATCTACGCCTACGAGGCCGGCGAGAAGGGCCGGGTGGGGGAGAACCTCACGATTGACGGGCTCGCCAGCGCGCCGGCACGCGAGTTCCTCGGCGAGCTGGCGGCCGCGTTCGATGAGGAGATCGAGCTGGTCAAAGGCGCCACCGAGACGTTCGATCCGCAAGCCTATCGCGCCGGACGGCAGACGCCGGTGTTCTTCGGCTCCGCCATCAACAATTTCGGTGTCGAGGAGCTGTTGGCCTCCTTCACGGTCAACGCTCCCGGCCCGCTCCCTCGCACCGCTCGCGAGCGCAGCGTCGATCCGCTGGAGAGCCGCCTGTCGGGATTCGTGTTCAAGATCCAGGCCAACATGGATCCCGGCCACCGTGACCGGATCGCCTTCATGCGGCTGTGCTCCGGGCGCTATGTGCGCGGCATGCGTCTCTATCACACGCGCCTGGCGAAGGAGGTACGCGTGGCCGATGCATTGACCTTCATGGCCGCCGACCGGTCGCAGGCGGACGAGGCTTTCGCCGGCGACATCATCGGCCTGCACAACCACGGCACGATCAACATCGGGGACACTTTCACCGAGGGCGAGCGCCTCGCCTTCACCGGGGTGCCGAATTTCGCGCCGGAGATGTTTCGCCGTGCCGTGCTCAAGGACCCCCTGAAGATGAAGGCCCTGCAAAAGGGCCTGTCGCAGCTGTGCGAGGAGGGCGCCACGCAGCTGTTCAAGCCGCTGCGCAACAACGACCTGATCCTGGGGGCGGTCGGGCAGCTGCAGTTCGAGGTCGTCGCCTTCCGCCTGCAGGATGAGTACGGCGTGCAGTGCGTTTTCGATCCGATCAACGTGTACACCGCACGTTGGGTCGCGGGCGGGGAGCCGCGCAAGCTCGAGGAATTCCGCGCCAAGGCCTATGACGCGCTCGCTCTGGACCACGCCGGAGCGCTCGTCTATCTTGCGCCGTCGCGGGTGAATCTCGAGCTGACGCTCGAGCGCTGGCCGGATATCGTGTTCCGCGAGACGCGCGAGCACGCGGTTTGACCTGACCTCGAGGAAACCCCATGACCGGCCAGGTTTTGACGCGGCGCGCGGTTTTTGGCTGGGCGATGTACGACTGGGCCAACTCGTCGTTTGCGACGACGGTCATGGCCGGGTTCTTTCCACTGTTCTTCAAACAGTATTGGAATGCGGGCGTGGCGGCGACGGAGAGCACTTTCCGGCTCGGCGTCGTTGCCAACGGCACTGCCAGCCTGATCGTCGCCTTCATGGCGCCGCTGATCGGCGCCATCGCCGACAAGGGGGGCGCCCGAGTGCGGCTGCTGGGCCTGTTCACGGCGCTCGGGGCGATCCTGACGGTCGGCTTCTACTTCGTGGGCAAAGGGGACTGGTTGACGGCCACCGTCCTGTATGTGGGGGCGTCGCTGGGCTTCTGGGGCGGCAACCAGTTCTACGACTCGCTGCTGACGGATGTGGCGCAGCAGAGCGAGTACGACCTGGTATCCGGATACGGCTACGCCCTGGGGTATCTCGGGGGTGGCCTGCTGTTTGCGCTGAACGTGGCCATGGTGACGCACCCCGCGTGGTTCGGTCTTGCGGATGCGGGCGCTGCCGTGCGCTGGTCGTTCGTGAGCGTCGGGGTCTGGTGGATGCTCTTTACCATCTTGCCGCTCACGCTGGTGCGCGAGCGCCGCACGCAGGAGCCGCTGCCGGCCATGGAGGCGATCCGTGCCGGCGGGCGCGAATTGCTCGTCACCATCAGAAACCTGCGCGGACAGCGGGCACTGTTGTGGTTCCTGCTCGCGTACTGGTTCTACATCGACGGCGTCAACACCATCATCAAGATGGCCGTCGACTACGGCCTGTCGCTCGGCCTGAAGCAGACGAGCCTGATCACGGCGTTGCTGCTGGTGCAGTTCATCGGGTTTCCCGCGGCGCTGGCTTTCGGCTGGCTGGGCCAGAAGATCGGCGCCCGCGCGGGCATCTTCATCGGCATCGCCGTGTACGCGGGGATCGCAGGCTATGCGTACTTCCTGAAGTCGGAGACCGAGTTCTTCGTGATGGCGCTGATCATCGGCCTGGTGCAGGGCGGCATCCAGTCGCTGTCGCGATCGCTGTTCGGGCGGCTGGTGCCGGTCGGCAAGGCCGGGGAGTTCTTCGGTTTCTACAACCTGATGGGCAAGGCGGCGGCGATACTGGGACCGACGCTGACCGGCATCGTCGCGCTGTTGACCAACGACTCGCGCCTGGCGATCGTCTCCATCGTCATCCTGTTCGTCATCGGGGCTGTGTTCCTGGTTCGAGTCCGCCTGCCTGTGGCCGTCGCAGCCGCGGACTAGAGGGCGGAGGCGACCCGTCCGACGGGCGGTCCCGGCCCGGGCTATGGCTATCAGTGCCTGCGCGTCGCGCCTGCGGGCGGAGCCGGGATTGCGCGAGCGCGTGCAGACGATCGTCACCGCAGGGGAGGGACCCTCGCTTCCCGCCGGCAGACGAGTTGCCTCACGGCGCGCTCGAACGTGGAAACCCCCGCCGCATCATCGTCCGACACCGGGCCGAAGCGCAGCTGCGCGTACTGACTCAACAGGACCCCGACCGGACCGGCGAGGTCCGGGCGTCGCTGGCGGACGGTCTCGGCGAAACCGATCGGCCCCTGGTGGGGCGCGCGCTCGATTCCGGCCTCGAGCAGCTTGGTGCACAGGCGAGAATAGGCGAGCGTCAGCCGATCGCGCTGCGGTGGCGGTGCGCCGCGCGCGTGTTGCCAGGCGATCCAAGCCATCCACAACAGCAGGCCGCCGGCCAGCGCCCAACCCAGATCGCTGGCGTCGGGCGAGTCGATGCCGAGGCGTTGCAGAATGCCGACCTGGGCGTTGAAATCGTACTTGACTACGTGCTCGGTCCACCACGCGTTCGCCGCATCCCAACGCTGCAGCAACGCTGTCAGCGAGCTCGATGCGCGCACCAGTCGCGCCTCCGCCGACACCGCATTGGGAAGCAGGTCGAGGATTCCCCTGTTGAGACGCTCGGGCTCCACGACGGCCGTCGGATCCACCCGTGTCCAGCCGCGGCCCTGCAGCCAGACCTCCGCCCAGGCGTGCGCGTCGGACTGACGCACGATCAGATAGCCGCCGATCGGATTCCACTCGCCACCCAGATAGCCTGTCACGACGTGCGCAGGCACCTTCGCTTCGCGCATGAGCGCGACGAAGGCGGAAGCGAAATGGCCGCAGAAGCCGCGGCGCGTGCCGAACAGGAAGTCATCCACTGAGTCAGGGCCGAGGGGCGGCGGCGTCAGCGTGTATTCGAACCCGCCGGTCCGCAGGAAATCCAGTACGGCGGCGACGTATGCGCCGTCCGATCCGGCGCGAGCGCGCAGATCGCGGGCAAGTGTGTGCGAGCGCGGATTGCCTCTCACGGGCTGCGTGTCGCGACGCCGCGGGCCTGCCGTGAGCTCGGCGGTTGATCTGACATCAGTGTAGGAAACTGCCGTGTAGGTGATCGTGTCGCTGACGGGCCGAGTGCCGATCAGCTCGTTGTCCTGGGTGAGAAATACGAAGCCCTCGGGACGCCGCCCAATGGTATCCAGGGCAAACCACCAGCGCTGCGAGCTGGGTTCCAGCAGGACGAGATAGCGGTAGGGAGTGCCCAGGTACTCCAGCGGCGCTCCGCGGTACGGCCCCGTGAAGGTGCGTCGCCACGTCTGACCGTCGAAGTCGTGCAGGACGGGACCGCGCCAGTAGCGCATCGCCGGCGGCGGCACAGGACCGTTGAAGCGCACCCGAAAGGCGATGTCATAGGACCCCGTCAGCCGCGTGATACTGCCGGGAGTCATCGTGTCGCTGAGGCCGGTCGTTGCCAGATCGCCGCGGGGCAGGGCCCAGAACGCCCCTGCCAACCGCGGGAAGAAGAGGAACATCAGCAGAGCCAGCGGGGTTGCCAGCAACAGCGTGCGCGCCGCGAGCTTCAGGGCGCTGCGATCGTCGAAGCCCCGCGCGGTGCCCGGCTCGCGCGGCGCGGAGGTCGGCGCGTAACCGATGACCGCAATCGCCGTACAGCAGATCCAGACTTGCACGAGGTACAGCGGCGTGCGCAGCAGGTTTTGTCGATCCAGAACCGCTGCCAGGAGCAGGAACAGCGAGACTGCCACGACGATGAGCGCATCGCGCTGCGAGCTCGTTTCGAGCAGCTTGCTCGCGCCCATCAGAATGAGCAGCGCCGTGCCGGCGCTCAAGCCGTTGAGGGTATGGAATCTACCCAGCACTCCCAACACCAGCACGGCGGCGAGCAGGGTCCGTACGAGAATGCCGGGCAATCGCAGCGAGCGAGTGGGTCGCCACGCGGCCCACATTCGCCAGGCGAGCAGAACGAGGGCGGCCACCGACACCCAGGCCGGCACCCGATCGGCGTTCAGGAGGGTCCCTGCGGCGAAGGCAACTGCCGACCACGCCAGTGGGCGCAGCGTCGTTGCCTCGCCACGCAATTTCATCGGCTCGTTTCCTGGCGTTCGTGCAGAGCCAGTGCACTCAGGCAGCGGTGCCTGTGCTGCGGTCCGCGGTCGGGCTCGATCCGCGTGCCGGGGAGCTCGATGCCGTACGTCTCCCCTTGCGCTTCCGCATCCACGATCCAGCGGGCCAGCTGCTCGAGGCGCCGTTCGATGCTCAATCCGGTGAGCGCATCGAAACGGAACAGCCGCAGCTCACTGGCCGAGGAGCTGTATTCCTTCACCAGCAAAGGCGCTTCGCGCGCGTAGGCTTTCCAATCGACCTGGCGCGGCGAATCGCCATCGCGAAAGGGCCGCAGGCCGAGCCATTCGTCCGCGCCGGCACCGCCCCTGGCGAGCTTGCCGGCGTTCTGCGCATCGTCGGCGGGCATCGGCAGCGTTCCGCTGGGGCGCGGGTACACGATCATCCGCAGTGGCGCATGAACCCAGCTCCAGGCGCGAAACAGCCCGAAGGGATGCGTGGTGGTGAGCTTCAGCCGGTCGATGTGCACCACGCCTCGAACCGGCGCGGCAACGCTCAGATCGATAGGCTGCCTGCCGTTCGCCGGCAGGTCCGCCACCAGCGGCGCGTCCGTTTCGATGGCGGCGCCGATGCGGTAGCGCGGGGTGCTCGCGGAGCTCTCCAGCTCCAGGCGCAGGGTGCCGGCGCGCGAGGCAAACGTTGCGCCCGCACTCGCAGCACGCAAGCTCGTGCCCATGAGGTTGCGGTGGCATTGGTGCATCGTGATCAGGCCGAACCCTCCGAGGAGGAAGGTGAGAAACAGCGCGAGGCTGTTGGCGTAGTTGAGGCCCGCTACGAACATCAGGAATACCAGCAGCAGGAACCCGAGGCCGGCGCGCGTCGGGAGGATGTAGATCCGGCGCCGGTGCAGAGTGAGCGGTAGAGCGTCCGGCCCCTGGCGGCGCCGAACCCAGCTAGCCATCCGCAGCTGCCAGTAGGTGCGCAAGTGTGCGGCGCTCATTGTCGGGGCTACAGCGGGACGGGCACCGATCGGATGAGCTCGTTCGCGATGCCCAGGCTGTCCTGTACGCCGGCCGGGTCGCGGCGTTCGAGTCGGTGCGCGACCACTGCCGGCGCGACTGCCTGGATGTCTTCGGGCAGCACGGCGCGCCGGCCTGCCACCAGGCTCCACGCCTGGGCGGCCCGGATCAATCCCTGGCCGGCTCGGGGCGACAACCCTATCTTCAGATCCGCGCGCTCGCGCGTGCGGGCGATCAATGCCTGCACGTAATCCAGCAGTGTGTCGGAGATGTGCACGTTGCGCACCTCGTGTTGGATGCGAATGATGCTTTCCGCGCTCAGGGCCGGCGCAATCCGGGGCAGCACGTCGCGGCGGTCGCCGCGGCGCAGCAGCTCACGCTCGTGGGTCGAGTCCGGATATCCGAGCGTGACGCGCATCAGAAAGCGGTCGAGCTGCGACTCCGGCAGGGGAAATGTGCCCAGCTGCTCGTGCGGGTTCTGCGTGGCGACCACGAAAAACGGCTCCGGCAGTGCGTAGGTCGTGACGTCGGCGCTGACCTGCCGCTCCTCCATGGCTTCCAACAGAGCGCTCTGGGTTCGCGGGCTGGCCCGGTTCACCTCGTCCGCCAACAGCAACTGCGTGAACACCGGCCCCTTGCGGAAATGAAACTGCTGGCTCGCGCGATCGAACACCGACACGCCGATGATGTCGGCGGGCAGCAGGTCGCTGGTGAACTGCACCCGCTGCCACGCGAGGCCCAGAACCTGCGCCAGCGCATGGGCGAGGGTCGTCTTGCCGACACCGGGAACGTCCTCGATCAGCAGGTGCCCGCGTGCCAGCAGACAGGCCAGGCAGAGCCGGACCTGCTGTGGCTTGCCGAGAATCACCGTCTCCAGCGCATCGATGGCCGACTGCAGCCCCTCCGAACCCGCTTGCGGTGCGGTTGCTGCGTTCACGGCTAGAGCAATCCTCGCAGGCGCTCGAGCTGGGCGCCCAGGCCGGTGATCGTGCGCTCGAGCTCCGACTCGCGCTCCCGATCCTTGGCCACGACGTCGGCGGGTGCGTTGCGGACGAAGCTCTCGTTGGAGAGCCGTGCGCGCATTTTCGCCAGGTCCTGGTTCGACTTCGCGAGCAGCTTGCTCAGCCGCTCGATCTCGGCTGCCACATCGATCAAACCCGCCATCGGTACGAACAGAGTGAGATCCCCGACCATGGCGGTCGCCGCCTGCGGCACGCCGGCGCCCGGCTCCAGTACCGTGATCCTCTGCAGGGCCGCGAGCCGCTCGAGGTAGGGCCGAAACATCTCGGCGTTGGTCTTGTCCTGGGCAGAGGCGCCCTGCAGCAATAGCGGAATGCGCCGCGACAGCGGAATGTTCATCTCGCCGCGGATCTGCAGGACAGCGCGGATCACCGCCCGTACCCACCCGATCTCGTGCTCTGCCTGATCGTCCCGCGGGAAATCGGCGGCTCGCGGGTAGGGTGCGAGCATCACCGTCGAGCCGGACTTGCCCGCGAGCGGCGCAACGCGCTGCCAGAGTTCCTCCGTCACGAACGGCATCAGAGGGTGCAGCGCGCGTTGCAGCGCTTCGAGAATCTCCAGCAGCGTGCGGCGAGTTCCCAGCTTCGCGCCGGGGGAGGCGTCGTCCGCTTGCAGGACGGGCTTCGTCAGCTCGATGTACCAGTCGCAGAACTCATACCAGGTGAATTCGTACAGCGCCTGGGCCGCGTAGTCGAAGCGGTAGTCGGCGAACGCGGTTTCCACTTCGGCGACCATCCGGCCGAAGCGGGCACGAATCCACCGATCGGCCACCGACAGCTCCCCCCCGGGGGGCGCCCCCGAGGGGGCAGGCGGCGTTTCCTGCATCTGCGTCAATACGAAGCGCGCGGCGTTCCACAGCTTGTTGCAGAAGTTGCGGTAACCGCCGACGCGCCCGAGGTCGAAACGGATCTCGCGGCTGGCAGAGGCGAGGGCAGCGAAGGTGAAGCGCAGTGCATCGGTGCCGTGCGGCTCGATGCCCTGCGGGTACTGCTTGCGCGTGGCCTTCTCGACCGCGGGCGCCAGCTGCGGTTGCATGAGGCCGGAGGTGCGCTTGAGGACCAGCGACTCGAGGTCGATGCCATCGACGATGTCCAGCGGATCGATCACGTTGCCCTTGGACTTGGACATCTTCTCGCCGTGCTCATCGAGAATGAGCCCGGTGATGTAGACGTCCCGGAACGGCACCTCGCCCATGAACTTCAGCCCCATCATCATCATCCGGGCAACCCAGAAGAAGATGATGTCGAAGCCCGTGATCAGCACACTCGTGGGGTAGAAGGCGGCCAGCTCGGGAGGGTGCTTCGGCCAACCGAGCGTCGAGAAAGGCCACAGCGCCGAGGAGAACCAGGTGTCGAGCACGTCGGTGTCCTGGCGCAGCCTCACACTCTCCCCCAGGCCATGCCGGGAGCGAACCTCGGTCTCGCTCCGGCCCACATAGACGCGCTCGTCGGAGTCATACCACGCCGGTATCCGGTGGCCCCACCAGAGCTGGCGGCTGACGCACCAGTCCTTGATGTTGCGCATCCACTCGTAATAGGTCTTGGCCCAGTTCTCCGGAACGAAACGGGTGCGTCCGCGCTCGACGGCTTCGAGGGCCGGGCCGGCGAGCGGGGCAATCTTCACGTACCACTGGTCGGTGAGGTACGGCTCGAGCACCGCACCCGTGCGGTCTCCGCGGGGCACCTTGAGGCGATGTTTTTCGATGCGCTCGAGCAGCCCGGCCGCCTCGAGCTCGGCGACCACGCGCTTGCGCGCCTCGAACCGGTCGAGGCCCCGGAAGCGCTCGGGCACGTTCTCATTCAGAGCGGCGCGCGGAGTGAAGATGTTGATCTGCGCCAGCCCGTGGCGCAGGCCGATCTCATAGTCATTGAAATCGTGTGCCGGGGTGATCTTGACCGCGCCGGAGCCGAACTGCGGATCGACATAGGCATCGGAGATAATGGGAATCGGTCGTTCGGCCAGCGGCAGGCGCAGCATTTTTCCAACCAGGGACCGGTAGCGCTCATCCTCGGGATTCACCGCCACTGCCGTGTCCCCGAGCATCGTCTCGGGCCGCGTGGTTGCGACGACGAGGTGCCCCGTGCCCTCGGCCAGCGGATAACGCATGTGCCACAGCGACCCGTCTTCCTCCTCCCCTTCGACCTCGAGATCCGAGAGTGCCGTCAGCAGTACCGGGTCCCAGTTGACCAGGCGCTTGCCGCGGTAGATCAGCCCCTCCTCGTACAACCGGACGAACACTTCGGCGACGGCCTCCGACAAGCCCGGGTCCATCGTGAAACGGTCGCGCGTCCAGTCGACCGAGTCGCCCAGGCGGCGCATTTGTGCCGCGATGGTTCCCCCTGACTTCTCCTTCCATTCCCACACGCGGGCGATGAAAGCGTCCCGGCTCAAGTCGGTGCGCTTGATCCCCTGGGCGTTGAGCTGGCGCTCGACGACCATCTGCGTCGCAATACCGGCGTGATCCGTCCCGGGCTGCCACAAGGCGCGATCGCCGCGCATGCGGTGATATCGGGTCAGGGCGTCCATCAGCGTGTGCTGGAACGCATGGCCCATGTGAAGCGTGCCGGTGACGTTGGGGGGTGGGATGACGATGCAATAGGGCGCACCGTCTCCGGCCGGCGCAAACCAGCCGTGAGACTCCCAGCGCTCGTATATCCGCCGCTCGATCTCGTGCGGCGCGTAGAGTTTATCCATCAGCGAGGCAGTAGTGGGGGTAGCCGGCCGATTATAGGTTATGGGATGCCGGCTGCACGCCGCGCTCGAGATAGGCGCGGTAGCGTGCGCGTCCGGCCTGCCGGCGGCCCTCATCCCCGTCGATGATCTCCACGACCCGCTTGGCCCGGGGGAGGAATTCCGGCACCTCCGCGGCCAGGTTGATGATGACATCGAGCTCGCCAGCGGGCAGCGGGCCGCAGCTCAGCAGGACCGGGGTATCCGCCCCGTCGGTCTGAATCGTCGCCAGCACCTCGTGCGGCACGAAGCTGCCGTCGCGAAACATCCAGAGCATCTCATCGAGCGCCTGCAGCTCCGCCGCGTCGGTATGCCAGATGAGCACGGTGTGCGCGGCGAGATAGGCCTTCTCCGCGAGCTTGCAGGCGAGGCCGAGGCGGGCGTTCCCGGCAGGGGTGATGTAGAAGTCGACGCGCAGGTCGGCCATGTTCTGCGATTGCAAAAGGCGTGGTTTTGCCGGCTTAGCCGCGGATCCTGCGGGCGGCGAGCAGCCGCCGGCGCTCGAGTCTGCAGAAGCGGATGTGCCGCCGCTTGCGGTCGTGACTCACGCCATTGCGCGTCAGAGGGCGGCGCGATGGATGAGAAAATCCGACAGCAGCGGTGTCGGCCTGCCGGTACTGCCCTTCTGCGCACCGCTCTGATAGGCGGTGCCCGCGACGTCGAGGTGCGCCCATTTCAACCCCTGTGTGAACTTGCCCAGGAATGCCGCCGCCGTGATGGCGCCGCCTTCCCGCCCGCCGATGTTTGCGAAATCGGCGAAATTGCTCTTCAGCTGCTCAGCGTACTCCTCCGTGAGCGGCAGATGCCAGGCGCGATCGTCCGCGCGCACCCCCGCATCGACGAGCTCCCGAACGAGCTCCTCGTCGTTGCCCATCGCACCGGCGTGATGGTGGCCCAGAGCCACGACGCAAGCGCCGGTCAAAGTCGCAATATCGACCACGGCGGCCGGATGAAACCGTCGCGCGTAATGAAGGGCATCACACAGGATGAGCCGCCCTTCCGCGTCGGTGTTGAGGATTTCCACCGTCTGACCGGAGGCGCTGGTGGCAATATCGCCGGGCTTCACCGCATGACCGCTCGGCATGTTCTCGACGGCGGCCACGAGGCCCACGACTCGCAACGGCAGGCGCAGCTCGGCGACGAGATTCATCGAGGCGATCACGGCGGCGGCGCCGCTCATGTCAAATTTCATCTCGTCCATGGCACCGGGGTCCTTCAGCGAGATGCCGCCGGTGTCGAAGGTGACGCCCTTGCCAACCAGCACGACGCACGATTTGTCCGTCTTGCCGCCGCGGTGCTCGAGCACGATAAAGCGGGGCGGTTGATGGCTGCCTTGAGCCACCGCCAGCAGGCACCCCATTTTCTCCCGTCGGATCGCGGCCTCGTCGAGCACCTGTACGCGCAGGGAGGTGTAGCGTTTGGCCAATGCGCGCGCCTGTTCTGCGAGATAAGTAGGAGTGCAGACGTTTGCAGGAAGGTTGGCGAGGTCGCGTTGCACGCGTACGGCGTTTGCGACAGCGGCACCGTGCGCCAGGCCCTGGGTGGCTGCCTCGACACCGGTCTTGCGAACCGGTCCTGCCAGCAGCTTCTGCAGCGCCGGGAGCTTCTGCTTCTTCGCCGTCTTCAAGTCGTTGATGCGATACAGCGCGCTGCCGGCGATCTCGGCGACTGCCCTGCCCAGGTAGTAGTCATCGAGCTCTTTCGCTGGCGGCCGCTCGATGGCGATCGCCGCGCTCGTGATGCGTGTGCGTGCCAGCGCGGATAGGGCAGCGGTCAGAGCCTTGCGCCAGGGGCGGCGAGCGAGGCTTTTCCGGCCACCGAGGCCGGTGAGCAGCACCCGTGTTGCCTCGATCCCGGGAAGGTCGGTGAGCAGCAGCGTCTCGCCCGTTCGGCCCGAGAAATCGCCGCGCGCGAGCAGCTTCCTCAGTCGGCCGCCGAGCGCCGCGTCGACGGCCTGCGCTTCCTCCGTCAGCGTACCCTCTTCGAAGATCCCCAAGACGAGGCAGTCCACCGAGAGTGCCGCCAGGCCGCGGGTCCAGACCTCGAAATGCATCCGACGCTCCTATGATTCTTGCCCGCCTCGATCTGAAGCGCGCTTGGTGTCAACGCCCGATTGCTTTACCTTAGTCGCGCGCCGGGCGCCAGACTCCATTTCGAGTCGATTTGTTCAGAAATGGGTACTTTTGCGGCGGGGCGCAGCATGAAGTGTAACTCAAAGCCCGCCGCCGTTCCGGTGGAGGGCGCAACTGACGGATAGTGCGATTGGGGACGATCCTCGGACGTTACGTATTACGCGAGGTCATAGCCGCCTGGCTGGTGGTGACGGGCGTGCTGCTCCTGCTGCTGCTCGCGCAGCAGCTCGCCGCCGTGCTCGAGCGCGCCGCGGTGAATCAATTCCCCCAGGGCGTCGTCCTGCAGCTCCTCTGGCTGGGTACGCTGCAGAACCTGAGCATTCTGGTCCCCGTCGGGCTGCTGCTGGGAGTCGTTCTCTCCTTCGGACGCCTCTATCACGACAGTGAGATGGCTGCGGTACTCGCGTGCGGTGTGGCCCCCTCGAAGGTGTATGTTCCGGTGGTGGGCCTGGCGGTCATCGTGACCGTATTTCTCGCATGGCTCACGCTCGTGCTCGCGCCTCAGGCCACGGAACGCACCCTGATGCTGCGCAGCGCTGCACTGCGGGCTGGGCAGTTCGCCCCGATCGCCGCCGGGAAGTTCCGTACCTTCGGCGGACAGAGCGCCGTCGTCTACGCAGAGGCCGTCAACGCCGACGGTACGCTGCGCAACGTTTTCGTCGAGCAGAGCATCGGCTCGCGCGTCGAGGTCGCCGTTGCCGATCGCGCTCGCCATACGGTGACCGGCGACGGACTGACTCATACGATCATCCTGTATGACGGCGAGCGCTTCGAGGGAATCCCCGGCACCCCTGAGTGGCGCATCATGCGGTTCGAGGAGCACACGGTGCCGGTGGAGGTGCCGGCGGCCAATGATGTTGTCAAGAATCTCGACGCGCAGCCATCGCTCGCGCTTTACAAGTCGACCGATCTCGTCAAGCGCGCGGAGCTGCATTGGCGCGTCGCCCTGCCGATGATGTGCGTCGTGCTGACATTGCTGGCGGTGCCCTTGTCGCGCCTGAACCCACGGCAGGGGCGCTACGCCAGGGTGTGGGTGGCCGTGGTGGTGTATTTCGTGTACTCCAACCTGATTTCCGCCGGCAAGGTATGGATCGCCCACGGCAGCGTGCCCGAGTCGGTCGGGTTGTGGTGGACTCACGCGGCGGTCATCCTGCTGACATTGGCGATCGTGTTCGGTCCCCGTCTGCTCGCGCGCGTGCGGCATCGGGCCTCGCCATGAGTATCCTGGATCGCTACATCATCCGCTCCATCCTGGGCGCCGCGCTGATGGTGATATTCGTCCTGCTGATCCTGGGGGCGCTGTTCGTATTCATCGACCAGCAGGGCGACATCGGAGTCGGGCATTACACGGTGCTCAGCGCTTTATCCTTCACGCTCCTGAACGTGCCGCAGCAGGCTTTCGATCTGCTTCCGATCGCCGCCCTCATGGGCTCGCTGCTGGGTCTGGGCTCGCTGGCGCGCGGCAGCGAAGTGACCGTGATCCGTGCATCTGGAATCTCCGTCGCGCGCATCTGCGGCACGGTGCTCATGGCCGGGATCCTGCTCATCGGCGTGGAGGTGCTGTTGGGCGAGTTTCTGGCTCCGCCGCTGCGCGAAGCCGCCAAGGAGCAGAAGGCGTTCAGCAAGTTCAACGACATCAGCTTCGGCGGTGGTGGCGCCTGGGTGCGCGATGGCAACACGATCCTGAACGTCGCCGGGCAATCGGGCGAGCGCCAGTTCGGCGGCATGCAGGTGTTCGAGCTGTCCGCCGATCACCATCACCTGATCTCGATCGGTCACGCCGGCCGCGCCACCGCGGGCACCAATCGGCGCTGGACGCTCAGCGATTACACCGAGTCGCGCTTCAACGATGACAGCGTGGTCGCGGTCCCTTCGGGACAGCGCTCGTTCGAGTCGAATGTGACTGCCGGCTTTCTGGGCCTCGCCGTCGACACGCCCGACCAGCTCACCAGCCGTGCCCTGTGGAGCCTGATCCAGTATCTGAAATCCAACTCCCTGGATGCCCGGGAGTACGTGTTTGCCTTCTGGTCGCGGATTGCGCGCACCGTGGCTATTGCGTTCGCGGTCCTGCTCGCCGTGCCGTTCATTCTTGGTTCCCTGCGTGCCGCCGGCGCTGGCACCCGCATGGGGCTGAGCCTCATCATCGGCCTCGGCTTCTTCCTGCTGCAGAAGCTGATCGAAAGCGGGACCCTCGTGTTCAACCTGGACCCCCTGATCCTCGCGTGGCTCCCGACCGCGCTGCTGGCCACCGTGACTGTTCTCCTCCTCGTCCGCGCCCGCTGACGGGCCTCCGTCAGAGGGGGGCGGCGCTTTACTTCGCTTCGGCGGTGGGGGGTGAGGCCTTCGACTTCTTGGCGGAGCCGGCCGCCTTGGCGGCTTTCTTGGCGGGCTCGGGGGGCTTCTGCAGGAGGTCCTCGAGAGGGCGGAAGATCGCGTCGTACTTGTAGGCGGGGATCTCGAACTCCCAACCTTGTGTGCGAGCAGCGAGAGCTTGCGCCTGCGCGTCGGCGGTCTTGTCGGTGGAGGTGGCGGCGACGGAGATGAGCGTTCGCGTGCCGTCCTTGCGTCCGCTCACATCGACGGCCATGCCGTCGAAGGTGTGGAAGGTGGCGTGCGACAGTGACTTGGGATCGGGCGCGGTTGTGGGGGCGCGCTGCGCGTCATCGAGTGTCAGTCCGGCGAGCGAGCCTGCGATCGGATCCGCCGCGGTGGGGTTGGAGAGCTCGCGGCCTTTGGGGATATCGGCGACCGTGAAGTCCGTCTTGTCCTTGCTTGGCCGGGAGGCGCTGTAGGTCGGGCCCGTGGCGGGCTTGATCGTGAAGTCCTTCACGCGATCCTGGGCGACATCGAGCAGTGTGTGATCGAGCCAGCGCTTCGGATCCGCGTCGACCGTCAAGGAAGGTGCCGCGAGCAGGCTCTGCATCGAGCCGCCGACACGGACGTAACCGGAGCTCGCGCCGGAGGACTTGCCAACGATCAGCGAATAGGTCTTCCCCGCGCCCTTGGCATCGATGCGGGTACCCGTCGCCTTGGGAGAGCTCACATCCTCCACCCCCAGTTGCGGGAAGTTGGCGGGCGTGCGCGTCTTCTCCTCGACGACGTTCAGGGAAGCCAGATCCAGAAGCAGCTTGCGCACCTTGCCCGAGTCGGCCGGGTAGCCGCGCTCGTCCACGACCCAGTCGGTTGCGCCCTTCTTCAACGTCGTGTGGGTCGCGTCGCCCTTCGTCAGGGTGACTTCGGTGATGGAATTCAGCGCCTGCTCCATCCCCGGCAGCACGAGCTGCCCTGCGGTAGTGGTGCGCTCGAGGTGCCGCTCCGAGGACAGCCAGACTCCAAACACGATGATCGCCAATCCGGCGATGAACAAGGCGGCCAGGCGGCGGGATGTCATGAGCGGGCCTCGTTATTCAATGCCGCGGAGCTCGACGGTGCGGGGGTGCCGGCTGCCGGAGCACCGGCTCTGGCGGCAGCGCGCTCCTGGCGCCGGCGGCGACGCGACAAGCCCAGCAGCACCGCGCCGCACGCGAACACCAGCGGCACGACCAGGATGTTCAGTATCTTCAGCTCCATCCCCAGGCTGTTGATGTCCTCGTTCAGGCCGGCCTGCACGGCGCGCAGCTCCTTGCGGATGCGCAGCTTCTCCTGCTGGAAGTGATCGAGCTCCTTCTCCTGCTCGGGCGTGAGGATGACGGAGGACTTGTCGTTCCGCTTGGTCTGCAAGGCAGTCAGCTTGTCCTCCGCATCGTGCAGCTGGGCCTGCAGCTCCTGCTCCTTCGCACGGAAGCGCTCGTCGGCGCTGCGGCGCAAGGCCTCGACACGCTCGAAGGGCCGAGTGTAGGTGGCACGCCCGCGCACGCTGATGAGGTCGGTGCTGCCGGCAAGGTTGTCGAGCGTGTTCATCAGCAGATCGTTGTTGCTCGCAAACGCCTGGGCGAGGCGCTGCCCGAAAAAGTTCTGCTCATGCACCCAGAGAAAGTCCGACAGCATGTCCGTGTCGGCGAACACGACCAGGTGCAACGGACTGCTCGACTGCTTGAGCGCCGTCTGGCCCGCCGGCAGCGTGACACCCTTGGGCGGACCTGCAGGGAAGGCGGTCTTGACGGTGCCGCTGACACGGGCAGCCAGGGTGTAGCGCTTGCCCGTCGGCTTGAACCCATCCATCAAGGTCGCCGGGTCGAACAGGGCGGCAAACTTCTGCACGGGGATCGGCGCGGCTTGCGTGCTCGACTGCAGCAGCGGCTCGAACTTCACACCCGAGCCGGGCACCGGATCCAGGTGCCCCACGGTCTCCATGTTGACGTCCGAGAGACCCGCCGTGATCACGTCCCCTGCGGCCATCGAGCTGCGGTCGAGGCCGAGAATGCCCAGGTGCATCACCGGAGCCGCTCCCTGGCGCGTGGAGACCGACAGCGCACGCCCCCGATCGCCGATGACCTCCTGTGGGTTGAACTTGACTCCCCAGGCCGTCAGCAGCGGCTCCAACTGCGAGGACTTGTTCGCGGTCATGGCCGCCAGCGGGTTCTGCGGGTCCGCGCCCGACTGGTCCGCTTCCGCCAGCGGATCGACGAACGCCACGATGTGACCGCCGCGCAATGCGTACTGGTCGATGGCGAATTGAGTCGCCGGCGAGAGGTTCTTCGGGTGCACGAGCACGAGGACGTTCACGTCCGGGTCGATCTTGTCGGCGGTCGGGGCGAGCGAGCGCACATCGAACAGTTGTTGCGCCTGCTGATAGGTCATCCAGGGCTCGCGCATCTGGCCGGACTGCTGGTCGAAGCTCGCGGTCATCGGGATGCTCGACAGCCACGCGATCACCGGCTTCTTGGGGTTGGCCAGCTGGTAGATGAGCTTGACGACGTCGTACTCGAGAAACTCTTCTTTCTGCGGGTCGAAGAACTCGATGGCCTGGTGGCCGTCGACGGAGTTGGTGCCCGCAAGGCCGAAGTAGAGCGTGCCGGTGGTGCCGATCGGGGTGCCGCGGACGCCGAGCTCGGAGGCGCGGTCCTCGTCTTCGGAGGAGGGCTGCGGGTCGACGATGTGCAGGTTCACCTTGCCGTTGGAGCGGTCCGCAAGCTCCTCCAGGAACTCCTGTACCCGCACGCCGTACGCGTTGAGCTGGGGGATCTGCGCCGCGGTCTTCTTCGAGAAGAAGAAGTAGAGATTGATGGGCTCCTTGATGCTGGAGAGGATGTGATTCGTCCCGGGAGCGGTGGTGTAGAGGTGGTTCTGCGTGAGGTCGAGCCTCCAGCCGCGGAGCGCGTGCTGGAATAGCAGGGTCAGACCCACGAACAGCAGCGCAAGCGCGAGCAGGGTGCTGCCGCCGAGTTTCGAGCGTTTCGTCATTGCTGCCTGGCTCCTTGGGCTAGTCGGCCTTGCGAACGTCGAGCGCGATCGACGTCGCCAGCAGAAAGAATCCGATCAGCATCGCGAAGTACAGCAGATCGCGCACGTCGATCACGCCCTTGGCGATCGAGTCGAAATGAGTGAGGAACGATAGCGAGGCGATCGCCTGCACCACGGTCTGCGCCCAGCTCGGCAGATCGGTGGCGAGCGAGGGGATGAAGCCGATCAGCAGAAACGCGCAGCAGGCGATGAAGCCGAGGATGAACGCGACCACCTGGCTGCGCGTGAGCGCCGACATGCACGAGCCGATGGCCAGGTAGCCGCCGGCGAGCATCAGGCTGCCGACGTAGGCAGCGACGATGGCGCCGTTGTCGGGACTGCCAAGATAGTTGACCGTGATCCACAGCGGGAAGGTGAGCGCGAGCGCCAGCGCCGTGAACAGCCACGCGGCGAAGAACTTGCCGAGCACCGCGTCCCACAGCGTTACCGGCTGGGTCATGAGCAGCTCGATGCTTCCGGATTTGCGCTCCTCCGCCCACAGCCCCATGGAGACGGCCGGAATCAGGAACAGGTACAGCCAGGGGTGGTAGCCGAAGAAGGGCGCGAGGTCGGCCTGGCCGCGCTCGAAGAAGCCTCCGAGGAAGAACGTCAGCAGGTTGGCGAGGACGAGGAATATCAGGATGAAGACGTACGCCAGCGGGGTCGCGAAATAGCTCGCGAGCTCGCGCCGCATGATGATGAATTTCACTGGGGTCCCCCGAGCTTCAGGCGGTGATCGTGCGGAACACTTCGTCGAGCCTTCCCGACTCGAGGTGCAGCTCCTTCAGCTTCAGGCCCTCGCGCGCGGCGAGCTCCGAGACCGCCGTCAGGATCGGTGCGCCGCTGCGCGGCAAAGCGGTGAGGCGCGCCTCGCGCTCGCTGATCTCAACGCCGGCGACTGCGGGCAGGGCGGCGACCGCAGTACGGAATGCCACGAGCTGATCCGCCTTCTCCAGCTGCAGCGACACGGCGTTGTGGTAACGCGAGCGGCCGGCCAGCCCAATGGGCGTGTCGTCGGCGACGACACGGCCGCGCGCGATGATGATGGCGCGCGTGCAGACCGCCGCGACTTCTTCGAGGATGTGCGTCGAGATGACGATGATCTTGTTGCGCGCCATCTCGTCGATGAGCTGGCGCACCTCGTGCTTCTGGTTGGGATCGAGTCCGTCGGTGGGCTCATCGAGAATCAGAACCGGCGGATCGTGCACGATCGCCTGCGCCAGCCCGACGCGGCGCCGGAAGCCCTTCGACAGGGTGTCGACGGTCTGCTCGAGCACTCTTTCCAGCTGCAGACGCCCGATCACGTAATCCAGGCGCGCCGTGCGCTGCGCGCCTGCCAGCCGGCGCAGGTCGGCAATGAAGTCCAGAAAGCCGCGCACGGTCATCTCGCCATACGTCGGAGCGCCTTCGGGCAGATACCCCAGGCTCGACTTGGCGGCGATCGGATCGGTCTCGATGTCGTGTCCGCAGATGCTGGCCGTGCCGGAGGTGGGGGTGACGAACCCGGCGAGCATGCGCATGGTGGTCGTCTTGCCGGCGCCGTTGGGACCGAGGAATCCCAGCACCTCGCCGGCGTTCACCTGGAAGCTCACATCGTCGACGGCCGTAAGCGCGTGGTACCGCTTGCTCAGATGTTCTGTCTTGATCATAGGAAGGTGGGTCCGCAGATGCGGTCTAGATTAGGATGAGGCGCAAAAAGTTCCGTGCCCGTAACTGCGGAATTGTGGCTGGTGCGCGCCATGGAATTCAAGCGTCCACGCGACGGACGCCGGTGCGGCCTGCACTGCAGCGTGCTGGGAGTTGCAGGGAAATCGCGTCGGGGTGCAGTGGCGCGCGCGCCGTTAGTAGCGCAGGATGCCGCGCGCTCGCCAATACAGGATGACCGCGGCGCCCCCGAGCATGCCTCCCAGATGGGCGAAATGCGCAACATCGGCCTGCCGTCCGGTGACACCCCAGTACAGCTCAAGCACGCCGTACAACGTCACGAACAGCCACGCGGGCATCGGAATGGCGAAGTAAACCAGCAGTTTCTGTCGCGGAAAGAAGATGGCGAACGCCAGCAACAGTCCGAAAATGCCGCCGGAGGCGCCGATTGTCGGCTCCGCCGAGTGTGCGGCGGCCTGCACGGCCAGTTGCGTCGCGGCGGCGGCCAACACGCAGGCGAAGTAGTACAGCGTGAAGCGGCGCGTACCGCAGAACTGCTCCAATGGCGTGCCGAACATGAACAGCGCGAACATGTTGAAGAAGATGTGCAGCCAGTTCTCGTGCAGGAATGCATACGTGACCAGCTGCCAGGGCTCGAAGCCGGCACCCACGGGACGCAGCGCCCCCCCGATGGTCAATAGCCGGCCGGTCGCCAGGTCGAGCAGGAAGACGGCGATGTTGATGAGCAGAATGGCCCGCGTAGCGGGCGGCAGGGTGCGCAACATGCCGCCAGTCTACCGGGGAGCTGCGGGCGAGAGCGACTTCAACGCGGCGGCGGCAGCTGGCTGCTGAGCTTCTCGGCGGCACTGAGCAGCACAGGCAGACAGCGCTCGAGCAACTCGCGGCGCGAAACACGGGAGGCCTGGGCGCTGACGTTCATCGCGGCCACGACCGTGCCGACCACATTCCGCACCGGCACCGCGATGGAGCGCAGGCCAATCTCCAGCTCCTGATCGTTCAGCGCGCAGCCGTCGGTGCGTACTGCCGTGAGCACTTCCTCCAGCTTCTTGCGCGAGGTGACGGTGTACTTGGTGTGCGGCACGAACTCGACTTTCCCCAGCTCCGCCGACAGCTGTTCCTCGTTGAGATGTGCCAGGAGCACTCTGCCGAGCGCCGTACAGTAGGCGGGAAGCCGGCTGCCCACTCCCAGCGTCACCGACATGATCCGCTTGGTTGCCGCGCGTGCGACGTAGACGATCGCGCCCTCGTCCAGTACCGCTACCGAGGACGCCTCGCCCAGCAATTCGCTCATTTCCTCGAGCACCGGTTGAGCCGCGATGGGTACCGGAGCGGTCGAGAGGTAGGCGTAGCCCAGATTCAGGATGCGCGGCTGCAGGAAATAGCTCCGGCCGTCGGTCGCGGCATAGCCAAGCTCGCGCAGCGTGTAGAGACAGCGCCTCACGACGGCGCGCGTCAGGCCGGTGGCGCGGCTCACATCGGCGATGGTCAGCCGCCGGTCGACGCCGGCAAAGGCACGGATCACGTGCAGCCCGCGCGCCAGGGAGGTCATGAAGTCCGGGTCGCCGCCGCGAAACAGCGCGTTGTCCGGATCGGTCGCGCTCATCACGCGCGGAGCGATAAACGAACCAGAACTCTTCGGAAATGCTTTTGTGTGCAGCACGGCTTTTATTGTAGGACCTCGATGCGGGTGCGGTAATCGTACTCGGTCGCCGCCGTGCTGTCCATTTCGGGAATCGGCGGCGCGCTATCATCCGAAAGTCCGGCGCTTGTACTTTTGTGAGCGCCGCCGCCTTGACTGAGCTTGCCGAGGGGAACGATGACCGAGCCTTTCATCTGCGATGCCGTGCGAACACCCATCGGCCGCTATGGCGGCGCGCTGTCCTCCGTGCGACCCGACGACCTGGCCGCCATCCCACTGGCGACACTGCTCGCGCGGTACCCCTCGCTCGAGCCGGCGGCGGTCGATGAGGTCATCCTCGGGTGCGCCAATCAGGCGGGGGAGGACAACCGCAACGTCGCCCGGATGGCGGCACTGCTGGCCGGTCTGCCCGCGAGCGTCCCCGCTGCGACCGTCAATCGTCTGTGCGGCTCCGGCCTGGATGCCGTGGCCATGGCGGCGCGGATGGTCAGAGGCGGGGAGGCAGACATCGTGCTCGCCGGTGGCGTCGAGTCCATGTCGCGCGCGCCGTTTGTCATTCCAAAGGCCGGCGAGGCCTTCAGCCGCAACGCGGAGATCTTCGATACGACCATCGGCTGGCGCTTCGTCAATCCGCGCCTGAAGGCGCGCTACGGCACCGACTCCATGCCCGAGACCGGGGAGAACGTCGCGGCCGACTACCACATCTCGCGCGCCGACCAGGATCAGTTTGCGCTGCGCAGCCAGCACCGGACCGCTGCTGCGTACGCGCGGGGTTTCTTCGACGCGGAGCTGGTTGCGGTGGAGATCCCTCAGCGCAAGGGCAAATCCCTGGTGGTCGGTCGGGACGAGCACCCCCGCCCCGAGACCACCCTGGAGCAGCTGGCAAAGCTCCCGACACCCTTCCGGGCGAGCGGTACGGTGACGGCGGGGAATGCTTCGGGCGTGAATGACGGAGCGTGCGCGCTGCTGATCGCTTCCGAAGCGGCGGCGCAGCGTTTTGGGCTGACGCCTCGCGCGCGCATCGTGACGGCGGCCGCCGCGGGAGTCGAGCCCAGGATCATGGGCATGGGACCTGTCCCGGCGACCCGCAAGGCGCTGGCCCGGGCCGGCCTGAGCATCGCTCAGATGGACACGATCGAGTTGAACGAAGCGTTCGCCTCGCAGGCGCTGGCCGTGCTGCGGGAGTTGGCACTGGCGGACGATGCGGCACAGGTGAACCCCAACGGCGGAGCCATCGCCCTCGGGCACCCGTTGGGCATGTCGGGGGCACGGCTGGCGACCACCGCGCTGAACCAGCTCAGCGTGACGCGTGGCCGTTACGGGCTGTGCACCATGTGCATCGGAGTAGGGCAGGGGATCGCAGTCATCATCGAGCGGGCCTAGGAGGCCTGAGCCAGGCGCACCGGGGACAGGACATGACATCCAAGTTCTATGGCTGGCAGATGCTCGCGGCCTTCTGGATCGTGCTGTTCGTCAATCTCGCCTTTCCTGCTTACGGCTCCGGCGTCATCAACAGCTACATGGCGGTCGACCTGCATCTGAATCGCGAGATGGTCGGCCTGCCCTACACGGCGTACATGCTGATGTCAGGCGTGCCCGGGCCGATAGCCGCTTTGTGTGTCAACCGCTTCGGCATCCGCGTCACCATCGTGCTCGGTGGCCTGATGGTGATCGCAGGATCGTTGCTGATGGCGCTGGTAGTTGCGAGCGGACTGGGCGCCGTGCTCGCATTCGGTGTTCTCGTCGGCGGCGGCGTTGCAATCGGCTGTGTGGTTGCCACGCAGACCGGAGTTGCTCGTTGGTTCGTGCGCCGGCGCGCGCTGGCCCTCGCGATACTGCTCTCCGGCGGAGGCGTTGGGGGATTCGTGGCCGCGCGGCTGCTGGATGCCGTGATTCGCCGCCCTGATAACTGGCGCGCCGGCTGGTGGGTAGTGGCGGGTCTGTCCGTCATCGCGACGCTCATCGGAGCGCTCGCTGCGAAGGAGCGTCCGGAGGACCTCGGGCAACAGCCCGACGGCGCGGCGGCGCCGCTCTCCGCAAGCGAGCCAAGGGCCACGCCCGCACACGTCACGACGGAACAATGGACGTTCGCCGACGCGCTGCGTTCGCCTGCCTTGTGGCTGATGTTGATCTGCGCTCTGGGAGTGAGCGCGGCGTTCACCATGCTGGTGCCCCAGGCCGGTCCGCATCTGCACGATCTCGGTCATCCGCTTTCGGCCGGGGCTCTTGCCATCTCCACCATGACCCTCTCTTCGCTGCTGGCGAAAGCGATCGTGGCCGCGGTGGGCGATGTCATCGACCCGCGCTATATCTGGGCGGCCTTCACGGCGATCTGTGCCGCGGGCATGGTGCTGGTGATCGATGCCAGGAGCACCGCGCAGCTGTACGCGTTCGCAGTGTGCGTGGGCAGCGGTTTCGGCGCCATGATCGTGTGTTTGATGGCGGTCCTCAGCAACTACTTCGGGCTCGAGGCGTACGCCTCGATCGTCGGTCTGGCGATTGCGATCCAGACCGCCGTGAGTGCGGCGGCACCGCTGCTCGCAGGGTTGTTGTACGACCGCATTCACACCTACACTCCCGCTTTCTATTGCGTCGCTGCCATTTGTCTCGCCAGCGCCGTGATCCTGCTGCTCATCCGGCCGCCGCGCCTGAAGGGGCACGCGGCCGCGGCTGCGGCCGGGCACGGCTCATCGGCGGGCGCCGTTCCCTGACCTGGAGATCTCGATGCTGAATGAGGGTGATCTGTTGTGGATGCCGACCGCCGAGCGGGTGGAGAAAGCCAACCTCACGGCGTATCAGCGCTGGCTGCAGAAGGAGAAGGGCCTGAAGTTCGCCACCTACGAGGATCTGTGGCGCTGGTCGGTCAGCGATCTGGAAGCGTTCTGGCAGTCGTTGTGGGATTACTTCGAGGTCGAGTCCTCCGCGCCGCACGAGCGTGTGCTGGCGAGCCGCCGCATGCCTGGCGCGGAGTGGTTTCCCGGCGCGCGCCTGAATTACGCGCAGCATGCGCTGCGCTACGAGCGTGCTGGTGCGGATGCCCTCATGTTCCTGAGCGAGCGCGTGCCGTTGACCCGCATGTCGTGGCAGGAGCTGGGTGGGAAGGTGCGCATTCTGGCGACCCAGCTGCGCAAGCTCGGCGTCCAGCCCGGCGACCGCGTCGTCGCCTATCTGCCCAACATCCCCGAGGCCGTGATTGCCATGCTGGCCACCACCAGCATCGGTGCGATCTGGTCCAGCTGTGGACCGGACTTCGGTACCCGCGGCGTCCTCGATCGCTATACACAGCTCGCGCCGAAGGTACTGTTCTGCGTCGATGGCTACCAGTACGGCGGCAAGCCTTTCGACCGCAAGGCCGAGGTGCAGAAAATCCTGGCGCAGCTTCCCTCGATCGAGCGGGTGATCTATCTGCCGTACCTCAATCGCGAGGATCGCGAGCCGCTCACCCCCAACACCCTGTTCTGGAGCGATCTGCTGGATCAGCCGCCCGTGCCGGCGGCCGACTTCCGCTACGAGCAGCTGCCCTTCGATCATCCGCTATGGATCCTGTTCTCCTCCGGCACGACCGGACTGCCCAAGCCGATCTGCCACAGTCACGGGGGAATCATTCTCGAGCAGTTGAAGCACGTTGCCTTCAACTACGACATGCACCCCGGGGAGCGGCTGTTTTTCTTCACCACCACCGGCTGGATGATGTGGAATTTTCTGGTGAGCGCGCTGCTGTCCGACGTCATTCCGGTGCTCTACGACGGCAACCCGGCGTGGCCGGCTCCGGATGTGCTGTGGAAAATGGTGGACGACGCGGGCGCGACGCTGTTCGGCACCAGCCCCACCTACGTCGCCGCATTGCAGAAGGGTGGTTTCGTACCGCGCGAGAAGTACAAGTTGACGACTCTGCAGAGCGTGACGCTGGCCGGATCGCCGGTCACCCCTGAAGTGATGCAGTGGTTCTATCAGAACGTGAAGCAGGATCTGTGGGTGGCCTCGGGCAGCGGTGGCACCGATGTGTGCACCGGATTCGTTGCCGGCGTGCCCACCCTGCCGGTGTATGCCGGGGAGATCCAGGCGCGCGCGCTCGGTGCGGCCGTGTACGCATTCAACGAGCGCGGCGAGAAGATCGTGAACCAGGTCGGAGAGCTGGTGATGACCGAGCCGATGCCCTCGATGCCGGTGTGCTTCTGGAACGACACGGGCAATCAGAGGTACCTGGAGACCTATTTCCAGGAGTACCCGGGCGTGTGGCGGCACGGGGACTTCTTTCGGATCAACGAGCGCGGCGGCAGCTTCGTGCTGGGACGCTCGGATGCCACCCTCAACCGGCATGGTGTGCGCATCGGCACCGCGGAGATCTACCGCTCGCTCGCGACGTTGCCGGAGATGGACGACTCGTTGATCGTCAACCTGGACCTGCCGCATGGCAAGTTCTTCATGCCGTTGTTCGTGAAGCTCAAGGAGGGCAGCTCGCTCGATGCCGGGCTGCAGGACCGGATTCGTGCGACGCTGCGCCGCGAATATTCCCCGCGCCACGTGCCTGACAAGATCTATCAGGTCAACGGCGTCCCCTACACCCTGACGGGCAAGAAAATGGAAGTGCCCATCCGCAGGATCCTGATGGGAGTGGCTCCCGAGAAGGCCGCCAACCGCGACGCCGTCGCCAATCCACAGGCGCTGGACTACTTCATCAGCTACGCGAAGACTCAGACCGACTACTCGCTCAAACCCTGAACGCGCGAGCGCGCGCCCGGAGAGGACGATGGAAGAAATCAAGCTACTCATCGCGGGTCGCGATGTGCCTGCCGCCCGGTCCGCCACTTTCAACCGGCAGAATCCAATCTCAGGGGAAGTGGCCACGCGGGCTGCGGCAGCCTCGGTCGAGGATGCGCGTGCAGCGGCAGATGCCGCGGCTGCGGCGTTCCCGAAGTGGGCGGCCATCGGCCCGAGCGAGCGCCGTGCCAAGTTGGCCAAGGCGGCCGATCTGCTCGAGGCACGCGCTGTGCAGTTCGCCACCATCCTGACGACCGAGACGGGTGCGACGGGCGGCTGGGGCCACTTCAACGTGCATCTGGCCGCTGGCATGTTGCGCGAGGCCGCCGCGATGACCACTCAGATCACCGGCGAGGTCGTGCCGTCAGACGTTCCGGGAAGCATGTCGATGGCGTTGCGCACTCCCGTCGGGGTCGTTCTGGGCATCGCGCCGTGGAACGCGCCGATCATTCTGGGCGTGCGCTCCATCGCAATGCCGCTCGCGTGCGGCAACACGGTGATCCTCAAGGCGTCGGAGGTCTGTCCGGCCACGCACCGGCTGATCGGTGCAGTGCTGACAGAGGCGGGCTTGGGAGATGGCGTGGTGAACGTCGTCACGCACGACCCAAAGGATGCCGAGGCGATCGCCGAAGCGTTGATTTCCCATCACGCCGTCAAGCGCGTCAATTTCACCGGCTCGACGCGCGTGGGCAAGATCATCGCGGGGATCGCCGCGAAATACCTGAAGCCGGTGCTGCTCGAGCTCGGAGGCAAGGCCCCGCTGCTCGTGCTGGACGATGCGGATCTGGACGCGGCGGTCGATGCGACGGTGTTCGGCGCGTTCGCCAACTCCGGACAGATCTGCATGTCGACCGAGCGGGTCATCGTCGATGAGAAGGTCGCCGATCAGTTCGCTGCCAAGCTCGCCAAACGCGTCGCTGCGCTGCCGACCGGCGATCCGCGCCAAGGCGATTTCGTGCTCGGCTCGGTTGTCGGCAAGGCGACTGTGGAGCGCGTGCAGAAGCTGGTGAGCGACGCCGCTGCGAAGGGCGCGAAAGTGCTTTGTGGCGGCGACAGCGACGGCACGATCATGAAAGGGGTCGTCGTCGACAGGGTCACGCCGGAGATGGCTTTGTTCCGCGAGGAGTCCTTCGGGCCGCAGGTGTCGATCACCCGCGTGAAGTCCGCCGATGAGGCGGTGAAGCTGGCGAACGACACCGAGTACGGCCTGTCCGCGTCGATTTTCAGCAAAGATATCGGCCGCGCATTGGAGCTGGCGAAGCGCATCGAGTCGGGGATCTGCCACATCAACGGTCCGACGGTCCACGATGAGGCGCAGATGCCCTTCGGCGGCGTGAAATCGTCCGGCTACGGCCGCTTCGGCGGCAAGGCCGGGATCGACGAGTTCACCGAGTTGCGTTGGATCACGATCCAGACGACGCCGCGCCATTACCCGTTTTGATAGGCGAAAATCGCCTGCGGCGATTTTCGCGGAATGTTGGCCCTCAGCCAGCACACGCGGCCGGCGAAAAGCGTGGTTTTCGCCGGCGTGCTCATCCTCCGCGGCGACTGGGTTGCCGCGCCGCTGCCCAACCCGGCCGCGCCCCGACCTGGCGCGCTGGTCAGCCTCGCGACGCTCGTTTTCGCGAAGCGGCGCATACCTCGTTGCGATCTTTGCTGCCAGAATGCGGGGCCATGAAGATCGCAGTTCTGTTCGGCGGCACCAGCGAAGAGCGCGACGTCTCCATCGCGAGCGCAGCCCAGGTGATTCCCGCATTGCGCGGCTTGGGGCACGAGGTCATCGCGGTTGATGCCGCCACGGGTCGACTTTCGGGAGCGGCCGAGCAGAAGCTCCTCACCGCCGGGGTCGCGGTGGAGCCGCCGTCGGACTCAGTGTTGTCCGGCATGAGGCAGTCGGCTCTGGCGCTCAGGGACAGCGCCGCCGATCTGCGCGAGGTCGACGTGGTGTTTCTTGCATTGCATGGCGGAGCGGGCGAGGACGGCCGCACTCAGGCGGTGCTGGATCTTGCCGGGCTGGCCTATACGGGAAGCAATCACATCGCCAGCGCCACCGCCATGGACAAGGACTTGTCCAAACGGCTGTTTCGTGCCGCGGGTGTTCCCACTGCGGATTGGCTGATGGCCCCCGTGGTAGCACACGATGTAGAGCGACTCGGGTGGCCCGTCGTCGTCAAGCCGAACAAGCAGGGCTCAACAGTCGGCTTGACGATCGTGCGCGCGCCGCAACAGCTCGCCGCCGCGTTGGAGCTTGCGGGGCGCTTCGATGATGAGGTCATGGTCGAGCAATTCATCGCAGGCCGGGAGCTCACGGTCGGCATTCTCGAAGGACGCGCGCTCCCGGTGGGAGAGATCCTCGTTACGCGTGAGATCTTCGATTACGCCGCGAAGTATCAGAAGGGCGGCGCGCGCGAAATCTTTCCTGCGGATCTGCCCGCCGAAGCGACTTCCCATCTGCAAGCGCTGGCCGTGCGGGCCCACGAAGCGTTGAAGCTCGGGGTCTACAGTCGGATCGATTTCCGCATGGACGCGCAGGGCGACTTCTGGTGCCTGGAAGCGAATTCACTGCCGGGCATGACGGCGGCGAGCCTCCTTCCGCAGGCGGCACGCGCCGCCGGTATCGAGTTCCCCCAGTTGTGCGAGCGGATCTGCCGCGCCGCATTGGCGACGCGGCGAACGCGGTAGACGTGCTTCCAGACCGGCCCCGGGGCACGCCACGCGGTGATCCCACCCACGACGCAGTGATGCGGCGCCCCTGTGATACGGCACCCTCCGCGCGGTGACGTGGCGCCCCGTCCTGTGATACGGCACCTTCGCACGCGGTGATGCGGGGCCTACTTGGTACTGAGCAGCGACAGCCGATCGGCTCCCTGCCGCTCGAACATCCATCCCGGGTACTCCGCCGGGAGTGCCGAGACCTTGTCGAGCACGCCCATCTCCTCGATGCTCAGCCGCAGCTCCGTCGCATCGAGGTTGTCGGCCAACTGCTCACCGGTCTTCGCACCGATGATCACGGATGTCACGTGAGGCTTGTGCAGCAGGTAGGCAAGGGCCACTCTGGCAACCGACACGCCGTGGCTCTCGGCAATGGGGCGCATCGCATCGATACAGTTGAACAGGCGATCGCGATCCACCGGCGGGAAGTCGAACGACAGACGCCGCGCGCCCTGCGGTCCCTTGCCATCGCGAGTGAACTTGCCCGACAGCAGGCCGCCGGCCAACGGGCTCCAGGGAAGGAGGGCCAGTTGCTGGTCGCGGGCCAACGGAACGATCTCGCGTTCCAGGTCGCGGCCCGCCAGGGTGTAGTAAGCCTGGACGCTCTCGAAACGCGCAAAGCCCTCCCGCTGAGAGATCCACAGCGCCTTGGTGATCTCCCACGCAGACAGGTTACACAGTCCGATGTAACGGACTTTCCCGGCACGCACGCAGTCGTTGAGCGCTCCGAGAGTCTCCTCCAGCGGGGTCACAGGGTCGCGCCCGTGAATCTGGTAGAGATCGATGTAGTCGAGCTGCAGCCGCTTCAGGCTCGCATCGACCGCGTGCAGGATGTGGGCGCGTGATAAGCCTGTCTGATTCGGACCCGGCCCCATGCGACCGAGAACCTTCGTCGCGACCACGACTGAATCGCGTGCAACTCCAAGCGTCTTGAGGGCTTGACCGGTGAGCATCTCGGAACGGCCGGCGTGATAGACGTCTGCTGTGTCGAGGAAGTTCACGCCGCGCTCGATGGCAGTGCGCACGATCGCGGTCACGGCGTCCTGGTCGAGCTGCCCGATGGCCGCCCAGATGCCTTGCGACTCGCCGCCGAAGGTCATGGTCCCGAGGCAGATCTCAGAGACGATCAGGCCAGTGTTACCCAGCTTTTTCATACGCATGCGGAATTCTCCTCAAGAGGCGGCGAGATCGGCCTCCTGCCGATTCAAGACGCGAATTGCGCCGCCGTCGTTTCGTAGGCGGTGCGCGCAGCTCTCTCCAAAGGCCAGGTGCGCAGCTCCTTGGAGAGCACCTCGATACCGACCGGGCCGTTGTAGGAGCTCATGAGAGAGGTGAAACCCTTCACGTCGAACTCTCCCTGTCCGCAGAAGCGCCGGTACTGAGTCGCTTCCTCGGCCAGATCCTGGGTCGGCAGGCTCTTGAGATAGCCGTCGTTCAGCTCGACTCCCATGACGTACTCGCGCGGGAATTGCCAGACCTTCGGATACGCGATGCCGAGCTTCACGATGTGCCACAGGTCGAAGATGACCCCGCCGTTCTTCGCACCGGCCCCGACGACCAGCTCGCGCGCTTTCTCCAGTGAGTCGATTCCGCAGAAAGGCATCATCTCGTAGGCGATCTTCGTGCCGTGGGCTTCCGCGTCCTTGCAGAGGCGTGCGAATTCCTCGATCAGCTGCGGCATGACCACCGGCGTGCGATAGAAGTCTCCGACCTTGATGTGACGGCCGCCGAGCGCTTCGGCGGCCTCGAGCAACATGCGGCGCATCGCATCCGATTGCGTGCGGCGCTCGCCGGGTTGCAAAAACCAGTCGGTGAGAAACTCGATCTCGACATGCTGCATGCCGTTCGTATCCAGGATCTGGCGCATCTCCTTGAGAGTGTGAGTCTTGCGCACATGCACGAGATCCGCGTGCCACAGGCCCAGGCCTTTGAACCCCGCACGCGCCGCCGCTTCGACGCGAGAACGGAACTCGAAGGTGCTGTATTCCCTGTCCGTGTGCGGCAGAGCGCCGCCGCCGAGGGTCCAGTAGGAAGCGATCAAATCTACCTTGCTCATGGCGGAATTCTACGCCGCCGCTGCCGAGTACGGCACCCTCTCTTCCTAGAGTGACGTAATCATCGCCTCAGAGCGCAGTGTGCTTGCGGTTGTCGGAGCACTGACGCAGCCTCCAGCCGGGCGTTTATGCGGCTCACGCGAGGGGCGATAAGATGACTATCCCACCGCGGCGCTCCCTCACGTTGCCATTCAGGAAGTAAAGACACGCCATGAAAGCGTATGAAATCCAGCAAGGCGGTCAATCGCTCGAGGGTCTGCGGCAGGTCGAGCGGCCCGATCCGAAACCTGAGGCGGGCGAGATACTCGTGCGCATGCATGCGGCGTCGCTCAACTATCGCGATCTGGCGATCGTCAGCGGCCGCTACTTCGGAGGTCCGGTGTCGCGCAACACCATTCCGCTGTCGGATGGGGCCGGTGAGGTCGTGGCGCTCGGTGCGGGTGTCACCCGTTTCAAAGTCGGCGATCGCGTCTCGGGCACGTTTTTCCGCGGTTGGCAGGACGGTCCGCCGCCCGGGCCGCTCGTCGCGCTCGGCTCGCCTGCCGATGGCGTGCTGGCCGAGTACGCGGTGTTCGATCAGAACGATGCCGTATCGATCCCGAGATCGCTGTCGTTCGAGGAGGGTGCGACTCTGGCGTGCGCGGGTGTCACGGCGTGGCATGCCATCGTCGCGGTGTGTCGTGTGAAGTTGGGAGATGCCGTTCTGCTGTTGGGAACGGGAGGCGTCTCCATGTTCGCCTTGCAGCTGGCACGAGCCGCGGGCGCTCGAGTGATCGTGACATCCTCCAGCGATGACAAGATCGCGCGCGCCCGTGCGCTGGGTGCAGACGCCGGAGTGAACTACAAGCGCACCCCGGAATGGGATAAAGAGATCCTGGCGCTCACCCAAGGACGAGGCGTCGACCATGTAATCGAGCTCGGCGGCCCGGGGACTCTGGCGCGCTCCATGCGATCGGTAGGCTACGCGGGACACATCGCCCTGATCGGCGTGCTCGCCGGTTTCGAAGGCGACACCAGCCCGCATCCTCTGATGCTCAAGGGAGCGAGCCTGCACGGTATTTTCGTGGGCAGCCGGGCGCACTTCGAGCACCTGTGCGCCGCGATCGACGTCAATCGCATCAAGCCGGTCATTGACCGGACGTTTGGCTTCGAGGCCGCCGCGGACGCTTACCGTCATCAGCTCGCGGGAGCTTTCGGCAAGGTGGTGATCAGGATTTGAATCGGGGCAAGCATCTGCGCGAGGCGCCGCCGGAGCGCGCCGAGCGGAGATCTAGTGCGTCGACGTGGCGGCGACGCGTCGGGCGCGTGTAGCGTCGAGTTGCGCCAGCGCGGCGCTCGCGTCGACGCAGTTCGCAGTGCTCAGCGCCGCCGCGGGGTTAGCCTGCGCACCCGAGCCCGCCGTTCGCTTCAACAGCTCTTCGATCGCGCCGGATTTCAGGTGCGGATCGCTGGCGAGCAGCAGCGCAACGACGCCGGTGACTTCGGCCGTCGCGGCGGACGTGCCGGAGACAAAATCGTACTGCGCGCGCGGGCGCAACGTGAGCACGTGCATCGAAGGAGCCGTCACCGTCGGATGGCCCACCAGGTGCTCGACGCTGCCCACGCCAATGACGCCCGGCACGTTGGCTGGAAAGGAGTCCGCGTCCGCGGAGGCGGCGCCGATGAAGATGGCTCCACGCTTCAACCCTGCCTCGATGAGCGCGGACAACAGCGGATCGGCAGGACCGGCGATGCTCAGATTGATCAGGGGAATCTGCGCGTCGATAGCCGCCGCCAGCGCTCTGGCCAGGGTGAACGTGTTGCAGGCGGCGTCGTCGGCATTCGGTCTGAGCTGCCAGCAGGCCTGCAGCACTTCCACCCGCGCGCGCGGCGCCACGCCCACGATACCGACGCGGTTGTTGGCGGTCGCGGCGATCAGCCCGGCCATCGCGGTTCCGTGACGGTTGCCGTCGGAGGAGCCTGCCATCTCGTCGAGAAAAGATCGTGAGCCGGCGATACGCCCGAGCAGATCCGGATGCGAGGTATCCACTGCCGTGTCGATCAGCGCGATGCGCACGCCGTCGCCCTGGGAGCGCCGGTGCGCCTGCGGGATGCCGAGCGAGGCCAGGTTCGTCTGCAGGTCGTAAAGGGGATCGTTGTAGCGGGAGTCGGAGGAGTTGTCGGTCAACGTGTGGAACTGTTGCAGCGGCTGCGCGAGAGTGATGTCGGGATCCTTCGCCAACACGCTGATCACGGTCGCGATCGGCCTGTCATCGGGTACCTCGAACACCACGCAGTGCACCCGGAGCGCCTTGATGGGCCAGTTGGCGACCTCCCGCAGCGAATAAGCCTTGGCCACGCGCTGGGCCTGCTGATGGGCGCTCTGACCCACCAGGTAGCCCGAGCCGCCGTAATGGCCTCCCGTGGTTCCTGCCCGTCCTGCCGGATGCTTCGGGACGTTGGAAAACGTGACCACGATCAGTGGGTGGCGCTTCTCAATGGCGACCGCGGCGGCGGCGGGGGCAGCCGCCGCGGTCGCCGGCGTGTCTGCGTGTGCCGCAGGCAATGCGACCCCCAGCGTCGACAGAGTCGCAGCCAATAGAAGCGCTGAAAGGCGCATCACGATCCTCTGCCGGGCGACTTCTCGGGCGTGGTGTCGTCGATGTCGATCGGCTGTACCCAACGCACTCGCGGGTCGGCACGCAAGCGGGTCGCGAGCCGGCGCAACTGCTGATTCAGGTCACGGTCGCCTGCGTGTGCAACAGGCGCGATGCCAAAGACCCCGGTCGTGTCGGGACCTTCGACCACGCGAGCGCCGTCCACGCGCAGCAGCTCTTCGACCCCGCCGATAGTCAGCTCGCGGTCGAAGGCGACCTGCAGGACCTGCGGAGAGTGCGCAGCGGTCGGGTCCAGCACGGTGACGTAACGCGCTTCCGACCAGTGGTAGGCGACGGCCACCAGTGCGGTCATCGCCACCATGGCGAGAAAGCTGGCTGCCCAGGCGAGCCCCGGAGGACGCCACAAGGCGGCGTTCCCCGTGCGGGTCTTGCTGCGGCCGCGCAGGGCGATCGCCTCACCGCGGGGCGCCGTCGGCGACTCTGCACCCCGAGGCGCTTGCGCACCTGGGCCGTCGATGCGCTCGAGAAGCTTGCGGAACGAGGGTCCGGGGGCGTAAGTCACCCGCTCCGGCACAGAAAGCGCATCGCACAAAGCACGCTGTGCGGCCAGCTCTCGGGTGCACTCGCCGCAAAGACGGACATGTTCCTCCGCACGTTCGCGTTCCGCACCCGAGAGGCGGTCATTCGCCAGCCAAGGCAGCAGCAACCAGGTCTGCTCGTGCAGCGAAGAGTGTTTGGCGGAGCTCACGGCATTTCTCCAGTTGAGCCCGCGGCACGGTCTTGCAACGGCGCAGCGGTGCCGCCCAGCGCCGGAAGCAGCTTCTGCAGCTTTGCCCGCGCATGGAACAGACGCGTCTTCACCGTGTTGACCGGACAGTTCATGATCGTTGCGATCTCCTCACACGAATACCCCAGCTCGTAACAGAGCTGAACGGACATCCTCTGCTCGACTGGCAAATGCGCAAGTGCCTGCACCAGCCAGTCACGCAGCTCCTCCGTCTGCATTGGTTCGTGGCTCGTGAGTGGCTGCAGCAGGGCCTCGAGGTTCTCACCGGCCGTGATGCGAGTCGCAGACCGGAACGCATTTCGCGCACGGCGATAGGCGATCCCGAGGATCCAGGTCGAGGGCTGCGAGTCTCCACGGAAGTCGCGCGCCTTGCGCCACACGATCAGGAACGTGTCGTTGATGATTTCTTCCGCGACATCGAAATGGCTGGTGAGGCGCGTCAGAAAGCGAGCCAGCCGGCGATGATAGAGATTGTACAGCTCCTCCAGTGCGCGCCGGTCGCCGCCTGCAATTCTTGAGACGAGCTCAGCCTCGCGGGCGGCAGTGGCGCCTCCGCGGTACGGCCGTTCGCTGGTGTCGTTGTGCGGCGAGTCTCTCAAGCCCGGCAATCCTCCAGGGCTCGACCCTGGTGTGTCCTCGGTAAGTGTCTCCGGTCTCGCCTCCGGTTCAAGCGAATTGCTCGGCCCCCGGTGGGATTGGACTTAAAGTCAAAGCCACCACCGGCTCCGGCTAGAACCGCCAGCTCAGCGTCGCGGCCGCCCGGTTGTTCTGGGCAGAGTAGGGAAACAGATTCTCCGCCTGCTTGTCCGAGAAGTAGTACCCGACGTCCAGGCGCCACGGCCCATGCTCCAGAGCCAGCCCGACGTTCCCGTATCCGTAGCCCTGGGTTCCCCAGTCGTTCGTGACGGTAACCGTGCCGGTCGAGGTCGTGAGCCTCGAGGTATGGCTCGAGGGTCCGCTCAGATAGTAGTACCCGGCCCCCGCGGTCGCGAGCAGGGGACCTAACAGGGGCCACTCGCCGCTCACGCTGGCGTCGTAGCCGGCGTAGCGCCCGACTCTGAACCCGCGCCAGTAGTGCACGGCATTCGGCGAAGCGGCCACTGAGAAGGTGAGGGTGTCCAGGTATTGGAACGCTACCGACAGCTCCTGATAGTCGTCCGAACCCCTGTACTCGTGATGGATGTAGGTGTAGTCCACCGCGCTCACCGTCGCATTCCAGTTGCTGGAGAGCACGAAGCGCATGCCCACGTAAGGTTGGATCTCGAAGTCTCCTGCCGGACCGGTGGTCGTGGCGCCCGGCGGCGGGGCGGTGGCTCGCGGCCCGCTCAGGGTGGTGGCCCACATGCCCGCGAACAAGCCGTTGTTGGCGGCGACGTGCACGTCCAATTGCCCGGCGGGGCGGCCGTCGTTCTCGGAGATTCCGCGAAAGATGTAGTCCGTGACTGCAGTCACCTCGCCTCCGATGGTGGCGGCTGCGGCCGCCGTAGCTGCCGCGCATGCGACGGCAGTCAACATCAGGATGGAGCCGGTGCGGCACCGGCTGGCGCATCGTCGGGACTGACCCACATTCTCCCCGCTATATGGTGGCAGCGGATCTGCGATCCGCGTCAGTGTAGTGCCAATCGATCGTAACGCAGCGCCTGTTCGCAACTGCAAGCCGGAAAGTCTGGTGAAAGCCTCCCCTAGGAAGGGGTGTTCTTGCTGCGAAACTCGCTCGGCGTAGCCGCGAACCGCTCTCTGAAGACACGCCCGAAGTGCGAGGCATTGTTGAAGCCATGCAGGAATGCGATCTCCGTTATCGTGCGACCCCGTTGGCTGGGGTCGGCGATTGCGCGCGCACACTCCTCCAGGCGGCGCCTGAGGATGTATGCCCCGACGGTCTCACCGTCCGCCTCGAAGAGTTGGTGCAGGCGGCGCGTCGACAGATGCACTGCCGATGCGAGCCGGGCCGGTGTCAGGGCCGGATCGTGCAGATGGGACTCGATGTAGGTACGCACTTGCTCGCGCCGCGCGACCGCGATCGATGACTCGTCGGTTCCCGCGCCCGCGACCGAGGCGTAGGCGCTGGCGATGAGATCGAGCAGCGCCTCGCTGAAGCGCGGCGACAGGTACTCGCCCGTGCAGCGCTGCTCCCAGAATCCGCACAGCAGCGCCGACAGCAGGCCGGGCAAGCCGCCCCGGCCGGACATCGGCAGACCGATGACACTCTCCGGATGGGCCATCCGGCGCACCAGGTCGTGTTGCGGGATGGCGAGCACCAGCATGCGATTGGACTGCGGGAAGGACAGCTCGTACGGACGCAGGCTGTCCAGAATATGAAAGTCCCCGTAGCGCAGGGCCGAGTCGCGCCCCTGATGACGCGTCACGCTGAGCCCGTCGAGTTGCAGGCACAGCAGGTACAGCGCCTCGCGGGCGCGCGCCACGTGTTGTCGGGAGTGATGCACGACGGCGGGCTCCGACCGGGCCTCGGCCAGGCGGATGTCGCCGACCTGGGTTCGCGTCAAACGGCCCGAAAATGCCTGGCGGTCCAGCGGATCGCTCACCAGGGGAGTGAAGGCATTCCCGGTGAGCTCGTTCCAGTAGTCCAGGCGCCGCAGGGGCGGCACTTCGGACGTCGAGAACGATTCCAGCAGAGGCATCGCCCCCCCTCGAATATGGTGGTTACGGTCCGGGTCTAGTCAAGCGGAACGGCCCGCGCGGCGCAATACCCGGCCGCCTACCTCCCTTGACACATGGTTCGATTCGCTATCGGTCGAATACTATCTCCTTTTGGGTTGAGCCCGCCCGGGCTCCGGGCAGGCTTGATTGGCTTCATTCATCCGGAGGTTCCCAGCGTGAACGCCTCGATAGCCCCCTCTACCCCTCAGATCGCCCCGCAGCCGGAGCCGTCCGCCGCCGTGGCGAAATTTCTCAAACGCGAACCCCGACTGTTCATCGGCGGGGAATGGGTCGAGTCGAAATCCAAGGAGCGCATCTCCGTGGTCGACCCCGCCACGGGCCGCGAGATCGCCTCCGTTGCCGATGCCAACGCAGCCGACGTCAATGCCGCCGTGGCGGCTGCGCGCGCTGCGTTCGAGTCGGGCGCCTGGCCCCAGATGCTCCCTTCCGACCGGCAGGCGCTGCTGTGGAAGCTGTCCGACCTGATCGAGAAGCACATGGACGAGCTGGCGGAGCTCGAGAGCATCAACAACGGCAAGACCAAGTTCATGGCCACCGTCGTGGACGTGGCCGGCACCCGTGACTACTTCCGCTACATGGCCGGCTGGGCGACCAAGATCGAGGGCTCGACTTTCGAGACCTCGATCCACGGACCGCCGGGAGTGAAATTCCACACCTATACGGCGCGCGAGCCCGTCGGTGTCGTGGCCCAGATCATTCCGTGGAACTTCCCGCTTTCGATGGCTGCCTGGAAGCTCGGGCCGGCGCTGGCCACCGGCTGCACGGTGGTGCTGAAGCCGGCGGAGCAGACGCCCCTGACGGCGCTGCGCCTGGCCGACCTCATCAAGGAAGCCGGTTTCCCGCCGGGAGTCGTCAACATCCTCACCGGCCTGGGCGAAACCACCGGCGCGGCGCTGGTGGCGCATCCGGGGGTGGACAAGGTCGCCTTCACCGGCTCGACCGCCGTCGGCAAGCTGATCAACAAGGCCGCCACCGACACCCTGAAGCGCGTGTCGCTGGAGCTCGGCGGCAAGTCCCCGGTCATCGTGCTGCCCGATGCGGACATGAGCCAGGTGATCGGCGGCGCCGCCAACGCGATCTTCTTCAACGCCGGCCAGGTGTGCTGCGCAGGCACGCGGCTGTTCGCTCACAAGAAGGTGTTCGATCAGGTGCTGGAAGGGGTGAGTGCCGCCGCCCAATCGATCAAGCTCGGGCCGGGCCTGGATCCGCAGACTCAGATGGGGCCGCTGGTCTCGCGCGAGCAGCAGGAGCGCGTCCTCGGCTACATCGACTCCGGTCGCAAGGACGGGGCGAAGGTGATCACCGGCGGCGATGCGCCCTCATCGCCGGGCTTCTACGTCAAGCCCACCGTGCTCACCAGCGTTCGCCCCGACATGCGGATCGTGCGCGAGGAGATCTTCGGACCGGTGCTGGTTGCACAGCGGTTCGAGGACCTCGATGACATCGCCGCGCTGGCGAACGATACGCCGTTCGGCCTCGGGGCGAGCGTCTGGTCGCGGGACATCAGTGCCGTGCATCGCCTGGTGCCGAAGATCAAGGCGGGCACCGTCTGGGTGAACTGCCACAACTTCGTCGACCCGGCCATGCCGTTCGGCGGCTTCAAGCAGTCCGGCTTCGGCCGCGAGCATGGCCGCGCCGTGATCGATCTCTACACCGAGCTGAAGTCGGTGTGCATCGCAGTCTGAGACAGTCGCAAGGGCCGGCACCGACCTGAGAGTCGGTCCGGCCTTGCGTGCAAGGGGGTCTATGAACTTTCGCCTGGGGGCGTCGAGCCTCATTGCCAGCGGTTGGGTCGCGTTGCTGGCGGCCTGTGGATCCAACACCGAGCCGGCCCCGCAGGCCGCGCCGCTGGCAGCGCCGGCCGGAAAGGTTGCCGCTGTCGACACCGCTCGTCTGGTTGGTGCGGACGGCGACGCGGGCGATTGGCTCACGTACGGCCGCACGTACGACGAGCAACGCTTCAGTCCACTGAAGCAGATCAACGCCGACAACGTCGGAGAGCTGCAGCTCGCCTGGCACGTCGATCTGGATGCCGTGCATCGCGCCCAGGAGTCCACGCCCATCGTCGTCGATGGTGTCATGTACATCACCACCGCGTGGAGCAAGGTTCTCGCTCTGGATGCCGCGAGCGGCAAGCAGCTGTGGGCGTTCGATCCGGCAGTGCCGGGAGCGGCGGGCTTCAAGGCGTGCTGCGATGTGGCCAATCGCGGCGTGGCCGTGTGGAACGGCAAGGTCTACGTGGGCACGATCGACGGTCATCTCATCGCGCTCGATGCCGCCACGGGCAAGACCGTATGGTCGGTCGCCGCGGTCGATGACACCAAGTCCTACACCATTACCGGTGCGCCGCGAGTGGTGAAGGGCAAGGTCATCATCGGCAGCGCCGGCTCGGAGTACGAGACGCGCGGCCTGATCAGCGCCTTCGACGCCCAGACCGGCAAGCGGGTCTGGCGTTTCTACACCGTGCCCGGGGAGCCCGGGAAGGCCGACGGCGCAGCCTCCGATCAGATTCTGGAGAGCAAGGCGCGTCCGACCTGGAACGCCCAGTCCTGGAAGATGGGCGGTGGCGGCACGGTATGGGACGCGATGGCGTACGACCCGAAGCTCGACCTGTTGTATTTCGGAACAGATAACGGCTCACCCTGGAACAGCGCGGTGCGCAGCCCGGGCGGCGGAGACAATCTCTTCATCGCCTCGATCATCGCGGTACGACCGGACACGGGCGAGTACGTGTGGCACTTCCAGGAGGCCCCCGGAGAGAGCTGGGACTATTCGGCCGTGCAGCAGATCGTGCTGGCGGATCTGCAGATCGACGGCAAGCTGCGGCACGTGCTGCTGCAGGCGCCCAAGGACGGCTTCTTCTACATCCTCGATCGCGCTACCGGGGAATTTCTCTCCGCCAAGCCCTATGCCCAGGTGAACTGGGCGACCCGGCTGGATCCGAAAACCGGCCGGCCGACCGAAGATCCGCACGCGCGCTACGGCGAGACGGGCAAGCCCTGGGCTGCGCTTCCCGGCCCCGGCGGCGCTCACAACTGGATGCCCATGTCCTACGATCCCAGCTCGAAGGTCATGTACATCCCGGCCAACGACCTGGGCTTCGTGTACATCGGCGACAAGCGCTTCAAGCCCCGGAGCTTCGGCTGGAACACCGGTGTCGACTTCAACGCGGGCAGCTTGCCGGACGATCCGCGTACCGTCGCCGGTATCAAGAGCGGTCTGAAGGGCAAGCTGGTGGCCTGGGACGTCCCCGGGCAACGCGCCCTGTGGAGCGTTGGTCTGCAGAAGCCGTGGGACGGCGGTGTGCTCGCCACGGCGGGCAACTTGGTATTCGAAGGAATGTCCACGGGTGAGTTCGCAGCTTTCAAGGCGGATGACGGCAAGCGCCTGTGGTCGACCCAGACGAACACCGGAATCGTCGCACCACCGGTGACCTACGAGGCCGGAGGAGCGCAGTACGTAGTGGTGGAGCTCGGCTGGGGCGGCGCTTTCCCGCTATCAGCGGGCGAGTTGGCACGCGGCTACGCACCCAACGACCTGAACGTGCCGCGCGTGTTGGCATTCAAGCTCAACGGCACGGACACCATGCCGCCTGCACCTGCGCCGCTGCAACGCAAGCTCGACCCACCGGCGGAGACCGCTTCGGCGGCGGTCGTGGCGCAGGGGAAGGCGCATTACCACTCCTATTGCAACGTGTGCCACGGCGACAGTGCGGTCAGCAGCGGGGTTCTGCCGGACCTGCGCTACTCCGCCGCGTTGCCGAATCCGGCTACCTGGCAGAGCATCGTTCACGATGGTGTACTGCAGGGCAACGGCATGATTGCCTTCTCGCAGGCACTCACGCCCCAGGAGGTAGAGAGCATTCGCGCCTACGTCATTCACCGGGCGCACGAGCAGATGGCGGAGGACAGTGGAAAGCGGTGAGCCGTGGGGACGGTGCCGTAAGGCGTGAGCATTCCCCCGGTGAGCGTGCAATGATAGCGCGGCGGAGAGCCTCGAGTGGGCTACGACGGGTGTATGAGCGCATTTGAGACATTTGCTACGGACGGATTGGAGCCGGGCAGAAGGCTCGAATTCTGGAACGAGATCGCGTGCAAGACGTTCACGCCGGTCGTTTCGGACCCCGTGGATCCGTCGACGTTCTCCGCACGCCTGACGCGCACGCAGATCGGCGGATTGCGCATTTCCGAGGTGCGCTCGGCCCCGGCTACCATCCGCCACACGCTCTCCCAGGTGGCCCGCTCGCAGGAATCCTCGTTTTTCCTCGTGGTGCAGCTCGAGGGCACCAGCTGCAATCGCCAGAACGAACGCGAGGCCAGGCTGTTGCCGGGCGACTTCACGCTGTGCTCCAGCACGCTGCCCTATGAGATGAGCTTGCCGAGCGCGGCGCGCCGGCTGGTGCTGGGTGTCGCAGACAATGCGCTGCGGCGCCATCTCGCGTGCGCCGACAGTGTTCTCGGGGTGCGCATGTCGGGCAATCGCGGCATGAGCGGCTTGCTGTCGGAGTTCATCAGGAGCCTGTGGACCGCCGACCTCGACACCTGGGGCCCCGCAGTGACTTCGCGGCTCTCCTACACTGTGTTGGATCTGATCGCCGCTGCGTATTCGGTCATGCCGCACGCCAAGCACGAGGTTTCCTCGCTCGCCACGGCTCATCGCACGCGCATCGTCGGCTATATCGAAGCTCACCTGCGCGACCCGGGACTGGATCCGAAACGCATCGCAGAGGCATGCCGCATCACCCCGCGCTACCTGCATCATCTGTTCGCGCAGGAGACCGAGACGGTGACGCAATACATCCAGCGGCGGCGCCTGGAGGAGAGCGCGCGGGCACTGGTGGCGGCGCCGGTGCGCGGCCGGCTCGTGACCGAGATCGCCTTCGATTATGGCTTCAACAGCCTGACGCACTTCGGGCGCGTGTTCCGCAATCACTACGGCATCACCCCCAGCGAGTACCGTCGCGGTTGCTTGATCGGTGAAAACCGCCTGCGGCCGGAAATGGGCCGGCAGTTTTCACGGAGTTGAGCCCTCAGCCGGTCCGTGCGGCGTGCCACCCTCCGCCGCGGCCGCTTGTGGCGCTATAATGCCCTACCCATGTCGAAACCCAAGATACTGCTGACCCGCCGTTGGCCAGCCGAAGTTCAGAGCTACCTCGCCTCCCGCTACGACGTCACCCTCAACGATCGCGACGTGCTGCCCGGACCGGAGGAACTGCGTGCGGCGCTGCGTTCTCACGATGCCGTCTGCCCGACGGTGACGGACAGGCTCACCGCCGACATCCTGCAGGCCGGCGCGGGCAAGGTGAGGATCATCGGAAACTACGGCGTGGGCGTGAGCCACATCGATGTCGATGCCTGCAAGCGATTGGGTATCGTCGTGACCAATACACCGGATGTGCTCACTGAGCCTACGGCCGAGATCGCACTGACTCTGATGCTCATGGTGGCCCGCGGCGCCGGCGCGGGCGAGCGCGAGATCCGCAGCAAGACCTGGGCGGGGTGGGGTCCCATGCGCAATCTCGGCGCGCTGGTCACAGGGAGGACCCTTGGCCTCATCGGCTTTGGCCGCATCGGACAGGCGACCGCGCGCATGGCGCATCATGGCTTGGGCATGCGGGTGAGCTATTTCTCGCGGCGGCGGGCTGCTGCGGAAGTGGAGGCGCAGACGGGAGCCTCGCAGTGCGCCTCACTCGATGAGCTGCTCGCGACGTCGGATTTCATCTCGCTGCATTGCCCCGGCGGGGCTGCCAACCGCCATCTCATCGATGCCCGGCGCCTGCAGCAGATGAAGAAGACGGCGTTCTTGATCAACACCGCGCGCGGCGAAGTGGTGGACGAGGAGGCGCTGGCGCAGGCGTTGCGCAACGGGACGATCGCCGGCGCGGGCCTGGACGTCTACGAGCAGGAGCCCCGCGTTGCGGCCGAGCTGCTGACGCTCGAGAATGTCGTGCTGCTTCCGCATCTCGGCAGCGCCACTCTGGAGACGCGTGTTGCGATGGGCATGCGCGTGGCGAAGAATCTTGATAGCTTTTTTTCCGGCGAGGCACCTCCCGATCGCGTGGCCTGACAACATCGCAACTGTCGCTCCATGATCAAACGCAACCTCGGCGCTTCCGGGTTGGAGATCGGTCCGCTGGCCCTCGGCGGCAACGTCTTCGGGTGGACGGCGGACGAGCCGACCTCCTTCCGGGTGCTCGACGCCTTCATTGCGGCCGGATTCAACTTCATCGATACCGCGGATGCGTATTCGCTCTGGGTGCCCGGCCACAAGGGCGGTGAGTCGGAGACCGTCATCGGTAACTGGCTGCGGCGCCGGCACGTGCGCGACCGCGTGATCATCGCCACTAAGGTGGGTGTGGAAATGGCACCGGGAGAGTCCGGCCTTTCCAAGGAGTACATCCTGCGCGCCGTGGAGCGCTCGCTGCAGCGGCTCAACACCGAGTACATCGATCTGTATCAGTCGCATCGCGACGACCCGGATACGCCCATCGACGAGACGCTCGAGGCGTACGCGCAGCTGATCCGTGAGGGCAAGGTGCGTGTCATCGGCGCTTCCAACTTCAGTGCGGCACGGCTTGCCGAGTCGCGACGCGTCAGCAGCGCCGGCGGCTACCCACGCTATGAGAGCCTGCAGCCCTGGTACAACCTGTATGACCGGGACAAGTTCGAAGGAGAGCTGGCCGACTACTGCCGCAAGGAAAGCCTGGGTGTCATCCCGTACTTCTCCCTCGCCAGCGGCTTCCTGACGGGCAAATACCGCCAGGACAGCGATCTGAAGGGCAGTCCGCGCGCCTACCGGGTGAAGGACATGCTCAATGAGCGCGGCAAGCGCATCCTGGGCGCGCTCGATCGGCTGGCGCGCGAGCTGCAAGCCACCCCGGCACAAGTGTCGCTGGCGTGGCTGCTTGCCAAAGGGGTGACTGCGCCGATTGCCAGCGCCACCAGCGTCGCGCAGCTCAACGAGCTGATGGCGGGAGTGACGCTGCAGCTCAACGGCGATGCCGTGAAGATCCTCGACGAGGCCAGTGCGCGGCGCGAGTCCGACGCTCCAGCGACTGAAGCGCCGCCTCCTCGCCGCGCCAGCTGACGATCGGACTCCTCGCCTCCTAGGAGTGACGTGCCATCAGCAGGTGAAGCTCGGGTGGCAACGGAGCCAAGTCGATCTCCACGTTGAGGCAGGCAGGTCTGCCGCTGTCGAACGCGGCTTTCAGGGCAGGGCGCAGCTCCTCGATACGTGTCACGTGTTGGGCATGGCAGCCGAGCGCCGTGGCGACGTCGTGATAGCGGGCATCGGAGAGGCGCGTGCCCGTGACCTGCGCGGCGCCCGAGACGATTTCCTGGAAGTGCTGCGAAGCCGCCCAGCTGCGGTTGTTCATGATCACCACGACGATGGGCAAGCGATGCCGGGCCATGGTATCGAGCTCCGCCATGGTGAAGCCGAATGCGCCATCGCCCACCACACACAGCACGCGGCGGCCCGGATCGGCAGTCTGGGCGCCCAGCGCAAGCCCCATCCCGAAGCCGACCGCCCCGAGAAATCCATGAGTGATATAGCTGCCTGGACGGCTCTGCCGGATCACTTCGTTGAGCCAGTGGTACGTTTCCGCTCCGTCGGCTACGACCGTCGTGTTGGAGTCGATGCTGTCTACGAGGGTGGCTACTGCCTGATAGGGGTGGATCGGGGGCGCAGAGCGTGCGGTCTCGCGTATTTGCATCTCCAGGCGAGTGCGCTTCAGGGTACGGATCCGGTCGCTCCAGAGACTGTGATCCGGCCACGGCTGTTTTGAAGCCAGCAGGGCACGGAGCATCTCGCGGCTGTCGGCGACGACCCCCAGGGCGACGCCGCGCAGGCGACCGATCTCCTTGGGATCGATCTCCACGTGGATGATCTGCGCGGCGCTCGGGACGAGCCGGTCGGACGAGCCCAGGGTGAACAGGCCAAAACGCACGCCCAGCGCCAGAACGACATCCGGACGCTCGGCGCCGGTCAGATCGGCCATTTTGTGGAACGTTCCGCCGTAGAGCGGGTGGTCGCTCGGCAGCAGGCCGTGCGCCTGGAAGTCCGAGAAGACGGGAATTCCGGCGCTCTCGACGAACTCCCGCAACTCGCGCTCGCAGGCCGATTGCCATGCCCCGACCCCCGCCATGATCACCGGGCGGCGGGCTTCGCGCAGCAGGTGCAGCGCACGCGTGACCGCTTCCTGCGCCGGCGCCGCTGGGGCGAGTGGGATCGGATCGGGGATCGTGACGGATCCCTCCTCAACCTGAGCCCCCAACACATCGGAGGGCAGATCCAGCAGCACCGGACCGGTGGGTCCGGAGGTCGCCAGGCGGATGGCCTGGGCGAGCAGCCGCGGGAGCTGCTGCACGGTGGTGACCTGGTGCGCCCACTTGGTGATGGGCTTGGCGATCGCCACCTGATCGATGCCAGCCTGCAGTGTGCTGGTCTCGGCATCGCGCAGCGCGGCGGCGCCGCTGAGGTAGAGAACCGGTGTGCGATCCAAAAAGGCGTTCGCCATCGAGGTGATGACGTTGGTGAAGCCGGGACCGGCAGTGATCATCGCGACGCCCAGCTTGCGAGTGGCGCGCGCGTACCCCTCGGCCGCGTGCCCCGCCGCCACCTCGTGGCGGGTATCCAGCACGGGAATACCGTGGGTGCGACACGACTGGAAGATCGTCTCCAGGTGCGCGCCATGCAGCCCAAAGAGGCGCTGAACACCGGCCTTCTCCAGGGTTCGTACGACCAGCTCGCCACCGGTTATCGACGTCGTCATGGTGATCGCTCCGCCCGCTTTCCAGCGGCAAATTTTCCAGTCTCGATCGCAAAGTTGCTACGATGAGGCCAGCGGGCATGGCGCTCAAGGTCGATTTTCACCCCTCGAGCCCGCCGGCGCCTTCGGTCATCGGCACGTGGAGCTGCACGTCATGAACGAGACGGTTCCCCTCGCACCTGCACCTGAAGCCGGCTCTGCGACGCAGCCCTGGCCCAGTCCGGCTCGCGCCTGGTATGCCGTAGGCATTTTCGCCCTCGCCCTGACGATCAACTTTCTGGACCGGGGCATCCTCAATCTGCTGATCGAGCCGGTGAAACGCGATCTGCAGCTGACCGATGTGCAGGTGAGCATTCTGGTCGGCTTCGCATTCGTGCTGTTCTACGTCATCCTCGGGTTGCCGATTGCGCGCCTGGTCGACAGCCGCAGCCGTCGTTTGATCCTGGGCTCGGGCCTGCTCATCTGGAGCCTGATGACCGCCATCTGCGGGCTGGCGCAGAATTTCTGGCAGCTGTTCGTCGCCCGCGTGGGCGTGGGCGTGGGCGAGGCCTGCAGCGGCCCCTCGACGTACTCGATGTTGGCGGACCTGTTCCCGCACGAGAAGCTGCCCCGCGCCATCTCTGTCCTGAACTTCGGGTTCGTCACGGGCAACGCGCTGGCTCTGCTGGCAGGCGGCGCCGCTATCCACCTGGTCTCCACTTGGCCGCCGCTGTCGCTCCCGCACATCGGAGCGCTGCATCCCTGGCAGCTCACGTTCATGCTGGTGGCGATTCCCGGCCTCATCGTCGCCTCCCTGTTCACGACGCTGAAGGAGCCGCTGCGCCGGGGGCGCGTGGGCTCGGCCCAGTCGATTCCTGTCCGCGAGGTGGTTCGGTTTCTCATCGACAATCGCGGAGTCTACGGGCCGATGTTCCTGGGCCTCGCCTTCAACTCCGTGGTGTTCTTCGGAATCCAGACCTGGACGCCGCCTTTCTTCATGCGCACCTACGGGTGGAGCGCTGCGCAGATCGGAGTGATCTTCGGCCTGGTCATTCTCATCGTGGCGCCCATCGGCTTGATGTGCGGAAGCTTCCTGGCCGAGCGCTTTGCGAAGCGCGGACGCGCGGACGCCAATCTGCTCGTGACCCTGATCGCGTTCGCGCTGGCGGTACCCGCCTCGATCCTGTTCCCGCTCATGCCCACCCCGCAGCTGTCCATCGTGATGTTGGGTGTCCTGTACTTCGTCGCGATGCTGTCGCCGGGTCCGCAGAATGCGGCCTTACAGATCATCACGCCCAACCAGATGCGCGGTCAGATTACAGCGCTCTACCTGTTCATCTTCAATGCCGTCGGTTTCGGCACGGGCGCAACGGTGGTGGCGTTCGTCACCGACCACGTATTCGGCAACGAGGCCATGGTGGGGTACGCCATGGCGACCGTGGGTGCCGTGCTTGGCCCCATCGCCGCGCTCCTCATCTGGGCCGGGCTCAAGCCCTATGCCGCCAGCGTCCTGCGTGCACGCAGCTGGGCGTGAAGGTCGGAGCCGCGGCCGCTAAGATGGGCATCCCCGGGGCGCCGCGCTCCTCCAGTCCGACTCGCGAGAAGATCATGCAGACGACAGGCGCAGCATTGCTCGAAGCGATGCGCGATAGCGGAATCGAGTACGTGTTCGCCAACTTGGGCAGCGACCACACGGCCTTCATCGAGGCGCTCGCCGCAGAGCCCGCTGGCAGCCAGCGCTATCCGCAGGTGATCACCTGCCCCAACGAAATGGTCGCTCTGAGCGCGGCGCATTCCTTCGCGCAGGTGTCGGGGCGTGCGCAGGGCGTCATCGTCCACGTGGACTGCGGCACTCAGGCGCTCGGTGGGGCGATTCACAATGCGGCCAAGAGCCGCGTGCCGGTGCTCATTTTTGCCGGCTCTTCCCCCGCCACCCAGGAGGGAGAGCTGCGGGGCAGCCGCAACGAGTTCATTCATTGGATCCAGGATGCATTCGATCAGCGCGGCATCGTGCGTGGCTTCATGCGTTACGACAACGAGATCCGCACCGGGACCAATGTCCGACAACTCGTGCACCGGGCGATGCAGTTCGCGTACAGCGATCCCCGAGGTCCGGTGTATCTGACTGCGGCACGCGAGGTGCTGGAAGCGCAGATCGAACCGGTCAGCATCGATCGTGCGCAATGGCCGGCGATCTCCCCGACGGCTTTGCCTCCAGAGGGCGTTGAGGAGGTGGCCGCTGCCCTCGCAGCAGCGCGGCGCCCGCTGGTCGTGACCAGTTACATCGGCCGCAATCACGCGGCCGTGCGCGAGCTCGTACGGCTCGCGCACCTGGTGGGTGCGGGTGTGCTGGATTCCGTCCCGAGCTGTCTGAACTTTCCGACCGACGATGCCTTCTATCAGGGGTGTCAGTGGAACGAGAAACGCCAGAATGCGGCTCTTGCGGAGGCGGACGTCGTGCTGGCGATCGACACCGATGTGCCCTGGATCCCGCTCATCAATCATCCGAGCGCTGCGGCGCGGATCATCCATATCGATGTGGATCCGCTGAAGGAGCAGATGCCGCTCTGGTACATCCACGCGCAGCAGGCGTTCCGGGCCGATGCCGTCACCGCGCTGAGACAGTTGAACGCCCGCCTGGAAGCGATGCGGCTGGATGCCGGTGCCGTTGCGGAGCGACGCGACCACTACGCCAGGCGGCATGCGGAGCGCAAGGCCGAGCTCGGGCGTCTGGAGAAGCCGCGGTCCGATGACCTCACTCCGGAGTATCTGACGGCGTGCGTTCGCGATGCCATCGGCCCGGAGGCCATCGTGCTGAGTGAGGGTGTCACCAACTTCCCCGCGATCTCCAACCACTGCGGGCGTACTCGACCCGGGACCTTCTTCAGCGCAGGCGGAGGCTCGCTGGGGTGGAACGGCGGTGCAGCGATCGGTGTCAAGCTGGCGCGCCCCGACACCGTGGTCGCTGCGTTGACGGGCGATGGCTCCTATCTGTTTTCGCAGCCCTCCACAGTCCACTGGATGGCTCGCCGATACCGTACGCCGTTCCTGCACGTGGTCTACAACAACGCCGGGTGGCGGGCGCCGCGCTTCTCAACGATCGGAGTGCACCCTGAAGGTCTCGCCGCTCGCGGCGAGGATATCGACACGAGCTTCGCACCCTCGCCGGATCACGCGGGTATTGCGGCGGCCGCCGGCGGCGCTCATCCTGAGACGGTCCGCAGCGCCTCTGAGGTGAAGCCTGCGCTCGAGCGGGCGATGCGCGCCATTCGTGATGAAGGCCGCGCAGCCGTCATCGACGCCGTACTGGCGCCCGCTTTCAAAGCCTGATTTCCGCGCGCCACGCGCCGGAAGGAGATGTACTTACCATGAACGCGCAAGTTTCCCCGCCCCGCCACGAGTCGCTCGTCGCCGGTTTTCTGGGCAAGACCCAGCAGTTGTTCATCGACGGCCAGTTCGTTCCGGCGCAGTCGGGGAAGACGTTCGATGTCATCAACCCGGCAACGGGCGAAGTGTTCGCACGCGCCGCGGCCGCCGATGCCGCCGACATCGACCGCGCGGTGAAGGCCGCACGCAAGGCGTTCGAGAGCGGCCCTTGGCCCAACATGTCGGCCGGCGGCCGTCGCAATCTGCTCCTGAAGCTGGCAGATGCGATCGAAGCGCATGCGGACGAGATTGCAACGCTCGAGAGCATGGACAACGGGATGCCCGTGATGATGGCGAAGTTCGGGGGCGTCGCGAGCGCAGCGGAGTGCCTGCGCTATAACGCCGGCTGGGCGGGCAAGATCAACGGCGAGACACCGACCCTGTCGGCCCCCAACCATCACGCCTACACCTTGCGCGAGCCCATCGGGGTCGTCGGATCGATCACGCCTTGGAACTTTCCGTTTCCCATGGAGGTGTCCAAGATAGCGCCGGCACTGGCCGTGGGGTGCACCGTCGTGCTCAAGCCAGCTGAGCTGACACCGCTGACCGCAGTGCGGCTCGCTGAGCTGATCCAGGAGGTCGGCTTTCCGCCCGGGGTCGTCAATATCGTCACCGGCTTCGGCGACCCCGCCGGCAAAGCGCTGGTGGCGCACCCCGAAGTCGATAAAGTGTCTTTCACAGGCTCGACGCTGGTCGGCAAGTCGATCGTCGCCGCCGCCGCAGGCAATCTGAAGCGCGTCTCGCTCGAGCTGGGTGGGAAGTCGCCCGTGATCGTTTTTCCGGACGCCGATCTGGATCGCGCGACCGAAGGTGCCGCCAACGGGATCTTCGGTAACGCGGGGCAGGTGTGCGTTGCCGGCTCGCGCCTGTTTGTGCACAAGAACGTGTTCGATCGCATCGTCGGCGGCATCGTGGAGCGCGCCAAGAAGCTGCGTGTCGGCCCGGGCTTGCAGCCCGACAGCCAGATGGGGCCGCTGGTGTCGCAGAAGCAGCTGGAGCGGGTCACCGGGTACATCCAGTCCGGTGCCGCGGACGGAGCCGAAGTGGTCGTCGGTGGCAAGGTCATCGAGGGCAAGGGCTATTTTATCCAGCCCACGGTGCTGGCGCAGACCAACCGCGACATGCGGGTGGTGCGTGAGGAGATCTTCGGGCCGGTGGTGTGTGCGATGCCGATCGACGACGACGATCTCGAGCGTATCGCCAGGCAAGCCAACGACACCGATTACGGCTTGTCCTCCAACATCTGGACGCGGGATATCAGCGTGGCGCACAAGCTCGCGCGCAAGATCAAGGCGGGTATGGTGCGGATCAACGGCGGGCAGGGGCTGGATCACGCGCTTCCGTTCGGCGGCTACAAGCAGTCCGGATGGGGGCGGGAGAATGGGCGCGAGGGTGTGGAGGCTTACACTGAGATGAAATCGGTCAGCGTGGCGTTGTAGTCAGCGTTTGGCAGGGCGACTAGGTACGCAGCTCTACGCGAGCCTGTCGAGGACTCTGTCCCAGTCGATGCTGACGCCGGGGACTGCCGCGATCGCCGTTTTGCCCCGGAGCTCGAGGCGAGTCGGCCGTCCGTAGTGTCCGTCGGCAAGGCTGTAGAGGGTCAGCGTCCGGGCGATCGGATGCACGAGCCAGACTTCCGCGACACCCGCGCGTTCGTACGCCCTCAGTTTGAGGACCTGATCGTAGCTGGCGGTGCTGGGTGAGAGCACTTCCGCTACCCAATCGGGGGCGCCGCGCATCCCGCGCTCGTCGAGCTTGCTGAGATCGCAGACGATGAGAACGTCGGGCTGCACCACCGTGTCGATCTGCTCGTCCGGCTCGGTGGACTTGGGTAAGCGGACGTCGAATGGAGCGACATAGACGCGAGGAGACTGGCCCTCCAGTGCCATCCGGACCTGAACGTACAGCTCTCCCACCAATTCTTGATGGGCTCGCGGTGGCGAGGGTGGCTCCCTGAGATACGCAAAACCATTGATCAGTCCGACACAGCGATCGTCGTCGGGCCACGTTATGTAGTCGCCGTAAGTGTGGCGCTGAGCATCGCGCTTGGGGAATAACATCCACGCATTGTAGGTCAAAGGCCGCTCCCCAGGAAGCAACAGGCGGCGCGATCTGCGTCGGCCCGATGGAGCTACGCGCGAGATCCTGTGCGGATCTCGCCACGAGATACCGCGCGGATGATCCTACAGCGAAGTAATCACGCTGCTTCTCGCGAGGGGCGCACTCGGCGCAATTTCGCAAGTTACGAACAAGCTACAAAGAAGCTACAGAGCAGCTACAGAGGTGCCTGGACAAGCGACGTATGATTGCGCCTCCCATGCTGCTCGTAGCGCTTGCGGGGGCGGCAGCAACTCCCAGGAGCGCAGAGCATGCGAGGTCGATTTGGTTGGGATGTCGTACGGGTGCACGCCGCCGCTCTCGTCGCGGCGAGCGTGCTGGTCGGACCGGCGGCCGCGGCCGAGCTGTATGCCGGCGGATCGGCGGGGCAGGCGGACGTCAGAGCGCAGGTAGTGCTGCACTCACCGGTTCCTGGCGGATTGGGTGACAGCTCGCAATACGATTTCGACCGGCACCACACCGGCTGGAAGGTATTCGCAGGGGTGCGGCCGATTTCCCTGCTCGGTGCGGAGTTGGAGTACATCGATTTCGGCCACCGCGGCGTGGCGACAGCGTCGCACGGGCTGCCCCTGCAGGCCGATGTGAGCATGCGGGCGCCGGCCGTGTTTGCCGTCGGCTACCTGCCCCTGCCGGTGCCACTGCTCGATGTCTTCGGCAAGGTCGGTGCGGCGGCGCTGCATACCGAGCTGAATGCCACCAACGTCGGTCACTATGCGTGCGCGAGTTCCACTGCGCCCTGCTCAGCCTTGGCGTGGCTACCGGCAACCCAGCACATCGATCGAACTGTCACCGATCTTGCCTACGGCGCCGGCGTCAGAGTCGCACTGAAACCATCCGCGCTGGCCGTTCAGCTCGAGTACGAGCGCGTCAGCCAGCGCGGTGGTGATCCTGATCTGCTTTCCCTCGGAGTGACGTACAGCTTCTAGCCGGCCTGCAGCTTGAATACGCGCTCGGCGTTGGTCTGATAGAACTTCCTGCGGATCTCGTCCGAAACCTCGGCGCGCTCCATCTCGCCGACTTCCTCCGGCGCGAACTGATAGGGGTAGTCCATCGCGTAGAGCACGCGGTCCACACCCAACACCTGCTGGGAGAACAGGATCGCGGGGGCCCAGGCCACGCCGCTGTTGGTGATGTACACGTTCTCGCGCATGTAGTCGCTGACCTTCTTCTTCAGCGGCTTCATGGCCTCGTAGCGCTTGGACAGAACGGTGGCGCGGTGCATGTAGTCGAGGCGATACATCCAGAACGGCAGCGCTTCGCCCATGTGCCCGACCATGATCTGCAGCTTCGGGAAGCGGTCGAAGGCGCCGCTGGTGATGATGGCGAGCAGGTGCATGCCGACGTCCACGCCGAAGCCGAAGATCGCCCCGTCCAGGCCGCGAGCCAGCAACGGCCCGACGAGCCCCTTCGAGGGGCCTTGGGGGTGGATGTAGATCGGCACGTCCAGTGCCTCGGCGGCGGCGAAAATATCCCAGAACTTCGGGTCGTCGAGATATTCGCCGTGCGTATGCGAGTTGATGATCGCGCCCTTGAGGCCGAGGCGGCGGATGCCTCGCTCGAGCTCCTTGGCTGCTTCCTGGGGATTCTGCGGGGCGATGGCGGCGAGACCGGCGAAGCGCGTCGGATGTTTGGCGACGGCCTCTGCGAGCTGATCGTTGCTCGATCTCGCCATCGAGACCGCCGTGGCGGCATCGAAGATCTGCACGCCGGGGCCGGTGAGGGACAGAACCTGCATGTCGATGCCCGTGGCATCCATGTCCTGGATGCGTCGCTCATCCAGCCATTGCAACTTCTCGATGATGGCGCGTGGGCGCTCGCTCGGGCTGTTGAGGTAGAAGCCCCACAGGCTGAAGAAACCCGGATCGTCGAGCCTACGCTCAGCAAGGATCTTGCGATACTCGCGGAACAGCTCCGGCGTTGCGAACGCCTCTTCGGTGGCAATTTTCTTGTAGGGCCGGGCCCCGCCCGGATTGCTTAAACCGCTCGCGCTGGATGCCATCGCCTCACCTTTCGATAACCTTGAGAAGGCGGCGCAGTGTACGCCGCCATCGAGTATCGTTGCAGTGCAAGCGGTGATGTGAAAGGGGAAGCACGCCATGGCCGATGAGATCGGTGAGCTGCGCCGGCAACTTCAGCAACTGGCCGCCGAGGTCGCGGCACTGCAGGACGTCAATGCGATCCGCAGGCTGCAGCATGCGTACGGGTATTACCTGGACAAGTGCCTGTACGACGAGGTGGTGGATCTGTTCTCCGACAGCGGCGCAGTCCACTTCATGAATGGCGTGTTCCGCGGCAAGGCCGGCGTGCGCCGGCTGTACTGCGATCGCTTCCGCAAGAACTTCACCGGTGGGCACAACGGGCCGCTGTATGGCTTTCTGCTCGATCACCTGCAGTTGCAGGACATCGTGGAAGTTGCCCCCGATCGCAGCTCGGCCCGCGGGCGCTTCCGTGCGTTGATGCAGGCCGGAGCCCATGTCTCTAACCTCAACAAGCCGCCGATGCTCCCGCAGCAGTGGTGGGAAGGCGGCATCTATGAGAACCAGTACGTCCGTGAGAGCGGGGTCTGGAAGGTGAAGGTTCTCAATTACCACTGCCTCTATCATGCGCTGTACGAGAAGGGCTGGGCCTACACACCGCCGAACGTGTCGCCCCCCTTTACGCGAACCTTCCCCGCGGACCCCGCCGGACCCGACGAGCTCGTCGAGCCGATGCCGGCGATATGGCCGCAGACTGCGGTGGTTCCGTTCCACTATGCACACCCGGTGACGGGCAAACGGTGGACGCCGAGCTGACGGCGGCGCCGCCGCCGAAGCTCGTCCGCACAGTGGCCGCAACCCTGGACTGATCGGTCTGGCGGCTTGCGCTGGCCGGCGATGCGGTCAATCTAGGTTGGTGAAACACCCGGCGCGCGTCGGGACCGAACAAGCGGAGACTGCGATGAGCAACGCCTTTCCCAGCGCAATGGACTACACCGGATTCAACGCACCCTCGCGCATCGAGTGCGACGTTCACGATCTGGTGGTCGAGGGCCAGATCCCCGCGGAAGTCAACGGCTCCTGGTACCAGACGGTGCCCGATCCGCAGTACGCTCCGATGATCCCGCCGGACACCTATCTGAGCGGCGACTGCATGATGCGTATGCTGCGCTTCGAGAACGGGCGGGCCGATCTGAAGCAGCGTTACGTGCAGTCGGAGCGTTTCAAGGAAGAGCGCCGCGCGCGCCGCGCGCTCTACGGCCGTTACCGCAATCCCTACACGGACGACCCCAGCGTTCGCGGCAAGTCGCGTGCCGTGTACAACACGACGCCCATTTTCCACGGCGGCCGTCTGCTCGCGTTGAAAGAGGACAGCCACGCGATGGAAATCCATCCGCGCACGCTCGAGACCCTGGGCGAGTGGGATTACCGGGGGAAGCTGCGCAGCCAGACGATGACCGCCCATCCGCGCTTCGATCCGGAAACCGGCGAGATGTTTTTCTTCGGCTACGAAGCGAGCGGTCTCGCCTCCCGCGACGTCTCCTACTGCATCGCCAACAAGGACGGGGAGCTGGTGCACGAGGAGTGGTTCCAGGTTCCCTACTGCGCCCTGATGCACGACTTCGTCGTCACGCAGGAGCACGTGATCTTCCCGGTGTTCCCCATTACCGCCGACCTGGAAAGAATGAAGGCCGGCGGAACGCACTGGATCTTCGAGCCCGGGAAGGAGTCCTTCGTCGGGATCATGCCGCGCCGCGGAGGCGTCAAGGACATGCGCTGGTTCCGCGGACCCGCGCGCTCGGCGTTCCACTACATGAACGCCTTCACCGAAGGCAGCCGCGTGCACATGGATTTCGGCTGCTCCAACATGGTGCCGTTCCCCTTCATCCGTGAAGCCTCGGGGATCCAGATGCGTCCGGAGGAGATGGCCGGCTCGTTCGTGCGCTGGAGCTTCGATCTGTCCAAGCCCGGCGACCGTTACGAGGAGTCGGTGCTCGGTCCGGCGGGAGACATGCCGCGCACGTCCAACAAGGACCAGACGCGCAACTACGGCGTCGGGTACTACCAGAGCTTCGATCCGACGCTCGGGCCGCCGAACATCGCCGGGCCCGTGGGACCGGGATTCAACACCATCGTGCGTATCGAGATCCCCTCCGGTCGCATGAAGCGGTTCGTTCCGGGCGGCCCGACGACTGTGCAGGAGCACGTGCACATCCCCTCGAAACAGCCCAAACACGAGGGCTATCTCGGCTTCATCGTCGATCGCCATGCCGACAATCTGTCCGAGTTCGTGCTGCTGGAGGCGGAGCATCCGGACAAGGGCCCGCTCGCGCGCGTGCAGATCCCGCTGCGGTTGCGAGTGGGCGTGCACGGCAACTGGGTGCCGGCGGAAAGCCTCTAGTGGCCCAGCAGCGCACAGGACTACATGGCCCTGATGTCGATCGCCCGCTGCCAGAGGCGGGCGTGCATCGGATGACACTCGACCCGGAACGCCGCGGATGAAGCCGCAACTCGAGCTCGTATTCGAGCTGAACGGCGTGCTCGAGCCCGCCGTCGCGATCGGAGAGACGCCCCACGGCATGCGGCGGATGGTGCCGATCAAGGGCGGAACGTTCGAGGGCGCTAACATCCGCGGCAAGCTGCTCCCAGGCGGGGCCGATTGGCAGGTGGTGCGCGCCGACGGAGCCGCGGAGCTGCACGCGCTGTATCTGCTGGAAACGGACGATGGCGTCCGTATTCAGGTCGAGAACCACGGGTTGCGCCATGGACCGGACGCCGTCATGCGGCGTCTCGCCGCTGGCGAGCCGGTCGATCCGTCGGAGTACTACTTCCGTGCCGCTCCGAAGTTCTCCGTGCCTGCTGGCAAATACGATTGGCTGAATCGCAGCCTGTTTCTGTGCACCGGCACGCGCGCACCGTTGGGAATCCACCTCTGGTTCTATTGCGTCAAGTAGCGCCCGGGCGATTGCGCTGAGCTCACCCCGCGCCGTCGCGATGGGGGTCTATGTCGTGCGGGCCTTCGTGAAGCAGCGCGAGCTGCTGGTTTCCAACAAGGAGCTCGCGCAGGCCGATTCGATGAGCTCGAGGCACGCCTGGAGAAAAAGCTCGCCGCACACCATGAGGCGATCGCTGCCATCCCCTCCGCCATTGTAGTGGGCATCGGGTGTTAACCACACCTGCCGCCCGCGTCGCTAGCTGCCGTGCCGCCGCCGATACTCGCGCGGCGTCGCGCCGTAGCGGGCGCGAAACACGCGGCCGAAATGAGTGGGGCTGTTGAACCCGTAGTCGAACGCGATGGAGGTGACGGTCCGGTTGCCCTGCGCCGGTAGCGTCAGTGCACGGGAGCACTCCTCGAGCCGCCGCCGGAGAATGTAGCGAGCCACCGTCTCGGACTCATTCGAGAACAGATGATGCAGGTAGCGCGGCGTCATCTTGCAGGCCTCGGCCACGCGCATGGGGGTCAGATCCGGATCTCCCAGGTGGGCTTCGATGAAGTTGACGATGCGCAGCCGATGCGCGGTCGCCAGCGACGAGCGGTCGGGCTGAGCCTCGGGAATGCCGGTATAGGCGCTCGCGAGCAAGTCCAGGATCGCGCGCGTCACCCGTGGGGCCACGGTGGGCTCCAGATCCTCATGGCAGCGCATCCAGAAATCGCGCAGGAAGTGGGACACCAGGCCGCTGAGCCCCGAGTTCCCCGACATGGGCACGGCAACGACGCTCTCCGGAGAGGCGATGTGCCGCCGCAGCAGCGTCTCGGGTATGCCGACGACGAACATGCGGTTGGGGTTCTTGAAGAGAATCTCGTACGCGCGCGTCGTGTCGCACAGCGTGAAGTCGCCGGGTCCGAGCTGCGCTTCGCGTCCATCCTGGCGGCTGACACTTGCGCCTTCGAGCATCATGTGAACGAAGAACATCGCCACACGCGAGCGCGCCACGTGCAGGCGCGAGTGGCGAACGGTCTGGGCGTCGGAGTACACCTCGGCGACGGTCATGTCCCCGAGGCGCGTGCGGCTCAGGCGGCCGGAGAAGTTGCGTACGTCGACAGGGTCGGAGACGAGCGGTGTGAACGAGGCGGCGGCGGTGTCGTTCCAGAATTCGATCTTGCGCCGCGGCTCCAGGCCGGCGGTCGAGAAGGTCTCAAGCTGAATCATGTTCGTGCCTGTTGCGCACTGCTCACTTCAACTTGCGGGCCACCACTCAAGTAGTTATGTATCATAACCGTATCCCCGGGGATCGCAAGGCAGCGCCATGCAAGGCTCGAACCGCCGCAAGCTGAGGCTGGGACCGCTTCCGGAGTACGTCGGCTATGCGCTGCGGCGCGCCCAGATGTCGACGGTCACGCAGTTCGTGGGAGCGCTCAAGGACGTCGATCTGCGGCCGACGCAGTTTGCGGTGCTGACGGTGATTCGCGAGAACCCCGGGGTACGCCAGAGCGAGGTCTGCGCGGCACTGGGAATCAAGAAGGCCAACTTCGTTCCGCTCCTGAACGAGCTGCAACGCAGGGGACTTGCGGTGCGCCGCGCCGGCGTCGCCGACCGGCGCTCCTCGGCGCTTCATCTGACAGCCCAGGGGGAGGCTGTTCTGCAGCGTGCGCGTACACTCCACGATGTCTATGAAGCCGGGCTCGCGGGACGTCTGGGAATGCGCGGCCGCAGTCAGTTGCTGAGCTTGCTCGGCCGCTTGATCGAGTCCTGAGGGCGCGCTGCCCGGCAGCGAGCGGCTATTCGCGCTGATGTCGGACGTGCGCTCCGTGCCGCCCAGGCACCGAACGGCGATCCGTGTTCACCTCGGGCGCGCTTCCTTCTAGAGCTCGGACGTGGGAACGGCCTCGACGGGTTGCGATCCATGCGCAATCGCCGCTGCGTATGTGCGCGTGCGCGGCAAAATCCGTGCTGCGTAGAACGATGCGGTGGCGATGATGCCTTGCGCCTCGGCCGAACCGCTGCGTTCGAGGGCCTCGGCTGCCGAGAGCGCCCATTGCCACCCGCCGGCGAGAACGCCGAGCCAGCTCAGAAACTCGTACGCCACCGTCCCGATGAGCTGCGGGTCCGCGGGGGAGGCGGCAACGATCCTGGCGGCGGTGGCGCGCAGTTCCGCACAGCTCTCGAGGAGTGCGCTGCGCAGTCCCTCGAGGCTGGCGCCCGACGGCAGTGCCCGGGCCGTACTCTCGATGTCATCGAGCAGCTCAGCCAACGCCGCGCCGTGGTCTCGAACGATCTTGCGTCCGAGCAGGTCCTGGGCCTGAATGTAGTTGGTGCCTTCGAAGATCGAGCCGATGCGGGCATCCCGGAATACCTGGGAGATCTCCGCATCGTCGATATAGCCGGTCCCGCCATGGACCTGCACACCGAGCGAGGCGATCTCGAACCCGATGTCCGATACCCACGCTTTGATGACGGGCGTGAGCAGATCCGCACGGCGCATGGCGGCCGCACGCGTCTGCGGCTCCTTTGCCGCGTGAGCGACGTCGACCGTTGCGGCGGCGGTGTATGTGAGGCAGCGCGCTGCGTGCAACAACGATTTCATGGTCAGCAGCATTCTGCGCACGTCGGCGTGCTCGATGATCGGACGCTGCGTACCGGCTGCATCGCGCCCTTGCAGGCGCTCACGTGCATGAAGACGCGCGAGTTGCAGACTGCGCTCGGCGAGGCCGAGCGAGTGCATTCCAACTCCGATGCGCATGTGGTTCATGATCGTAAACATGCAGGCCAGGCCTTCGTGGCGCCGGCCGATGAGCCACCCCCGGGCACCGGCACGCTCGCCAATGGCCATCACGCAGGTAGGGCTCGCACGAATGCCCACCTTGTGCTCGACAGAGACGGCGTGGATGTCGTTGTCGGCCGGTGTGCCGTCCGCTGCAGAGAGCTTCTTCGGGACCAGGAAGAGGGAGATTCCTTTCAGACCCGCGGGCGCGTCCGGTGTCCGCGCCAGCACGAAGTGCACGATGTTGTCCGTAAGGTCGTGATCGCCCCATGAGATGTAGATCTTCCGGCCGAAAAGCCGCCATGTATCCCCGTCCGGCTCGGCGCGAGTGCGCAACGTCGAGAGGTCCGATCCCGCCTGCGGCTCGGTGAGGCACATCGTGCAGGTCCATTCCCCGCTGGCAATGCGCGGCATGTACTCCTCGCGGAGCTCGGTCGGGGCGTGCACTCGCAGCGCTTCGAGCGCAGCGACCGCGAGCTCCGGACACATCGCGAACGCCATGTTGGCTCCGGCCCACATTTCTGAAACGGCGACTGCGAGGACCCCGGGCAAGCCTTGGCCGCCGTATTCGGCCGGAGCCCCGAGCGAGGTCCAGCCGGCGTCACGGAACTGGCGGTAGGCGTCCGGGAATCCCGGCGCAGTGACGACTCCCTGAGCTTCACAGCGACTGCCCGCTCGATCGCCAATCGGATTCAGCGGCGAGAGCACCTCGGCGGCGAAGCGAGCGGCGGTCTCGAGTATCTGGGTGGTCAGCTCGGCGGGAACTTCAGCGTAACTCTCCAGGTGGATGGCCCCGCTCACACGGGCGGCTTGCGCCATCGCGAGGCGCAGGGATGTTAGAGGGGCCTGGTAAGGTTGCGACACAGTGTTCCGCTTTTCGATCTGCAGCTCGAGGCTGCGAAGCATAGGGGTTTATCCATTGCAGCGCAGCTGCGTGCCGTCGACAATGCAGCCTGCTTACCCGGAGTGAGTCAATGACAGACAAGCCCTTTGAGGTGATCAGCCAGAATCGGTGCTTCGAGGGCACCGTCGGCTTCTACCGGCACGAGGCCGTGAGCACCGCCTGCGCGATGAGATTCTCGGTGTACATGCCGCCGCAGGCCTCTTCCGGCGGCTCCGGAGCGGGGCGCCGCGTACCGGTGTTGTACTACCTCGCGGGCCTGACGTGCACCGAAGAGACTTTCATGATCAAGGCCGGCGCGCAGCGCGTCGCCGCCGAGCTGGGGATTGCGCTCGTCGCTCCCGATACGAGCCCGCGTGGCGTGAAGCTACCCGGTGACAGCGATGCGTGGGACTTCGGGGTCGGGGCGGGGTTTTATGTGGATGCGACCGTCGATCCGTGGTCGCGGCACTATCACATGTACACCTACGTCACGCAGGAGCTGCGTGGCCTGATCGAGGCGCACTTTCCTGTCGACCCATCGCGGACCGGAATATTCGGTCACTCCATGGGTGGCCACGGGGCGTTGACTCTCGCGTTGCGCAATCCTGACCTCTACAAGTCCGTCTCGGCGTTCGCACCGATCTCGGCGCCGCGGCAGTGCCCGTGGGGACAGAAGGCCTTCACCGGTTATCTCGGCCCGGATCGTGGGCAGTGGAGCGAATACGATGCGACGGAGCTGGTGGCACGCGTGGCGAACGCCGCCGCCCGCCCGCCGATCCTGATCGATCAGGGATCAGCCGATCAGTTCCTCGAGCGCGAGCTGCATCCGCATCTGTTTGAAGCCGCGGCGAAAAAGGTCGGCTATCCGCTCACGCTGCGGCGCCAGGCGGGATACGACCACGGCTACTACTTCATCTCGACGTTCATGGAGGACCATTTGCGCCATCACGCGAAAATACTTGGTTGATCGGCAAAAGTTTGCTGCGCCGATTTTCGCAAAGTCGAGGGCCTCAGCCAGCCCACGCGGCCACCCAAAGCGTGGTTTTTTGCCTGGCCCATCGCGGGTGGCGTGCTCGGGCCCCAGCGCCGGCTCAAGGGATGCGCGCGGCCTCGATGATGATGTCGCGCATCCAGGCGTGGCCGGGGTCGGGCTCGTTGCGCTTGTGCCAGATCACCACTTCGCGCGTCTCCGGAGTCTCGAACGGCAACGGCACCACCTTCACCGGCGCCAGTCTCTCCAGCGCCATCGCCAGGTGCTCGGGCAGGGTGGCGATGAGCTCGGTGCCGACGATGAGGGAGGGGATTTCCAATAACCCTTGTGTCGTCGCGCGCACGTCGATGTCCGCGTTGGTGAGCCGGCGCACCATCTCCTCCAGCGGGATCGTGTGTCCGCTGGGCCAGCCGAACACATGGGGCAGAGCGAGGTACTGCGCTTCAGTGATCGTGTCCTGCACGCTCGGGTGATCGCGCGAAGCGATGCATACCCACCGGACCGGCCGCAGATCGATGATCCGCAGTGTCTCCGGAAAGGCTTTCAGCCCGAACAGGCGCAGGCTGTTGAGGCCGAGATACAGATCCGCATCGCCGTACTCGAGCCGAGAGAGGGTGGTCTCGGAGAAGTGCTCGACGTGGCACTGGATCCCCGGTGCTTCCCGGGAAATGCGGCGGAACACCGCAGGCATCACCCTCAGGATGGCATCGGCCGACACGATCAGCGTGAAGGTTCTCTGGACGGTCGCCGGGTCGAACGTGGGCTGAGTCCCCAGGGTGGCCTGAATGCGCAGCAAGGCCTCTCGGACCGGCTCCACCAGGGACAGGCCCCGCGGGGTCAGCTCCATGTCCCGGCCTACCCTGACCAGCAACTGGTCATTGAAATATTCCCTGAGCTTCTGCAGCGCCGCGCTCATGGCGGGCTGGGAGACGAACACCCGCTCGGCGGCGCGCGTGACGTTCTTCTCGTGCAGCAGCGCGTCCAGGGCGATCAGCAGATTCAGGTCGAACCGGTTCAGTTGCATGTGGTTGTAACTTGTTGTTCCGACAATCGAAGGGTCCAGGGCGTTCGTCCCGCCCCCTGCCGCAGCCCCCGCATACCCGGAACGTATACTCGAGTCGAATAGTCCGGATTAGCAAAAGTGATTGGTTTCACCCAGTGCGGGACCGTAACGTTTTCGCCCGCTCCATGAACACCCCTCTCAGGCCCGAGACCCGGCGCCGCATCGTCTCGCACAAGCTGCTGCTCGCCCATGATCTGAAAGAGCGGCCCGGCCCGCTCCTGGAGGTCCGGCACGCGATCAGCTACTTTCGTCGCACGGGGCCCGGCAAGCATACCGTGAGCCTGTGCCGGGCAGAGGCATCAAGGCTGGAGGTTGTGCGGGTGAGCCAGAAAGAAGCCTGGAAGAAGCGAACGGCGGACGAGTGCGCACCGCCGCGCCCGGCCCGCGAGCCGCGCAAGAGCCGCGATCCGGCTCCTGCCCGTTGATCAAGTCCCATGGCAGGCACGGATTACGTCACGCCCGGTGATTCAAGCCCGCAGGCTGCACCTGAGAAGGGAGCGGCCGAGTCGAAACCTGTCAGCGCGCAAGTAGATATCGAGCGCTGGGTCGGCGGAGTCACCACGCGCACGACCGATCTGGTCGCGGAAGAGTCGCCTGTCGCGCTCGTCTATCACGGCGTGCCGCATGTGGTGATGCTGGCGACACCGGCCAACCTCGAGGACTTTGCAGTCGGCTTCACGCTCAGCGAGGGCCTGGTCGCACGGCCGGAGGAGATTCGTGCGGTGGAAGTGGTGCAGGGAGCCGAGGCCACCGACGTCAAGGTGACCGTGGCATGGGAGCGCTTTTCCGAGCTGTTGAACCGACGGCGCAACCTGACCGGACGGACCGGCTGTGGACTATGCGGAGCGGAAACTGCGGAGGATGCGATTCGCGAGCCGGCGGTCGTCGGCCCGGGGCCGACCGTCACAGCCGAGCAGTTGCACGCGGCGATCGAGGAGCTCGGGTCGATGCAGCCGATCAACGCCAAAACCGGAAGCGTCCACGGCGCGGCGTGGGTGGTCCCCGGCAAGGGTATTCAGCTGGTGCGCGAGGATGTCGGCAGACACAACGCCCTCGATAAAGCGATCGGCGCACTGGTGAGAGAAGGGGCAGACCTGTCGAGCGGCTACATGCTGATCACCAGCCGGGCCAGCTATGAAATGGTGTTGAAGAGCGCCACGGTCGGAATCTCTTTCCTTTGCGCGCTGTCCGCGCCTACGGCTTTTGCGGTGCGCCTCGCCCAGAGGACCGGGCTGACGCTGGTGGCCTTTGCACGCCGCGACAAGCATGTGGTCTACGCTCATCCCGGACGATTGAAATGAGCATCGATCGCACCCGGTCCCCAGGTCCCCGGGCGCAGCGGTAGGGGTTCCACAACCCGCTGCGGCTGACCCGCTGCGGCCCCACACGGACGGTGCGCCAACGTCCCCCACGGTCCCACAGCCCCACCGTCCTACAGGCGCCGCCCATGGCATTAAGGGCCATCCGCCCCGGCTATAGCTCCCATCCCAACTACCGATTTCCGCTCTCCGTGGTGAGCCGTTACCTTGCGGGTCCCACCGCTGAGGGGGCGGGAGCATGAACGTCGCAGGAAAACAAGCACTTACGGAGCATTCCGCGCCAGTAGCTGGCAACACCCCGGAATCCTCTACGCCATTCCGCTTCTACGACAACCGTCAGAAGTACCTGGCGTTCGTCAACACTTGCAACGAGAAGTCGGCCATCGCGCGGCGCGCCACGCAGGAGCTGGCTCATGTGAAGCCCAGTCCGCCGGCGCTGCGGTTCTTCGACGCGGGCATGGGCGACGCGACCGTGCTGTCGCGTCTCATGCGCAGCACCCACCGGATGTTTCCACACGTGCCGCTGATGGCGGTGGCGAAGGAAATCAGCCTGGAGGATGTGCGGCTGGGTCTGGAGAAGATGCCGGACCGCTTCTATGAGCATCCCGCGACCGTGTTGGTCGTCACGAACCTGAATTACGCCGAGGCGCCGCGGCTGATGCCGCGCGACATGTCCTCTGCCGCCGCTCTCAACTGGCAGGAAGTGCGCCTCACCGGGAGCTCCTCGCACGAGTATGCCGAGCAGATCGAGGAGCTCGAGCGGACGCTCGACTACGGTTGGGCGACCAAGCCCAGCCCGCGCTCGGGCAATCCCGTCTACGCACGTCCTTCGGTGCTCGTGATCTACCGCGAGGATCAGAAATTTCTGCTCGACTCGATCATTCCCAAGCCGGGACGGATCTTCGAGAGCTACGACCTGATCCTCGCCTCGCAGCCTTGGCGCGCGCGCATGTCGGCGGAATTCAAGGCGCAAAAAGTGCTCGCACCGCTGGCACGCAGCTTGAGCCCGGGCGGCCGGCTGCTCGCCATTCAGTCGTGCGGCCACGATCCGGGGGTGGAGATCATCCAGAAGCTGTGGCCGAACGAGAATCCGTTTCAGGTCGACCGCCATGCGCTGCTGGCAGCGCTGAAGACCGAGCTCGGCCGCGATGCGCGCGATTTCACCCTTACGGCCCTTGCGGACGAGAAGGCGATCTTCCGTTACGACATGCACACCTTGCCGTCGGAGATCTCCGATCGCATCGGCACCTCGACGCTGTATGCGGCCTGGAATGCCGCCATCTATGTCAACCAGATCGAGGACGAGCGCCTCGACTCCGTCATGAAAAGCGGGGCGTACCTGAACGCCACGCAGACCGTCCTGCAGAAACACAACGGACTGTGGTTCAACGACGAAACCTTCGTCGTGGCCCGCCGCAAGCCTTGAATGAGTCGCACTTCATGAATGCCAACCAGCAAATCAGTGAGCCCACGAGCATGAGCGACCTGGCGGAGCTGAAGCGGCGCGTCGTGGAGTTTGCGCGCGGCGCGTCCACCGAAATTTCCACGATGGACGAGGAACTGCTGACCACCCTCGCCACCAAAATCCCCGCCGGCACATCCGTATTCATCGCGCATACGCCGAAGGCATCCCTGGACGACGTCGTGCGGGTGGCACTCAAGGTTCAGGCGCTGGGCTTCCGCGCTTCGCCGCACATCGTTGCGCGCCGCATCGAGAGCGAGAGCGCCCTGCGTGCCGGCCTGCGCGAGCTGGTGGATGGCGGTGTGGAGCAGGTGCTGCTGGTCGCGGGTGACCTCGAGAAGCCCGTAGGCAAGTTCAGCAGCACCCTGGAGATCATCGACTCCGGCGCGATCGTAGATGCGGGGCTGAGGCGCGTCGCGGTGGCCGGGCACCCCGAGGGCCACAAAGCGGTCGGTCCGACGACCCTCTGGGCCGCCCTGAAGCACAAGCAGGCATTTGCCGACCGCACCGGCATCAAGGTGCAGATCAATACCCAGTTCGGCTTCAACCCCCAGTCCATCGTGGAGTGGGGCAAGCATCTGGGAGAGCATGGAATTTCGCTCCCGGTCTACGTAGGCGTCGCCGGTCCCACGCCCTTGCCGAAGCTCATCAAGTTCGCCATGGCCTGCGGGGTGGGCGCCTCGCTGCACTCGCTTATGAAAAATATGAGCGCCATGACCAACCTGGCTCGACTCGCGACCTCTCCAGATGAGATGCTAGTGGGCCTCGTCCAGGGGGGCGCCGGAACGGCTGCCAGCCCCCTGGTGCACCCGCACTTCTATGCGTTCGGCGGCACGGTGGCCACGGCGCGGTGGCTGCGCGCGGTCGTCGACGGCAATTTCGAACTGCCCGCCGGCGGCGGCAAGTTCGTGATGGACGCCTGAGGTTTGCGAAACATCATCTCGAGGGGATAGAGAATTGTCGATGGCCGAATGCAGCGCACTCATCTGCGGCTCGATGGCGTTCGACACCATCATGGTGTTCGGCGACCGCTTCCGTAATCACATTCTCCCCGACAAGCTGCACATGCTGAACGTGTCGTTCCTGGTGCCGCAGCTGCGCCGGGAATTCGGCGGCTGTGCCGGCAACATCGCTTACAACCTGAAGCTGTTGGGCGACATCGGATATCCGATGGCCACCGTCGGACGCGATTTCGCTCCCTACCGCGACTGGTTGCAGCAAACCGGTGTTCCCGCGGACCACGTGCGTGTCATCGACTCCGAGCACACCGCACAGGCTTTCATCACGACGGATCTGGAAGACAACCAGATCACGGCGTTTCATCCCGGCGCGATGCAGCAGTCGCATGTGAACCGGGTCGGCGATGCTCGTGACATCGCCCTGGGGATCGTGGCACCGGACGGGCGTGATGGGATGATCCAGCATGCGGAGCAGTTCGCCGCCGCGGGCATTCCCTTCATCTTCGACCCGGGCCAGGGCCTGCCGATGTTCGGCGGCGAGGACCTGACGCGCTTCCTCTCGCAGGCGACCTGGGTTGCCGTCAACGAGTACGAGTGGCAGCTCGTCCAGCAGAAAACGGGCTGGACGGTGCGGGACGTCACCCAACGGGTGAAGGCGCTGATCGTGACCCTGGGATCGGGCGGGTCGGTCATCCATACCCCCGACGGCGCGGAGCTGTCGATTCCCTGCGCCAAGCCGGCGGCCGTCGTCGATCCGACGGGCTGTGGCGATGCCTATCGGGCAGGCCTGATGCACGGGCTGCTGCATGGCCTGGACTGGAGGACCACGGGGCGTATCGCTTCCCTGATGGGCGCCATCAAGATCGAGTCACGCGGGACGCAGAATCACCGCTTCACACGCGCTGAGTTCGACAAGCGGCTGGCGGAGAGTTTCAAGTGAGGCGGCCATCGCCTCGAACGTTCAACCCCCATTGAGTACTACGCAAATGGCCAATAACTATCTGTTTACGTCCGAGTCCGTGTCCGAAGGACACCCGGACAAGATGGCGGACGCCATCTCTGATGCGGTCGTGGATGCCGTCATCGCGCAGGACAAGCGTGCTCGCGTGGCGGTCGAGACCCTGGTGAAAACGGGGGTGGCCATCGTGGCGGGCGAGCTCACGACCACTGCCACGGTCGAGTTCGAGGCACTCATCAGAAAGACGATCCTGGATATCGGCTACAACTCCTCCGAGATGGGCTATGACGGCGCCAGCGTCGGCGTGATCAACATCATCGGCAAGCAGTCCCCGGATATCGCGCAGGGCGTCGATCGCAAGGACGAGAAGAAGCAGGGCGCGGGCGACCAGGGCCTGATGTTCGGCTACGCGAGCAACGAGACCGATGTGCTCATGCCCGCGCCGATCACGCTCGCACATCGCCTGGTGAAGAAGCAGGCTGAAGTCCGCAAGAAGGGCAAGCTGCCCTGGCTGCGTCCGGATGCGAAGAGCCAGGTGACGCTGCGCTACGAGGACGACCGTCCCGTGGGGCTGGAGGCCGTCGTGCTGTCTACCCAGCACAGCGACGACATCTCCACGAAAGCGCTGCGCGAGGCGGTCATCGAGGAGATCCTGAAGCCGGTGTTGCCGGTCAAGTGGATCGACAAGCGGACCAAGTACCACATCAATCCGACCGGCCGGTTCGTGGTCGGCGGCCCGGTGGGCGATTGCGGACTCACGGGCCGCAAGATCATCGTCGACACCTACGGCGGTTATGCACGCCATGGCGGCGGTGCGTTCTCGGGCAAGGACCCTTCCAAGGTCGACCGTTCTGCCGCCTATGCCGCGCGCTACGTCGCCAAGAACATCGTGGCTGCAGGGCTGGCTGAGCGTTGCGAAGTGCAGGTGTCCTACGCCATCGGCGTGGCCGAGCCCACTTCCATCATGGTGGAGACTTTCGGCACCAGCCGCCTCTCGCGCGAGCGCCTGACGCAGCTGGTGCGCAAGCACTTCGATCTGACGCCTTACGGGCTGCGCGAGATGCTCGATCTGGCGCGGCCGATTTATGGGAAAACGGCAGCGTACGGCCACTTCGGCCGTACGGAGCCGGAGTTCCATTGGGAGAAGACCGACCGCGCCGAGGCCCTGGCCTCCGATGCCAAAGGGGCAGCGACTCGGGCGGCGTGATGGTTTCGATGACGGATCCGGCCGTGCACTGGCACGGCGACCACCGCTCCCCCGAGGGGCGCTGCGACAGACCGGTGTGGGCTCGCGCCACCCGGCCTGCCAGGCTCGGGAGCCGGTGGGTTCATCCACACGGCGCTCGTTCTTTGACTGGAGCATTTCAAGCATGAACGCCAATATGAAATCCGTTGCGGGCACCGCCGATCACAAGGTGGCGGACCTGAAGCTCGCCGACTGGGGTCGCAAGGAAATCGCCATCGCCGAATCGGAGATGCCGGCGCTGATGGCCATCCGCGAGGAGTACTCGAAAGAGAAGCCCCTGAAGGGCGCACGCATCGCCGGCTCCCTGCACATGACGATCCAGACGGCCGTGCTCATCGAGACGCTCAGGGCGCTCGGTGCGGACGTTCGCTGGGCCTCCTGCAATATTTTCTCCACGCAGGACCACGCTGCTGCCGCGATCGCGGTGGGCGGCACTCCGGTGTTCGCCTACAAGGGTGAGTCGCTGGAGGAATACTGGGACTACACCCATCGCATCTTCGAGTTCGGCGACAAGGGTCCGAACATGATCCTGGACGACGGCGGCGATGCGACGCTGCTGATGCACCTGGGTGTGAAGGCGGAGAAGGATCCCGCGGTCATCTCCAAGCCGGGCAGCGACGAGGAGAAATTCCTGTTCGCGGCGATCAAGAAGAAGCTCGCGGCGAGCCCCGGCTGGTACACGAAGGTGTCGAAGGAAATCCGCGGCGTGACCGAGGAGACCACGACCGGCGTGCACCGGCTCTACCAGGCGCACAAGGAAGGCCGGCTGATGTTCCCCGGCATCAACGTCAACGACTCGGTGACCAAGTCGAAGTTCGACAATCTCTACGGCTGCCGCGAGTCCCTGGTGGACGGCATCAAGCGCGCGACCGACGTGATGGTCGCCGGCAAGGTGGCGCTCGTGTGCGGCTACGGTGACGTCGGCAAGGGCTGCGCGCAGGCGCTGCGCGCCCTGTCGGCTCAGGTGTGGGTCACGGAAGTCGATCCGATCTGCGCGCTGCAGGCCGCGATGGAAGGCTATCGCGTCGTCACCACCGACTGGGCGGCGGACAAGGCCGACATCTTCGTCACGGCGACCGGCAACTTCCATGTGATCACCCACGATCACATGGCGAAGATGAAGGACCAGGCGATCGTCTGCAACATCGGCCACTTCGACAACGAGATCGATGTCGCTTCGCTGGAGAAATACCAGTGGGATGAGATCAAGCCGCAGGTGGATCACGTGATCTTCCCGGACGGCAAGCGGATCATCCTGCTCGCCAAGGGGCGCCTGGTGAACCTCGGCTGCGGCACGGGCCACCCGAGCTACGTGATGAGCTCCTCGTTCGCGAATCAGACGATTGCGCAGATCGAGCTGTTCACGAACACGGCGAAGTACCCCGTCGGGGTCTACACCCTGCCGAAGCACCTCGATGAGAAAGTGGCGCGCCTGCAGCTGAAGAAGCTGAATGCGCAGCTCACCGAGCTCACCGAAAGCCAAGCGAAGTACATCGGTGTCGGTGTCGGCGGTCCGTACAAGCCCGATCACTACCGCTATTGATCGAAGCGGGAGCCCGCGCATGTCCTCAGTCGTCAAAGAAGAAAAATCCGCCGCCGTCATTCTCGACGGCAAGGCTACCGCGGCGAAGGAACGCCAGAAGGCTGCAGTGCGTGCGGGGGCGTTCGCTGCGAAGTTCGGCCGTAAGCCGGGCCTCGCCGTCGTTCAGGTCGGCGAGGACCCGGCATCGACCGTGTACGTGCGCAACAAGCGCAAGTCGTGCGTGGAGGTGGGCATCGAGTCGTTCGCGCACGATTTGCCGGTTACGATCAGCGAGGCGGAGCTGCTGGCGCTGGTGCAGCGGCTCAACGCGGACGACCGTGTCGACGGCATCCTCGTGCAGATGCCGCTCCCGAAGGCCATCAATTCCGATCGCATCATGGATGCGGTCGATCCTGCAAAGGACGCCGACGGATTTCACCCGACCAACACGGGACTGCTGGCGCAGAAGCGCCCGCGCCTGCGCCCCTGCACGCCCTACGGCGTCATCCGGCTGGCCGAGACCTACGGGATCGAGCTCAAGGGCAAGCGGGCCGTGGTCGTCGGAGCGTCCAACATCGTCGGCCGTCCCATGGCGTTGGAGCTGCTGCTGGCTCGCGCCACCGTCACCGTGTGCCATACGGGTACCCGCGACGTGCAGGCCGAGGTGGAGCGCGCCGAGGTGGTGGTGGCAGCCGTCGGCAAGCCAGATTTCGTTCCGGGCGAATGGATCCGCCCGGGTGCGGCCGTATTCGACGTGGGCATCAACCGGTTGCCGAGCGGCAAGCTGGTCGGTGACGTCGGCTACACCGCGGCAGCGGAGCGGGCGGGCTGGATCACGCCGGTTCCCGGCGGTCTGGGTCCGATGACCATCGCGATGCTGCTCTCGAATACGGTGGATGCGGCGTATCTGCGCAAGGGCGTCGTGCCCGCTTAGAACCGCACCCGAAGCGATATCATCCAAGTTCGTCAGAAGAGGTCAGTAGAGAGTTATGAGTCAGCAAAACCTGGAGAGCGTACTCAAGGCCGCGGGCAACCCGGTCCAGATGTTGCGCAACTCGCGCATCGGCGCCTACGTCTATCCGGTCGTCCCCAGCGAGTTCTACAACTGGATGGATGAACAGCGCGCCTGGCGTGAGAGCGCGGTGCTGTTCGATCAGTCGCACCACATGGCGGAACTGACCGTCAAGGGTCCCGACGCGTTGAAGTTGATCTCCTACACGACGATCAACAGCTTCAACAACTTCGCCATCAACAAGGCGAAGCAGATGGTGCCCGTCAGCCATGACGGCTACGTCATCGGCGACGGTATCCTCTTCTACCTCGACAAGGACGAGCTGCTGTTCGTCGGCCGTGCCCCGTCGGTGAACTGGATCCAGTTCCACGGCGAGACCGGCGGCTTCAAGGTCGACATGATCCGCGACGACCGCTCGCCGGGCGACCCCAAGGGCAAGGCGGTCAATCGCCGCCACTACCGCTTCCAGGTGCAGGGTCCGAACGCCGAGAAGGTTCTCAACAAGCTGAACGGCGGCCCGATTCCGGACGTCAAGTTCTTCACGATGGACGCCATCAACATCGGCGGCAAGCGCGTACGCGCGTTGCGGCACGGCATGGCGGGTGCTCCCGGCCTGGAGCTGTGGGGCCCCTACGAGGAGCGCGAGTTCATCCGCGAGACCATCCTCAAGGCCGGCGAGGAGTTCGGCCTGGTGCCGGTCGGCTCGCGTGCCTACGCCTCCAACACGCTGGAGTCGGGCTGGATTCCCTCGCCCCTGCCGGCGGTGTACACCGGCGAGAAGATGAAGAAGTATCGCGAGTGGCTGCCGGCCAGCGGCTACGAGGCCACCGGCTCCATCGGCGGCAGCTTCGTCTCGAACAACATCGAAGACTACTACCTGACGCCGTACGAGCTGGGTTACGGGCCGTTCGTCAAGTTCGACCACGACTTCATCGGTCGCGAAGCGCTCGAGAAGATGGTCAAGGACAAGCGGCCGCAGCGCAAGAAAGTAACCTTCGAGTGGAACCGCGAGGACCTGGGCAAGATCTTCGCCTCGGTGCTCGAGCCGGCCGGGCAGAACGCCAAGTTCTTCAATATCCCGATCGCCAACTACGCCTCCTCGTCCTACGATGCGGTGAAGATGGGCGGCAAGGTCGTCGGCTTCTCCATGTTCGGCGGCTACAGCTACAACGAGCGCGTCGGTCTGTCGCTCGGCGTGGTCGATGAGAACATCAACGTCGGCGACGTGCTCACGCTGGTCTGGGGTGAAGAGAACGGCGGCACCAAGAAGGTGACGGTCGAGCGGCACAAGCAGGTCGAGGTGCGCGTCAAGGTCTCTGTGACGCCCTACGCCTCGGCGGCCCGCGAGGCCTATCACCAGGGGTGGCGCACTCGCACGGCCTAGTGGCAGCGAGGCCTTTGCAGGCATGCCAAGGGGGCGGGTCGTCGCAGGGCGCCCCGCCTTTTTTCTGCACTCCTACACGGGCCGCGACATGCGGCGGTGGCACTGCAACAGCAGCGGAGGTGCCGCCAGCGCCAGCATGACCCCCAGCGCCGTGACACCCAGTGACCAGGCGAGCGGACTCACCTGGGGCTGCATGGCCATCCAGATATTATGGACGACGCAGCCCGCGAACGCCGCCGCACCCAGGGTTTCCAGGGTCACTGCGCGGCGCAATCCGGCTCCCCAACTCTGGGTGTGTCTCGCCAGCTCGTAGCGCCTCTGCTCCTCGGCTCGCGCACGCGCCGCGTTCACGGCGGCATTCGCGTCCAACTCTGCACTCACACGCGCCATGACGCGTGCGTCGAAGCCAGGGGAGGTATCCAACCCCTGATACAGGCTCCGCAGTCTTGCATCCAAGGTCATGTGCCGGGCACTCCAGCGGCGGTCGCGAGGCGCGCTCGCGCGCGATGCAGCAGTGTCTTCACGGTTCCCACCGGCATGGCGAGCATCGAGGCGACCTCCTCGTGGGACTGTTCCTGCAGGTAGTAGAGCAGCACTACCTGCCGCTGCCTGTCCGGCAGCTCCTCGACCAGTCGCATCAGGGCCGCCTGTTCCGCGCCGCTCTCGATGCAGCCCGCCGCAGGCTGTGCCTCCAGCAGTGTCGCCGGGTCCTCGAGCTGTACCTCCCGGCGCCTATCCCGCAGCGCCGACAGGCTGGTGTTGCGGGCAATGGTATAGATCCACGTCGCCAGCGACGCACGCGCGTCGAACGAGGGCAGGGCGCGCCACACTCTGATGAATACTTCCTGAGCCACGTCCTCGGCGGCCTCCCGGTTGCGAACGAAGCTGTACGCGAGCCCGAAAACCTTGCGCCGGTAGGCCTGCAGAATCGCTGCCAGGGCCACATCACGGCGGTTCGCGCCGACGAGCTCGATGACTTCGCCGTCCGTCAGCACCTGGTAACCGTCTTGAGCTACCTGAAGGTTTATACCCGCCGCCGCCCCTCCAGGTTTCACCGCGGGCGCGAAAAAAGCGCCGCGACGCAAAAATCCGCGTCGGGATGAAACCTGGCAGCCTGCCCCTGAGTACAAATCAGCGTGGCAAGTGAATGCCGCTGGGACACAAATGAAAGATACCGCAACGGCCGCGGTGCTTGGCCTCATCGTCGGCTATATCATTCGCCAATACTCAGCGCAGCTGCTGTGGCTGCTGCGGCTGCTCACGGGCTGATGCGAGGTTGTACGGATGGCACCGGATTCGGTCGTTGTCTGGATTCCATTCCTGGCGATCCCTCTGGGGATCGGAATGATCATCACGCTGATGGTCCTCATGCATCGCGCCAAGATTCGTGAGCTGGACCAACGGCACCGCGAGCGGATGGCGGCGATCGAGAAGGGACTGGACCCTTCCTACGGGGCAGGGACGGACGCCGCCGATGCGCCGCGCGGCGCCGCGCCCTGGACCTACGAAAGGCCCCAGCCGCGCTACCTGTTACGTGGCCTGGTCTGGCTCGGTGTCGGCCTTGCTTTCGTGTTCAGCGCCGGCAGTGCCGCGGGCACATGGGCGGCGCTCCCCGGTTGGATCGCGGCCGCCGTGGGTGGCGCGTACGTTGTGTATTACATGATGGAGGGGCGCAGGTCTGCGCCTCCCGCGCCGCCAGCGGAACGCCCCCGCGACCGCGACCAAGGACCCTGACCCCGGCGGGCACTCACCCAACGGCCCGCGACTCAACGTCCCCTGACCCTGGCGGGTGCCGAGCCCCATGGCCAACGGCCGCCGACTCAACGTCCCCCCGACTTAGCGCCCCAACGGCCTCCGGCTCAGCGCCCCAGCCCCAACGGCCCACGACTCAACGTCCCCCTGACCCTGGCGGCCCCTGACCCAGCGGCCAGCGGCCCGCCCGCGGGCTGTGCTCACCGCCGCGCTGCAGGCACCGGCAGTTTTGGTGTTGCCTTTGCCCGCGCAGCGCCACCCCTCCGGGTGGTGCCAACCAGTGTGCCAGCGTGAAATTTTTTCACACTACCGTGCGCGGTGGGTCGTGTGATGTCGTGTAAGTGACCTGTAAGGAAACCGCTTGGCGGCGAGGTTTCTTGAGATTCGCCCGTGCGCCGCGCCATTTTGGGGACAGCCGCGCGCGCAACGTGACAGTTGACACCCATTTGCACGGCGTTCAGCCGCGCCCCGCCCAATCTGACACGTGACCGATGCACCAAGCGTTCCTCGAGCTTGGGAGTGCGCTGCCAGTTGGGTCCGGGAGCGTGTATGAATTGCGCTGTCGGCAGATGCGGACGGCCGCCAGAGTCCTGACAAGTCGGCGAGCCGCACCCGGGGCCGCAGGCTGCGCCGGCCGTCAGATGCCGGATCGCCGGGCGCTCGTGACGCTCCCCGCTCGGGCCGACCCGCGGCCGGACGCACGAAGTTATCCACCGTCGCGCCGGTTTCTTGACGCTTGCCGACCGGCGAATCGTGTTATTTCCAACATGTCAATCCGTCATGTTGGGTGCGCACGAGGGCCGGGTTGCGTGTATGATCCCGGTCCGCCCTGTTCGGGTGTGTAGTGGAGAATGAATGATGGCCAAGCGTCCCTCGAATGACGGTGCCTCCTGGAGCGCCGGCGAACTGCGTACTTTGAAACAACTCGCGAAGGCGGGAACCCCGACCAGCCAGGTGGCGAAGAAGCTCGGGCGCACCGCGGCCGCCGTGCAGCAGAAGGCCATGCGCGCGGGCATCTCCTTCCGTGCCGCCAAGCGCTCCGGCGCTCGCAAGAAGAAGTAGGACAGTCCGGAAACCCCAGTGGTTTTCGAGAGCCGGACCCCGCCCCAGCAGGCGGTGAGTCCGGCTCGCCTTTTATGGCCCCTTCACGCCGTGGCCGCCCGAGTGGCGCGGACTTGACACACGGTGCGGACTTGACACACTAACGCCCGTCGATCGACAAGCTGAATCGGACTCGCAGTCCGCGAGTCGGACAGGATCGGGGGCGGCATGTCGAACTGGACCGTGTTTACTGGGGTGGCGGCTGTGTTGGCGCTCGGCGGCTGCGATGTGCAGGTGCACGACGAGACGCCGCCGACCTATCCCGCCAACAATCAGGTCGGGATGTATGAGATCAAGGCGACCGTGTCGCGCGACGCCCTGGTCAGTCCCGGATCGGTGTACCTGTTCGCCATCGGCGGCGGCAAGCGCATCGACATGGAGTCCGACAGGCAGGGACTGGAGTGGCACGCGTTTTATTCCGTGAAGTGTGCCAGCAGCTTCCCCTTGCAGTTCGAGGCCATCTGGAAGCGGCAGGGACTTTCCACGGGCAGCAAGCTCATACCCGACAGGCCGCGTGACATTCAGTTGACGCCGCCGCCGCTCACCAAGGAGGCGACGATCGACACCTCCGCCAAGAGCAACAAGGGCTGGATGGGGGGCGTTCCCTACACCTTCGTCACCGCGCCTCACACCCGGATCACCGCAGCGCACATCGAGCCCCTGAGTCAGGATCCGGGCGATGTCGCGGCGGCCAAGCCGATCATGATCGACAGCACGTTCCCGGAAGATGCTCCGTGCGGCGTGGCGACCGAGGTGCGCCTCTCCTCCAAGGTGCCCAAGGCTCAGGGCAACCTGGTGATCGACACGGACCTGCCGGGAATGGCCCACTGGCAGACGAAGGTCGTTTTCGCTCCCAACCCAACCACTGCCAAATAGGCCGAACGCTCGCTCCAGCCAATCCGGGGCCGGTCGTCCGTGACGGGCCTCGCAGCTCGGCTTGCCCTGCGCGGGCCGCCAGCAACTACTGCACCGGACAGGCGATCGACTCGCCGTACTCGCGGTTGCCGAGGCCGCCGGGCCCGAAGATCTCGTGCTGCGCGATCCATTCCCGCGACTGCTTGAACGCCTCTTCGGTGTAGGGCTCGAACACGATGCGCTCGCCCGGACCCCAGCGTCGGGTGTCCATCATCGAGTGATAACGCACCGGAAACTCTTTCAGGTAGTAGTGGGTGTAGACCTCGGGGCGCAGGTCGATGTCGCGCTGCGCGCGCTGCAGGGCCCGGAAGTATTTGCGCAGCTGCGCCGGCTCGGTGTCGCCGGTGATCATGGTGGCGATCATGAACGTCGTGTCGATGATCTTGCGGAAGCCGAGCTGCTCGGCGAAGTAGTAGGGACCGCTGAACAGCGCCGCGGCGGGGATTTGCCCATCGATCAGCAGCTGCATGCGCTTGAAGAGCATCCCGTCGTTGAAGGACAGATGAATCTTGTCCGCCGGGAGGTACTGCTCCAGCGCCTGAATGCTCGAATAGTGGCTGCCCGACTGGTAGCCGACGGAGATCGGCACGCCCGCCAGGTCCGACGGCTGTCGAACGGGGGAGTCCGCGGGGACGAAGATCGCGGCAGGCGCGACAGAGTAAGCCTCCGGAAAGAGCTTGCCCAGGCCGCTGGAGGCGGCGACGTTCACCGTCCAATGACAGGCGCAGCTCACATCCGAGGAGCGGCCCTCCTCGAAGGATTGATACGCGCCGATCTTCTTGCCCTTGTCGTGGACCTTGCCGTCGCTCGACTGCACCTCCTCGTTGAACACGTAGTCGAGGCCCTCGGCGCCGAAGTAGCCCTTCTCTTCGGCCACCCACTCCTGCAGGCGGAAGTGCGGCTGAATAATGAACTTGCTCATGATGCTTTCCTCGATTTGAAGGGACGCAGGGGTCGCCGTCGTTTCAACAGCATCCGGTCCCGGCTGGTGCAGCGTGCTGCTCAGGCTGAGCGACGCGCCGCGCGCGAATCATTCTGACGTGCTCGTCCATGAGGCGGCGTGCGGCCGCACCGTCGCGCAGCTGAATGAGCGCGGCGAGCTCCCGGTGGACCTCCATGATGTGCTTGACCAACTTCGGCGTGACTTGCCGGTTCTCTTTCGGCCAGGACACGTACTGCAGCGAGGCGAGCTGCACGACCAGCACGCGGTTGTGCGAGGCCTGGGCGATCGCCATGTGAAAGTCGCGGCACGAGCTGGTGAATGCGGCCGTGTCGGCGGCTTTTGCCGCAGCGTCGGCAAGTAACTCTTCGAGGTGTGTGTGCTCGGCGGCCGTCGCATGCTCCGCCGCGAGCTCCGCGGCCATGCACTCGGCGGCGCGCTGAGCATCCATGACCTCGGCGGCGCCGACACCGGTCAGATAAAGCTGCACGGCAAGCGCCTCAGCAAACAGGCTGGGATTGCCCGCGGCGATCCGCGCCCCGCCGCCTTTGCCCATCTTGATCTGGGCGATACCCAGCGCCTCCAGGGTGCGTAGCGCGTCGCGGGCTACGATGCGGCTCACGCCAAAGCGCGCGGCAAGCTCTTTTTCCGTGCCGAGGAAGTCCCCCGGACCCAGCCGGCCTGCGAACAGCGAGTCGCGTATCTCCGCGACGACGTGGGAGGCGAGGGAGTCGGACCGTCCAGCGCGAAAGATGCGCTTGGCGACCTCGCTTCCGACGATGGAGGGCTGGGTGAGCATGGCCTAAAGATGATATCTTTAAGCCAACCCCGCCTCAAGTCCAGAGACGCCGGGATGCCCGCTCCGCCCCCTGCACCAGGGACTCGAGCTTCAGCCAGGAGATCTGGGCGTCCATTTTCCCGATGCCGGCGAACGTGCCGAAGCCGCAGTCCGTGCCGGCGATCACACGCTCGCGCCCGACGATATCCGCGAACTGGCACAGGCGTTGGGCGATGAGCTCGGGGTGCTCGACATAATTGGACGTCGAGGTGAGCAGTCCCGGGACGAGGATCTTGTCCTGGGGGATTTTCGCTGTGCGCCACACGCTCCACTCGTGCGCGTGTCGCGGATTGGCCGCCTCGAACAGGATCGCGGCGGGCTTCGCCTTCAGCACGATGGGCAGGATTCTTTCCAGGGCGATGTCGTGGGTGTGCGGCCCTTCGTAGTTGCCCCAGCACAGGTGCATCCGCAGCGAGCTCGCAGGCACGTTGCGCAGGGCCTCGTTCAACGCCTCGACCTGGTGTTCGGCCCGCTCGAGGAACTGTGCCTCCGTGAGGTCCTGAAAGCCCGTATGGCGCGCCATTGCCAGATCGGGGCAATCGACCTGCAGGATGAACCCCGCGGCCACGATGGCCTCATATTCCTCGCGCATCGCCGCGGCAATCGCCTCGACGTACGCCGCGTGGGTCGGGTAATACTCGTTGGGCTGAAAGGCCGACACGACCCCCGGAGAGGCCGCGTTCATGAATGCCTCCTGGGCGGCATTCCTCTGCACCGCCGCCTGCAGGTGGCGCAGGTCATCCTGTAGAGACTGCCGCTCGGCGACGGCGATCGGGCCGACACAGGCCTGGCGCTTGAAGGTCTGCTTGCCCGCGAACACGGCCATGCGCGTGCGGAACTCCGGGAAGGCCTGCAGGTCGAGAGCGATCTGCCGCGGATGGTCGCCGGCGAAGCCGCTCAGGCGGTCCTTGATATAGGTGGCGTAACTGATCTTGCTCGTCTCGCCGTCGCTCACCACGTCGAGTCCGAGAGCCACTTGCTGGCGCACGACCTCATCGACGGCGCGGGCCATGGTCTGCTCGAACTGTGCGGGATCGAACGGCTGCCCCTGCTCCCTGGCCATCAGCAGGTCCACCACGTCCTGGGGGCGCGGCAGGCTGCCGACGTGCGTGGTCAGAATACGATCGGTGCTCAGCTTCATCGGCTTCCTGGAACCTGCGGCGCTCTACTTCACGAGGGATGCCGCGGTGCCCGTTGCCGGCGGAGTGGCGAGCGGTGTGTCATCGAGCGTAAGGCCGCCGTAGCGCACATAACACAATCGGGCGAGCACGATTGCCGCAACTGCGCCGACGGCCATCGGCACCGATGCTGCCTTGAACAAGTCGGGCATTCCCCAATGTCGCTGCAGCAGCAGGCCGCCGACGATCGGGCCGGCGATGCCGCCGAAGCGGCCGACGGCGAACGCGCACCCGACACCGGTGGAGCGCACGCCAGTGGGGTAGAGCAGACCCGCCGAGGCGTTGTTGCCGAACTGGCCGCCGAGGACCCCGAAGCCTGCGATGGTGGAGACCACGGCGAGTGTCGCGATGCCGGTGCCGGGGACGCCGATCAGCCCGATCGAGGGTACGGCGATTCCCAGCAGGACGGCGATCGCCACGAAACCGAACCGGTCCAGCAACACGCTCAAGAGCACCCCACCAAGAGTGCCGCCGACGTGGTACAGCGAGCTGGTGAGCGCGGCGGCCTTGGGCGACAGTCCCGAGATCTGAAACAGCAGCGGCATCCAGCTGTTGAGAAAGTAATTCGACATCAGGACCATCACGAAGCACATCCACAACAGCGGCGTGATCGCGGCCAGTCCGCCGCGGAAGATCTCCAGCGGGTTGATGTTGGCGCGCGCGGCTGTGGCTGTCTCGAAGCGCGCGTCGTCGGGTATGGTCAAGTCCGGCCGGAGGCGGCGTGCCGTGTGCAGCAGCTCGGGCCGTCGCTCGGGGTGCATCACCAGGAACTTGATGGATTCGGGCAGCGCGAAGGGCAGGCAGGCGGCGACGATGAGCGGCACGAGGCCCCCCAGCACGAACAGCACTTGCCATCCATAGAGGGGCACCAGCCAGGCGGCCACCGGGCCGGGAGTGCCGCTGCCGAGGGTGATGCCGGTGAACATCAGCACGACCAGTGTCGCCCGCCACCTCTTGGGGGACAGCTCCGAGCTCAGCGCGATGGTGTTGGGCATCAGGCCGCCCAGGCCGATGCCGGTGATCACCCGCAGCGCAATCATCTGCTCCAGGCTGTGTGCGAGGACCATGGCGAGCGTGCTCACGCCATACAGGATGCAGCCCGTCACTATCGCGATCCGGCGCCCGAATCGATCCCCGACCCAACCCATCAGCGGTGCGCCGAACAGGATACCGATCAGGCTGGCGCTGAAGACCGGGCCGAAAACGTCCGCGTGCAGGTGCCACTCGCGCACCAGCGAGGGCGCCGCGAACGGCATGGCGCTCAGGTCGTAGCCGTCGGCGAACATCGCCAGAAACGACCAGATCAGCAGCTGGACGTTGAATCGGCCGATGGACTGCTCATCGACCAGTTGCTCGACTCGCAGGGGCTGGCTCAATGCGTTTTTCTCCGATGGTGCTGCGCGCATCATGCCAGAATGACTTCATGAGCGTGATCACCGCGACCCTGGACCCCGAGCGTCCGCAGCGCGTCTTTGCGACCGTCTTCCTGTGTTTCCTCACCGCAGCGATCGAGGGTATCGATCTGCAATCGATGGGTATCGCCGCACCGACGCTCGGGCCGGAGTTCGGGCTGAGCCGCACCCAGCTCGGAATGGCCGTGGCTGCCAGCCCGTTGGGATTGTTTTTCGGGGCCTTCATCGGTGGGCGCATCGCCGATGTGTGGGGGCGCCGGGTCGCGTTGCTGCTCGCGACCATCGTGTTCGGGGCTTTTCAGCTCGGTACGGCCTGGACCACGGGCTTCGGGAGCCTGGTGGTGCTGCGCGTCCTGTGCGGGCTGGGCCTCGGCGGGGCCATGCCCAACCTCATCGCTCTGACGGCGGAGGTCTCCGGAGCTCGCAACAACATCCTGAACGTGGTGATCACCATCGCCGGCATGCCCGTAGGTGGCACGGTCGCGAGCCTGATAGGTTTTCTCGCCGGACCCCAGGGGGATTGGCGCGTCGTCTTTTACGTCGGTGGGCTCGCGCCGTTGGTGCTCGCGCCCGTGCTTGCGCTGGCGTTGCCGGAGTCGCGCTCCTTCCAGGCTGCCAAAGCGGCTCGCTCTGGTGCCACCGAGAAGGTATCGGATGTGCTGTTCGGCGGTGGACGGAGCTCGGCGACGCTGCTGCTGTGGGTGGCCTACTTCTTCACCGCGTTCATGACCTACCTGCTGCTCAACTGGCTCCCGGTGCTGATGGGCGCGCGGGGATTTTCCAAGACCCAGGCCCTGCTGATCCAGATATTGTTCAACATCGGGGCTGCAGGGGGCTCGGTTCTGCTGGGACTGTGGATGCAGCGCCGGCCGAATCGGCTGTTGCTGTTCGTCTGCTACGCAGGACTCGGCATTTCATTGTTGATGATCGCGCAGGTCGGCCAGCAGCTGGCCCTCGCGGCCGCAGCGGCCGCTCTCGTGGGTGCCTTTCTGCTGGGCGCTCAGTACATCCTCTACGGTCTGGCGCCCGACTACTACCAGATCACCATCCGCGGCACCGGTACGGGCGCTGCCGTCGCGGCCGGCCGTCTCGGGTCGGTGGCCGGTCCTTATCTCGCGGGCTGGCTGCTTGGCAGCGGAGCGAGCGATGCCCACGTGCTCGAGGCGATGCTCCCGGTGACCGCGGTGGCCGCGGCGGCCGGTGTTGCATTGATGTTCGTGCGCCGGACGCGGTCAGAGTGACACGACGGGCACCAACAGGTGCGAGTCGAAATGTCCGCGGCTGAACAAGCGGTGCGCGCCCCGATTCACGGTCTCGCAGTGGCGGTCGGCCATCAGCTCTGCGGGATAGTCGTACACGTCGCGCCCCTGCACCACCAGACGCAATCCTTCACCTGCCTCAAAGCGCGTTCCTGAGGGCCAGATCTCGATCTCCAGACACGTGGGCTCTCCGGCCGTGAGCGGTAACACTCGAGCGTGCCGCAACACGGGCTGCCATGCCAGGAAAGCACGCCGGTGCTCTTGCCCAACAGGAAATGATCGAAGAACTCGCGCAGCCGTTCCATCGGGACGCGCTCGTAGAAGTACGCCCACTTCTTGCGCCCGTGGACCTCGAGCCACTTCTGTCGCGAGGCGATCTGTTTGAATCCCTCCAGCGTTCCGCGCGTATGCAGTCCCTGGTCGGACCAGCTCGCCACGACGAAGGCGGGCACCGTGATTCTCTCCAGCGGTGCGCTCTTGGACGCCCAGAAGGCGTCATACAACGGATGTTCCGCGTCTTCGGCGGCCAGATCCTCCACCTCGGTGACGGAGTGGCCCCAGCGGCTGGGCAGGTAGCGCCAGAAACAGGTCTCGGGAATACCGCCATGCCGGGCGACTTCGCGGTAGGTGTCCGACCAGCCCTCCCAGGGATTGATGGCCGCCAGATGCGGCGGCGCGAGCGCCGCGACGAACCATTGAATCGAGGCGAGGTAGGAGACCCCGGAGAGACCGACTCTGCCCGTCGACCAGGGTTGCGTCCCCGCCCACTCGATCAGGTCGTAGCAGTCCAGGGCCTCGAAGGCCGTGTAGGGCGACTGGGCGCTCTGGTCCACATCCGAGGTGGGAAAGATCTGCGCGTAGTGGGTGTGGCCGTGCTTGCCGTAGGGCCCCCACCCGATGATCGGCGCCGCGCGCCTGTGGGCCGCTCAGGGGCGGCCGGAAACGCAGGGGATAGGGAGGCTCGCTCACGGGTCCTTCTACGAGGCTTCAACCCCGGCCTCGATGGGGTGGAGAGCGGATTTGCTCGACCATTCATCGACCCAAGAGGGGCCGATGGCCGGTCTACACCCGCGAGATTATGGCCTCGGGACACTTTCGGGAATACCATCCACAATCCGCTCCAGTCCACGAGGCTCCACCATGAACGCAGAACTGCGCTCGCAATCGACAGCGCCTGCCAACTCTCTTTCAGGGGAGGACTTCGGACTGCTGATCGACGGCCAGCTGGTCGCCGGCGCCGCCACGCTGAACGTCATCAACCCGGCGACGGAGAACATCGTGGCGGTGTGCCCGCGGGCGGATCTGAATCAGCTGAACCAGGCGGTGGCCGCGGCAAAGAGTGCGTTCGCGACCTGGAAGAGCGTGCCGATCCAGAAGCGGCGACAGCTCGTGGGCAAGCTCGCCGATGCGCTCGAGAGCCGCATGGCGGAGTTCGCGCGGCTGCTGACGCAGGAGCAGGGCAAGCCCCTGCCGGCGGCGATGCATGAGATCGGCGGGGCGGTTGCGATGATTCGCGCTTTCGCCGCCATGGATCTGAAGCCGGAAGTGCTGCGTGAGACCGACACCGCGCGCATCGTCCGTCAGCGCTCACCGCTGGGCGTCGTCGCGGCCATCACACCGTGGAATTTCCCGGTAGTCCTGCTGATGCTCAAAGTTCCGCCGGCGCTGGTGGCCGGCAATACGGTCGTCGTGAAACCGGCGCCGACGACTCCGCTCACCACGCTGCGATTCGGCGAGATCTGCGCCGAGGTTCTGCCTCGTGGCGTCGTCAACGTAATCGTCGATCAAAACGATCTCGGCGGGGCGCTGACCAGCCACCCGGACGTCGCCAAAGTCGCCTTCACGGGCTCCACCGCGACCGGCCGCAAAGTCATGGCGAGCGTTGCTCCGACGCTCAAGCACGTGACGCTCGAGCTGGGCGGCAACGATGCCGCCATCGTGCTCGATGACGTGGACCCGCAAGAGGTGGCGCCGAAGCTCTTCATGGGCGCGATGCTCAATTCCGGCCAGATTTGTCTGGCGATCAAGCGTGCCTACGTGCCCGACTCGATGTACGACTCGATCTGTGCCGAGCTCGGCAAGCTGGCCGAGCGGGCGATCGTCGGCAACGGCCTGGAGGAGGGCACCGAGTTCGGGCCCATCCAGAACAAGATGCAGTACGAGAAAGTGAAGGGCTACCTCGAGGATGCGCGCCGCAACGGCAAGATCGTCGCCGGCGGGGAAGTCTCGAAGGGTCGCGGCTATTTCGTGCGCCCGACGATCGTGCGCGACATTCCCGACGATGCGGCGCTGGTGCGCGAGGAGCAGTTCGGGCCGATTCTCCCGGTGCTGCGCTATTCGAATCTCGACGATGCCATCGCGCGTGCCAACGACACCGAGTATGGCCTGGGCGCCACGGTCTGGTCCTCGAACGAGCAGCGCGCCTACGAGGTAGCGAGCCGCATCGAGTCGGGCACGGTGTGGGTGAACAAGCATCTGGACCTGCCGCCGGACATCCCGTTCGCCGGCGCCAAGCAGTCCGGTCTCGGCATCGAGATGGGACAGGAAGGCCTCGAGGAGTTCACGCAACAGCGCGTGATCAACATTGCGAAGTAATTCACTGCGCGCGGAGTAGATAGATGGCGAGTTTGAAGTTTGCGCCGGATGCCGGCCAGGCACTGGCGCTGTATGAGCGAATGCTGCTCATCCGACGCATGGAAGAACGGCTGCGAGCCGACAATGCCGCCGGGAAGCTTCCCGGTGCGGTGCATCTGTACATCGGGCAGGAGGCGATTGCCGCAGCCGTGTGCGCGCAACTCGCACCCACCGACTGGATCACCAGCACGCACCGCGGTCACGGCCACTTCCTTGCCAAGGGCGGCGATCCGGCGGCGATGATGGCCGAGATCTGGGCGAAGAAGACCGGCATCTGCAAGGGCATGGGCGGCTCGATGCACGTGGCGGATTTCTCCAAGGGAATCCTCGGCGCGAACGGCATCGTGGGCGGCGGGTTCGCGATCGCCACCGGTGCCGCGTTTGCCGCGAAGCTCGACAAGGGCAAGCGAATCGCCGCGGCCTTCTTCGGCGACGGCGCTTCCAACCAGGGTGTGTTCATGGAGTGCCTGAACGTCAGCAGCCTGTGGAAGCTTCCGCTGGTGTTCGTCTGCGAGCACAACAAGTTCAGCGAGTTCACGCCCGCGGCGCAGTGCACCTCGGGTGAGATAGTCGATCGCGCCCGCGCATTCCGCATCCCGACGTTCGTCGTGGATGGCAACGATGCGTTCGCCGTGTGGGATGCGGCCGCCCAGGCCGTCGCGCACGCGCGCAGCGGCGAGGGTCCGGCCTTCATCGAGGCGCATACCTACCGCATCCAGGGGCACCTGGAAGCGGAGGCCCTGATGCTCGGCGGCGGCAAATATCGCGAGCAGAGCGAGATCGACACGTGGATTGCCAAGGATCCCGTGGAGCGGCTGAAGGCAACGCTGCTGGCGGACGGCCGCGCCAACGCACAACAGGTGCAGGCGATCGCCGATCGGGTGGCTGCCCAGGTGGAAGCGGCGGTTAAGTTCGCCGAGGAGTCGGAGCCGGCAGATCCCGAGCTGCCCTTCGATCTGATGTTCGTGGAACGCAAGGCCTGAAGGTCAACGAGATGGCACGCAAACGTTATATCCAGGCGATCAACGAGGCCCTCCACGAGGAGATGGCCCGCGATCCTAAAGTCATCCTGTTCGGCGAGGACGTCGAGCTGGCAATCATGGGCGATGCGCGCGGGTTGCTCGACAAGTTCGGGCGTGACCGCATCCGCAACACGCCGATCTGTGAGGCGACGCTGACGGGAATGGCCGTAGGCGCCTCGGCTGCGGGTTACCGCGTAATCCTGCACATGATGTTCTCCAACTTCATCTACACCGGTTTCGATGCCATCGCCAACCAGATGGCGAAGCTGCGCTTGATGACGGGTGGTCAGGCGACCATGCCCATCACCATCATCGCCGCGTACGGCGGCGGCGGCTCGAATGCTGCGCAGCATTCCGACAGCGGCTATCCGGCCCTGGTGAATCTCGGGGGCCTCAATGTCGTGATGCCGGCGACACCGGCGGATGCCAAGGGCCTGCTGAAGACCGCCATCCGGGGCAACAATCCCACTTTCTTCCTGGAGGCGATCGGCCGCGGTGGCGAGCAGGGCGAGGTTCCGGACGGCGACTACACCGTGCCGTTCGGCAAAGCGACCGTCGCCCGCGAAGGCAAGGACGTGACCATCATTGCGCTCGGCTCGATGCTCAAGCCGGCCCTGAGCGCCGCGGGCAAACTGCAGGCCCAGGGGATCGAAGCCGAAGTCGTCGATCCGCGCACGATCGTACCGATGGACGAGGAAGGCCTGTTGCGCTCGGTGCGCAAGACCGGCCGCGTCGTCGTCGTCGATGAGGCGCGCGATCGTTGCAGCGTGGCGAGCCACATTGCCGCGGTGATGGCGGACGTGGGCTTCTCGGCTCTCAAGGCGCCGGTCAAGCGCGTCACCGTGCCGAATGTCTGCATGCCCTACGCACCCAACTCCGAGCGGCTGATGATCCCGAGCGATGAGCGTATCGCCAAGGTCGCAGCCGAGCTGTTGCGCTCGAAGGCCGCGTGAGCGGGTCCCAACACCATGCGTATCAGCTTGAAGTTGAGCAAGGTCGGGATGAGCATGCAGGAAGCGACCATCGCGAAGTGGCACAAGAACCCCGGCGACTCGTTCGCCGCGGGCGATGTGCTCTATGAGATCGAGACAGAGAAGGTCACGCAGGAGATCACCGCTCCTGGCGCCGGCAAGCTGCTGGAAGTGGCCGTTCCTGCCGGACAGACCGTGGAGGTGGGCGGCGTCGTGTGCGTCGTCGACATGACTCCCGCTTGAACGATCGAGGAGGCGCCACCATGCTGAAGCTGTACCACGCCGAGCCCCTGGCGAACTCCCTCAAATCCCTGATCCCGCTCAAGGAGAAGGCTCTCCCGTTCGAGAGCGTGTACGTCGACCTGCACAAGTTCGAGCAGCACGCGCCGTGGTTCGTCGCCATCAATCCGGAAGGCCAGGTGCCGGTGCTCGATCACGACGGCACCATCATCACTCATACCACGGTGATCAACGAATACCTCGAGGATGCTTTTCCGGAGGCGCCGGCGCTGCGTCCGGCCGACCCGGTCGGCAAAGCGCGGATGCGTTTCTGGAACAAGTTCGTGGACGAGCACGTCATGAACTACGTCTCGATGCACGGCTGGCATCGGATGGTCGGCATCATCGCCCGCTCGATCGAGGCGGGCGAGTTCGAGAAGCTGGTCGCGCGCATCCCGCTGTATGAGCAGCGGGAGAAATGGAAGACGGCGCGCTCGGGGTTCAGCCCCGCGGACCTGGCGAATGCCACCCGCAAGATCGAAGTCGCCATCGAGAAGGTCGAGCAGCAGCTCGCGCGCACCCCCTACCTGGCGGGGCAGCAGTTCACCCTCGCGGACATCAACTTCTTCGCCATGTGCGGGGTGGGTCTGCAGCGCATGTTCCCCGAGATGAAAGTGGAAACACGCGCCCCACGCCTGGTTGATTGGCTGGCAAGGGTGCGCGCGCGGCCCGGAGTGCAGGCTGCGCTGAGCATGCCCGACCATACGAATCCGGCTTTGCGTACCTTCAGCGGCGAAGCACGCTGATTCATCGCCTGCGGCGATTTGCGCGGAGTTGAGGCCCTCAGCCAGCCCAGGCGGGCCGGCAAAAAGCGTGGTTTTTGCCGGCGTGCCAGCCTCCGCGCGTCCCCTGCGGGACGCACGGTCCGCTGCATTCTCCTGCTATCCCTGGTAGCCGACTTCGAAGGTCGAGTAGACCTTGTCCTGAGTGGTCATGAACTCCAGCAGGGCGGGCCTGCCTTCCTTGGTCGCCGCGATGCCATTCTTCAGGGCATGGATGATCTGGTCCGCATCGGTGACCCGCTCGCTGTAGCCGCCGAGGGCCTTGGCCCAGTCCGCGTAGTTGCCGGAGATGTCGGTGGAGTGGTACTTGGCGCGCGACACCGCCATCGCCTTGAACTCCATCGCCATCGCGTGGTTGTTGAACAGGATGGACAGGATCGGGATCTGGTTGCGCACCGCGGTCTCGAAGTCCATGCCGGTCATGCCGATGGCGGCATCGCCCCACATGTTGACGCACAGCCGGTCCGGATGGGCCAGCTTCGCGCCCATCGCCAATCCCAGGCCGTAGCCGAGCTGGGTCGACTTGCCCCAGCCGATGTAGCTCAGCGGCGTGACGGGCTTCCAGAACGGGGACAGCTCATCGCGCGGGCTGCCGGCATCGTGAGTGATGATCGTGTTGGGCACGTCCGCAACGGTCATCAGGTCGTGGATCACGCGATACGGCGACAGCGGCTTGGAATCGCTGGTGAGGCGCGGCATCCACTCCGCCATCCACGGGTCGTTCAACTCGCGAATGCGCTTGTGGACCTGCGCAGTGAGTCCGCGGGGCTTCTTCAGCCGCTCCTTGAGCGCCTGATGCAGCATCGCGAGCGCGAGCTTGGAATCCCCGACCATCGGATAGTCCGTCGGGATGTTCTTGTTGATGTCGTGCGGATCGATCGTCTGGTGTACGTAGATCTTGTCCTTCTGCTTCATCGGGAAGCGGATGCCGAAGCCGGTGGCCGTGAAGCTGGCACCGACTCCGAACACCACGTCCGAATCCTGCACGTGTTGGAACACGGCCTTGGGCATCGAGACGCCGCCCGAGCCCATCGACAGCGCGTGGGTCTCCGGGAACGCGCTCTTGCCTTCCAGGCTGGTCGTCACCGGCGCCTCGAGGAGCTCGGCCACCTGCATCAGCTCGGGCCACGCCTTGCCGTAGTGCACGCCCTGGCCGACGTAGAGCATCGGCCGCTTGGCGTTGATCAGCACTTCGGCGGCGGCATCGACGTCCGCGTGGCTGGGCGCCGAGAGGATGCGCCGCACCGGCTTGTAGTTGACCTCGGTGGCGGTGCCGGGGACCTCGACGTTCCACATGTCGCCGGGGAACTCGAGCAACACCGGTCCCGGTCGGCCGTTGCGCGCGAACGTGAAGGCGCGGCGCAGCGCGGGAATGATCATCTCGGGGGTATTGATCTGCTCGGCGTGCTTGGTGATGTGCTGGTAGTTGAGGACGGCGTTGAATGTGGGCTTGAGCCACGCCTGGTTACGCGAAGAGGCGCCCGGCATGAAAATCAGCGGCACGCCTTCCGACCAGGCCTGCGCGATGGAGCCGAAGGCGTTCTCGGTTCCCGGTCCGGCCTGGCAGCAGAACACGCCGACCTTGTCACCGGAGCTCTGGCGGCTGATGCAGTCCGCCATGTGCGCGCCGACGCGCTCCTGCCTCACGATGATGGGACGGATACCCGCGGCGGCGCATGACTCGGTCAGAGGGTTCAGAGGATAGGCGAGGAGATACTCGGCACCCTCACGTTTCATGATTTCCGCGGTCACTTGCGCAACGTTCATCGCCCACTCCTCGTCAAGCCAGGTAATACGGGTGCCAGGTTGGCAATAGCCGAGTATAGAGGTGTCCCCGCGGAAAAACGCGCGCACCCCTCAATCGCGACCGTCAGTAGGACGATAGCGAGCCTGCTGTCAACACCCAATGTGAAGATATCTGAACGGCGTGTGCCGCGACGCACCGTTCTATTGCCAAATCAATTGGTTAAGTTCAAGTCGGCGGGAGCTGCGCACCTCGATGTCTGGCGGCTGGCAGCGCTCGTGATAGTCGGCGCGGCGGCCGGTATATAACTGCATGGCGCAGAGAATGGCGGTGCGCAAGCCCGATGATCTCTCCCACGGGAGTTGCAGGAGCCCAACGGGCGCGGCAGCGATGCAAGAGGAAAGCGAGCTCGACTGGGACGCTGTGTATGCCGACCAGGCGCCCCGCGTGTAC
>Ga0207707_10000092_pt1 | contig 90462 bp, 78 predicted proteins | sample KBSC83BmetaG_FD_184336 | JGI IMG/M metagenome (GOLD analysis project Ga0207707, IMG submission 184336) | Corn rhizosphere microbial communities from Kellogg Biological Station, Michigan, USA - KBS C8-3B metaG (SPAdes) (version 2) | ecosystem: Host-associated > Plants > Roots > Rhizosphere ... | reverse complement strand
TACCCGAACGACGCCCCCGCGCTGACGCCCGCGGTCCGATACCGTTTCCAGCTGCTGGCGGCCCGGATGCCGGCGCAGGAAGTGTGGTTCGAGGTGGTCGATCCGACGGACGCAGAGGCGATCCGTCGCGAGCTGAGCGAGATGGAGGCAGCGCTCGGCCCCGACGTGAACCCCGCCACCCTCGTGATCCTCCGAGCCGGGGTTCTCGCGAGCCACGGTCTGCTTCACGATGCCCGGCTCGGCTTGATCGAAGAGCTCGTCCGGGAACCGGACGAGCCGACACTCCACTACCTGCTCGGCGACCTCTATGCCCGGCAGGGGCTGTCGGAGGAGGCGACGGAGTCGTTCGCGGAGGCGAGGTTTCTCATGAGGGGGGGCACCGCCCCCTGACCCGCACCGCCTGACCCACTCCGTTGCTCATCGGGTGTCTCCTTCTCCGAGTGTCGTCGGTCCGGTGTCAGGCTACCCGTATTCTCGATGATGGGACCCGCGACATCGCGGCCGGGCGGTCGTCATCTCGCCAGATCTGCCAAGGGGGCCGGCACGGACGAAGGGCGATCGGCGACCCGTGCCGCGGTGGGGAAGGGTCGCCTCTCGGGTCTGCCCGCTGCCGCGGGCACCTCGCGCGCTTACCCGAGGATGACACGGACGCGGTGGGTTTCGCCGTCGCTCGTCAGGGGGACGCTGCCGCCCGCGACGGCGAGGGGAGCGCCGTCGACTTCTACGCTCGAGATGCCCCGGGTCACCCCGTTCGGATTCTCGACCCGGATCTCGTAGCGCGACGCGTGGTACCGGAACGTGATCTCGAAGTGATCCCACGCGCGCGGGATGCAGGGATCGAGGTGGAGGACCGCGCCGCGTAGGCGGAACCCAAGGAGCCACTCGAGCCCGGCCCGGTACATCCAGCCCGCGGACCCCGTATACCACGTCCATCCTCCGCGGCCGACGTGAGGGTACTGGGCATAGACGTCGGCGGCGGCCACGTACGGCTCCGCTTTGTAGCGGTGGACGCCGGCGCGGGTGCTCGCACGATTGATCGGATTCAGGATCGAGAAGAGCTCGTTCGCCTTGTCGCCGTCCCCGAGAGCGGCAAAGGCCATCACGACCCAGATGGCGGCATGCGTATACTGGCCGCCGTTCTCACGGATGCCCGGCGGATAGCCCTTGACGTATCCGGGGTCCACCGAGGCGTGGTCGAACGGCGGGGTGAACAGAAGTATGAGCTCCTGATCTCGCCGGACGAGATATTCTTCCACCGCGGCCATTGCCCGCGCGGCGCGCGCGGGCTCGGCGGCGCCCGAGATCACCCCCCAGGACTGCACGATCGAGTCGATCCGGCACTCTGGGTTGACGACGGAGCCGAGCGGGGTGCCGTCGTCGAAGTAGGCGCGGCGATACCAGTCTCCGTCCCACGCGTGCTCTTCGAGGGACGCCTTGAGGGCCTTCACCCGGTGGCGCCAGGCCTCGGCGCGCGCGTGCTCGCCGCGCGCGGCGGCCACCCGCGCGAACTCCCAGAGCGTCGTATGGAGGAACCACCCGAGCCAGACGCTCTCCCCCCGCCCTTTGTCGCCCACGCGGTTCATGCCGTCGTTCCAGTCTCCGGTACCGATGAGCGGAAGGCCGTGGGCGCCGACCGGGGAGCTACGGTCGAGCGCGCGGGCACAGTGCTCGAAGAGGGTGGCGCTCTCCGTCGAGCGCGAGGGCTGGAAGTAGGCATCGTCGTGTCCCGATGGGATCGGCGGCCCCTCGAGAAAGGGGACGATCTCGTCGAGAAGCGCGGTATCGCCGGTGACCTCGAGGTAGTGAGTGACCGCGTAGGGCAGCCAGATCGGGTCATCCGAGATCCGGGTCCGGACGCCGCGACCGGATGGGGGATGCCACCAGTGCTGGACGTCGCCCTCGACGAACTGGTGGGCCGCGGCCCTGAGGAAGTGCTCGCGGGCGACCTCGCGCTTCGCGACGGCCAGGGCCATCACGTCCTGGAGCTGATCACGAAACCCGTAGGCACCCCCGGCTTGATAGAAGGCGGATCGGGCCCAGACCCGGCAGCCGAGGGTCTGATAGAGGAGCCACCGGTTCAGCATGAGGTCCATGGAGCGATCGGGAGTACGCACCTTGATGGCCCCGAGGACGTCGTCCCAGTGGGTCCGGACCGCGTCCAGGGTGAGGTCGAGGTCCGCGGCCCGATAGCGAGCGATGAGGGCGCGCGCCTCGGCCGCAGAGGAGGCCTGGCCCAGGAAGAATACGAGATCCTCGCGGCCACCGGCCGGTATGTCGATCACCGCTTGAAGGGCAGCGCACGGATCGAGACCCGGGCCGACGCGCCCCGACGGGCGGCCCCCTCGTTCCAGCAGAGCGGGATGATCTGCGGTCCCGTTCCGCCCGAGGATCTCGGCCCGGTCACCGGTCCACGCGGTCTGGCGCCCGCCGAGGTCGGCAAACGCGACCCGGTCGCCGAAATCGACGTTCCACGGGTTGCGGGCGAACAGCGCCCCCGTGTCCGGATCGACGTCCGTGACGACGAAGGGCGCGGTCGCGCTCCGGGAGACGCCCAGCGTCCACTCGACGTACCCGGTGACCGACAGGCGTCGGGGCCTCGCCGAGTGATTCTCCAGGCGCAGGCGAGAGATCTTGATCGGGTCCTCGAGCGGCACGAACTGGAGAAGCTGCATGGCGATACCGTGAGAGGTGTGTTCGAAGCGGCTATACCCTTGACCGTGTCGGGCGACGTAGGGCGACGCGTCCTCGCGGATGGGGAGCAGCGTCGGGCCCCACAGCGCTCCTGTCTCTTCGTCCCGGACGTAGATCGTCTCCGCGGGCGGATCGCTGACCGGATCGTTGGACCACGCCGTCAGCTGATTCTCGCGGCTGTTGACCGACCAGGTGTACCCGGCGCCCGACTCGGAGACCTGGAAGCCGAACGCGGGGTTGGCAATGACGTTGATCCACGGCACCGGGGTCCATTGCCCCTCCCCGAGGACGGTGACGTATTCACGCCCGTCGTCGACGAAGCCCCCGAGCCCGTTGAAGAACTCGGGCTCGAGGTGCGGGCCCGCGACGTCCGCGGCCGGCTCCGGTCTGGCCGGGCGCCGTCGGGGCGCGGCGGTGTCGCCCGGCGGCTCGAGGCGCGCGAGCTGCTCCGCGAGCGTGCCGTGTCGACTCAGGAGGACGACCCGCGCGGCCACCTGGAGGGCGGCATGATCCTCCGGGGAGAGCAGATCCTTCCTGAGGATGAAGACATTGCCACGTGCGACGCCCTCCCCCTCCTCTCGTCGCGCCGACTGGCTCGTCCGTACGAGCGCCTCCAAGGAGGTCTGGAGCTCCTGAGCATAGGATTGCGCCTTCTCGTTCAGGATGACGAGGTCGACCTCCAGGCCCTTCACGCGCCAGTACTCGTGAGCGCGGAGGAGCTGGCGGACGATTCCCCGATCCTCGGGCTCGTCGATCCGGACCAGGACAATCGGGAGGTCGCCGGAGATCTGGCGGGCCCACAGGGCCGACGGCCCGGACGTGTTCCGCCTCAGCACCTCCGAGGAGGGGCGCAGCGTCGGGTCGGAGTAGATGATTCGGCTGGCCAGGTTCTGGAAGAGATGGGCCTCGTCCGGCTCGATGCCCAGATGGTGGCACTGGACCTGCGCCTGCGTCCAGGCCAGGGTGACGGTGCGTTCGAAGGTCGCCAGGTCTCGATACTTGTCGGCGAGGGCGACCGCGGTCTCGCGTGACGGGGCGACGAGCGTGGAGAAGATGAGGCGGGCGCTCTCGCCCGGAGCGAGTCGGATCCGGCGCCGGAGACTGAAGATCGGATCCAGCACGGAGCCCGCGGTGTTCGACAGCGGCCGCCCGTCGATGATCGACATCGGCGTGCGGATGGTCCGCCCCCGACCGAGGAAGCGGCCACGGTCGGTCTCGTACTGGGCGCCTCCGCCGAGCTGCCCCTCGACGATGACGGTGTGGGCGGCCCAGACGGACGGCTCCGCCGCCGACCGAACCCGGCGCGTGGCCAGCAGGCCGCCCAGGTCGGCCAGCGGCTCGGTCTGGACGAAGAGGTTGGAGAAGGCCGGGTGGGCGTTGTCCGCGGCCGGCGGAGCCAGCACGAGCTCGCAGTAGGACGTTACCTCGAGCTCGCGCGCCTGGAGCCCGAGATTCGTGACCGAGATCCGGCGGATCTCGGCGTCGTCCTCGGGGGAGACGAGCACCTCGAGCGTGGTCGTGATCGCGCCGTCGCGACGATGGAACTCCGCCCGGTCCTCGGAGAAGGTCACCCGATAGCTGTCCGGCTCGACGCCGGTGGGCTGGTGACCGGCCGACCAGACCGCGCCGGTCTGGACGTCCCGCAGGAAGGTATAGGTGCCCCGGTTGTCGCACGTGACGTCCTCGCGCCAGCGCGTCACCGCGAGGCCGCCACGTCGGCTGTAGCCCGAGCCGGCCGTGGTGAGCATCACCGAGTACCGGCCGTTCGACAGGAGGTGCGTGCGGGGAACCGGGCCGTGCGGGGTCGTGAACTGCCGGAAGACCGGCTCGGCGAAGTCTCGGGCGTGAGCCGGCGCGTGCACCTCCTCGACCCGGGGGCGGGCCACCGCGACGTCCCGGGGCGGGCGCTCCTGCAGGAGCAGGTCGGTCGCCTGGATGATCGGCTCGGCGTGGAACCGCGCGCGCATCACTCCGTCGTGCAGCACGTTCGCGAGGGCGACCAGCGTCATGCCCTGGTGGTGCGCCATGTAGGCTCGAACGATGGCGACCGAGGCCCCTTCGGGGATCCGCGATGCGGTGTAGTCGAGCGCCTCGTAGAAGCCGTAGGCGCCCCGAGCCCCCACCGCGACGAGGGCCGAGAGGTTCCGCGTGGCGGCCACCGGGTCGACCATCGCGGCCAGGGCGGTGGCGTAGGGCGCGACGACCAGATCCTCGCCGAGCCCCCGCTCGAGGCCGAGCCCCGGCACGCCGAAGTTCGAGTACTGGTAGGTCAGGTCCAGGTCGCGGACGTTGTACGCCGCCTCCGAGATGCCCCAGGGGACGCCGTGCTCCGCGCCGTAGCCCATGTGACGGCGAACCACCAGGCGGTAGGTCTCCTCGAGCAGGCTGCCGGCGGGGGACTGCATGACGAGCGCCGGCATCAGGTACTCGAACATCGAGCCGGACCAGGACACGAGCGCCGACCCGAGCCCCACCGGGGTCATCGGGCGACCGAGATGGAACCAGTGCGAGACCGGAACATCCCCCTTGGCGATGGCGACGAAGCTGGCGAGACGGGCTTCGGAGGCGAGGAGATCGTAGGCGCTGGAGTCGAGGCCGCCGTCGGTGACCCGGTAACCGATCGAGAAGATCTTCCGGCTGGGATCGAAGAGGAAGTCGAACTGCATCTCGTCGACGAGATCCTTGGCCGCGCGGCTGACCGCCAGCAGGCGTCGGACGAGAGTGCGGGCGGCCTCCGAGGAGCGCTCCAGGACGCCGATGGTCCGGTCGAGGCCCTCGATGGCGTCGCCACTCGCCGGGTCTTCGCGACGCAGGGTCTCCCGGAGGGCCGTGAGCTCGGCGATGACGGCGAGGCAGCGGTCGGGCAGGTCGGCCGGGGTGGGCGAGGAGGACCGGAGAGCACGGAGGGCCTCCGCCGCCTGGGGCGGATCGGGCGCGGCGGCGGTCTCGCCGGCGCCAAGAGGCGACGCCCACAGCTCGATGGTCTGCCAGGGCATGATCGTCTGGACGTCGCGCGCGTGGCTCGCGATGGTGGCCCGGACGGCCAGCGCCCAGACACCGACCTCGGAGTCCTCGGGGTCCCCGCGCTCGGCGATCAGCGCGCGCGAGACGTCCACGAGCGTGTCGGCGTGGCGGGCGAGGAGACCGAGGCGGGCGGCCCACTCCGTCCAGCTCGCCGGGAGCTCGTGAAGCGTGGTGGTGAGGACTCCGATGGTCTCGGCGAGGTTGCGCACGGTGACGGTCTGGGTGCGGCGGGCGTCGCCGAGGAGACGCGCGCTCTCCTCCGCGAGGGCCACCGCGTCCCGGAGTCCGTCGAGCCGATCCCGCTCCAGCAGCGGAGAGTGGACGGCGCGGCGGCAGGCGTTTCCGAGCGCGAGAAGGTGGGCCGCGAGGTTGCCGCTGTCGACGGTGGACACGTAACGGGGCTCGAGCGGACGAAGACCGCCGGTGTCGTACCAGTTGTAGAAGTGGCCCCGGTAGCGCTCGAGGCGGCGCATCGTGGCCAGCGTCGCGTCGAGACGATCGAGGGTGTCGAGGATACCGAGCCAGCCGAAGTCGCGCGCGGCGACCACCGAGAGCAGGTAGAGCCCGATGTTGGTGGGAGAGGTGCGGTGGGCGAGGACCGGCTTCGGATCTTCCTGGAAGTTGTCGGGGGGCAGGAAGGTGTCGTCGGGGCCGACGAAGGCCTCGAAGAACCGCCAGGTACGACGCGCGGTCGAGCGGAGGACCGTGCGGTCCGCGGGAGAGAGCAGCTGCGTCGGCGACGGGGGCGGGGGCCGGCTCACCCAGCGGGCCGCCAGGGGGGAGAGCCCCCACAGCAGGAGGAACGGCGCCGCGATCGCCACGCTCTCCGGTCGGGTCACGGCGACGAGGAGCCCGCCCGCGACGGCGAGGATGAGGGCGCCGCGCATGCGGCGGTACACGCCGGTGACGTCGCGAGAGAGGTCCGATTCGGCCTGGGCGGCGGTCGTCCATTCGAGCAGCCGGCGGCGGGTCAGGTAGACACGGCCGAGCGTCCGCGCGATCCCGTCGGCCATGAGCCACGCCTGGTGGGCCAGGAAGGTGAGGCCGAGGGCGATCTGGGCTCCCGCGAGGGCGAAGCTCCGGCCCACGCCGCGGATGTGGGTCCGCTTGGAGATGCCGGGTCGCTTGGGGGCGATCTCGGCGAGCGCCGGCAGGAGCGCGGGGAGCGCGAGGGTGGCCAGCACGAAGGTCGTCCACATCAGCGCGAGGCCGAGCGGAAGAGTCCAGGCCGCGACGAGAGTGAGCCACGCGGCCGGCGGCGAGAGGGTCCGCCGGAGGTTGTCGACGATCTTCCACGCCCCGATGAGCGGGAGCCATCCTCGTCGCGTGCCGTCCTGAACGTCTCCCTTGATGAGCCACGGGAGCAGCTGCCAGTCGCCGCGCGCCCAGCGGTACTGGCGGCCGGCCGCGACCTCGTAGTCGGTGGGGAACTCCTCGAACAGCTCGATATCGGTGACGAGGCCCGCCCGGGCGAAGATCCCCTCGAAGAGATCGTGGCTCAGCAGGGAGTTCTCGGGCACCCGGCCCTTCAGCGCCGCGGTGAAGGCCGCCACGTCGTAGATGCCTTTCCCGGTATAGGAGCCTTCGCCGAGAAGATCCTGGTAGACGTCCGAGGTCGCGGCCGCGTAGGGGTCGATCCCGGCGGGCCCCGCGAAGATCCGCTGGAAGAGGGTCCGGCCCCGCTCGGGGGGTATGGTTGGTGTGACCCGAGGCTGGAGGACGGCGTAGCCCTCGACCACGCGCCGCGATCGCGCGTCGAAGACGGGCCGGTTCAGGGGGTGAGCCATCGTGCCGACGAGGCGGGCCGCGGCTCCGCGGGGCAGGAGCGTGTCGGCATCGAGGGTGATCACGTACCGCACTCCCGGGGGCACCGCCGGCGTGCGCCCGCCGATCGCGGTGAATGTCGTGTCGCTCGCACCCGTGAGCAGGCGGTTGAGCTCGTCGAGCTTCCCGCGCTTGCGCTCCCAGCCCATCCATGTGCCCTCGCCCGCGTTCCAGAGCCGTTTGCGGTGGAGCAGGAGGAAACGCGCGCCGCCGGCCGGCGCGGGGCCATTGCGTCCATTGAGACGCGCGATGCCGTCGATGGCGGCCCCGAGAAGGCGAGCGTCCTCCGGCCGCGTCTCCGTGAGCGCGTCTCTCCAGTCCGACAGGAGGGCGAAGTGAAGGTCTCCGTCCGGGTTGGCGAGAAAGTGGATCTCCAGTCGGCTGACCTGCTCGTCGATGTCCGCCTCGCTCGTCAGCAGGGTCGGCACCACCACCAGCGTCCGCAGGCTCGGGGGTACGCCGTCGTGAAGCTCGAGGCGCGGGAGGGACCTCGGCCCGAGCACCGCCATCACGGCGCGATTGACGAGCGCGACCGAGAGATCGGAGGCCGGGATGGCGGCGAGGAAGGCCAGCAGGACCAGGGCGGCGAGAGTCATGCCGGACGCGTGCGTAATGAACAACGGCGGCGCGAGGACCAGGGTCGTCACGACCACAACCGTCGCGACGTAGCGCGGGGTCGCGCTGGTCCGGAAAGCTCGCCGGAGCCATCGGGCGGCGGGGACACGGTAGCCGATCTCCTTTTCGAGCGCCGGTCGCCCCTCGGAGATCAGGTAGTAGCCGGGATCCGCGGAACGGTCTGCGGGAGGAGCGCCGGTCCCCGGCGCGGCCGGAGCGGGCCGCTTCGCGGCGGCGATGGCCAGCCGGGTGACCTCGAGCTCGGCGCGGGCGGAGCCGCGCGCGAGGTCTTCGATCGCGTGACGGTACTGATCACGCGTCGCGAAGTCCATGGCGCCGAAATCGGTGTCGGCCCGAAGCATGTCGTCGACGAGGCTGACGCTCTCGAAGAAGTCCGCCCAGTCGAGCGTCGACATGATTCGCATGCTGGTGATCACGTTGCGAACCGTCACGTTCATGGCGGCCTGATTCTGGTGCTCCACCTGCACGAGCTCGTCCGGCGATCGGCCAAGCGTGGAAAGCTGCGCGTTGAGCCACCGGAGGGCCGGGGTCGACTGCGGATCCTGCTCGCGTAGCCGCTGCACGAGCTCCACCGTGAAGGCGCTCGACATGGAGGAGGCGTCGAGGCCCTGGAATGCGAGCGGGCGCGCAGTCCGGCCGCCGAGCCCGAGCAGCTCGTTCGCAAGGGCGTCGGCCTCGTGGCGGGCGATTCGCCCGCGCACGATTCCCTCGGCGAGCCGGCGCAGGTTCTCCACGAGCACGATCCGGAGCGCGATGGGGACGGCCCAGAGCTCGCCGATGGTCAGCGGCTGCACCCGCTGGAAGCGGCGGACGAAGCGCTGAAGGGTCTCGGGCTCGAATCGGCTGTCGGTGTGCGCGACGAAGGCCCAGGCCAGGCCGAGTACGCGAGGATAGCCCCGAAGGGGGTCCTCCGCGAGCTTGGGGAGCTGGCGGTAGAATCCGCGCGGGAGATCCTCCCGGACCTGGCGGACCACCGCGTCGACGATGTGAAAGTTGTCGACGAACCATTCCGCGGCCGGAGTGGTCACCCCTTCGTCGCGGACCACCGCCGCGATCTCTCGGTAGCATTGGAGGAGCGCGCGCGCGCTGTCCCGTATGGGGGGCGACAGGCGGCGACCGGTCTTGCCGTCGGCAAGAACACGCTGGCGCGCGATGCGCTCCGCATGTTCCTCGAGGCGCTCCGGGCTGAACAGGTCTGCCCGGATGGGATCCTCGGCCCCGAGCGTGAACGGGGCCGAGGGCCCTTCGGCGGTCGGACGCGCCGGTCGCGAGGCGGCCGCTAGGATAACGTGTTCCCGATCACCACGGGCGAGGGCGCGTGCGCGTTGCTCGCGCGCAGGCAGGCCTCGTGGGTGTCGCTGTCCCTCGTCCGGTAACGTTCGTGCCCGGGGAGAACAGGCCGCCGACAGACCACGCCCGGGACGGAATCATCCATGCGAGGAAAAGGTACCAACGCCTGGCGGGGGCAGGTATTGGACCTTGGTCCTAGCGCGGGTGAATAGGGTGTACTCTGTCCTCGCCTGCTGCGGGTCCTCTGGCTGACGCACTCTGGCGTCATTGCTCGTGGCATCTGGCACCACTACCACCTCCGACCAGGGAGCCACCATGCCAGACGAGCCTATTCTGCGCGGGCAAGTTCGAGAAGCGATCAAGACCGGCAGGATCCCAGCCCGTTCAGCGGATCGTACCTGCGGCGGGCCCGGCGTTGGCGCACTCTGCTCGGTGTGTAACCTCCCAGTGAGGAATTCGGCGACGGAGATGCAGATCGAGTTCGGGCGAGAGGGAGAGGCGGCCGGCATCGAGAAGTACCATGCCCACGTTCGGTGCTTCGCCGCATGGGAGCTCGAACGGGGGAATGTGCGGTCGCTATGAGCACGTCGTTGCTCTCGGAGGATCAGTTGAAGCAGCAGATACGAGTGCGACTCGCGCAGGGCCGGTTGGCCGTCGTCCCGGGGGTATACAAGACGAATCGGGGCAACGGCCGACCGTGCATCGTGTGCCGACGGGCGATAGAGCCGACCGACGTCGAGTATCAGGTGGATGGCGCCGGTATTGTCCTGAACGCGCACGGATCCTGTTACCTGCTCTGGCGCGAGGAGTCACAAGGGCTGCGGCAGGTTCCGGTGTGTCGGCACTGCGGGAAGGCGGTCCAGGTAGATGAGCCTCGCCAGCGTGAGCCCGCCGGCTATGTACATGCGTCATGCCGGGACGCCGACATCCGACGGCGGTTTCGGTGACGACGACGTGGAGCCGCAGGCCGTCGTCTGCACGTTAGGAGGACTGGAAGCACCCGGGGGGTGACCAGATGGCCACGATGACAGCGACATGAGCGACGAGATTGCGGAATCCTGCGTGGTTCTCGAGCTCGAAGCGGATCTGGATGACCTGAAGGCCGCCATTCAGACATTCACGCCGAGCGAGCAACCCGGGTTGTGGGAAGGGGCAGCCCACCGGCTCTGGTCCAAGGTCTTCCGGATGAGTGGCAACCCGCGCGAGCCACTTGCGACTCCCGCCGAGCTCGCGAGCGAGCTCGAGGGAATGACGTCCAACCGCGCCGCGGCGATTCACATCGTCACGCGTTCGCGCGGGATCGTCTCGGGTCGGCCTACCCCCGACAAGGAGGCGGAACGCCTGAACCGGAATGTCGAAGCCTTCTTGGCGACTCCGCGAGGACGGGAGCGCAAGGAGGACATCGATCGACGCCGACAGCGCTAGATCAGACGGGCGAGCCAGGCAACGGCCGTGTCAGCGACGGGCACGCCGGCGATTCCGTCATCGGCCGGCATTGGGTGGCGTGAAGGTGGGGAAGTGGAGCCGAGCGCATGCCAGAGAGCAGTAGGCGCGCTCCACGGCGATGGCGGGCTCACCAGTCCGGATGGAGTAGAGCAAGAACGTCGCGGTGCCGCATCCGGAACAGACTTTTTGTGGCGCTTCCTTCGGTGTCAGGGGCATCTCTGGCTCCACGGATGTGATTGCAGCTCGCGGGTGAACGACCGTTCCCGATCGTGCCCGAGCAGAGTACCCGAGCGGTCGCGGTGTGCCTATTGGACCAACGTCCAACATGTCGGCCTGATCGTGGCCGACGCCCTTCATGTGGGCCATGCAGTGGACCTTGGTCCAATATCATGGCGACGTGCGTCCTTCTACACTGGGTATCCGATTAACTCATTCTCCGAAGGGCGAGGGGGACTCATCATGATGGTGCAACCCGTGTGGTTGAAGCCGGGCATCTGGGGTGCGGTGGTCGGTGGTGTGGTGACGATGGTCCTGGGGTTTGGCTGGGGCGGTTGGACGACGAGCGGCACCGCGAGCCAGATGGCGGTCAAGCAGGCGGACGCCGCGGTCACCTCGGCGCTGGTGCCGATCTGCCTCGCCGGGGAGAAGGTCGACATGGCCCGGATCAAGAAGGTGGGCGAGCTCAAGGCGATCGGCTCCTCCTGGGAGCAGACCGAGTTCGTGATGAAGACCGGGTGGGCCACCTTCCCGGGGCAGACCGATCCGAATCGGGCGGTGGCAGAAGAGTGCGCGTCGGCGCTGCTGAAGACGGCCGCCACCACGAAGTAGCGCGGCCTTCGTCTCCGCGCTCGCGATGGCACAGCATCGCGCCGCCACCGGAGGCGTCCCATCATGGGCGGCGGGGTTGTCGTCGGCATCCTGCGTGAGCGTCATCCGGAGCGCCTCGTCCTCCGAGACGGCACCGTGGTATTCCTCACTGCCAAACAGGCGGCGTGCGAGTTTGCGATCGGGAGCAGCCTGACGGTGTCCTACACGATCAAGAAAGACGGTACCAAGCTCGCGGACGGCATCTGGCCATGTGCCTAGGGGCCCACGGAGCCGGCCGGTCGGCGGTGTCGCTCGCCACGAGGAGCCCCTGGAGCACGTGGTGATCGAGGATCGAACCTATCCGGTGACGCCCCCATCGATGACGGTCAAGTCCGGAATCATCACCGGAGAGGTCGTCGACCTGAAGGTCACCGAGCGCGTCGAGAAGGGCAGCGACCGCATCGTATCGCCCGCGCGGCTCACCGGAACGCTTCGCCTCGAGAACACATCCGCTAACCGGACGGTGCGCCTGGTGGAAGGCAAGCTCCTGTTCATGGACGTGCACGGGCAGGTCATCAAGCTCGAGGGCGACCGCGCCGAGCCCATCGTCCGGTTCACCCCCTACGGCGACGAGCGGCTCGACCCCGGGCAGGATACGACGCAGGTCCTCGACGTGGAGTTTCCCGTGGAGGCCTTGAAGGCGGAGCGGCTGAAGGAGATCCGCCTGGAGCTGGCCTACATCCCGTCCCCGTTCCGCGAGGAGGTCGTCAACTTCGTGGTATCGATCGGCGCGGGTCAGTAGGCAGGAGGATCACCGAATGACGAGATTCATCCAGCTGTGCGCGTCGCAGAACAACCTCTTCGCGCTCGACGAGGAGGGCCACGTGTACCAGTACCACTTCAACGTGAGGACCTGGGTCAAGCTGGCCGTCACGCGTGACCTGCAGCACGAGGACGGAGCGGCGTCCTAGCCGCCCCGCTCGCGCCCGGCTCCCGCCGCCGGGCTGGCGTGTTCAGGGCCTAGAAGTCGCCGCCGCCGTGCGGCATGGCCGGCATGGCCGACTTCTCTTCCGGATTGTCGGTGATCAGCGCCTCGGTGGTGAGCAGCAGGGAGGCGATCGACGCGGCGTGCTGGAGCGCCACGCGCTCCACTTTGGTCGGATCGATGATCCCGGCCTTCACCATGTCCACGTACTGGTTCGACTCCGCGTCGAATCCATACGAGGCGTCCTTGGAGCTCTTCACCTTCTCGACGACGATGGAGCCCTCCAGCCCCGCGTTGTGCACGATCTGACGCAGGGGCTCCTCGAGGGCCCGCCGCACGATGTCCACGCCGGTCGCCTCGTCGCCGGACAGCTTGAGCGAGTCGAGGACCGCCGAGGCCCGCAGCAGCGCGACCCCGCCGCCCGGTACGATGCCCTCCTCCACCGCGGCCCGCGTCGCGTTGAGCGCGTCCTCCACGCGGGCCTTCTTCTCCTTCATGGCGGTCTCGGTCGCGGCGCCGACCTTGATGACCGCGACGCCGCCGGCCAGCTTGGCGAGACGCTCCTGCAGCTTCTCGCGGTCGTAGTCCGAGGTGGTCTCCTCGATCTGGGCCCGGATCTGCTTGATGCGCCCCTCGATGCTCGCGGTCTTGCCCGCGCCGTCGATGAGGGTCGTGTTGTCCTTGGTGACGATTACCTTCTTGGCCCGGCCCAGATCCTCGAGCTTCAGGTTCTCGAGCTTGATGCCCAGATCTTCCGTGATGGCCTTGCCCGCGGTGAGCAGGGCGATGTCCTCCAGCATGGCCTTGCGGCGGTCGCCGAAGCCCGGCGCCTTGACCGCGCAGGCCGAGAGGGTCCCGCGCAGCTTGTTGACCACGAGAGTGGCCAGGCCCTCGCCTTCCACGTCCTCCGCGACGATCAGGAGGGGCTTGCCCGACTGGGCGACCTGCTCCAGGAGGGGCAGCATGTCCTTCATGACGCTGAGCTTCTTCTCGGAGATCAGGATCAGGCAGTCCTCGAGGACCACTTCCATCCGCTCGGCGTCCGTCACGAAGTAGGGCGAGAGGTAGCCGCGGTCGAACTGCATGCCCTCTACCACCTCGAGGGTGGTGTCCATCCCCTTGGCCTCCTCGACGGTGACCACCCCGTCCTTGCCGACCTTCTCCATGGCCTCGGCGATGAGGCTGCCGACGGTCGCGTCGTTGTTGGCCGCGATGGTCGCGACCTGCGCGATCTCCTTCTTGTCCTTCGTGGACTTCGACATCTTCTGGAGCTCCTGGACGACCTTCTCGACCGCGCGCTCGATGCCCCGCTGCAGCGCGGTGGGGTTCGCCCCCGCGGTCACATTCTTGAGACCGGCGCGGAAGATGGCCTGGGCCAGGACGGTGGCGGTCGTCGTGCCATCACCCGCTATATCGGAGGTCTTGGAGGCCACCTCCTTGAGCATCTGGGCCCCCATGTTCTCGAAGTGGTCTTTCAGCTCGATTTCCTTCGCGACCGTCACCCCGTCCTTCGTGATGGTGGGGCTGCCGAACTTCTTGTCGATGACGACGTTGCGGCCCTTGGGGCCCAGCGTCACCTTGACCGCGTGGGACAGGACGTTGACCCCGCGGAGGAGGGCCGCGCGGGCTTCCTCTTTGAACTGAAGCTGCTTGGACATGGGTTCATTCCTCCGGTGAATGTGGGCTGGACGTTGACTGGGGCTGCGAGAGTCAGGAAGCGATGACGCCGAGGACGTCTTCCTCCTTCATGATGAGGAGGTCCTGGCCGTCGAGGGTGATGTCGTTACCGGAGTACTTTCCGAAGAGCACGCGATCGCCCGCCTTGACGTCGAGCGGGATCTTCTTGCCGTCCTCCGATACGCGTCCCTTGCCGACCGCGATGACCTTGCCCTCCTGCGGCTTCTCCTTGGCGCTGTCGGGAATGATGATGGCGCCGCGCCGTGCCGGCTCGTCCTCGATCCGCTTGATGAGGATCCGGTCGTGCAGGGGATGTAGCGTCGTGGTGCGCTTTGCTTGAGCCATGATGTCGGTCCCTCCCACCCTCACGCTACGCGCTCGGCCGGGGCCAGGGTAGTGGACGAAGGTCCAATAGGCGCCCGCCACGGTGTCGCCTAGAGTCGGGGCATGAAGGCGGCGGGGGCGGATGAGCGCGTCTTCTCGCAGATCTTCGCCAGGCGCACCGGGCCCTCGCATCCGTTCGACGCGGGCGGTCGTCCCCTGATCCGGCGGGAGTCGGGCGCCCAGGTGCTGGGGTCCGGGGCCGGCTCGTGATCGTGCTGCACGACGCGCACGCGGGTCCGGGCTGGACGCTCACGTACCGAGGCTAGAGAGGAGCGGGGTCGCATGACGCTGGCACGGGCGATCGACGAGCTGGTCGGGGCCGGGTTCGCCGAGCATTTCGGGGTCAGCGGCGACGAGCTGCGCTCCTTCACGAGCGGCCGCAGCTACCGGCCGGGCGAGGTGGTCATCCGGGCGTATCAGCGCTTCGAGGGGGTCTCGGATCCCGACGACACGTGCATCGCCTACGCGATCGAAGCGTCCGGCGGCGCGCGCGGAGTGCTGGTGGATGCCTTCGGAGTCTACGCCGACGCGCGGGTGAGCGCGTTCCTCGAGAACGTGGCGATCCGAGGGACCGGGCGGTACGGCAGACGACTGGCCGGCCGACCGCGGGAATTCGATTTCCGGGGTGAGGGTCGCGAGCGCCGACCGGCTCCGGAGGTGATCCGCTCCGGCGTCTATCGTCACGGCGTTCCGCTTCCGGTCGCCTCCGACCCATGGCGGGACGAGGGTGGGGAGGGCGGCCTGGCATAGTGGTGCCCGGCGGACTATAGTTTGAGAAAATGCCGGGTGAGTGGGTCGTCTGGCAGGTCGCCGTGGGCGCGGGACTCATGCTCTGCTCGCTCCTGCTCGCCGTCGGGCTCCTGCTCGAGCGGGCCAGACGGCGCCGCGCCGAGGTGCTCCTCGGCGAGCGACTCGAGTTCGAGACCTTGTTGTCGGAGCAGGTTGCGACCTTCAGCCGTATCTCGTCCGCGGACGTCGATCGAGAGATCCAGCGCGCGCTGCGCCGGATCGCCGATCTGCTCGGAGTGGACTGGGGCAACCTCACCGAGTACTCGGACGACAGCCGGACCGCCCGGGTCACGCACTGGTGGGTGGCCGACGGAGTGGGGCCGCAGCCGTCCGCGATCGGATTCGAGGAGATCCCCTGGGTGGTGACCCGCCTCCGCCGCGGCGAGCTGGTTCGGTTCTCGCGGGTCGACGAGCTCCCGGAAGACGACGCCCGGGTCGACCGCCAGACCTACCGCCGCCTCGGCATCAAGTCGCAGGTCGCGGTCCCGCTGGCGGTGAAGGGAGCGGTGGTCGGCGCGCTCGCGTTCAGCACCGTCGGAGCCGAGCGGGCCTGGCGGGACGAGTTCGTGCAGCGACTCCAGCTGCTGGGCGACGTGTTCGCCCATACCCTGTCGCGTCGCCGATCCGAGACGGAGGGACAGCGGCTCCGCCAGGACCTCGCCCACGTGGGACGGCTCTCGACGATGGGGGAGCTGACCGCCTCGCTGGCGCACGAGCTCAACCAGCCCCTGACCGCGATTCTCAGCAACGCGCAGGCCGCCCAGCGCATTCTCGCCTCCGATCCGACCGATCTGGCCGAGATCCGGGAGATCCTGGGGGACATCGTCGAGGACGACAAGCGGGCGGGCGAGGTGATCCACCGCCTGCGGGGCTTCCTCAAGAAGAGCAATGTCGAGCTCGCGGCCCTCGACATCGGGGAGCTGGTGGGCCAGGTGGCGCGACTCGTGACCAGCGACGCGATCATTCGTAACGTGGCGATCCGGCTGGATCTCGCGCCCGGGCTGCCGCCGGTGTGCGGCGATCGAGTACAGCTGCAGCAGGTGATCCTGAACCTGCTCATGAACGGCCTGGATGCGATGCGGGAGCCGGGTGAGAGCGAGCGCACGCTCGTGCTGCGGACCTTCAGCGAAGGGCCGGCGAGCGTGGTGGTGGCGGTGGAGGACTCGGGGGTCGGAATCGACGAGGCCGACCTGGAGCACGTCTTTCACGCCTTCTACACCACGAAGGCGGACGGGCTGGGGATGGGCCTGGCCATCGCGCGCTCCATCGTGGAGGCACACGGCGGGCGCCTGAGCGCGAGGAACAATCCCGGAGGCGGGGCCACCTTCTCGTTCACGCTGCCCACCACCACCAAGGAAGCGCCGTGACCGCCCCCGCCGCTCCGCTGGTCTTCGTGGTGGACGACGACGCGTCGGTTCGCAAGGGCCTCGCGAGGCTGATCAAGACCGCCGGCTACGAGGCGGAGGGCTTCGCCTCGGTCGGGGAGTTCCTGGCCCGGCGCCCCTACGACGGTCCCTGCTGCCTGGTCCTCGACGTGCGCATGCCCGGGCTGACCGGGCTCGATCTGCAGGAGGCGCTGCGGGCGGCCGGGCAGCGCCTGTCGATCGTCTTCATCACCGGCTTTCGCGACGTGCCGGTGAGCGTCAAGGCGATGAAGGGCGGCGCGGTCGACTTCCTCACCAAGCCGGTGGACGAGTCGGTGCTCCTGGCCGCGATCCGGCAGGCGGTGGCCCGGACGCAGGCGGATCGCCGGCAGCTCGCCCGCGTGACGGACGTCGAGAGCCGGATCAAGAGCCTGACTCCGCGCGAGGCCGAGGTCTTCGCCCTGGTGGTGACCGGCATGCTGAACAAGCAGATCGGGTCCGAGCTCGGCATCGGGGAGAAGACGGTCAAGGTGCACCGGGCCCGGGTCATGGAGAAGATGCGGGCGGGATCCCTCGCGGAGCTGGTCCGGCTCGCCGGCGAGGCGAGCGTGATCGCGGCGGGATCGTGAGCGATCCGGAGGTCGACGCGCCTCCGGGCGCGGGGGTGATGGACCAAGGTCCACTACCGCTCCCGGCCCCGGCCTGTAGGATCGGGTCGAGCGCTCTCATGCCATGCCCAAACCTCCCCCGATGATTTCCATTGTGGACGACGACCGGTCGGTGCGCCGAGCCCTGCGTCGACTGGTCCAGTCGGCGGGGTACCTCGTCGAGACGTTCGCGTCGGCTCCAGAATTCCTCCGGGCGGCGCCGCTGGCCCGCACCGCGTGCCTGGTCCTCGACATCTACCTCGATGGCATGACCGGCTTCGAGCTCCAGGAGCAGCTGGCGGCGGACGACGTCGCGATCCCGATCATCTTCATGACCGCGCACGACGACGCGGCGACGCGCGAGCGCATCCGGCGATCCGGCGCGGCCGGGTACCTGGGCAAGCCGTTCGACGGCCAGGCCCTGCTCGATGCCATCCAGCGCGTGGTCGGGTCCGGGGGGGCGCCCTCCGCGCCGCGCGGGTGAGCGAGGCGACGGCTATGGACAGAACGCCCTCCCGCTGCTACTATGCATCGACCTGCACACCGGCCTCACGGGTTGACGCGATTCCTCTAGGCGTCGAGACCCCGGTGAATCTGGCGTTCTCTCTCGGGCACGACCACAGGATAGGGAGTCATCAGGGACTCCTTCGCGTTCGGCGGCACAGCGGCGAATGCGCGGACCTGGGCCCCGGATCATAGGAGTGCAATCAATGTCGAGATCGAATGAGGCACTGCACGACCGCGCCCGGCGCCGACTCGTGAGTGGCGCCGAGCGGGCGCCAGGAGTCGCGGGCGGGGGCAGAGCTCCCGCGTTGATCGTGCGCCCCGGTCGGGAAGCATGAGCGAGGATCGGCCGCGGCGGTTCGAGCGTTCGCCGTCCTTTCGGGCCAGCATCCTCGACACGTCGGCCCACTGGCAGGAGCGTCTGGCCGTTCAACAGGCGCAGCGAGAAGCGGAAGCCCGAAGTGCCGTGCCAGCTGCATCGGCGCGGCGACTCAAGGGCGAAGCGAACCCGGAAGGCGGAGCGCCACGCGGGAGGTCGCGCGTCGGCTGAAGTTTTGAGTTCGCCCTCCACTTCAGGAGGGCCCCCCTGCCATGGTGGCGGGGTTTCACCGAGGCGCAAGCCTCAACAGCGAGGTAAATGGTTCAATGGCACAGGGTACAGTCAAGTGGTTCAACGATGCGAAGGGATACGGCTTCATCACCCAGGAGGGTGGCGAGGACGTGTTCGTGCACTTCAACGCCATCCAGGCTCAGGGCTTCAAGAGCTTGACCGAAGGTGACAAGGTCGAGTTCGAGGTGACCAAGGGCCCGAAGGGGCTCCAGGCCGCCAACGTACGCAAGGCCTGATCGGGAGCTAGCGCTGAAGGGACGGCCGGGCGCGACACGGGCCCGGCCGTCCTTCCGTGCGGCATGATGTCAGCAAGAGTCTTCACCATCGGTGATTTCATCCGGCGGGTCGTCGACGGTCTTCTGCGCGGCGGCTGCCGGGGCAGCTTCCTGTGCTCCCGGTGCCTCGTCAAGCTCGCCAAGAATCATCTGGACAAGAGCTATACGACGCGCGAGGTCACCGAGGTGATGGAGGATATCTTCGGCGAGGCGGGACCCATCATGCGGGTCGTGACCGCGTCCTGCGCGGTGTGCGCGCGGAAGGCGATCCCGTGTCTCGGGGTGCCGAGCGCGTGACGGTGTCGTAGAGGCCCGAGGCCATGCAAGAATCCGTTCTCCGTGCCGTCATTCACGGGAAGCTCTCCGCCGGTCGCTTGCCTCACGACCGCATCCCCCGGATGTGGGGTGGTCCGGGCAATGGGGAAACCTGTCAGGCCTGCGACGAGGCGATCACGAAGACCCAGTTCGTGATGGAGGGCATCTGTTCGGTTGACGGCGCCCTCGGCGTCCAGCTGCACGTCCGGTGTTTTCAGGTGTGGGACGAGCTGCGTCAGGCCCCCGATCGTGGCGCCGGCGGCGGGCCGGTCTAGGGCGCGGACACTCAGCGCGGCAGTCCGCGCTGGTCCCGCGAGTGCCGTAGCTCCTGGACCGGGCGCACCTCGAGCGTTGCCACGCGCGCCGGCGGGAACTTGGCCGCGATGGCGCACGCCTCGTCCAGGTCCCTGGCTTCGATCAGGAAGAACCCGCCCAGCTGCTCCTTCGTCTCGGCAAAGGGGCTGGCCACGGTGGAGACCCTGCCCCCGCTCACGCGGATGGTCCGGCCGGCCTCGGTCCGCTGCAGAGCGTTCGAGGCGATGAAGTGACCGCTCCGCTGCAGCTCCTCCGCGTACTCGATCGCGGAATCGACGAGAGCCTGCCTCTCGTTATCGGCCATCGCGGCCATCACGTTTCCGTCGTGGTAGATCGTGAACATGAACTTCATCGCATGTCTCCTTGCGTGCAGGTCGGTCTCGACAGGTTATACCAGGCCGACGGGCGGCATGCGCTCGGCGACCGGGCTAGGGGGCGAGGCGCGCGCGTTCGAGCGCGGCGATGCGCCGATAGGGCTCCGAGCCGAGCTCGGCGCTGAGGGTCTCGAGAGCCTCGAGCGCGCTCTCGATCGTGGCGCGTCGGGAGCCGGGCTCCGCGGCCAGCAGGCGAAGGCGCGCCCGCGCGACGTCGAAAGCGCCGAGCCGCCAGCCTCGCCCCCGATCGACGAGCCGACCCGCCTCGGACAGGAGGGCGCCGGCTTTCGAGGAGTCGCCGGCGGCGAGCGTCGCGTCCGCCAGGGTCGCGAGGATGCGCGGCTCGTACCACAGCGCGGTGCGCCGATCGCGGGCGAGCGCGAGGGCCTGCTCGAGGCGGCTCGTGGCCTCCGGGAGATCGCCGGCCGCGAGCGCCGCCGAGCCGAGGAACGTCCCCGCCTCCACCTGAGAGAGCGCGCTGCCGCGCTCTTCGGCGAGCGCGATCGCGCGGCGACCGTGGGCGAGCGCGCTGGGCAGATCATCCCGCAGGCGCAGGACCTCGCACAGGGCGGCGTGGGTGCCGTAGAGGGTCTGCAGCGCGGGGTCGCTCTCCTCGACGAGGAGCTCTTCGAGGGCGGCCTCGGCCTCGGCCGCGTGGCCCAGGTGGGAGCTCGCCAGGGCCCACCACACGCGGCACAGGCCGGGGGCGGTGGAGCGGGCGATCGCCTCTCGCAGTCGGACCGCCTGCCCGACGTCGGCCAGGGCGCGCTCGGCGGTCGCGCGCGCGAGGGCGAGGCGGCCGACCGCGAGCTGAGCGTGGGCCAGGACCGAGCGCATCTCGAGCGCGAAGAGCGCGTCGGAGCCTTCCGCGAGCTCGGTGGCGCGCTCCGCGCAGGCGAGATACCGGGCCACGTCGCCCGTCAGTCCGCACAGGCGGCCGTACGACGCGAGGAGGAAGGCATGGCCGGCGTCGTCCTTGAGCCGCTCCGCGACCGCGCGGGCCTCGTCGAAGAGGCTCAGGGCCTCAGGCTCCTCGATCCCGGCGATGCGGCCGATCTCGAGCAAGGCGATACGTGAGGTGAGCTCGAGGGTCAGGGTCTCGGGGGACTCCGGGACGGCGGCCAGCAGCGTGATGACCCGGCGGCAGTGTCTGGCGCCGTCCGCCGGGTCGCTGCGGGCGACGCGGCGGCCCGCCTGCTCGTGCCAGCGCGCCGCCTCCAGGCGTTCGCCGGCCTCGTCGAAGTGATGCGCGAGGAGCGCGGCGTGAGTCGTGGCATCGGGCGCGTCCATCTCGAGCAGGGCGCGCGCGATGGCGGCGTGGGTGCCGCGCCGGCGATCCAGGAGCTGGGTGCGGTAGGCGACCTCCTGGGCGACCGGATGCCGGAACGCAAGCTGGGCGGGGGAATCGGTGGGCCCGAGCAGCTCGGCGACCGACAGGCGGTCGACCGACGCGGCGAGCTCCGGCGCGGGCAGGTGCAGCACCGCGCGCAGCAGCTCGGCCGGCACGTCCTGCCCGATCGCGGCCGCGGCCTGGAGCACGTCCTTGTCCCGGTCCGCGAGTCGATCGATGCGGGAGGCGAGCACCGCCTGGACGGTCTCGGGCAGGGTCACCTCCTCGGTCGGGGCCGCCAGATCGTAGGCGCCGCGTCTCCCCCGCAGGACGCCGCGCTCGACGAGCGAGCGGATCATCTCCTCGACGAAGAGCGGGTTGCCGCGGGCGCGGGCCTCGATCTGCGCGCGCAGGGGAGCGAGGTCGACGTCGGCCCCGAGCCAGTCGTCGAGCAAGGTCCGGGAGTCCTGGAGGGCGAGAGGCGCGAGCGAGAGGCCCGTGACCCGCGGGGACCACGCCGGCCGATGTTCCGGGCGGGTGGTCGCGAGCAGCAGGATCCGGCTCCCGGCCGATTCCGGGGCCAGCAGGCGGTCGGTGAGCCCGGTGAGCGCCGTCTGGCTGGCCGGGTCGAGCCAGTGCAGGTCCTCGATCCAGATCAGGGTGGGCTCCCGCCGGGCGCGGGCCTGGACGAGCGCGAGGAGCGACCGGAGGAGACGACTCCGGCGCGCGTCCGGGTCGAGCCCGGACGGGGCCTGATCGGACGCCCCGAGGAGGTCGAGCCAGGAATCCAGGGCGATCGGGTCGGGCGGCGAGCTTTCGATACCGCGTCGGACCGCGTCCCGGATGTCGGAAGGGGACGCGCCCTCGCCGAGGCCGAACAGGCTGCGCGCGAGCGCGACGATCACGTGAAGGGGAAGCGAGCGCCCGTGGGAGAGCGCGCGGGCGTGGTGAACCGCCACGCCGCCGGTGCGCTCGACGAACTCGTGACAGAGGCGGCTCTTCCCCGCGCCCGGCGCAGCAGAGATCAGGACGACGGCCGGTCGGCCGGACCGCGCGTCGTCCAGGATGCGGTCGAGCAGGGCGATCTCACGCTCGCGGCCGACGAAGCGGGAGAAGCCACGGGCTCGCGAGCGGTCCAGGCGGCTCCGGATCTGGCCCCGGCCCCGCAGCTCGAACACGCGCACGGGAGCGCTCGCGCCCTTGAGGCTCTGCTCGCCGCGGTCGTCGAAGTCGAAGAAGCCCGCCGCCAGCCGCGCGGTCTGCTCGGTCACCGCGACGCCGCCCGGGGGGGACAGCTGCTGGACCCGGGCGGCCAGCCCGACGACGTGGCCCTGGGCGGTGTAGTCCATGCGAAGGTCGTCGCCGATCCGCCCCACCACGACCTCGCCGGAGTTCAGGCCCATCCGCACCGAGAGCTCGAGCCCGCTCTCGCGGCGCACGTCCTCGGCGAGCGTGCCGAGCTCGTGCGCCAGGTGCAGGGCGGCCGCACAGGCCCGCTGGGCATGGTCCTCGTGCGCGATCGGGGCGCCGAACAGCGCCATGATGCCGTCGCCGGTGTACTGGTTGATGGTGCCCTCGTAGCGGTGAACGCCGTCCGCCAGGATCCGGAAGAGGCGATCGAGGAGGCGGTGCCATTCCTCGGCATCGATGCGCTCGGCGAGCTCCATCGAGCGGGCCACGTCGGCGAAGAGCACGGTGACCAGCTTGCGCTCTCCCCGGAGCGCGCTCCGGGACGCGAGGATCTTCTCGACGAGATGTCGCGGCGTGTAGGCGCGCGGCTCAGGGGTGACCGCGGATGCGACGAGGGGCGCCCCACAGCTGTTGCAGAATCGCGCGCCGGCGGGATTATCGTGTCCGCAAGAAGCGCACTTCACAGGCGCTGATGGTACCATCCACCGCCCCGGCACGCGCCGTCGCCGCGATCGATGTGGCAATGGCGTCACCCCTGTCACCCCGGGACGCGAAGCCCCGGGAGAGCGGGGCCGCGCCGTGGGCCGAGGCTTCGTGGGGTCGCCATGGCGAAAATGCCGGAAGTTTCTTCCGGAGCTTGCAGCGGAAGTTGACCGCGTCGGCAGGCTTTGCCAGGATGTAGCACTGACCTGCGGCGGATAGGCCTCCTGGCACGCCGGTTGCGCACGGCGAGAGCCAGGGGCCGGATTCCGCCCCGGAGGGATGGAGAGCATGAGGCTGACGCGTCATCTGGGATGTTCCGCGCTCGGCCTCGCCCTGGCGGTGGGCCTGGCCACCGCGGCCCCCGCCGACGAAAGGGGGGCTTCCACCGACGGGACGCTCGCCGCGATGCTGGATCGCGCGCGGGCCCAGATCGCGGCCGGGGCATTCACCCAGGCGCAGGCCTCCGTGGACGCGGTGCTGCAAGCGGCGCCGGGCTCCCGGGTGCGGGCCACCGCGCTCACGCTGGCCGGCGATGCGGCGTACGGCATCGGAGCCTATCGCACGGCGGCGGCCCACTACGGCGGGGCCCTGCAGGCGAACCAGCCGGACGCCGAGGCCGCGCATGCCGGGTTCGCCCTTGGATGGTGCCAGGTCCGTATCGGACGCCGCGACCAGGCCCGGCACACCTGGGACCTGGTGTCGCGGCAGTTCTCCGCGGATCCCGGTGCGCCCATCGCGCTCCTCCAGGCGGGGGAGCTCGCCGCGAAGGTCGGCGACCTCTCACTCGCGCGAGGGCTGCTCGACCGGGTCCTCGAGCAGTATCCGACTGGCCCGGAGGCGGAGCTGGCACGACTCGGCCGCTCCATCGTCGCCGCACGCGCCGGCCGGATGCCGGAGGCCGCCAGTGACCTTCGCACCCTGGTCCGGTCCGCCCGGCCGTCCTTGCCGCAGGAGCGGCGGACGCTGCTCGAGATGCTGGCCACGGCAGGATCCCGGGACCGCCGGCGGGTCGAGATGCGGTTGATGGTCCGGTACGAGCCCGGCCTGGCGGGCAGTGCGAGCAGCACGGCCGCTTCATCCGGCCCGGGCGGGCGGTGGGAGCGGTTCGCGGAGGCCCTGCTCGATCGCGCCGGTGACGCGGAGACCACGCCGCGCCTGCTGCACGCACTCGTGCTGGGGGCGGCCGAGGACCACGCGTGGCCGGAGGTCGAGGCGCTCTCGAGCCGTCTTCTCGATCGCTTCCCGGGCTACGCCGGTGCGCCGGCGATGCTGGCCGCGGTTGGCGGCGTGGCCACCTCGGCGCAGCGCTGGTCCACCGCCCGCAGCAGCTATGAGCGCCTGGCCGCGCTCGACCGCAGCGCCGGTCTGCGGCCAGAAGCGCGGACCAACCTTGCCGAGGCGCTGGCCCGGACCGGCGAGCCGGCGCTCGCGCGAGCGCAGCTGCGTCAGGCCGACTCCACGCCCCGGGTGCTGCGGCTCCTGGCCGAGGTCGACGAAGCGCTCGGCGAGCCGAGGGAGGCCCTCGAGGCCTACGAGCGGCTTCGCCGGGACTACCCGCGCGAGTGGTCCGAGAGCATCCTGCCGCACGCCCGCGTGCTTCTTCGAACGGGCGGGAACGACCAGGAGGCCCGGGCTCTCCTCGAGGAGGCGGCGCAGCAAGGGCCGGGCGACACGCGCAGCGAAGCCTCGTTCAGGCTCGGACAGCTCCTGGCCGCGACGGGCGAGCACGAGCAGGCCGTGGATCTGTTCATGAGTGCCGCGTACGGGACCGGGGAGCCGTCGCCCTGGTCACGGCCCGCCCGGCTGGCCGCGGGGCACTCGCTGGCCGCCTTGCACCGGACGGAGGCGGCGATGGCGGTGTACCGCACGCTCCTCCCGGCCGCCCCGCTGGGTCCGCTCCCGCGCGACGGTCGACCGGTGCGAGGGCTCAGCGAGAAGGTCGAGGAGCCGGAGATCGCGGCGGCGGCCGCGTATGGCATCGCGGAGCTCCTGCGCGGATCGGGTCGGAATGCCGAGGCGGTCGACATGTACCTGACCGCCGCGTCCCTGGCGCCTTCGTCGGACCTCGCGTGGCGCGGCCGCGTGGGGGCGATCCGCTGCCTGGTCGCCACCCGCGACTGGCCGGCCGCCGCCGCGATCTACCAGCGCGTCCTGGAATCGCACCGGAACGCTCCCGCGGTCATCGCCGAGGCGCGGAACGCCCTCGGCCCGCCGGGGCGCGACACTCCCGCCCGCGGGCGCTAGCATCGCCTGGCCGCGCCCGCCCCGGCGGCCCAGGAGGTGGCCATGACCCTCGACGTGCCCTCGCTCAGAGCCGACACGCCCGGGGTGGCCAACGTCGTCCACTTCAACAACGCGGGCGCGGCGCTGCCGCCCCGGCCGGTCCTCGACGCGGTGACGGGGCATCTCGCGCGCGAGGCCGCGATCGGCGGCTACGAGGCCGCGGGCGAAGCGGCCGAGCGCCTCGCGGACGTCTACGACGCGGTCGCCACCCTGATCGGGGCGGGCGCGGACGAGATCGCGGTCGCGGAGAACGCCACGCGCGCCTGGGACGTGGCGTTCTATTCGGTGCCGCTCCGGGCGGGCGATCGCGTCGTCACCGCGCGGGCCGAGTATCTGTCGAACTATCTCGCGTTCCTGCAGATGAAGGAGCGCGCGGGGATGGGTGGACGTGCGGCAGATCGGGTGCCACATGCTCTCCGCCGCCGGGCGCAAGTATCTGCGCGGGCCCCGCGGCACCGGCTTCCTGTACGTGCGGCGCGACACCATCGCCTGCCTCGAGCCGCCGTTCATCGATCTGCACGCCGCGTCGTGGACCGACGCCGACACCTACGTCCTCCGCGACGACGCGCGGCGGTTCGAGAGCTGGGAGCGCTCCGTGGCGGGCCAGCTCGGCCGCGGCGTCGCGGCCCGCTACGCTCTGAACGTCGGCATCGGCGCGATCGAGACGCGGGTCAAGGGCCTCGCCGCGCGGCTACGCGAGGAGCTCGCCCGGCGACCGGGCGTGCGAGTGCACGACCGCGGCGTGGAGCAGTGCGGGATCGTGTCCTTTCTGCGGGACGGGGAGGCGGCGGGGCGGACCCGCGATCGCCTGCGGGCCATGGGCATCAACGTCCACGCGGCCAGCCTGTCGCGGATCGATCTGCCGGAGGGCGGCGTCGACGCGCTCGTCCGCGCCAGCCTGCACTACTACAACGACGAGTCGGAGGTGGAGCGCCTGGTCCGCGCGGTGTAGGGCGGCCCGCGCCCTAGATCGTGGCGCTGACCCCGCCGTCGACCGGCAGGCAGAAGCCGGTGTTCCAGTGGGCCTGCTCGGACGCGAGGTAGACCGCGGCGGACGCCACGTCCTCGGGCGTGCCGCCGAGGCCGAGAGGATGTGCCTTCTCCAGCTCCTGGATCTCTCCGCTCTTCCGCATCTGGCTCAGGTGGTCGCGGTTGAGGTCGGTCTCGATGTACGCCGGACAGATGCAGTTGATCCGGATGCCCTCCGGCGCATGATCCAGGGCCATGCACTTGGTCAGGTGCACGACCGCGGCCTTGGCGACGCTGTAGGGAAGGTGGCGGCGCTGCGCCTTGAGGCCGCCCATGGACGCGACGTTGATGATGGTGCCGCGCCGGCGCCGGATCTCGGGGAGGGCCGCCCGCGAGCAGAGGAAGACGCTCATGAGATTGGCCTCGAGCGTGCGCCGGAAATCGTCCGGCGCGCATTCCTCGGCGGTCACCCGGCCGAAGACCGCGCCCGCGTTGTTGACCAGGATGTCGAGCGCGCCGAACCGCTCGACGGTGCCACGCACCATGGCCGCCGCGTCGGTTTCCACGGTAGCGTCGCCCACGACGGCCAGCGCCGCGCCGCTCGCCTGCCGGATGACCTCGGCGGTCGCCTCGAGCGGCGCCGGCCGCCGGCCGCCGATGGCCACGCGGGCGCCTTCCCGCGCGAAGCGCAGCGCGATGGCCCGGCCGAAGCCGCTGCCGCCGCCCGTGACGAGCGCCACTCGATCCTGGAGGAGCACGGGTTGCACTCTACCGCAGGGGCCGGTCGGAGGCACGGGCTGGCGCCCCGCGGGGCTGGCCCCGTACGAATTTTGGCAAGATTTCGGAGGGCTCCACGCTAGCCTGACGCGCAGTGGAGAAAAGACGGCGCGTCCACTATCTGCCGCTCGGCAAGAGGCGTGCGCTCTGCGCATCCCCGGGGACGGCGGTGTCCTCGGAGCCGCAGGGCGTGACCTGCCCGCGGTGCGTGGCGCTCCTCAAGCTGTACCCGGCACGCCTCGCCCCCGCCTCCGCCCAGCGCGCGCCCGCCTAGCCCTCCGGGGCGGATGCGGTCACACCAGCACCGCCGCCAGCGCGAAGTCCTGTGAGCCGGTGCTCACGTTCGAGGCGACGACGTCGAGCGTCCAGCTGCCCTTCTTCGCCTTCGCGACCTGGATCACCTCCACGTTGTTCGTGGCGTCGAGCGTCAGGATGCTGCCCGCGGAGGTCGGCTGGTTTCCGACGTAGCGCTTGCCGGCGGGGTCGGTGACGATCAGGTTCAGGTTGTTGATGAGCGAGCTCCCCGGGGCGTCGGAGTAGCACAGCACGATTCGCAGGGTGCGGCTGGCGGTGGGCACGTGGAGGGTGACCGTCGACTTCTTCCCGGTCTTGAGCGCGGGGCCGTCCACGGTGGCCAGCACCCGTTTCACGGAGCGGTCCAGGTTCACGCGCCCGTAGCCCTGGTGGTTGTCCGCGAGGGCGGTGCTGGCCGCGGTGCCGGGCAGTCGCTCCGCGCCCGCGATGAGCAGCGCCTTGAGCAGCGCGGCGGACGGGCTCGCGACGCCCCGCTTCTTCCGGAGAAACTCCCGCAGCAGCGCCACCGCGCCCGAGGTCAGCGGCGTCGCCATGCTCGTGCCGCCCATGTGGAAGTAGTGCGCCTTGTCGGGCGGGTAGGCGGCCCACGCGAAGTTGTTGGCGGCCAGCCGCGACGAGCGGGTCGAGAGGATGAAGGTGCCCGGCGCCACCACGTCCGGCTTCACGCGGTTGTCCGTGGTCGGCCCGCGGCTGCTGAAGGCCACGACCTGGTCGGGGCGATCGGCCATCGGGTCCTTCTTGATCGGGCTGGTCGGGAAATCCGAGGGCCACCACTCCCCGTAGGTCTCGGAGTCGAACTCGGGCCGCCGGTTCTCGCACGCGCCGACCGTGATGCAGTTCTTGGCGGTGCCGGGCGACGTCACGCTCTTGAGGTTGATCTTGCCGTCGCCGTCGCTGTCCGTGCCGTCGTTGCCGGCCGCGATCACGAAGCAGAAGTCCTTGTGGTCCCACACGTACTCGTCGAACTGGCGGCACTGGTCGTCGTAGGCGCCCGGATCGCCGCCGCCCCACGAGTTGGAGTGCACCCGCGCCCCGCTGGTGTAGGCGAACTGGAACAGCGGGCCCAGGTTCGTGGGCAGGCCGGCCAGCACGTAGCGCTCGCCCTTCAGGTTCGGCGGGGCGGTCGGCTTCCACTTCATCTCCTGCTCCACCGCCTGGAAGACCAGCTGCGCCTGGTGGGCGTGGCCCCGGATGAGGGCGGGGCCGCTCGCGGACGCGGTCCCGTCACCCAGCACGGAGCCGCTCACGTGCGTGCCGTGGCCGGAGTCGAGGTCCGCGGGCCCGTCGTTGGCGGCGGGGTTGGTGATGACCGAGCTCCAGTCCGCCGTGATCGGATAGCTCTTGATCGCGAGGACGCGGCCCGCGAAGTCGGGGTGGATGGAGGCGGGGTTGCCGGTGTCGAGGCCGGTATCGCAGACCGCCACGATCTCGCCCGCCCCCGCGAGCTTGAGGCCGGAGGCGCTCGCCGCCGCGTAGGCGTTGCCCATGATGCCGGTGGCGACGTTGTTGCTGGTGCGCGGCACGACCTGCTGGCGGATGAACTTCACCCCGTGCACCGCCGACAGCGCCTGGATCTGCCGGGCCCGTGCGGCCTCGGAGCGGGTGGTCTCGAGCACCAGCACCCTGGCCGCGGGCTCGCGCGAGAGCACCGTGAAGCCGAGCCTCCGGGCCGCCGCCGCGATGGGGCCCATCTGCCCGCCGTCGAAGACCTCGACGCGGTACACGTTCGGCCGGACGCGCCGCCGCGGCAGGGTGGCGCGGGCGCGGCGCCGCCCGGTGAGCCCGGGCGCGACGCGGGAGGCGTGCGGCAGGTGCCCCATCCAGCGCACGAACGGCAGGGCCGCGATCTTCGGCAGGGCGCTCCGGCGGGCCCAGACCACGTACGTGAAGCTGCCCCGCGGCTCACGGATGCGGGCGCCGATCTGCTCGAGCGCGGCGAGCCAGCGGTCCTTGATCGGCCCGCGAAACTGCACGAGGTAGTGATGCGGTCCCGGCGCGAGCCGCTCGCCCGCGTAGGCGGGGTGGCGCACCTTGCCCCGGACCGTGATGCGCGGCCGCGCGGTGTTGATGGTGACGTTGGGCAGGTCGACCGCGTAGTGGTCCGTGATGTCCTCCACCGGGTACCGGCGGGCCAGGCTCCGGGCCCCCGCCGGGGTGGCCTGCACGAGCAGGAACGCGTCGTACGGCTCGATCAGCGTGGCGTGCTCGACGACGGCCGGAATGTCGTCCTTGCCGGCGAAGACCTTCAGGATGGGCATGGCGGACCTCCTCTGTGGCGATGCCCGACGCGCGTCGTGGGACGGGATCAGGTCGGCGGCGCGTCGGGCGGGTGGATGGTCACGATCGCGGTCGGCGCGCCCGCCGGGCGCGGGTCTTCGTGGGCCGCCGGGTGGGGCCCACGCGGCGCGCGGTGCCCTTCTCCCACGGGGACTCGCTCTCGATCTGCTCCAGCGCCTCCTCGAGCCGCAGGTCGCGCTCCGCCGCCGAGAGCGAGCGGTCCTGGGCGAAGACGCGCCACGCGGCGATGAGCATGTCGACCTGGCCGGCGGTGATCGACGCCCACTCGGGTCGGGCGCGCCAGAGCCCCGCGAGGGTCACCGCGAGCAGGCGAGCCCAGGCGACCGCGGGCAGGTCCTGGGTCGCGGAGCCCTCGCCGACCGGCCGTCCGATCCGGCGGGTCACCCCGACGACCCGGTCGCGGCTCCTGCGCTTGCTCATGAATGCATCATAGTGCGCGTCGGGGCGGTGGTTGACAGCCCGTCCAATATACTGGATGATCGATCCACCATGAAGGATGCCGGGCCCGACATCAACCAGCGCATCGCGACCCGCGTCCGCGACCTCCGGGCGGGGCGGGGGCTGTCGCTCGAGGCGCTGGCCCGGCAGAGCGGGGTGAGCCGCTCCATGATCTCGCTGATCGAGCGCGGGGAGTCGAGCGCCACCGCGGTCGTGCTGGAGAAGCTCGCCGCGAGCCTCGGAGTCTCGCTGGCGGCCCTGTTCGAGGACCCGCAGGCACCGCCCAGCCCGGTGGCGCGACGCTCGAGCCAGACGCAGTGGCGCGACCCCGCCTCCGGCTACCGCCGCCGGAACCTCTCGCCGCCCGGGGTGGCCGCGCCGCTCCAGCTCGTGGAGGTGGAGCTGCCCGCCGGGGCCCGGATCGCCTACGAGTCCGGCGTGCGCGCGGTGCCCATGCATCAGCAGCTCTGGGTGCTGGACGGCAGCATCGAGGTCACGCTGGGCGACGCGCGCCAGCGACTCGACGCGGGCGACTGCCTCGCCATGCAGCTCGCCGGCCCCACCGCGTACCGCAACCCCGGACGCAAGACCGCCCGTTACCTCGTGGCCATCGCGAGCGACGGCCACTCCACCCGGAGGAGACCATGACCGCCGCTCCCCACGTGCGTCGCGCCCGCCCCGAGGAGGCCGCCCGGCTCGTTCCCGCGCTCGCCGAGGTCCTGATCGCCTGCGTGACGGGCGGCGCCTCGGTGAGCTTCATGCATCCGCTCTCGCGCGAGCGCGCCGAGGCCTTCTGGCGAGGTGTCACCGACGGCGCGGCCCGCGGCGATCGGATCCTGCTGGTCGCCGAGGACGAGGCCGGCGCCGTCGTGGGCACCGTCCAGGTACTGCTGGCCATGCCCGAGAACCAGTCGCACCGGGGCGAGATCGCCAAGCTGCTGGTGCACCCGCGCGCGCGCCGGCGAGGCATCGCGGCCCGGCTGATGGACGCGGCCGACGAGGCGGCGCGGGGCGCCGGGAAGTCCCTCCTGGTGCTGGACACCGTGACCGGCGGGGACGCGGAGCGGCTCTATCCGCGACTCGGCTGGCAGCGCTGCGGCGTCATTCCCGACTTCGCGCTCTGGCCGACCGGCGGGTTCTGCGCCACCACGTTCTTCTACAAGGCGCTGCCGCCCGGAGCCGCGACCGCATCGCGGTAGTTGACAGGCGACCGGAGGAAGGCGTTTTCTAACCCCGCCGGGCGGACGCCGTCCGTCGGCCGAGGGGAGAGCCGCTACGAACCGACGTCGAGGGTGGTCGGCCGCTCCGGGCCGCGCGAGCGCGCGGGGGATGTGGGCTCGCGCCGCGGTCCTGGCGCTGCTGGTGCTGATCGGCCCCGCCGCCGCCCAGTCGCCGTCCCCGGTGCCGTATCCGCCCGCGGTGCCGTATCCGAAGGAGTACAAGACCACGCTGCTGAAGTACGCGCTGGTCGACCGCGCCGACGGCCTGTCCCGCGACCTCTACGTCTCCCGCGACGCCTTCGAGGCCGTGAGGCGCGACCCGAGGCTCTCCGAGCTCCCGGTGGGCGCGCTCTTCGCCCTCGACGTCTACAGCGCGCGGATGATACGCCGCGATCCCAGGACCGGCGCCTCGGTGTTCGAGAAGAGTCCGGACGGCCACCTGGTCCGCAGCAAGGACGAGCACACCCTGCACCTCATGCAGAAGACCCGCGCCGGCTTCGGCAGCCGGACGTGGAGCTTCGGCGGCTTCGATCCCGCGACGGCCTTGCCGCTCAAGCTCGACCTCCCCGGCGACTGCCTCCTCTGCCACCAGGCGGCGCTGGTGAGCGACCTGTCGTTCTCGCTCACTCTCCTCCGGCGCTACGTCGCCACCGGCCAGGTGCAGTACGGCTTCTGCGCGCAGCCCGGCCGGCAGATCTGTCCGTTCTAGGCGGGGGCGGCGGCTCAGGCGCGGGGCGGGTAGGCCGGCGCGGCCAGGGCCGCGCGCACCGCGTGGGTCAGGCCCTGGGGCGTGAACGGCTTCTGCATGAACGACCAGCGCGGCTGATCGGCGTCGCGGCTCTCGGTGTAGCCCGACATGATCAGGACCTTGACGCCGGGACGGCTCTCCCAGAGCTGCGCGGCCAGCTCCGGCCCCCGCATGGCCGGCATCACCATGTCGGTGAGCAGCAGGTCGATCGGGCCGTCCCGCCGGTCGCAGAGGGTGAGCGCCTCCAGCGGGTCGCCCGCCTCCAGGATGGTGTAGCCCGCCGCGGCCAGCACCTCCGCGGCCAGCCGCCGCAGCTCGTCGTCGTCCTCCACGAGCAGGATCGTGCCCGTGCCGCGCACGAGGTTGGGGTCGGGCTCGGCCCGCGCGGCGGCCACCTCGGCCGCGTCGGGGATCCGGGGCAGGTAGATCGTGAACGTGGTGCCGCGCCCGAGCGCGCTCTCGAGCGCCAGGTACCCACCGCTCTGGTGCACGATGCCGTGCACGGTCGAGAGCCCGAGCCCGGTGCCCTTGCCCGGCTCCTTGGTGGTGAAGAACGGCTCGAAGACTCGGGCCGCGGTGGCCGCGTCCATGCCGGAGCCGGTGTCGCGGATGCTGAGCGTGACGTAGCGGCCGGCGGGCACCACCCGATCCTGCGCGCGGAGGCCGGGCTCCTCCACCGTGCGGCCGGCGGTCGCGATGGTGAGCGTGCCGCCCTCCGCCATCGCGTCGCGCGCGTTGACCACCAGGTTCACCACCACCTGCTCCATCTGGCCCGGATCGGCCATGACCTTGCCGGTGTCGGCCTCCGACAGGATCACGATCTCGATGTGCTCGCCGATCAGGCGCCGCAGGATCGGGGTGACGCCATCCACCAGCGTGCGCAGGTCGATGGGCCGTGCCTCCAGCACCTGCTTGCGGCTGAACGCGAGGAGCTGGCGGGTGAGGCCGGCGGCCCGCTGCGCGGTGGTCTGGATCAGGTCGATGTCGCGGCGGGCCGGATCGTCGGCGGGCAGGCGCATCTGGAGGAGGCTGCTGCGGCCGCCGATCACGGTCAGCAGATTGTTGAAGTCGTGCGCGATGCCGCCCGCGAGCTGTCCGACCGCCTCCATCTTCTGCGACTGGGCGAGCTGGGCCTGGGCCTGCTCCAGCTCCGCGTACGAGGTCCGCAGCCGCTCCACCAGGCGCGCCTGGTGGAGCGCCACCGCGAGCTGGGCCGCCACCTCCCGCGCGATCCGCACCTGCTCCTCCGGGAACCGCGCCTGGTCGCCGCCGAAGCTCACCGAGCCGATCAGCTCGCCCGCGGTGATCATCGGTACCACCATGTACACGTGGACCCCGGAGGCGAGGAGGGCATCCACCTCCGGGCTCGGCGGCAGCGTACGCACGTCGACCACCTGCGGCTCGCCGCGGCGCAGCCCCTCGATGTCCCCCGCCAGGGCCAGCGAGTACCGAACCTTGCCCCCGCGGTGGATGCGATGGCGCCCGACCGCGGCCAGCCACTCCACCTCGCCGGTGGTCCAGTCGAAGAGGTTGACGATGGCGCGCGGGACTTCCAGCAGGTCCCTCAGGCGTGCCAGCACCGCCTCCGCGATCGCCACCGGGGCGGTCTCGGAGAGGATCGCGAGGTCGATGTCGTGCAAGATCTTGAGCCGCGCGGCCTGCCTCACCAGCACGTCGCGGGAGCGCGCGTTGCTGATCGCGAGCGCGGCCTGGTCCGCGAAGCGCTGCAGGAGATCGATCTCCGCCCGGGAGAAGTTGCGAGGCTCGCCGCTGCCCACCGAGAGCACCCCGATCACGGTGCCCGCCGCGCGCATCGGCACCGCGAGTCCGGCCACGATGCCCACCGAGACGTTGCGCGCGCGCAGGGTGGGGTGGGACTCGAAGTTGGGGTCGATGCGGATGTCCCCGGTCCACACCGGGCGGCCCTCGGTGGCGGCCCGGCCCACGATGCCGGCGCCCGCGGGGACGACCTCGCCGCGTCCGGCGTACTGCTTGGCCCGGCCGCCGAGCGCGATGGCGCCCAGGTCCCCGTCGGGCTGGAGGAGCCGGATCGCCGAGCTGTGCACGGACAGCAGGCCGAGCACGCTCTCCGCGATGCGCTGGCCGACCGCCCCCGAGTCGAGGTCCTCTCCGATGAGGCTCGCCACCAGGGCGAGCTCCGTCGCCTCCTGCCGCTCGCGGGCGATCTCGGCGTGCAGTCGCTCGCTCTCGAGGACGAGCCCGGCATTGTCGGCCACGGTGGTGAGCAGCGTCAGCTCGTCCTCGGTGTAGCGGCGGCCCGTGTGATCGGCGAGCACGAGCGCGCCCGCCGTGCCGTCCCGCCCGACGATGGGCGCGGCCGCGAGTCCACCCAGCCGCTGGCTCCGGATCACCTTGCGGTTCGCGGCGTCCAGCGGGCAGCCGGGCTCGGCCAGGATGTCGGGGGCCGCGCGGGCGGCGCCGACCCGGGCCGCCAGTCGGGCGAACGCGAGCTCGGCGTCCACGGATCCGGTGGTGGCCCGCACCCCGGTGCGGCCGGCGAAGGCGACGAGTCGCGGGGCGACCGGCTCCGGGTCGAAGCGGTACAGGCGGGCGTGGTGGCCGCCCAGGAGCCGGACGGCGAGGCGTACGAGCCTCTCCGAGGCCTGGACGAAGTCGCTGGCGGTCGCCTGCTCGCTGCCCAGCCCAGACGGGGTGGCCTCCCCCATGAGACCAAGGGTAGTACATCGGCATTTTTAAAGGTAATTTTGCCGGCCGGCGCGCGGGCGGGCGACTGACTCCCGGTCCGAGGAGCTGGCGGCGCGCGATCAGGGAACCGCGTGCCCGGACGACGCGTCTGGAGTATTGTGACGGGGTTCCCCGGCTTCACTACGCATTGAACGAACCACCTCTCGGAGGAGGAGGATGGCGAACTCGGTCGGTTACCACGAATCGGAAGCGAAGCTGAGGCCGGAGACCCAGGACAACCACCGGGCCCTGACCTCGATGCAGGAGGAGCTGGAGGCGGCCGACTGGTACGATCAGCGCGTCGACGCGGCGACCGACCCGGACCTCAAGGGGATCCTGGCTCACAACCGGGACGAGGAGAAGGAGCACTTCGCGATGCTCCTCGAGTGGTACCGCCGGCGCGACGCCAAGATCGACGCCCACCTCCGGGAGTACCTGTTCAGCAGTGGCTCGATCATCGCCAGGGAACAGGCGGCCACGGGTGGCGGCGAGGCCGGTGGCGGAGGGCCGTCCGCGCCGTCGAGCTCGGGCTCGCTGGGGATCGGCAGCCTGAAGGGGGGGAACGGGCTATGAACAATCTCAAGCGTGAGCTCGCCCCCATCTCCTCCGCCGCGTGGGAGGAGATCGACGAGGAAGCCACCCGGGTCCTCAAGCTGAAGCTGGCTGGCCGCAAGCTCGTCGACTTCGTGGGGCCGCTCGGGCCCACCGGCGCGGCGGTGAACACCGGACGTCGCGAGCGGCTCGACAAGGGCCCGGTGGCCGACGTGGAGGCGTCGCGCCGGCAGGTCCTGCCCCTCGTCGAGCTGAGGGCCTACTTCGATCTGTCGCGGGAGGAGATGGACGCCGTCGAGCGGGGCTCGAAGGATCCCGAGCTGCAGCCGCTGATCGACGCGGCCACCCGCATCGCCTACGCGGAGGACAACGCGATCTTCCACGGCTATCCTGCGGGCGCCATCCAGGGCATCGACAAGGCCTCCGCGCACCCGAGCCTGCCGATCTCCGACGACTACCGGGCCTACCCGCACACGATCGCGGAGGCCACGCGGCTGCTCCGGCTCGCCGGGGTCGACGGTCCCTACGCCATCGCCCTCGGGCCGCGGTCGTACACGGGTCTCACCCAGGCGGTGGGTGACGGCGGCTACCCGGTGCTCAACGTGGTCCGCAAGCTCGTGGACGGCCCGATCGTGTGGGCGCCGGCCATCAGCGGCGCGGTGGTCCTGAGCCTGCGCGGCGGCGACTTCGAGCTGACCGTCGGCCGTGACCTCTCGATCGCCTATCAGAGCCACACCGACGCCTCGGTGCGCCTCTACCTGGTCGAGACCATGGCCTTCCGGGTGCTGACCCCGGAGGCCGCGGTCGCGCTGGTGCACCAGAACGGGAAGGGGTCCCGGAAGGGCTAGATCAGTCGGGCCGAGCTCAGTCGAGCTTGCCCTGAACCACGACGCCGGCGTCGAGCAGGTGTGCGATCTCGTCCTCCGCGAGGCCGGCCTCGCGGAGGATCTCGACGCTGTGCTCGCCGATGCCGGGAGCCATGGTCGCGGGCACCTTCTCCTGACCTGAGATCGCCAGCGGGCTGCTGACGGTCAGCCGGGCGCCCGCACGCGGGTCGTCGATCGGCACCAGCGCGCCGCTGTCGCGCATCTGCGCGTCGTGCGGGACGTCCTCGAGCGTCCCGACCACGCCGAAGGCGATGCCGCTCGCCTCCAGGATCGCGCGCCACTCCCCCCACTCGCGCGCCGCGAAGACCGCGTCCAGGATGCCGATCAGCGCTCGCGCGTTGGTGCGTCGGGCCGCGGGGGTGGCGAAGCGTGGGTCGGCGTGCAGCTCCGGACGGCCGATCGCGGCGGCGAAGTCCTGCCAGCGGCGACCGTCGGGGGTGAGCGCGATGAGGAACCAGCGGCCGTCGCGGCTCCGGTAGAGGTTGCCGAGGGCGTCGACCGCCTCCTCGCGCGGCGGACGGACCACGGTGCGGGCCCCGCACAGGATGCCCTGGACCGGGATCGCGTTGAGCCAGAGCCCGTTCGCCAGGAGCGAGGTCGAGACCATGGCCCCCCGGCCGGTGCGCTCGCGGTGGTACAGCGCGGCCATGATCGCCCCGAAGAGCGACATCCCCGTCGGATGGTCACCCATGCCCGGCAGCGACCGCGCGGGCGGCGAGTCGGGCGAGGGCCGCACCAGGTCCATCAGCCCGCTGCGGGCCCAGAGCGCGGTGCTGTCGAACCCGGGCCGGGCCGCCTCCGCGCCGGTCTCGCCGTAGGCGGTGATCGAGGCGTAGATCAGGCGCGGGTTGAGCGGCGCGAGGTCCTCCCAGCGCACGCCGAGACGGGCGCGCCCGTCGAGCGGCACGTTGGTCACGAACACGTCGGCCCCGGCGATCAAGCGGTGGAGCACCCGCTGCCCGGCCTCGGCGCGCAGGTCGAGGGCGAGGCCGCGCTTGCTGCGATTGTCGACGATCCAGGGGAAGTTGTAGGAGCTGGGCGGGTAGCCCGCGTTGCGCAGCCGGTAGGTGTCGCCCGCCGGCGGCTCGACCTTGATCACCTGGGCGCCGAGGTCCGCCATCACGGTGGCGGCCACCGGCCCCGCGATGAAGCTGGCCGCGTCGATCACCCGGATGCCGTCGAGGAGCCTCATCGCTCCGCGACGGAGGCGTCGGCCTCGGCCGCGTTCCGGAGCAGGGCCGCCCCGCGATAGATGCCGTGCACGAACTTGCTGTAGGGCATCACCACGAACAGGGCCAGCACGCAGCCCAGGTGGATCGCCAGCAGCGTGCCCATCGCGGATGTCGCGCGGAGGCCCAGCAGGACCAGGCCGGTGACCGCGGTCAGCCAGATCAGCAGGACGAACGCGAACTCGGTGCCGAGCAGGCGCGGGGCGCCGGGCTCCGGGTCGGCGACGATCTTGAGCCAGAGCATGCCCGCGGCGCCGACGGTCATGCCGAGGCCGCCGATCGCCCCGAGCAGCACCGGCAGGCTGGTCGGCGGGAACGGAGACAGCCGGCCCAGCACGTGCTCGTAGAAGGCGGCGGTGGTGGTGGAGGCGAAGCAGAGCGCGAAGCCGTAGAACAGTGCGTGGTGGAGCCAGCGGCGGCTCTGGGAGAATCCCTCGTCGCGATCGTTGCAGCCGTCGCCGCCGCCCCCCAGGTACCGCAGCGAGGCGACGTCGCGCAGGGCCTGCCCCCACGCGGCCGGGCCCGGGAAGGGCCCGGAGGCGGTCCCGCGCCAGAAGCGCACCGCGCCCATCACGAGGGCCAGGATCGAGAACGTGAACGTCACCGACGCCACCGACACCATCGCCCACGCCGGGATCACCAGGTAGAAGGCCCCGGGCGCGGTGTGCACGCCGTAGAGCACCGCCGGGTCCCGCAGCACCGCGGTGAGGAGGAGGAGCAGCGCGATGCCGAGGGCGGTGGCGAGCGCGACCACCGTGCCGTTGCGCCGGAAGAGCCCGGCCAGGAAGCCGGGCCACGCGTAGGTCTCCCACGTCTCCGCCCGCACGTCGGTCAGGGTGCGCGGCAGGTTGACGTTGAACGGGTGCGGCGGCGCGTACTGGCAGGCGTAGAAGCAGGCGCGGCAGCTGTGGCAGAGGTTGGCCAGGTACGCGAGGTCGAGCACCGAGAACTCGCGCCGGCGCTCCATGGCCGGGAACACCGCGCAGAAGCCCTCGCAGTAGCGGCAGGCGTTGCAGACCTGCATCGCCCGGCTCGCGTCCTGCAGCGCGTCGCTAGCGTGCATGAGCCCGGACGTGGGCGGCGGCCTCCCGCCCCGCGATGCGACCGAACACGGTGCCGATGGTCATGCCGAATCCGGCCAGGTAGCCCTTGCCGAGGATGTTGCCGGCCATGATCTCACCCGCGGCCCAGAGGTTGGTCACCGGGCGGCCGTCCTCCATGAGCACGTGGGCGCACTCGTCGACGCGTACCCCGAGGTACGTGAAGGTGATCCCCGGGCGCAGCGGGTAGCCGATGAAGGGCGGGGTGTCGATGGGCCGGGCCCAGTGCGTCTTGGGCGGGGTGAGCCCGGCGGTGGCGCAGTCGTCGAGCGCGTTCCCGTTGAACCGGCCCGGGCGCACCGCCGCGTTGAACTCCTTCACCGTCGCCTCGAGGGCGGTCGGCTCGAGGCCGAAGGCACGAGCCAGCTCGGCGATCGAGCCGGCGCGGATCGGCGGGAACACCGAGGGCATGAAGAGGCGCTCCGACTTCGCGTCGACGATGCAGTACGCGATCTGCCCCGGCCGCTGCGCCACCAGGCGGCCCCAGATCGCGTAGCGCTTCGGCCACAGGTCCTCGCCCTCGTCGTAGAAGCGCCGGGCCTGATGATCGACCACGATGCCGAAGGGGATGCAGTCGAGGCGGGTGACGATGCCGCCGTCGAAGCGGGGGGCGCGCGCGTCGATGGCCACCGCGTGGCACTGGGTGGGATCGCCCACCGCGGCCACCCCCTGGTCGAGCAGGTTGCGGAGGATGCGGCCGCGGGCGTAGGGCGTGCCCCGGATCAGGAAATTCTCCGCCGCCTCGCCCCAGTACTCCTTGAGCCACTCGATGTTGCCCTGGAAGCCGCCCGAGGCCGCCACGATCGCGATGGCCCGCACCGTCTCCGGGAAGCCCTTGCTGCTGAGGACCACCTGGGCCACCCGGCGGTCCTCGATGGCGAGGGCCTGCACCTCGGTGTCGTAGAGCACGTCCACGCCCAGGCGCTCGGCGGTGCGGAAGTAGGCGTTGACGAGAGCCTTGCCGCCGCCCAGGAAGAAGGCGTTGGTGCGCGAGAGGTTGAGGGTGCCGGTGAGCGAGGGCTGGAAGCGGACGCCGCGCGCCTCGGCCCAGGCGGTGGCCTCCGCGGAGGCGCGAATGGTCATCCGGGCCAGCGCCTCGTCGGTGGCGCCGCCGGTCACCCGCCTGAGGTCCTCCCAGTACTCGCCCTCTTCGTAAGCCTCGGTGAGGACCGAGGTGGGCGCGGCGTGCATCGCGCGCAGGTTGCGGGTGTGCCGGCTGTTGCCGCCGCGCATCGCGCGGGGCGCGTGCTCGACGAGGAGGACGCGGGCGCCCATCTCGCGCGCGGTGACCGCCGCGCACAGGGCGGCGTTGCCACCGCCGATCACCAGCACGTCATAGGGCCGGGTGAGATCCGCCATCTCACGCCGGTCCGGGCGAGGGGAGGAGAGGCGGCGGTCCGGCGCGGCGACGGCCTGGGCCGGGCCGAAGGCGAGGGAGCGCGGGGGCCGCCGGCATCGCGACACATCCTGGGCCGCGCCGCGTCACCTGTCAAGGCGCGCGGCACCCGCGGTGCCGGTCCGTCGCGCCCCGCGGGGTCGGGCGATGCCGTCCCGCGGGGCGCTCTCGGTTCGGGAGAAGTGAGCTAGACGCCGGTGCGACGGCGCCGGCGGCGAAGGGTGACGCCCAGCCCCGCCATCGTGGAGCCGAGCAGGAGAAGGGTGGCCGGCTCCGGCACCGGGGCCGGGACCGTCACGTTGCCGATGCTGTCGATCTTGGTGCCGATCTGGGGACCCTGGTTCCTGGTGCCCCGAGAGGTGAACAGTCCGGTGTCCATGAGGCTGATGGAGCTCGTGGCGCCGAAGTCCCCCAGGTCGGTCACCGGCCCGGTGAGGGTGCTACCGGTACGGGTGAACGTGAGGTTGGTCAGATTCGAGTCCGCCGGTGTCTGGGTGTTTGGCGTGAAGCCGATCGCCTGCGTCTGGCAGGCCCAGCCGCCGGGGGCGAAGCAAGATCCCGATACGAGGCCGCGGAAGTCGTAGATGGTGAGGAAATCACCGACCGACGCGGACGGCGGGACCGGGTTGACCGACTGGGCGCCGCCTCCGTTGGCATTCTGATCGAACGCCAGGCCGATGTCGTAGGTCCAGATGAAGGTGTTGCCGCCGCTCGGAGTGACGGAGCCCAGGGTCGGGATCAGAGTCGCCTGGGCGGCTCCGTGAACGCCCAGGGTCATGAGCAGGGTTGCCAGAATGACCGCGAGTGCTCGTCGTTTGTGTTCCATTGACACCTCCTGGCGCGTTTAAGCAACGGGCGGACCACCACCCATCGGGCTCGCATGGGGCGAATCGCGTCGAAATGGGACGATGGCCCGTGTCGTTCTTCCAGGTAACCGAAGAACTTACACAGGCAAAGCTTCCGGACTTCTCGCGCGGAGGAAGCGCGGCGCTCGCGCGGCTTGCTTCAGCGCTCCGGTGGGCGCCGTGTCTTCCAGTCGGTGGCCGCCTCGTAGGCCCAGCCGATGCGGAGCGCGGTGGCCTCGTCTCCCGCGCGCGCCACGATCTGCAGAGACAGCGGCAGGCCATCCTTGGTGAAGCCGCTCGGCACCGCGAGCCCGCAGAGCCCGAGGTAGTTCACCGGGCGCGTGAAGTGCGCCGCGGTCCCGCCCTGGTCCGCCTTTTCGATCGGAATTGGCGGAGTCAAGGCTGTCGGAGTGAGCAAGGCATCGACATCGACAAGCGCCGCCTCGACCTCGCGCTTGTGCGTCTCCCGCTCCGCCAGGGCCAGCAGGTAGTCGCGCGCGGAGACGCCGCGACCGAGCTGGATGCGAGGGCGAACGTGCGGGTCGACCGGCAGCGACTCGTCGTCGACCAGCTGGCCGACGAACCGGTAACCCTCCGCGCCGATGATCCGGCCGGTGGCGGCCGCGTAGTCGCTGAAGCGATGGGGCAGGCTGGCCCGCACGATCTGGGCGCCGAGCCGGGCGAGCGCGTCCGCGGAGGCGTCGAAGGCGGCGAGCACCTCACGGTCGACGCCGGCCCGCTCGGCCTCCGGCATCACCGCGATGCGCAGCCCGCTCACGCCGCGGTGGAGGGTCGGCAGGGGATCGGCGGCGGACCAGAGGAGGGTCTGGGGGTCGCGCGCGTCCGGTCCGTTGAGGAGGCGGAACAGGATGGCCGCGTCCTCCACCGAGCGCGCCATGGGTCCGGGGGTGTCGAGCGTGAACGACAGCGGCAGCACCCCGTGGGTGCTGATGCGCCCGGCGGTGACCTTGAGGCCCACGATGCCGCACCAGCCCGCGGGCAGGCGGACCGAGCCGCCGGTGTCGGTGCCGATGGCGATGGGCGCCAGCCCCGCGGCCACCGCCACCGCGGAGCCGCTCGACGACCCGCCCGGCGTGCGGTGGACCGTCAGGTCCCACGGGTTTCGCGGCGTGCCCATGTGGGTGTTGGTGCCCCAGCTGCCCATCGCGAACTCCACGGTGTGGGTCTTGCCGAGGACGATCATGCCCGCCGCGATGGCCCGCTCGGCCAGCGTCGCGGTGGTCGGCGACACCCGCTTGGCCCACACCTTCGAGCCGCCGGTGGTCACGCGGCCTTCCAGGTCGACCAGGTCCTTCAGGGCGATCGGCACGCCGTGGAGCGGGCCGACCCGGTGGCCGGAGCGAATGGCCCGCTCGGCGCCCTCCGCGGCCATCCGGGCCTCGTCGGCGTAGACCGCGATGAAGGCGTGCAGCTCGGGGTCGCGCCGCTCGATGCGCCGCAGCAGGGCGTCCACCGCGTCGACCGGAGAGAGAGTGCGTGCGCCGAAGGCCTGCGACAGCTCGGCGACGGTGGCCCACACGGGATCGACGGTGGTCATGGCTTGGGCTCCAGGGTGCGCCTGTCCGAGACGATCCGCCCCTCCTTGAAGACGAGGAGCAGTCGGCGGAGGTTGGTGATGTCGTCGAGGGGGTTCGCGGCGGTCACGATGAGATCGGCCAGCTTGCCCGGCTCGACGGTGCCGAGCGCGTCGCCGACCCCGCAGAGCGCGGCCGCGTGACGGGTGGCCGCCAGCAGCGCCTGCCACGGCGTGGCGCCGGAGGCGACCCAGAGGCCCAGCTCCAGCAGCGCGGCCTCCCGCAGCGGCCGGATGTCGGAGCCGAGCGCCATCGGGATGCCCGCGGCCAGCGCGCGGCGGAAGGCCTCGCGGTGGGCTCCGGCCGCGTCGTCGGCCCGGCGGCAGAGGTCGGGGGCCAGGTCGCGCTGCTCGACCCATCGCTTCTCCCACGGATCGCGGGCCTGGTCGGGCGTGAGCTGGGTGATGGCGAGGGTGGGCACGTACCACGTCTCGTGCGCGCGCAGGGCCTCGAGGCTCGCGTCGTCCAGGATGTAGCCGTGCTCCACGCTGTGGGCGCCGAGCCGCGCCGCCGCGGCGACCGCCTCGGGGTTCGTGGCGTGCGCCACCACCGGGAAGCCCCGCTGCCGGCAGATCGCGAAGGCGGCCTCCAGCTCCTCTGGCAGGAGGAAGGACCGGGAGTGCCGGTCCCACGCCGGGCCCATGATCCCGCCGCTCAGGTTCAGCTTGATGTGGTCGACCCCGTTCTTGATCTGCTCGCGGATCGCGGTGACGAAGCCGTAGGGCCCGTCGCACTCGCGCGCGTGGCCGGAGGTGAGGAAGTGCCCGCCGGTGGTGGTCAGGAAGTGGCCGGCCGCGAAGAGACGCGGGCCCACGTACTGCCCGGAGTCGAACGCGCGCTTCCAGGCCACGTCCATGAAGTGGGAGGCGCCCGCGCACCGGAGGCCCACGATGCCGCTCTCCGTGAGCGCCTCCATCAGGCGATGGCCGAAGATCGCGGTCTGCTCCGCCACCGAGGCGCCGGTGGACGCCAGGTAGTCGGGATGGACGTGCACGTCCCACAGGCCGGGCAGCAGGAAGGCGCCCCCGAGGTCCACCACGTCGGCCCCGCGGGTGTCGGGGGAGCGGCCCCCGTCCACCACTTCCACGATGCGGCCGCGCTCGACGGTGACGCTCGCGCCCCGCCGGAGCCCGGGGGTCACGCAGTCGATCAGGGTCGCGTGGGTGAGGACGGATCGCATGGCGGCGCTCAGAGACGGTCGCGCTGCTCGACCAGCTTCCAGTAGGTGTCCTTGTGGAGGATCTTGTCGCCGCGGAACTGGTACAGGTCGCAGCCCTGGTAGTCGAGCTTCTCGCCGTCGGCGCCGGTGCCGGTCACCATCCACACCGACACCGCGCGATCGCCGGTGACGAAGTGGTCGATGTGGTCCCACCGCATGTCGGTGATGACCTTGAAACGGTCGGCCAGCACGCGGCCGATCGCGGCCTTGCCGTGGACGCGACGGCCGCACGGATCGGGTCCGCGGGCCATGAGGAAGGTGGCGTCGTCCGCGAAGAAGGCGAGGATCTTCTCCACGTCGCGCTGGTTGAAGGCCTCGTTGATCCGCATGAGGAGGTCGATGGACGGGCCCATGATCACGCTCCTGGCCGGCCGGTCTGCCGGCCGACGAAGTCCAGCACCTGGGCCACGCACTTGTCGGTGGCCGGGCTCTCCTGCTGCACGAAGCCGTGGCGGGAGTCGGGGAAGTGCGCGTGCTCGATACGGCCGCCCGCCCGCCGGTAGGCGTCGACGAAGGCGAGGGTGATCGCGGCGGGCACGTTGTCGTCGAGGTCGGGCTGCGCCACCCACGCGGGCGGCAGCGCGGTGGCGAGCCCGCCGGTCACGAGGCGGGTCACGCTCGCGTCCGCCATCGTGGCCTCATCGCCGAAGAAGGCGCGATGCGAGGCGACCAGCCGCTTGGCGTCGAAGCCGGAGGGCGGCGGCGGCTCGTCCTCTCGGGAGAGCGCGTAGCGGTAGCGGGCGAGGGGATCGGCCACCGGGTAGAGCGCCACCACGAACGCCACCGAGGCGTCCCGGGGCTCGGCGTCGAGCGAGCCGTCCGGCATCACCACCGGGCTGCCCGCCGCGATGGGCGCGGCGGGGCGGAGCGCGTGGAGGAGCGCGAGGTGTCCGCCACTCGAGCTGCCGAGGAGGCCAATACGCGCCGGGTCCAGCCCGAGCCGGCGGGCGTGGGCGCGCGCGTAGCGCACGCCGGCCGCCACGTCCGCGACCGCGGCGGGGAACCGATGGTCGGGGGCCTGGCGGAAGTCCAGCGCCACCACGACGCGGCCGGAGGCGGCCAGGGCGTGGCAGAGGATGGCGTCCGCGGTGCGGTCGGAGCGGGCCCACGCGCCGCCGTGCACGTAGACCACCGCCGCGCGCGGCGTGGCCGCGTCGCCGCGAGGACGGTAGATGCGGGCCAGGAGCTCGAGCCCGCCGGGGCGGGCGTAGGGAGTGTCGACCACCTCCGCGTCGTCGTGAGGTCCGGTCATGGTGTCTCCGTCTCCGATCAGGTCTCGACCAGTCCCATGTCAGTCGACGATCGCCTGCTGCACCAGCTCCTTGAAGAGCTGGCGATAGTAGACGCGCGACGGCCCGGGAGCCTGGGTCATGAGGATCGCGACCACCTGCTCTTTCGGATCGACCCAGAAGTAGGTGCCGCCCGCGCCCGCCCAGCCGTACTCGCCGATCGACCCCGACTGGCCGTCGAGCCCCACGTCCTTGCGCACCTGGAAGCCGAGCCCGAAGGTGTAGCCGGGGCGCCGAATGGTGGCGCTGATCGGGCCCAGGTGATCGGAAGCCATGAAGGCCACCGTGGTGCGGCCGAGCAGGCGGGCGCGGTCGAGCCGGCCGCCGTTCAGCAGCGCCTGGGCGAAGCGCACGTAGTCGTCGGTGGTGGAGACCGCGCCGCCGCCGCCCGACTCGTAGCGCGGCGGCGTGGTGACGTCGATCAGGGCGATCTTGTCCCCGGTGGCCGGGTCGATGGGAAAGGCCTGGGCCAGCCGGCCCTGCTGGGCCTGCGGCACCGAGAAGCCGGAGTCCTTCATGCCGAGCGGGCGAAAGATGCGGTCCGCGAAGAAGCCGCCGAGCGACTTGCCCGAGATCACCTCCACCACGCGGCCCAGCACGTCCACCGAGCGGCTGTACTCCCACGCGGTGCCGGGCTGGTGCGCGAGCGGCACCTTCGCGAGGCGGTCCACCAGCTCGGCGTTGGTGAGGTCCCGCGCGTCGACCCCCTCGCGGGCGTAGGCCTCCTTCACGGTGAGGTTGGTGGTGCGGCCGCCGTAGGTGAAGCCGGAGGTGTGCCGCAGCAGGTCGTGGATGGTGATCTCGCGCTGGGCGGGCATCAGCTCCAGCGTGGGCTGGCCACTCGCGTCCTTCTTCTCCACCGCGACCTGCAGCTTGGTGAGCTGCGGGAGGAACTTCGAGACCGGATCGTTGAGGACGAGCCGCCCCTCCTCCTGCAGCATCATGATCGCCACCGAGGTGACCGGCTTCGTCATCGAGTAGATGCGGAAGATGGCATCGCGGGTCATGGGAGCGCGCGTGGCCGGATCGCGCGCGCCGAAGGCCTCGTGGTAGGCGATGCGGCCCTTGCGCGCGACCAGCGCGACCGCGCCCGGGATCTTGCCCTTGGCGATCTCCTGGCGGAGCACCTGGCCGAGCTGTCCCAGGCGCTCGGTGGAGAGACCGACCTGCTCGGGACGCGCGGAGGGCAGCGGGGCCTGGGCGCCGGCGGGTCCGGTCAGGAGCGCGAGGGTGATGGCGGCGAGCAGCGCGGTCTTCCGCATGAGCAGTCCTCCCGGGCCGGGGTGCGCTTCCGGCGAGCATAGTAGCACCGAGGGTTGCGCCGCGTCGCCGCCCTGTGCGAGATTGCGCCATGCGCCGGGCGGCCGACTATCTGGCCTCGCTCCGCGACGGGCGCGCCGTCTTCCTGGACGGCGAGCGGGTCGCGGACGTGACCGCGCATCCCGCCTTCGTGGAGCCGATCTGGCGAATCGCGGAGCGCTACGAGGCCGCCCTCGACTCCCAGGACGTCACGACCTGCGTCGATCCGGCCGACGGGCGCCGCATCGGCTCCATGTGGCTGATCCCGCGCTCGGCGGAGGACCTGGGGCGCCGGCGAGCCGTCCACCGATTCTGGGCCGAGGGCTCCTACGGGCTCATGGGGCGCACGCCCGATCACGTGGCCTCGGTGCTCACCGGCTTCGCGGGCTGGCGGCAGCTCTTCGACCGCGGGGGCAAGCAGTTCGGCGACAACGTGGTGCGCTTCCACGCCCGGGCTCGAGACGAGGACCTCTACGTGGCCTACGCGATCGTGCCGCCCCAGATCGACCGCGGAACCCCCGCCCACAAGCACCCGGAGCCGTTCCTGCACCCGGGAGTGGTGCGCGAGACCGACGGCGGCATCGTCATCCGCGGGGCCCACTCCATCGCCACCTCGGTGACCATGGCCGACTGGCTCCTGGTGAGCTACATCACCCCGCTGGTGCCGGGCGACGAGGACTACGCGATCTCGCTGGTGGTGCCGGTGGGCGCGCCGGGCCTGCGCCTGCTGCCCCGCCGCCCGTACGCGACCATGGCCACCAGCGTCTACGACTACCCGCTCTCGTCGCGCTTCGACGAGATCGACACCACCGTGGTCTTCGACGACGTGAAGGTGCCGTGGGAGCAGGTCTTCGTCTACAAGAGCGTGGAGCGGGTGACCGCGCAGTTTCACGAGTCGCCCGCGCACGTGACCGCCAACTTCCAGTCGCTGGTGCGGTTCGGGGTCAAGCTCGAGCTGCTGGCCGGGCTGGCCGCCAAGCTCGTGGCGGTGGGCCGCGCCGAGGGCGACCCGGCGACCCAGGCCACCCTCGGCGGCGACATCGCGGCGTTCGTGGCCACCTTCGACGCGCTGGTGGCGGCGGCGGAGCGCTACCCGCTGGTGAGCGAGGGCTACGCGCGGCCGCATCCGCAGTACGTCTACGCGGGGATGAGCTTCCAGCGCCGGGTGATCGGCGATCTCTACAAGACGGTGCGGGAGCTGGCGGGCGGGGCATTCCAGAACCTGCCCTCGTCGGTGGCGAGCTTCGAGTCGCCCGAGACGGCGGCCGCCACCGAGCGCTACTACCAGGCGATCGGGACGCCGGCCCGGGAGCGGGTGAAGCTGCTCAAGCTGATCTGGGACTTCATCGGCACCGAGTACGGCGGCCGCCAGCTCCAGTACGAGATGTTCTACTCCGCGGCCCAGCCGGTGGTGAACCGCCGCATGTATCGCGCGTTCGACTGGGCCGCGGCCCGCGCGATGGTGGACCGCCTGCTGTCGGAGTACTAGCGGCGGGCGATCAGGCGCCGGAAGACGGCGCCGTACTCGAAGCCGTAGCCGGCGGCGAGGTCGGCCGCGCCCTTCTTCAGCCGCTCGCCCATGGTGGCGCCCTCCGGCACGTTGAAGCCCGGTATCTGGCTCCCGTGTCGGACCAGGGCCGCGATCTGCCGCTCGATCCCGTCGGTGACGTCCACGATGACGTCGGGCTCGTCGGCGCCCCAGTACCAGAGCTCGCGCACCTTGTGCGGCTCGAGGCCCTCGCGGGTGATCTGTTCCGGGAAGTGCAGGTGATCGCGCGCGAAGGGGTAGACCGCGTCGGTGGTGGTGATGCCGGCCTTGCGGTGGTCGCGGTGCTGGAAGCCCTTCATGCGGTAGGGGTCGTGGACGAAGACGGTGTGCGGCCGGTGGCGGCGGATGGCCCGCACCACGTCGCCCAGGAACTCGCGGGTGTCCTCGAGGAAGCCGTCGGGATAGCCGAGCATCTCCACGTGACGCACGCCCATGAAGTCGGCGGCGGCCCGCTGCTCCTGCGCGCGCTTTCGGGACAGCTCGGCGGGGGTCAGGTTGCGGTCCGCGGTGCCCGCGTCGCCGTTCGTGCACAGCACGTAGGTGACGTCGCAGCCGGCGGCCACCCAGCGGGCGATCACCCCGCCGGAGCCGATCTCGGCGTCGTCGGGATGGGCGAAGACCACCATGGCGGATTCGGGCACCTCGGTGACGATCTCGAGCTTGCGGTCGGTGGGATCGGGCATGGGACCTATTCTAGCGTGTCCGGCCCGATCGGCCCGCGCTCAGACCGGCCGGGCCGCGCGGGCGGCCCCGCCCGCCGCCGGCGAGGGCAGCGCGGCCAGGACGGCGGGCAGCGCCGCGATCACCTCCTGCAGGCAGGCGCGCACCCGGGCGATGTTGGCGGTGGCCTTCTCCGGCACGCCGCCCTGCGAGATCAGCGCGATGAACTCCTCGCGGCCGGTCGCCATCAGCAGCGACGCGTTGACCTCGAGCTGGAGGGCGTGCACCGCGGTCGACTCCGGCCGGCCGAAGGTGGCCACGATGTTGCCGCCGGTATAGCCGCTCACGTTGTCGTGCACCTCGAAGCCGTGGCGGACGAAGATCGCGGCCACCGTCTCGGCGAGCGCGGGCGCGCAGGTGATCCCGTGTCGCGTGCCGACGATCACCTGGTGGTCCTTCATGCGGCGCGGGCTGCCGGTGTGGGCGTCGAGCAGGAGCGCGTGGCCGTGGGCGTCCCGCATCTCGCCGAGGAGGCGCTCGCACGCCACGTAGTAGGGATCGTAGAGGGCGCAGAGGCGCGCCTCCAGGTCCGCGGGCGCCAGCGGGCGGGCGAAGATCGGGACCTCGCGCATGGTGTGGGTGCGCACCACCCCCCGGCGCGAGCGCACCTCGCCCTCGTGGTGCTCGACGTCGTCGCGGCGCCGGTTGACGTCCACGAACATGCGGGAGAACGGCGTGGCCAGCACGGTGGCCCCATGCTCGTGCAGGTCGTGGTACAGATCGCTCGCGAAGGTGTCGGCGAAGCCGTAGGCGAATGTCTCGAACCAGGGCTCGGAGTAGTCGTCGCGGGTGACGTGGGGGAGCGGCAGCGTGCCGTAGTGGGGCACGCTGACCAGGATCGGGATGCGCGTCCCGTCGGCCGGCCGCCGGACGATGGGAAACGGCTCTTCCCGCATGGCGCGATGGTCCCAGAAGCGGCGCGAAATCGCAAGAAGCGCCTCGGCGTCAGCGCTCCTTCCTCCGCCCGTGCCCGCGCCTGACCGTGGCGGGCGGGTGTAGCGTGGGCGACATGGGACCCGGGCGAATCGCCGCCGCCGTGATCGGCGGCCTGCTGCTCGGCGCCCTGGCGGGCTGCGCCCGTCCCGCCGCGCCCGTCCCGCCGCTCTACTCGCCCGCCGAGCGCCGCGCCCAGTGCGAGCGGCATGGAGGCTGGTGGCACGGTGACTTCTGCGAGCCCAATAGCCAGATGTAGCCGGCGGGCAGATGTCGCCGGCGCGGGCAGACGTAGCGGCGCGGACCGGCCGCCGCCCGACCTAGGCCGCGCGCACCCGGACGAAGCGGCCGATCCCGTCGATCGCGGCCTGCGCCTCGTCCAGCATCGGCAGGAACCAGTGCCAGACGTGGATCATCCGGTCCCATACCTCGAGCGTGGTGTCGACGCCCGCGGCCTTGGCGCGGTCCGCGAGCTCGGTGGCGTCGTCCAGCAGCACCTCGTCGCCGCCCACCTGGATCAGGAGCGGCGGCAGCCCGCGCAGGTCCGCGAACAGCGGCGAGGCGAGCGGGGTGCGGGGCGGGGTGGCGCCGAGATAGGCCTGGGCCATGCCGTCGATCCCGGGTCGACTCACGATGGGATCGGACTGGGCGCGGGTCCGATAGCTGGCCCCGCCGAAGGTGAGATCGGTCCACGGCGAGATGCAGACGCCGGCCGCGGGCCGCGGCACCCCGGCGTCCCGCAGGGCCACCAGCGTTGCCACCGTGAGGCCGCCGCCCGCCGAGTCCCCGCCGATCACGACGTGCCCGGGCGCGATGCCCTGCTCGAGCAGCCACCGATAGGCCGCGGTGGCGTCCTCGACCGCGGCCGGGAACGGATGCTCCGGAGCCAGGCGGTAGTCGAGCAGCAGGCCGGTGGCCTGGCCCGCCGACGCGATGGCCGCGGCCAGGTGCCGGTGCGAGCGCGGGGAGCCGATCACGTAGCCGCCGCCGTGCAGGTAGAGCACGATGCGTCCCGCCACCGCGCCGGGCGGACGCAGCCACTCCGCGGGAGCCGTGGGCGCGCTCACCTGCTCGACCTTGATCTCGGGCGGGATGGGAAAGACGCGCTCCGCCCGCTCGTACTGGAGGCGGCGCTCGGCCACGGTCAACGTGTCGGACAGGGGGAGCTTCGCCAGGTGCGCGCGCACGGCTTCGATGCCACGGTCGGCCATGTGGGTCCTCCTGGGCGCCAAGCTTAACCTATTGGGTGCGGACGTGGCAGAATGGCGGCGCGATGCCTCCGACCCCCGCCCCGTCTCCGCCCACGTTCCTCTACGGCACCGCCTGGAAGGAAGAGCGCACGTCGGCCCTCGTCGAGCTGGCGCTGCAGGCCGGCTTCCGCGGCATCGACACCGCGAACCAGCGGCGCCACTACTTCGAGGGCGGGGTGGGGCAGGCGCTCGCGGCGGCCTACCGGGCGGGCGTGGTCACGCGCGCCGATCTCTTCCTCCAGACCAAGTTCACGTACCGCCCCGGTCAGGACCACCGGCTGCCCTACGATCCGGACGCGGAGCTCACCACCCAGGTGGCCCAGTCGATGGCGAGCTCGCTCGAGCATCTCGGAACCGACCACGTGGACAGCTACGTGCTGCACGGGCCCGCCTCCGGCTACGGGTGGACGGACTACGACGTCGAGGTGTGGACCGCGATGCTCGCCGAGCAGCGCGCGGGCCGCACGCGGTTCCTCGGGGTCAGCAACGTGTCGCCGCTCCACCTGCGCCAGCTCGCGGCCACCGGAGCGGTGCTGCCCGCGTTCGTGCAGAACCGCTGCTTCGCCCGCCGGGGGTGGGACCGGGACGTGCGCGCCTTCTGCCACGATCACTCGATCGTCTACCAGGGCTTCTCGCTGCTCACCGCCAACCCCGAGGTGCTGACCTCCTCGCTGGTGCGCCGGATCGCGACGCGCGAGCGGGTGACGCCACCCCAGGTCGTGTTCCGGTTCGCGCTCGCGGTGGGGATGCTGCCGCTCACCGGGACCTCCGACCGCGAGCACATGACGCAGGATCTGGCCAGCCCATCGGTCACCCTCTCCCCCGACGAGGTGGAGTCGATCGAGTCGATGGCGGGCTGACGGAGGACGCATGCGATACCGCAAGGGAGCGATGATCGTGGCCGCGCAGCCGGAGGCCGCCGAGGCCGGGGCCGACATCCTGAAGGCGGGCGGCAACGCGGTGGACGCCGCGGTGGCCTGCGCGCTGGTGGCCGGGGTGGTGGACCCGATGATGTGCGGCGTCGCCGGCTTCGGCAGCTGCGGCATCCTGATGCCCGCCACCGGGTTCCACGGCTACGTCGACTTCCACGCCCCCGCGCCGCTCGCGGTGCGGCCCGACATGTGGGCCGATCGCATCGAGTCCGAGGCCCGCGACGGCTACGGCTTCATCCTGCGCGGGCGGGTCAACGACATCGGCTACCAGTCGATCTGCGTGCCCGCGAGCCTCCGCGCCTACTCCGACGCGCACCGCGAGCACGGGCGCCTGCCGTGGGAGCAGATCGTGGAGCCCGCGATCGGCTGGGCCGAGTCCGGGTGGACGGTGCGCCCCCACGTCGGCTCCTGGTGGGCCGAGGACGGGCAGATGGGCCGCGCGGCCAACCACGAGCGGCTGGCCTTCACCCCCGCCTCGCGCGCGCTCTACTGCCGGCCCGACGGCGCGCCGAAGCGGGTGGGCGACCGGGTGGTGAACCGGGACCTGGGCCACACCCTCCGGCTGATCGCCAAGCACGGCGACCGCGTGTTCTACGAGGGGGAGATCGCGCATGCCATCGTGGAGGACATGCGGCGGCACGACGGGCTGCTGGGGGCCGCGGACCTCGCCCAGTGGAAGACGGTGCGCAACACGCCGCTCTGGGGCACCTATCGCGGCTACCGCGTGTCGAGCAACCGCCCGCCCGGCGGCGGCGTCATGCTGCTCGAGATGCTGAACGTGCTGGAGCACTTCCCGCTCGGCTCGCTCGAGCACAACTCTGTCGAGTATGCGCGGATCGTCGCGGAGGCCATGAAGCGCGCCACCATCGACAAGGACCGCCACGTCGGCGACCCGCGCTTCGTGGAGGTGCCCGTCGAGCGGCTCACCGGCCGGGAGTACGCGGCGGGGCTCGCGGCCGAGATCCGCGCCGGGGTCAAGGCGCGGGTGCCGCGGCTCAACGCGGGCGCGCCGCGGCCCGACACCACCCACGTCTCGGTGATCGACCGCGACGGCGGCTGCGTGACCATGACCCACTCCCTCGGCATGCCCTCCGGCGTGGTCACCGACGGGCTCGGGTTCATGTACAACGGCTGCATGGGCGTGTTCGACCCGCGGCCGGGCCACGCCGGCAGCCTGGCTCCCGGCAAGGCCCGCTTCAGCTCGGTGGTGCCGTCGATCGTGTTCGAGGGCGAGCGGCCCCACATCGTGATCGGCGCGCCCGGCGCCACCCAGATCGCGATGGGCGTGCTCCAGGTGCTGCTCAACGCCATCGACTTCGAGATGACGATGGTGGAGGCGGTCAGCGCGCCGCGCTTCTCGGCCACCAGCGACGCGATCGACGTCTCGAACCGCGTGCCCCACGCGGTGCAGCGCGCGCTCGAGGCCCAGGGCTACGAGGTGGTGCGGAGCCCGAACACCTACGGCTTCGCCGCGGTCCACGCGATCCGCGTGCACCCCGACGGTCTCGACGGCGGGGCCGATCCGGGCCACGACGGTATCGTCCTGGCCGTCTAGCCGATCGGCCCGGCGTGGACCAGCCGGCCGGCCCGTCGGACCGCGGCGCCTTCGGTGCGCCCGAGCCTCGAAAAGAAGACGCGCGGCTCCTCACCGGCCAGGGCCGCTACGTGACCGACGTGGAGCTGCCGCGCATGCTCCACGTGGCCTTCGTGCGCAGCCCCCACGCCCACGCGCGGCTGCGGGCCGTCGACGCCGCGCCGGCCCTCGCCCTGCCGGGGGTGGCCGCGGTGGCGACCGGCGCCGACGCCGACTTTGCCGGGCAGCGCATCCAGGCCCGCTCCGCGCTGCCCGGCTACGTGATGACCGACCAGCCCATCCTGGCCTGGCCGGAGGCTCGCTTCTCGGGCGAGGCGGTGGCCGCGGTGGTCGCGCGCGATCGCTACGCGGCGGAGGACGCGGCGGAGCGCGTCGCGGTCGACTGGGAGCCGCTGCCCGCCGCGCTCGACCTGATCGATCCCGCCCGGGGCGGAGCGATCGTGCACGAGGCCGCCCCCGGCAACGTGCTGCTGGCCCGGCGCTTCGAGAGCGGACAGGTGGAGGAGACGCTGGCGGGCTCGGCCGCGGTGATCGAGCGCACGTTCCGCACCAACCGACAGACCGCGGCCCCGCTCGAGGGCCGGGCCGGGGTGGCCGACTGGAGCGCGGGCGAGGGCAAGCTCACGCTCTGGCTCGGTACCCAGGTGCCGCACCTGGTGCGGCACGGGCTGGCCGGGATGCTGGGCCTTCCCGAGAACCGGATCCGCGTGATCGCGCCCGACGTGGGCGGCGGCTTCGGCCTGAAGGCGGTGCTCTATCCCGAGGAGGTCGCGCTCTGCCTGCTGGCGATGCGGCTGCACCGCCCGGTGAAATGGGTGGAGCAGCGGCGCGAGGGCTTCGTCGCCTCCGCGCACGCCCGGGACCACCACTACGCGGCCCGGGCCGGCTTCGACCGGGAGGGCCGGCTGCTCGCCCTCGACGTCCGGGTGGCCTGCAACGCGGGCGCGTACTCCGTCTTCCCGTGGACCGCGGGCATCGAGGCCCTGATGGCGGGCGGCCTGCTCGCCGGTCCCTACAAGGTCGCGCACTACCGCTGCGAGGTGGCGGCGGTGGCCACGCACACCACGCCGGCCGGGCCGTATCGCGGCGTCGCGCGGCCCGCCACCACGTTCGTGATGGAGCGACTCCTCGATCTGGGCGCCCGCGTCCTCGGCCTCGATCCGGTGGCGGTGCGGCGGATCAACCTGATCGGGCCCGCGGATCTGCCGTACACCGCGGCGACCCGTCTCGTCCACGATTGCGGGAGCTACCCGCTCTGCTTCGAGCGGGCCGTGGCGGCCATCGGGTACGCGGCGTTTCGAGTCGAGCAGGCGCGGCTCCGCGCCGAGGGCCGGCACGTCGGCATCGGCTTCGCCAGCTACAACGAGCTGACCGGGCTCGGCCAGGCCGCCTCCGCGGGTCCGCGCATGCCGTTCCGCACCGGCCACGAGGGCGCGACGGTTCGCATGGACCCATCCGGGGCGGTGACGGTCCTGGCCGGCGTGACCTCGCAGGGGCAGGGGCTCGAGACCACGATGGCGCAGCTGGCCGCCGCCGAGCTCGGGTTGACCTCCGCCGCGGTGCGCGTGGTGCTGGGCGACACCGACGCGACTCCGTTCGGCCTCGGCGCCTTCGCCTCCCGCCAGGCGGTGATCGGCGGGGGCGCCGTGGCCCGCGCGGCCCAGGCGGTGCGCGAGAAGATCACCGCGATCGCGGCCCACCTGCTGGAGGCGGCCGCGGCGGACCTCGAGCTGCGCGACGGTCGAGTGGAGGTGCGCGGGGCGGCGCGCGGGCTGACGGTGCTGGACGTGGCGCGGGTCGCGCACCTCGAGACCCACCGCCTGCCGCCCGGCACCGAGCCCGGGCTCGAGGCCACGCGCTTCTACGATCCGATCCGCGGGACGTTCGCGGCCGGCACCCAGGCCGCGGTGGTGGAGGTGGAGGCCGCCACCGGCCGCGTGCTGATCCGCCGCTACGTCTGCGTGGAGGACACCGGGCGCCTCATCAATCCCCTGATCGTCGAGGGGCAGGTGCAGGGCGCGATCGCGCAGGGCATCGGTGGCGCGCTCCGCGAGCACCTCGTGTACGACGAGAGCGGGCAGCTCCTGACCGGCACCCTGATGGAGTACGCGCTGCCGACCGCGACGGACCTGCCGCCGGTCGAGCTGGCCCACGTGGAGGTCCCGGCGGAGAACCTGCTCGGGGTCCGCGGGGTGGGGGAGGGCGGGACCCTCGGCCCGCCCGCGGCGCTGGCCAACGCGGTGGCCGACGCGCTCGCGCCGCTCGGGATCGAGGTGAACGAGCTGCCGATCACGCCGGCCCGGCTCTGGGGCGCGGGCCTCGACGGCCGCTAGGCGCGAGCCTTCGCCGGCTTCACCACGAAGGCGCAGCATGCCGGCTCGGAGGGGGCCGGCGCGTGCTCGACGGTCGCCTGGGGGCAGGCCTCGCGGATCAGGGCGCCGAAGAAGACGCCGCAGACGTCCGGCTGGGTTCTGGAGAGATCCTGGAACGGGCATTGGTGGATCGTGATCCGCCGCACCTCGCCGGGGCCCTCGTCCACCGCGGCCTGCCAGGAGAACTCGGTCTCGATCCACTCGAGCAGGCGCCGCCAGCGCTCCGCGTCGCTGCCGCGGAGCAGGTGACCGCCGGCCCGGTCGGCCACTCGCTTCGCGGCCGCTTCCACCAGGGCGCTCGTGCCCTCGGGCCCGCTCCGCTCGGCCAGGATCTCCAGCATCTCGGAGAGCAGCAGGTCGTACCGCTTCGGGAACACCCGCATGCCCTGAGGGGAGACCCGGTAGAGGTAGGTCGGACGGCTCGGCTGGGTGACGACCTTGCGTCTCTCGACCAGGCCGAGGGCCTCCAGGGTCGAGAGATGCTGCCGGATCGCCGCCGGGCTTACCTTGAGGCGCTCCGAGAGGGATTGCGAGCTAAGCTCTTGCCGAAGCAGAAGCTCCAGGATCTCCAGCCTGGTCCCCGTCGGTGAGTCCATCGCTCTCCTGTAAGTAAAACAAGTTTGAACTTGCTTAACTAGCCTATCAGAAGTACGATACCGCCCGTGAAGCAGATCCCCAACCCCCAAGTCGAGGAGGACGCCCCATGAAGCTCCTGCTGCTGCTCCCGGCCCTCGCCCTGACCCTCGCAGTTCACGCCATCCCCGCCCAGGCCCAGGCCACCGCCCCTCCGGGCGGCGACTACAAGAAGGTGAGCACGCTCGTCGCGCTGCCCGACTTCCTGCCCGGTCTCGGCACGCTCTACGTCAAGCCCTCCACGCTGCCCGCGGGCCCGTTCCTGGCCTACGACCGGGACGGCAAGCTGGTGAGCTCCGTCTACATGATTCCCCTGAAGGACATGGAAGCCCACAAGGGGTTCAACAACCTCGGGGCGGCCCAGGAGAAGGTCGACCACGTGGACATGTACTACAACGCCGGCCACCCCGGGGTGAGCGAGCCGCACTACCACGTGGTGATCTGGTACGTGTCGCCCGACAAGGCGGCGGCCCTGAAGTAGAGGCCGAGGCCGTGCTGCCGACACGGCGCGACTTCCTCGTGGGCGGTGGGCTGGCGGCCGGCGGGCTCGTGCTCGCCGGCCTTGGCCTGCCGTTCCTCTCGGCCGCGGCGCCGGCCACCGCCGAGATCACGATGATGAGCGACCCGCTGGGCACCACCGTGTGGTTCGATCCCATCGGGATCATGGTGGCGCCCGGCACCACCGTGCGGTGGATGGTGCACGCCAACGTGCACACCACCGCCGCCTATCATCCGCGCAACGACCACCACTCGCTGCGTATCCCCGAGAAGGCGGAGCCGTGGGACTCGCACTTCCTGGTCAACCCGGGCGACCACTTCGCGGTCACCCTCACCGTGCCCGGCGTCTACGACTATTTCTGCGCGCCGCACGAGGCGGCGGGCATGGTCGGGCGCATCGTGGTGGGCAAGCCGGCGGGGCCGGGCACGCTGCCGTTCGACTACTTCCGCGGGCGGCCGGGCACCTCGGCGTGGGTGCCGGTGCCGGCCGCGGCGCGGAAGGCCTTCCCCAGCGTGAGCGAGATCGTGCGGGCGCGCGTGGTGCGGCGGCCGCCGCCGCCTCCGCCCTCGTCCTCGAAGGGGTAGCGTTGACACCCCCGGGGGCCCTTGCTAACCTCGCCGCCGATGGCGCCCGCGTCGGCGGTGACCGAGCTCGAGTGTCTTCGCTGCCACGCGGTCTACGATGATCAGCGGCTCTTCACCGGCTGCCCGCGCTGCGCCGCGGGGTCGATCAACGTCAACCTCACCGTTCGCGCTCCCGCCGCCGCCGCGCGCGGCCCGCTGACCCCGGAGTGGTTCCCCGCCGCGCCGCGGAGCCTGTGGCGCTTCCGGCGGCTCCTGCCGCTGCCCGACGCGGAGCCGATCACGCTCGGCGAGGGCGCGACGCCGCTGGTGCCGCTCGAGCGCCTCGGCCGCCGCCTCGGCGTGCCGCAGCTGTACGCCAAGGACGAGAGCCAGAACCCGACGTGGTCCTACAAGGACCGTCTCTGCTCTCTCGCGGTGACCCACGCGGTCGCGACCGGCGCGCAGGTGATCACGATCTCCTCCACCGGTAACCACGGAGCGTCCACCGCGGCCTACGCGGCGCGGGCCGGGCTGCCGTGCGTGATCTTCACGATGGCCTCGGTGCCCGACACCATGAAGACCCTCATGCAGTCCTACGGGGCCGCGGTGGTGGCGTGCGCCACCTCCGAGCAGCGCTGGACGCTCATGCGGGAGGGCATCGAGCGCTACGGCTGGTACCCGACCAGCGGCTGGTCGGTGCCGCCGATCGGGTCGAACCCGTTCGGGATCGAGGGCTACAAGACCATCGCCTGCGAGATCGCGGAGGACCTCGGCTGGACCGCGCCCGACGTGGTGGCGGTGCCGAGCTGCTACAGCGACGGCCTCTTCGGCATCTGGAAGGGCTGGGTGGAGCTGGACCGCCTCGGTCTCGTGAAGACGCGGCCGCGCATGCTGGCCGCGGAGCCGTTCGGGCCGCTCGCCCACGCCCTCGAGAAGAAGCTGGAGGTGCCGGAGAAGGTGGCCGCGGGCTCCTCGGTGGCGTTCTCGATCGCGTCCCCCTACGGCACCTATCAGGGGCTCACCGCCCTCCGCGAATCGGACGGCGTCGGCGTGCCCATCACCGACGAGGGCATCTTCGAAGCGCAGCGCGCGCTCGCGAGCGAGGAGGGGATCTACGCCGAACCCTCCGCCCTGGTCGGGCTGACCGCGGTGATGCAGCAGGCGCGCGCGGGGAAGCTCCACGCGGATCAGCGTATCGTCGTCGTGCTCACCTCGGGCGGGCTCAAGGACTACGGGGCGAGCCGCGCGTGGCTGCCCGACGTGCCGGCCGCGGGCGACGACTTCGGCGCGACGCTGCGAACGATCGAGTCCCACTATGGGCTTCGGCTCCGGACCTAACCTGGGTGCCACGCTGCTGGGCGAGGGCGCGGCCGGCCACGTGGTCGAGCGCGCGCGCGCCGCGGAGCGGGCCGGCTTCGACGACCTCTGGTTCATCGAGGACTACTTCCAGACGGGCGCCTTCACGATGGCCGGCGCGGCCGCCGCGGTGACGACCCGCATCGGGCTCGGCCTCGGGGTGGTCAACCCCTACACGCGTCATCCCGCCCTCCTCGCGATGGAGACCGCCACCCTGGCCGCCGTCGCCCCCGGCCGCGTGGTGCTGGGCCTGGGCGCCGGGGTGCGGCGCTGGATCGAGGGGCAGATGGCGATTCCGGCGGGCCGGCCGCTCGGCGCCCTGCGCGACTGCATCGACGTGATCCGACGGCTCTGGGCGGGCGAGCGCGTGGAGCACGAGGGTACCGCGTTCTCTCTCCGGGACATCGCCCTCGAGTACAAGCCGGCGCAGGCGACGCTGCCCATCGTGCTCGGCGTGAAGGGGCCGCGCGCGCTGGCCCTGGCCGGCGCGGTCGGTGACGGCGTCCTCTGCTCGATCATGTCCTCGCCCGGCCACGTGCGCCGGGTGCGCGAGGCCACCGCGGCGGCGCGGCGCGAGGCCGGGCAGCCGGCGCGCTTCCCGGTGCTGGCCTACGTGCCGATGGCGATCGGTCGCGACGCGGCGGCGGCACGCCGCGCGGTCCGGCCCCTGCTGGCGCGCTACCTCGCCCACCTCCACGGGCAGGGGATCCTGCAGGACGCGGGCGTGTCGGAGGCCGAGACCCTCGCGATCCGGGCCGCACGCGCGGCGGGGGATTCGGGGGCGAGCCTCGTGACGGACGCGCACGTGGACGCCTTCGCGCTGGCGGGCACGCCCGACCAGGCGCGCGCGCGCCTGCGCGACTGGCGCGACGCGGGGCTCGACACCCCGATCGCGGTGCCGGCGGGCGAGACCGACCCCATCGAGCAGCTCGGTGTGATCGGAGCCGAGCTCGCGCCGTGGTGGAGGAGCCGTCCATGAGATTCGGCGTCCACATCCCGACGTGCATCGAGGGGATGATGTACCCCGTTCCCTTCGCGAAGCCGTCCGACATCCTGCCCACCGCGCTGCTCTGCGAGCGTCTCGGGTTCGACTCGGTGTGGGGCAACGACCACATGACGACCCAGCGCTACGTCCAGAAGGAGTTCCCGGACCCGCCGAACTTCTTCGAGCCGCTGATGACGTTCGCCTACTGCGCCTCGCGGACGACTCGCCTGAGGTTCGCCACCGGCATCATCGTGCTGCCGATGCGCAACATGCCGGTGCTGGCCAAGCAGGTGGCCACGCTCGACCAGCTCTCCGGCGGTCGGGTGACCCTGGGCGTCGGCACGGGCGCCTACAGAGAAGAATACGAGGCCCTCTTCCCGGACGCGCGGGGCGCGCGCCGGGGCACCATCGTGGACGAGGGGATGCAGGCCCTCCGCCTGCTCTTCACCGAGCGGAAGGCGACGTTCCGGGGGCAGGCGGTCCACTTCGAGGAGGTGGAGTGCTTCCCCAAGCCGCTCCAGAGCCCGATGCCGATCTACGCGGGCGGTAACCACCCCGAGGTGCGGCGGCGGGCCGGCCAGTGGGCGCAGGGCTGGATGCCCGCGGTGCTCTCGCCGGAGGAGATCACGCGGGGGATCGACGACATTCACCGCGCCGCCGCCGCGGCCGGGCGGGACGGCGCCGCCATCGACATCGCGCCCCAGTTCGCGGTGTCGATCGGGCGCACCCACGACGAGGCGGTCGCGCGCTTCCGGAGCTCGCAGCTCTTCCAGCACCTGGAGTCGCTCAAGAAGTCGACTCTCCGGGAGCAGACCGGTGGCTTCGACCAGCGCAACCTGATCGGCAGCCCGGCCGAGATCTCGGAGCGCGTCCGGACCTACCAGCGCGCGGGCGTCACCACGTGCTCCGGCATGCTGTTCGTGGCCAACACGGTGACCGAGATGCGGGAGGCCATCGAGCTGTTCGGCCAGGAGGTCCTTCCCAATTTCCGCTAGGCATTCGAGGAGACCGTCATGGATCAGCACGTGAAGGCGCGGCTGACGCAGGTGCTGGACGCGGAGGGGCTCGACGCCCTCGTGGCCACCACCCCCGAGAACCTCCAGTACGTCACCGGCTTCCGCTCGGTCGCCCACGCGCTGTTCCGCGGGCTCGAGCTCTACGGGGTCTTCACCCGCAAGGGCGTGGGCCTGGTGATCCCGTTCATCGACTCGACGGGCGTGTCGGCCGACGGCATCCAGGTCGACCGCATGGCGTGCTACGGCAACTTCTTCTTCAACTACGCCGACGACCCCGGACCCATCGGGGCCCGGGTGCGGGAGATCACGAGCAAGCCCGCCGCCGGGCCCGGCGAGGCCCTGCGCGAGATACTGGACGGCTTCGGCGTCGCGGCCGGGCGCATCGCGGTTGACGAGGCGGGCGTGTTCCCGGCCACCTGGCAGCGGCTCGGCCAGCAGCTGCCCGGCGCGACCATCTCCCAGGCCTACGCTCACTTCCGGACTGCCAGAATGGTCAAGAGCTCGCGCGAGGTCGCGTGTCTCGAGAAGGCGGCGCGCATCGCGGAGGACGGCATCGCCGCGATCTTCGGCATGCTCAAGCCGGGCGTGACCGAGCGCGAGGCGGCGAGCGCCTTCGAGCAGGAGGTGATCCGGCGCGGAGCCCAGACGTTCTTCACGGTGGTCACCATCGGCCCGCACCGGGCCGCGCTGGCCGACGTGTACGCCTCGGAGACCGCGCTCAGGGCCGGCGATCTGGTGCGCCTCGACCTGGGGTGTGTGTACCAGGGCTACCGCTCGGACATCTCGCGCACCGCGGTCCTGGGCGCGCCCACCGAGCAGCAGCGGCGCTACTACGACGCCATCCGCGACGGCGAGATCGCGGCCATCGCGGCCATGAAGCCGGGGGTGCCGGTCAGCCAGATCTTCGAGATCGGCATGAAGGTCACCCGCGAGCGCGGCATGCCGCACTATCAGCGCAACCACGTGGGCCACGGCATCGGGCTCGAGCCCTACGACCCGCCCACGATCAACGCGGCGAGCCAGACGGTGCTGGAGCCGGGGATGGTCTTCTGCGTGGAGACGCCGTACTACGAGCACGGCTGGGGCGGGATCCAGGTGGAGGACGCGGTCGAGATCACGACGGCCGGCGTGCGGCGGCTCACGCAATCGAGCCAGGAACTGCAGATCCTCGGCTGAGGGCCGAGCGAGGAGAGCGCGATGACACGGATCGGGCGAGGGGTGATCGGGATCGCGGTGGCGGTCGGGCTGGCCGTCGGACTCGGCGCGGAGCCGCCGGGGGCGGGGGCGCAGGGCGCGCCGCCGATCCGGGTGGGCTTCTCCTCGGCCATGACCGGGCCGTCGGCGATCACCGGCGAGGGCGTGAAGTGGGCGGCCCAGATGGTGGCCGACGAGTACAACGCCAAGGGCGGCATCGCGGGCCGCAGGATCGAGCTCTACTTCGGCGACAACGCGGGCACCCCCGGCGAGGCGGTGAGCGCGGTGCGCAAGCTGGTCGACGTCGACAAGGTCGACGTCATCATCGGGCAGACCCACAGCGGAGCCTGTCTCGGGGCTCTGCCGGTGGTCAAGGAGCTGCAGGTGCCGATGGTGATCGAGGCGTGCAGCCATCCCAAGATCCGGGAGCAGATCGGCAAGAACGGCAACGAGTGGGCGTTCCGGGTCAACCCGGACGACGTGATGCTGGCCAACCAGTTCGCCAAGTACATGGTCCAGCAGGTCAAGACGGTGTCGATCTTTGCCCAGAACGACGACTTCGGCCGGGGCGCCGCCGCGGCCTACGACGCCGCGTTCAAGAAGGTCGGCATCAAGCTGCTCTCGACCGAGTTCTTCGACCGCGGCCAGGCCGACTACCGGCCGGTGCTGACCCGGGTGAAGCGCGCCGCCCCGGAGGGGGTGCTGCTGGTGATGCTGGCCAGCGAGGGCAGCGTGTTCATGCGTCAGTACCGCGAGCTGGGGCTCAATCAGAAGCTCTTCGCGCGGGGGAGCATGGGGACGGTCGAGTTCCTGTACCAGGTGCGCGACAGCCCCAACATCGCGGACGGGCTGGTGGAGGCCACCTACTGGACGCCCGCGCTGGACCCCGCGTGGGAGAAGCAGTGGATGGAGCGCTGGAAGGTGCCGGTGCGCATCCACGGCAGCCTGGCCGCCATCGCGTTCCGCTACGCGGTGGCGCCCGCCATCGAGGCCGCGATCAAGAAGACGGGCAAGGCGGACCGGAAGGCGATCCGCGACGCGCTGGAGGAGATCGACGTGCCGAACACCCCGGTGGGTCGCGTCAAGTTCGACGACACCCACCAGGCATTCATCAACATGCTCCTGGTCCAGATCGACGGCGGCCAGCTGAAGGTGCTGGAGAAGATCCCGATCCAGCCGTAGCGCGCGCTTGATCGACCTCGTCGAGCAGCTGGTCCACGGCCTCACCCTGGGCTCGCTCTACGCCATGGTGGCCACCGGCCTGGCCCTGATGTTCGGGGTGGTGCGGCTGATCAACTTCGCCCACGGCGAGTTCTACATGCTGGGCGGCTACGCGTTCTGGTACGCGTACGCCGAGCTGGGCCTGCCCTATCCGGTGGCCGGCCTGGCCGCGGTGGCCGCGATGGGGCTGTTCGGGCTGGCCTACGAGCGCGCGGTGATCCGTACCATCCTGCCCCGCACCTGGCACGTGCAGCTCATCGCCACGCTGGCCACCTCGATCACCCTCACCAACCTGGCGATCCTGGTCTTCGGCACCCAGCCGAAGGAGGTGCCGACGCGCCTTTCCGCCGCCATCCTCGACGTGGGCGGCATCCGCCTGGCGTGGCAGCGGGTGGTGGTCCTCGTCGCCGCGGTGGCGATCTTCGCCGGGCTCGAGTGGTTCGTGGGCCATACCAAGCTCGGGAAGGCCATGCGCGCGATGTCGCAGAACCGAGAGGCCTGCGCGGTGGTGGGCGTGGATGTCCAGCACGTGGCGCTGGCCACCTTCGGCCTCTCCGCCGCGCTCGCCGCCGCGGCGGCCGCGCTGGTCTCGCCGCTCTTCAACATTTTCCCCGACGTGGGGGCGCTGCTCACCCTCAAGGCCTTCGCGGCGGTGATCGTGGGCGGCTTCGGCTTCGTGAAGGGCGCCATCGCGGCCGCGTTCCTGATCGGGCTGGCCGAGTCGCTGGCCGCCGGGTACGTCTCCTACGCCTACAAGGACGCGATCGCGTTCGTGGTCATGGTGGCGGTGCTGCTGGTGCGGCCGCAGGGTCTCTTCGGCCGCCGGATCGGGATCTGACCGTGCGCGCCGTCCGGTGGGCCGTGCTGGGCGCGGTGCTGATCGCGCTGCCGTGGCTGGTGGCCGCCGCGTTCCCCGGCCAGCAGCGCTACATCCTGCACGTGCTGATCTTCACCGCGCTCTACGGTGCCTTGGCGCTCAGCTTCGACCTGGTGGTCGGCCACGTGGGCAGCCTGTCGCTGGCCCACCCCGCGTTCTTCGGCGTCGGCGCCTATGGCCTGGCCCTGCTCGCCACCGAGGCCCGCTGGCCCTTCACGGCCGCGCTGGCCGCCGGCCTGGTTTTGGCCGGCCTGGCCGCCGTGGTGGTGGGGGTGCCGATGTTCCGCCTCACCGAGCACAGCTTCGCGATGGGCACGCTCGGGCTCGCGCTGGTGACCCAGATCGTGGCGACCAACTGGGTCGACTTCACGCGCGGGCCGCTCTGCGTGACCGGCATCCCCAAGCCCCAGATCGGCGTCCTCCGCATCGCCACGCTGTCCGGCTTCTACTGGATGGGGCTCACCACCCTGGCGCTGGTGGCGTTGCTCTATCACGGCCTCACCACCTTCCGCCTCGGCCGCGCCTTCCACGCGGTGCGGGACAACGAGACGCTGGCCTCGTCGGCCGCCATCGACCCGCTACGCTACCGCATGCTCGCGTTCACGATCGCGGGAGCCCTGGCCGGCGGCATCGGCGCGCTCTACGTCTCCTACGTCGGCGTGCTCTGCCCCGGCGAGCTGACCGTGAGCCTGAGCGTGAACCTCCTGGTGATGATCTTCCTGGGCGGGGTGGGGAGCCTGCGCGGGGTGGTGGTGGGGGCGGCCGCCTTCACCGCGCTGCCCGAGGTGCTGCGGATGGCGCCCACGTGGCGCATGGTGATCTACGGCCTCCTGCTGCTGGTGATCGTGATCCGCGCCCCCGACGGGCTCGAGGGCCTGCTGCAGCGGCGCGGCGCGCGCGGGCGGCGGCCGGCGGGGGCCTGACGTGGCGCTCTTCGAGACGCGCGGCCTCACCAAGCGCTTCCTCGGGGTCACCGCGGTGGACGCGGTCGACCTCGCGGTGGAGGCGGGCGAGCTCGTGAGCCTGATCGGCCCCAACGGCTCCGGCAAGACCACGCTGTTCAACTGCGTGACCGGCTATCTGCCGCCCGACGGCGGCCGGGTGCTCTTCCGCGGCCAGGACGTGACCGGCGCCGCCGCGCATCGGATCGCGCGGCTCGGCGTCGGACGCACCTTCCAGCTGGTGAGCGTGTTCCCGCGGCTCTCCGCCCTGGAGAACCTGCTGACGTTCCTCCAGCAGCACCAGGAGGAAAGCTTCGTGGGACGCCTGGTGCGGGCACCGCGGGTGCGCCGGCTGGAGGCGGCCGCGGTGGAGCGGGCGCGGAGCCTGCTCGAGTCGGTGGGGCTGGGCGCGCGGGCTAGCGCGCCGGCGGGCACGCTCTCCTACGGCCAGCGGAAGCTGCTGGCCTTCGCGGCGGCGCTGATGCCCGACCCCGAGCTGCTGCTGCTGGACGAGCCGGCCGCCGCGGTCAACCCCACCATGATCGAGCAGATGAAGGCGCAGATCCGGGCGCTGCACCGGGCCGGCAAGACCGTGCTGCTGGTGGAGCACAACATGGACGTCGTCATGGACATCTCGCAACGAGTCGTCGTGCTGGACCACGGCCAGAAGATCGCGGAGGGCCCGCCCGACGTGGTGCGCCGCGATCCCAAGGTCATCGAGGCCTATTTTGGCCGCTGAGCCTCTGCTCCGCATCGAGGACGTGCACGCCGGCTACGGCGAGATCGAGGTCCTGCGCGGGGTCTCGGCCCAGGTTGCGGCGGGCGAGATCGTGTCGATCATCGGGGCCAACGGGGCGGGGAAGTCCACGCTGCTGCGGACCGTCTTCGGCATGGTGCGGCCGTCGCGCGGCCGCATCCGGCTGGGCGGCGATGAGATCGCGGGAGAGAGCCCGGTGCGCGTGCTGCGGCGCGGCTGCTCCTACGTGCCCCAGGGGCGCTGCAACTTCCCCGCGATGAGCGTGGAGGAGAACCTCGAGATGGGCGCCTACACCCGGAGCGACGGCGACGTGCCGCGCGACATCGAGGCGATGCTGGCGCGCTTCCCGATGCTGGGGGCCAAGCGGCGGGCGCCGGCGGGGACGCTCTCCGGCGGACAGCAGCAGATCCTCGAGATGGCGATCGCCCTCCTGCTCGCGCCGAGGATCTTGCTGGTCGACGAGCCCTCCCTGGGCCTCGATCCGCGAATGGTCGAGATCGTCTTCGCTACCATCGCGGAGGTGAACCGGGCCGGCACCGCGGTGCTGATGGTGGAGCAGAACGCCAAGCAGGCGCTGGCCATCTCCCACCGCGGCTTCGTGCTGGAGCTGGGCCGGAACCGCTTCGAGGGCACGGGGCGGGCCCTGCTGGAGAACCCCGACGTGCGGGCGCACTACCTGGGAGGGTGACGAGATGCCGACGGCAGCGACGGTGCGGATCGGGCTCGGAGTCGTGGTCGGGGTGCTCGTTGCCGCCTGGAGTGTGGCGCCCGCCGGGGCGGCCGCGCCCTGCGAGGCCCTGGTCGGCAAGTGGAAGTGGTTCACCGGCGGCGTGGTGTCGATCAACGCCGACGGCACGATCGCCCATGACCCCGGTAACGACGGCACGTGGGAGTGCACGGACCCGGCGCGGGGCCGGGTGACGGTCCGCTGGCGCCTCGGCGGCTACGTCAACCGGCTGGCGCTCTCCGGCGACGGGGGGGCGCTCTCCAGCACCGATCCCTCGCAGTCCTACGTGACCGCACAGCGCATCGGCGCGCGGCGGACCGTCGAGACGCCGGCTCCCGCGAAGCCCGCGGAGGCGCCCCGGCGCGCGGATACCCCACCGCCCCCGGCGCCGTCGCAGACCACGAAGCCGTCCGAGCCGAAGGCGGTGACGCCGCCGACCGATGCCAAGAAGGCAGACACGCCGCCCCGGATCACGCCCTCGGTCTCGCCGGCCCCGTCGGCGCCCGGCCGGCCCGGGCCCTGCTCGGGGAATGCGTGCACGAGGGTCGAGGTCGAGACGGCCGACCGCTGTGTCTGGCTGCGAAGCTCCGCAGAGGACGTGGTGCAGGCCGAGGTCCGCCTGGCGACCGAGACCATCAAGATGACGCTCGAAAAGCCGGACCTGGCCAAGGTTGTGAAGGATGCGCCCCGAGGCTCGGTGACCGCCCGACAGGCCGCCGCGAGGAAGCGCCTCGACGAGCTCCGCCGCCAGGGTCACAGCATTCCGTACGACCCGAAGGTCGAGGGGCCGCAAGACGCTCCCGCGACGGGCCCCACCGTCGATCGCAGCCGCGCCTGGCATGGGACGAAGTACGACCCTGTCTGGATGAAGGACCGCCCGGTGTTCCATGCGCGCATCGACCGCGCCGGCGGGTGCGTGACGGACCCGGGGCAGATCTTGAGCTACCGGGTGACGTCGGTCTCGGGCGGGGGGAAGGAGGCCGACTCCGCCCCGCCGGTCGTGGCGTGCGAGGGGGAGGCGTGCGCGGACGTGGATCTCGCGCAGGTCGGAGCATGCCAGCTCGTCAACCGAGGGCACCGGCAGATCGTGGTCGGAATGTTCAGAAAGGGCAACGACTACGCGACCGTCAGCCCGACGCTCGAGCCGGGCAAGCCCTTCCACTTGCCGGGCATCGCGTGCATGCGGGCCGAAGAGATCGGCAAGATCGAAGCCCGCTACAAGTAACCCGCGCCCCCCCGGGTTCAGGTGACGCTCAGGTGACGCTCAGGTGACGCGGCCGGTGCGCGGCGGCACCGCAGCGCGCAGCGCGGCCCGCGCCGCCTCGGCCTCATCGCCCTCGAGCCGGCCGATGCGGATCGTGCGCTCCACGAAGCGCGCCTCGTCGCCGTGGATCAGGAGGTCGAGGAAGCGGAGCGTGCCCGGCACGATCGCCCGGTGGCTCTGCGGGCCACCCGCGCCGGTCTGCTTGCTGAGCAGGGCCTGGATCGTCCGCGTCAGCCGCGGCAGCACCGGGTAGGCCACCTCGTCGTCCACCTGGACGCGGTAGACGCCCGAGGGGTCCACGCCTTCCACCGCCAGCGGCTGCGTCCGGCAGGCCCGGACGCGCAGCACGGTCTCCCCGGTGCGCGGGTCCCGCCGCGCGTCCAGGATCGTGAGCCCCTTGTTGCTCGGCTGGCGGACGATGGGCGCGTCGGCCTCCTCGTCGCGGAACGCGAGCGTCACCGAGGCGCCGGGTGGGAGTGGCGGCACCGTCACGAACGCCCCGCGCACCACGTGGACCAGCTCCTGGCCATCGTGCCAGACGGTGCCGAACGGCCGCCGCTGCTCGATCACCATGGCGTCGATGCCCCGATCGGTGGGGTTCGACACCGTCACGGTGCGCCCCTCGTCGCGAACCTGGAAGACCAGCTCCTCGTGGTCGGCCATCCGCTGGTAGAGGTCGCGCTGGGTGGCGATCCAGAGGTTCTGCCGCTCGGCCAGGTTGATCGCGTAGCGCAGGTAGTCGAGGCTGCCCCGCCCGTCGTTGACCGACGGGTCCCGGGCCAGCTCGGGGTGGTACTGGAAGCTGTACACCCCGTTCTCCAGCCGGTCGTCGACGCCGGGCACCCGCGCGCTGTGGCCGCCGAAGATGGTCTCCACCAGCTCGCAGGCCGCGTCGAACTCGTGGGTGCGGTCCCAGCCCCGCAGGGGCCGCCACTCCTCGTCGGTCGTGATGACCGGATGAAAGGGGAACCAGATGCCGGAGGAGGCGATGGTGCGCCGCACGTCGGTGACGTAGGTCAGAGGCTTGCCGCCGATGAGGCCGCCGACCTTCACGTCCGGGTTGCGCACCCCGTACTCGATCATGTGGTAGTAGCAGAACGTGCACGTGCCGAGGACGCGGTCGTCGTGCGCGTAGAGGTAGTCCATCGCGTCGAGCGTCTCGGGGTGCATGTGGCCGCCCGCGTGACGGCCGCACGTGTAGACCGGAAAGCCGAGGCGGGCGGTGGCGTTGCGCACGTGATCGTGGAGGCCGGTGCCGAAGATCGCGGTCGGGGGGTCGCCGATCGAGCTGTCGTTGTGGAGCGCGGGCTCGATGAAGTCGTGGCGGCTCGTGCGGGCGACCCAGTCCGCCGCCATCTCCTCGCTGATGTTGGTGGAGAAGCCGGGGTCCTCGATGTCGTAGGTGGCGGGAATCAGGTTCTCGATCTGGTAGTCGAGGAACGTGTAGTCCCGCATGCCGTGCACGTCGTGGCGGAACGAGAGCACGCCGTCGTGGGCGCCGAACGAGCGCAGCCGCGTCCGCCAGAGGTCGTCGAGGCCGACCTCCAGCAGCAGGCGGCGCAGGAAGAAGAGCAGGCTGTCGCCCCAGTGGGTCGGGTTGGCCCAGTGGCGGACCGGCTCCACGTTCAGGTGCGCCTGCAGCATGCCGCCCACCAGCTCCAGGACCTGGTTGGCCACGTAGACGGTGCGCGCGGTGAGCACGATGGCGGGGCCGAGCGGCGTGGCGGTCGCGGTGGAGGCGTCGGTGAGATCGCCGGTCAGCTCCATGAGGTCCGCGAGCACGCGGCTGCCTGCCGCGGGCTCGACGGTCTGCGCCGCGTGACCCGCGTAGCCGCTCACGTAGAGCGGCTGCCACTCCGGGCCCGCGAAGGGCGAGTCCGGGCGCCAGCGCCAGCCGGTGTAGCCGGCGACTGGCCGCGCCGTCGAGCGGGAGAGGCCGAGCAGGGCCGGCGAGAGATTGGTCCGGCCGGTGACGATCAGGCGCCCGCGGCCGGTGCCGAGCCAGCCCTCGATGCGCGCGATGGTGTCGGCGCCGAGGTGGGCCGCGTTGGGCACCAGCAGCGCACGCAGGCCGGCCAGGACGTCTTCGCGCAGGTCGGTCTCCTGGATCAGGTCGTGCTTGAGGTTGCAGCGCCCCAGCAGCACCGAGGCGCCCGCCGGGGCGAGGTAGGCGTGCTCGCCCTTGAGCCAGGTGCGGGGACGGCTCCACGCATCGGTGAAGGAATACGTCTCGCCGCGGGCCACCGCCTCGGCCGCGTAGGCGTCGCGGCTCCGCCGGCTCCACAGCACCGCGACGTCGTGCCCCCGGGAGCGGATCACGGCGCGCAGTCTAGCGGGCCTCGGCGGGGATTGTCGAGTCTCGTCTCACCGCGGGCGGCACGGTATCATCGGACGATGGCGACCGCGAAGACCGGGTCCGATCCCTCCCGCGAGCGCTGGAACAAGCGCTGGGCGGGGGAGCGCGCGCACGCCTCCACCGAGCCGAGCGCCTTCCTCGTCGGCGAGGTCGCCGCGCTCCCGGTGGGCCGGGCGCTCGATGTGGCCTGCGGAGCGGGCCGCAACGCGGTGTGGCTGGCCCGCCGCGGCTGGCAGGTGACCGCGGTCGACTTCTCCGAGGTGGCGCTGCGCGCGGCCCGGCAGCTGGCCGCGTCCTCCGGGGTGTCGGTCGAGTGGCTGGAGGAGGACGCGGTGGCGTGGACGCCGCCCGCGCGCGCCTTCGACCTGGTGACGGTGCTCTACCTGCAGCTGCCCGCCGCGGAGCGCCGGATCGCGCTGGCCCGGGCCGCCGGCGCGGTGCGGCCCGGCGGCACGCTGCTGGTGCTGGGCCACGACCTGCTGAACCTGGCCGCGGGTACCGGGGGCCCGACCCAGGCCGAGGTGCTGTTCACCCCCGACGACGTGGTGGCCGAGATCGGCGACCTCGTGGTCGAGCGGGCCCTACGGGTGGGGCGGCCCGTCGCGGGCGCCGAGCGGGACGCGGTCGACGCGCTGGTGCGCGCGCGGCGACCGGCGTGAGGGCGCGCTAGCCGACGGGCGGCTTCGCGGCGTCGCCGCGCACCGCGACGCCGGTCCACTGCTCGTAGAGCCGCGTCACCCCCGCCATGTCGAGGCCGCCGAACCCCTGCGCGTTCGCGGCCTCGTAGACCTGCCGCACCGCGGAGGCCAGCGGCACCGGCATCTCGAGCTTCCCCGCCATCGCGAGCGCCAGCGCTATATCCTTGCGCGAGAGGCCGATGCCGAAGTTCGGCGTGAAGTCGCCGGCCAGCACGTTGGGGAAGCGCTTGAGGAAGTGGTGCGAGCGTCCCCCGCTGGTGGAGAGGATCTCGAAGAGCCGCTTCGGCTCCACGCCCGCCTTGACCCCCAGCACCATGGCCTCCGCGGCCACCGCCACGTTGGCGATCGACATCATGTTGTTCACGATCTTCACCACGAGGCCCGAGCCGAGGGGGCCGATGTGGTGCAGCTCGGTGCCGAGCGTGGTGAGCACCGGGCGCACCCGCTCGAGAACCGCGGCGTCGCCGCCCAGCAGGAAGACCAGCTTGCCGTTGCCGGCCTCGAGCGGGCCGCCGCTCACCGGCGCGTCGATGCAGTCGGCGCCCTTGGCCTTCGCGGCCGCCGCGACCTCGCGCCACGTCTCGGGATCGATCGTGCTGAGGTCGATCAGGGTGGCGCCGGCCTTGATCGTGGAGAGCACGCCGTCGGGCCCGAGGTACGCGCGGCGCACCGCGGCGGGGTCGGGGAGGCTCGACATCACGACGTCGGCGTCGCGCGCCGCCTCCGCCGGGCCGGCGGCCAGCGTGACGCCCGCGGCGGCGGCCTGCTTGGCGCGCTCCGGGCTGACGTCGAAGCCGCGGACCGCGAATCCGCTCGACGCCAGCCGGCGCGCCATGGGTCCGCCCATCGTACCCATCCCCACGAACCCGATCTTCGTCTCGCTCGTCACGATCGATCCTCCCCTGCCGGTGCTCAGGCCTTCGCGGCGTGGGCGCCGGCCAGGCGTCCGAAGACCGCGCCTGACATCAGCCCGGTGCCACCGGGATAGTTGCCGTGGAAGAGGCCGCCGACCATCTCCCCGCAGGCGAAGAGGCCGGGAATCGGCGCCCAGCTGGTGCTCAGCACCTGCGCGTGGTCGGTGACCCGCACGCCGCCGAACGTGAACGTGATGCCGCCGGTCACCGGATAGGCCGAGAAGGGCGGCGTGTCGAGGCGCTGGGCCCAGTTCGACTTGGGCAGGGGCAGCCCGTGCGTCGCGAGACCGTCGCGGACGGTGGGATCGAAGCGGCCCGCCTTGGTCGCCGCGTTGTAGGAGTCCAGCACCCGGCGGCACGTGGCGCGGTCGAGCGGCAGCTGCTCCACGAGCGCCTCGAGGGTGTCGGCGACGACCGGGGTCCCGGTCTTGTAGCGGCCCTCCAGCAGGTGGGTGACCTTGGCGTCGAAGATCTGCCAGCCGATCCCGCCCGGCTCGGTCAGGATGATGCCGCCGAGCTTGGCGTAGGTGTAGAACTGGAAGTCCTCGCCCTCGTCGAAGAAGCGCTGGCCGCGGACGTTGACGAGCACCCCGTAGGGGTACGAGAGCCGGTTGGTCTTGTCGGTGAGCTTGCGGTCGCCGTGGGGCGGCGCGTCCGCGTCGATCGGGGTGGAGTGGCAGCCCGTCCACTGGCCGTGCGGCAGCGCGCCGATGTCCATCGCCATGCGCAGGCCGTCACCGGTGTTGTAGCGCGTGCCGCGCACCTTGGCGTGGTCCCACGGCCGGCCGAGGTAGCGCGCCCGCCACTCCGGGTTGGCCTCGAAGCCGCCGCAGCCCAGCACCACCGCCTTCGCCGCGATCTCCTGCAGGCCGTCCGGACCGTGCGCGGCCACGCCGGTGACGCGCCCGCTCCGGTCCTGGAGCAGTCGCACCGCCGCGGTGTCGTAGCGAATCTCCACGCCCTGGCGCTCCGCGATCTTGAACCACATCGCGGAGAGCCCCACGCCCTCGTGGCGGGCGCGGATCACCGCGCCGGGCGACCACTTGAACGTGTCGCCGACCTTCACCGCGGAGAGCGACACCGCGGGCTCCATCTCGATGCCCTGGCGCGCCATCCAGGTGGCGGTGTCCAGCGACCGGCCGATCAGCAGCTCGGCCAGCTCGGGGTCGGTCCGGCCGTCGGTCACCCGCAGGAGATCGGCCATGAAGACGCGGTGCGGGTAGGGCTCGACGCCCTTGTAGAAGCCGGGCACCTCGCGCTCCGCCTCGGGCACCAGCGCGCGCAGGTCGTCGGGGGCGCCGAAGGCGATGCGCAGGAGCCCGCCGCTGTAGTGGGTGTTGCCGCCGCGCAGGGCGCGCGGGGCCTTCTCCAGCGCGACCACGCGCGCCGCGCCCTGCTCGCGGGCCGAGACCGCGGCCGCGAGCGCCGCGTTGCCCGCGCCGATCACCAGGACGTCGATCGACTTGCCAGTCTCGGCCATCAGCGGAGCCCGCGCCGGCGTCTCGCCTCGTTGACCTGCCGTTCACGACTTCGGGCCCACTCGGCCTGCCACTCCTGAGGAAGGTGCTCACGCAACGTGGCAAGCGTCAGCAGCTCGCCGCTCCGGTGACGGCCGCCGCCGACCACGTCGGCGAGAAAGATCGTCAGCTCCTCGGCATCCAGGGTGTTCACGACGCGGGCTTCGATGTAGGTGAGGGCGTCGGCCAGAATCGGGGACCCGGTGGCGCCGGGCTTCGCCGCGAGCGTCGTCATCTTGTCACCATCGTGTCCGGAACGCATCCCGAGGGTGCGCACCAGCGAGAGGGAGGTCGTGAGCGCATCGTGGGGCGTCGCCGGCAGGGTATGGAGCGCGAACACACGAGATCCGAGCACGAGATCGTGAGTCAGGCTCGTCTTGGTGATCTCGACGAGGACGCGTGGGGCCTCGGGCACCAGGCTCGCGAACACGCCGGTCGCGGCGACCATTCCATTGCTGCGCCCCTGGTGGTGGGTCGTGATCGCGAGTAGCGGCGACCACAGCGCGGCGAGCGTCGCGGCGATGGCGTCGGTAGCCAATGCCTACGCTCTAGCGGTACGCGGCCAGCACGGCCTGCGCCATGTCGCGCGTGCGGGCGCTGCCGCCCTGGTCCGGGGTCAGCACCTTGCCGTCGCGGTAGACCCGCCCCACCGCGGCCTCGAGCCGCTGGGCCTCCGCGCCCATCCCCATGTGCTCGAGCATCAACGCGGCGGAGAGAATGGTCGCGGTGGGGTTCGCGATGCCCTTGCCCGCGATGTCCGGCGCGGAGCCGTGCACCGACTCGAAGTAGGCCCAGCCGTCGCCGAAGTTGCCCGACGGGGCCAGGCCGAGGCCGCCCGCGGTCTCCGCCCCCAGGTCCGAGAGGATGTCGCCGTAGAGGTTCATGCACAGCACCACGTCCATCTGCTTGGGGAAGCGGACCAGCCGCCGGGCCGCGTCGTCCACGTGGAAGTGCTCGAAGGCGAGGCCGGCCTCTCGCACGATGCGGCCGACGATCTCATCGTAGAGGCCGTCGGTCTTCGGCAGCACGTTCGACTTCGTCACCAGCGTGACCTTGCCGGGCTTGCCGCGCGCCTGGCGCTTGCGGGCCAGGTCGCACGCGAATCGTCCGATGCGCTCGGCCCCGCGCGGGGTCACCACCTTGACCGCGAAGCGGCCCTCCGTCCCGAACTGCTGCACGGTGCGGCCGGTGCGGTCGCTCAGGTTCGGCATCAGGCGGACCAGATCCGCCAGGTCGCCCTCGCGGCCCGGGTAGAGCCCCTCGCTGTTCTCGCGCAGCAGCACGTAGTCGATGCCGTCGGGGTCGCCGAGCGGGGAGCGCATGCCGGGGAAGAAGCGGATCGGCCGCACCCCCGCCCAGGCCGCCATCTCCCAGCGCAGCCACGAGACGACGGGGGAGGTGGACGGACCCGCGGCCCCGAACAGCACCCCGTCGGCCTCCCGGGCCAGGCGCTTGGTCTCCTCCGGCAGGGGAGCGCCCTGGGGCGGGGTGAGGATCTTGAGCGGCAGGCCCGTGCCCATCAGCACCTCGCACGCGGCGTCCACGACCTCCACGCCGATTCCTTCCCCGGGCAGCGCAACGACCGTCTTCATGGCCAGGTCTCCTGGTAGGGGGTCCGCCTCGTCCTCCGTCCGGCGGTTACGATAGCACTTGCCGGCACCGGCGTGCCGGGATGGCTTATCATGGCCGCGCATGATGAGAGGAGGCCCCATGGACTACACGCGGATCTCGGCCGACTGCCACATCGACATGCCCTGGATGCCGCCGGATCTCTTCACCGCCAACGCGAGCGCGGCCCTGCGCGACCGCATGCCCTACGTGACCGACGGTCCCGACGGGCCGCGGTGGACGTCGCGCAACGGAGCGCCGTTCGGCCTGGTCGGCGGCGTCGGGCCCTCGGGGCAGAAGTACGTCCCCGGGCTCCACTACCGCGCCGACGCGATGGCGGCTACCGGTCTTTACGATGACGGGCGGAAGGGTGTCCGGCGGCCAACCGATCCCCATCTCAGGGTCCAGGACATGGAGCGCGACGGGGTGCAGGCCGAGGTGATCTTCGGCATCCTGGGCGCGGCCACCCGCCTCAACGACCACGAGGCGGCGGCGGAGATGTTCCGCATCTACAACGACTGGCTGGTGGACTTCTGCCGCCACTACCCGGCGCGCCACATCGGGCTGGCGTGCCTGCCCTACGGCGACATCGACGCGGCGGTGCGGGAGATCCACCGGGTGGCGAAGATGGGCCTGCGCGGGCTCGAGCTCTCGTGCTCGTGGGACATGGAGCCCATGTGGCACCCGGTGTGGGAGCCGCTCTGGCAGGCGGTGAGCGAGGTCGACCTGCCGCTCCACTTCCACACCTTCCCCACCATGCCACCGGGCGTGCGCGAGAAGGCCCAGGGCCAGACCAAGCGCGCCGCGATGTTCACGAGCGTCTCCGGCTTCCAGATGAACCTGGTCAACATCCTGGCCGCGGTCATCGGGGCCGCGGTGCTCGAGCGCTACCCGAAGCTGCGCATCTCCTTCGGCGAGAGCGGCATCGGCTGGCTGCCCTACGCGCTCGACCGCATGGACTTCGAGTGGGAGGACCGCTTCCGCGACCTCGGTCTCACCATGAAGCCGAGCGACTACTGGCGCCGGCAGTGCAAGGCCACCTTCCAGTTCGACCGCATCGGCACCCAGATGATCCACGAGATCGGCGAGGAGACGCTCATGTGGGGCTCGGACTATCCCCACGGCGACGGGGTGTGGCCGGAGTCCTCGAAGTACATCGAGGAGCAGTTCGGGCACCTGCCACCCGCCACTGTCCGCAGGATCACCTGCGACAACGCGGCGAGGTTCTACCGCCTCGTCACGTAGCCTTTGGGGCCGCGTCCACCTCCTGGGCGCCGCGCGGGTCCCGCCCCTTGACCCCGGGGATGTCTTTCCGGGCGTCCTGGCAATATTTACATCTCGCCCGTTCGCATCGGCGCCGAGACTCGCTCATGAGTCCGGTTTGCAAATTGGTGCAGGGGTGGCACATCCGATGCACATCAATCCCGCGAGACCCGGACGGAGGGGCAGCTTCTCAGTGACCAGGTGACCGTGAAGGAGGTGACGGCATGGCGCGACGCCGCCGGTGGATCTGGCTGCTCGGCGGATCACTCGTCCTCGCGGGCCTGGGCTACGGGGCGGCCCGCTTCGCCGACGAGCCGGTACGCCGTTACATGGAAGCAGAGGTCAATCGGCGGCTGACCGGCTACACCGTCCGCCTCCCCGCGTTGCGCGTCCGGCCGTGGGCCGCTTCGATCGAGCTGCGGGACGCGTCCCTTGTCCAGCACGCCAATCCCGATCCACCCGTGGCCCACGTGGGTAGACTCCGAACCCGTCTCGACTGGCGCGCGCTGCTCCATCGCCGCGTCGTCGCCGACATCACGTTCGAGCGACCGACCCTCTATGTCGATCTCAACAACGTCCGCGCCGAAGCGGCGGACAAGACGCCGGTGACGGATCGTGGCTGGCAGCAGGCGCTGGAGGCATTGGCCTTCGACCTCAAGATCAACCGGCTGCGCGTGCTCGATGGCGACGTCACCTATGTCGATCGGGGGCCGTTCAAGCCGCTCCACGTGAGCCGGGTGAATCTGGGCGCGGAGAACATCCGCAACATCGCGTCGCGGGAGCAGGTGTATCCCTCGCCCATCCATCTCGAAGCCGCGGTCTTCGACACGGGCTCGGTCCGGGTCGAGGGCCGCGCCGACTTCCTCGCCGAGCCCCACGTGGGCGTGGAGGCCGCAATGCGGATGGACGAGGTGCAGCTCGACTACTTCCGGCCGATCATCGAGCGGTACAACCTCTCGGTCCGCAACGGTCGTCTGTCACTGGCCGGCAACGTGGAGTATGCCCCCAAGGTCACCCGGCTGATCCTCGAGCGCGTGCTCCTTCAGGGAGTCGCGCTGGAGTATCGACACTTGCCGGCTACCGCGCAGGCCGAGCAGGCGCGGGTCGAGCAGACCGCGGCGCTGGCGAGGGAGGCGGCGACCACGTCGACCGCCGAGCTTCGTATCGATCGACTGGAGATCGTGAAGAGCGCGTTCGGCTTCACGAACGACGTGGCCGCACGACCCTACCGGCTACAGGTGACCGATACCAACCTCACCGTGGAGCATCTCGGCAACCAGCCGCAGACGCGCCCCGCCGTCGCTCGTCTGGTCGGCCAGCTGATGGGGCGCGGGGAGACCCGCTTGACCGCGACACTGGACCGGCGCGCCGGGAGCGCGGACATGGATGTCACCGCCCAGATCGAGGGCGCCGACCTCGTCCGCCTGAAGGATCTGGTCCGGGCGTACGGCGGGTTCGAGATCGCGGCGGGCGAGCTGTCGGTGTACTCGGAGCTGCAGATGCGGAGCGGCGCTCTCGACGGCTACGTCAAGCCCCTTCTGCGCGGCGTCGAGGTGGGCTCCGACGGGGAAGCGGGAGAGCCCAGGGAGCTCCGTCAGCGGGTCTACGAAGCGGCGATCGGCATCGGCGCGAAGGTCCTGAAGAACCGGCTGCGAGGAGAGGTCGCGACCGTGGTCCCCATCTCCGGGCGAGTGGACCGCCCGCGGGTGGGTCGCTGGGAGACGGTGGGTGGTCTACTGCGAAACGCCTTCCTGAGGCCGGTCATGCCAGGGTACGAGCCGGCGCGAGCGGCAAAGCGTGAATCGCCCGTCGCGGGGGAGGAGTCCATTCGCGATGGGATCCGGGCTGACCAGACGGGGGTGGCACGGGAGTCTCCGTGAGGGATGAGCGTCGGCGTTCAGGGATGAGGCACCGCATCCGGCGCCGCGCGCGGGAAGGGGCACGCCATGAGGTCTCGAGGGCTCGCACTCGTTGGTCGCGTCGTGTGGGTGTGCGTGGTCGTGTGCGCCTTGGAGCGCCCGGTGCTTGCCGGGCCGGCCACGGACCAGATCCGCGTGCACATCGACCAGATGTATCGCCTGATGGCCAAGGCGGGATCCGCGTCCGAGGGGCCGTCGCCGGTCCGGAAGATCGCGGATCAGATGTTCGACTGGCCCGCCATGGCCGAGGGGGCGCTCGGTCAACAGTGGGGGGAACGGACTCCGGCCGAGCGGGCGGAGTTCGCGCGCCTGTTCGGGGATGTCTTCGAGCGCGCGTATCTCTCCAAGATCCAGCTTGCGGATGCGGAGCGGTTCGCCTATCTGGGCGACACGACGGAGGGCAACCACACCGTCATTCGTACGAGGATCACCACGAACAATGGCACCGTGATCCCCGTGAGCTACCTGGTGAGAAAGGCCGATGACGGAAGCTGGCGAGTGTTCGATCTGCACGTGGACGGCGTGAGCCTCATCAACAACTATCGAACGCAGTTCAACTCCATCATCAGCCGGTCATCGTATCCGGAGCTGGTGAACAGGCTCAAGGCGCTCCGAGAACGACGCGGCACGTCGATCGGGGTCCTCCTGCCCGCCTGAGGCGACGAGCGCACCCTCTCCTTGACACCTCTCCGGGCCGCGTGCTATTGGGCCCGTGGCGCAAGGTTCACGCGAGTCGTTCCCCCAACGACGAGAGGAGAATCGCGATGACCTCAGTCACCGTCAACGGCCGGCGCTACGACGTCGACCTCCCCGACGACACTCCGCTCCTGTGGGCCCTCCGTGACGAGCTGGGTCTGACCGGCACGAAGTTCGGCTGCGGCATGGCGCTCTGCGGCGCCTGCACCGTCCACGTGGACGGCCAGCCGGTGCGCGCCTGCGTGACCACGATCTCGGCGGTGGCATCGAGCAAGGTCACCACCATCGAGGGCGTCGGGGCCGACCGGGTCGGCCGCGCCATGCAGGCGGCCTGGGTGGACCTCGGCGTGCCGCAATGCGGCTACTGCCAGGCGGGGCAGATCATGGCCGCCACCGCGCTGGTCAAGCGCACCCCGAGGCCGACCGACGCCCAGATCGACGAGGCCATGACCGGCAACATCTGCCGGTGCGGCACCTACCCCCGGATCCGCGCCGCCATCAAGCAGGCGGCCGCGCAGGGAGGCACCCGATGAGCCCCGCGGGGACGGGCTCGGCCGACCGACCGCTCCTGATCGCCAACGTCAGTGCGGATACTGTGACCCGGCGCCGGTTCCTCCAGGCCGTGTCCGCCGCGGGCGGGCTGGTGCTCGCGGCAGGCTTTCCGGCCGTGGCGCAGGCGCCGGAGCCGCGGAAGTTCGGGCGCGACAGCATGCCCAACGGCTGGAGGGATGATCCCCTCGTTTTCGTTTCCATCGCCCCGGACGGGATCGTGTCCATCGTCTGCCACCGCTCCGAGATGGGGCAGGGCGTCAGGACCGGCATGCCGATGATCGTGGCCGACGAGCTCGAGGCGGACTGGAAGCGGGTCCGGGTGGTCCAGGCCACGGGGGACGAGAAGCGCTACGGCAACCAGGACACGGATGGCTCGCGCAGCACGCGGCATTTCTTCGAGCCCATGCGGCGTTGCGGGGCGGCAGCTCGGACCATGCTCGAGGCGGCGGCCGCGGCCAGGTGGGGGGTCGCGGTCTCCGAGGTGGAGGCGCGGAATCACGAGGTGATCCACGCCAAGTCGGGGCGCCGGGCCAGCTTCGGCTCGCTCGCCCAGGCGGCGGCCACCCAGACGGTGCCCGCCCGGGAGACGGTCCGTCTGAAGGACCCGTCCAAGTTCCGGTACATCGGCAAGGGCAACCTCAAGCTGGTGGACGGTCCCGACATCACCACCGGCAAGGCCCAGTACGGCATCGACACCCGGCTGCCGGACATGGTCTACGCGGTCGTGGCCCGGCCGCCGGTCTACGGTGGCAAGGCGACCAGCTACGACGCGGCGGAGACCCTGAAGGTCCCCGGCGTGCTCAAGGTGGTCGAGATCGAACCGAGCGACGGCCCCGCCCACTTCAACCCGCTGGGGGGCGTGGCGGTGGTCGCGCGCAACACCTGGGCCGCCATCCAGGGCCGCCGGGTCCTCAAGGTGGTCTGGAACGACGGGACCAACGCCACCTACGACTCGACCGCGTTCAAGCGCGAGATGGAGGCCGCGGCGCGCAAGCCGGGCAAGGTGGTGCGCGACAACGGCAGCGTCGACTCGGCGCTGGCCGGTGCCGCGAAGCGGGTGGAGGCCGAGTACTACATTCCCCACCTGGCCCACGCCCCCATGGAGCCGCCGGCGGCCACGGTGCGCATCGTCAACGGCAAGGCGGAGGCCTGGGCGGGCGTGCAGTCTCCCCAGGCGGCCCGCGACCTCGTGGCCAAGCGTCTCGGCATGTCCCCCGACGACGTCACGGTCAACGTGACGCTGCTGGGCGGCGGCTTCGGGCGCAAGTCCAAGCCCGACTACATCGTGGAGGCGGCGGTCATCTCCAAGGCGATGGAGGGCAAGCCGGTCAAGGTGACGTGGACGCGCGAGGACGACATCCAGCACACCTACTTCCACACCGTGTCGGTGGAGCACCTCGAGGCCGGGCTCGACGCGCAGGGCAAGCCGGTGGCCTGGATGCACCGCAGCGTGGCTCCGACTCTCCTCTCGACCTTCGTGGCGGGAGCCAAGAACGAGGCCCCGCTGGAGCTGGGCATGGGCGTGATCAACGTGCCCTTCGCGATCCCCAACGTGCGCATCGAGAACCCGGAGGCGGAGGCACACACCCGCATCGGCTGGTTCCGCTCCGTGTCGAACATCCCGCACGCCTTCGCGGTGCAGTCGTTCGTGGCCGAGCTGGCCGCGGCGGCGGGGAGGGACCAGAAGGACTACCTGCTGGAGATCATCGGGCCGCCCCGACGGGTCAGCCCGGAAGCCCTGAACGACGCCTGGAACCACGACGAGGCCTCCGATCTCTACCCGGTGGACACCGGTCGTCTGCGGCGCGTGGTGGAGACCGTCGCCCGCGAGGCGGGCTGGGGTCGCAAGCTGCCCAAGGGGCGCGGGCTCGGCATCGCCGCGCACTACAGCTTCGTGAGCTACGTGGCCTCGGTGGTGGAGGTCGCGGTCAACGATCAGGGGGAGGTCACGATCCCGCGCATCGACATCGCGGTGGACTGCGGCGCGACGGTGAACCCGGACCGGGTCCGGGCGCAGATGCAGGGCGCGGCGGTGATGGGCATCGGCATCGCCACCGGCAGCGAGATCAGCTTCAAGAACGGCCGTGCCGAGCAGGGCAACTTCGACACCTACGAGGTGACCCGCATGGCGGGCGCCCCACGCGAGATCCGGGTGCACATCCTGCCCGGGGACTACGCCCGGCCGATGGGCGGCGTGGGGGAGCCCGGCGTGCCGCCGGTGCCTCCGGCGATCTGCAACGCCATCTTCGCGGCGACCGGCAAGCGCATCCGCCGGCTGCCGATCCGCGATCAGCTGAAGGCCTGACGTCGTCTTCCCCGCGGGGCCGAGGGGCGGTCGTCCCCTCGGCCCCGCTACGCTCCTCCCGCCCCCTCCAGCATCCGGTCCAGCACGTTGTGCGTGATCCGCTGGGCCGCCACGCTCGCGCGCGCGGAGCGCAGCCCGGGCGCGTTGTAGTCGTCGAGGCCCCAGTTCCAGTACATCGAGCCGGTGGCGAACACCAGCGCGCCGGACGGCGCCTGGTACAGCGTCATGTCCGCGTAGCCGCTCTCGCCGGAGGCGAGCGCGAACGGGGAGTGGGCGAGCCGCGCGAGCCCGGGCGGGCTGGCGGATGCGATCGCGTCCACCTCGTAACCGAGCAGCCCCGGCAGCACGCCGCCCCGCGCGAGCCCCGTCCCCGCGAAAGCCCAGTGGCTGGCGTCGTCGACCACGACGTCGGCGTCGACGGGATCGGCCACGTACATCACCCCGATCATCGCCGCCTCCGGGCGCGCGGTCGGGCCGTCCCGCCAGTGCGCGGTCACGCGGCGCGCCCGCGCCGGATCGGCGGCCAGCGGGTCGGCGGCGGCGCCGTCCTTGTAGCCCACGATGGTGCGGTCGGCCGCGCCGGAGGCGTCCGGCTCGAGGCGGATCTGCCAGAAGCTCGCGTTGGCCCCCAGGAAGGCCAGGTGCACCCCGCGGTCGCGCGCGGCCTCCACGTGGTCGCGCATCTCCCACGTCCAGTACTCGTCGTGGCCGACCGAGAGGAATGCGCGATGCCGCGGGAGCAGGTCCGAGCGCCGGTGGGTGTCGACGTCGGTGGCATAGGCCACGTCGTAGCCCTCGCGCTCGAGCCAGCGGAGGGCGTTGTACTCGAAGCGGCGCAGGAAGTCGCCCGCGCCGTCGAGGGGCACGCCGTAGGGATTCATGGCGTAGGGGCGGTCGAAGGAGACCGCGCGCGCCGGGGCGCCCGCGCTGTTGAAGGCGTACAGCGAGCGGCCGCCCCAGTTGTTGTAGGCCGCGAACGTGGTGACGCTCGACTGGAACAGCAGCGCCGCGCGGCGGGTGTCGTCGCGCACCACGAACACCACGTACGCCTGCCGGCCCGAAGCGCGCGCGGTGAGTCGCGCGAGGTAGACGCCGCTCGGCCAGGGCCCGTCGCCGTCGGCGGTCCGCAGATGATGGGGCTCGGCCCAGCGACACTCCATGAGGCCGGTGACCGGATCGGGCGCCGGCATCGGCTGCGCGCGCCCGGGGCGCTCGATCGGGCCCGCCACCCGCCGGGCCCCGGCCCCGCCGTACCAGCCCATGCGGAAGACGTCCACGGTGTAGGCGGGCTCCGCGGTGGAGACGTAGAGGTCGATGCCCGCGCCGCGGTCGACGCTGGTCGCGGAGGCGTAGCCCTCGATCTCCCGATCGACGGCGGGGGCGGTGAGCTCCCAGTCGGAAGTCCCCGGCCGCGCGTTCTCGAGAAGGGTGGGATTGGACGCCGCGGTCCGGGGCCGCAGCAGGCGTCCGCCCCCGCAGCCGGCGATCAGACCGGGCAGCAGCGCCAGCAACGCGCGCCGGGACATCCGAAAGGCGGTCACTGTTGCATGGTCTCACGGCGAGAGGGCCGCGCCACCGCGCGCGGCCCTCTCTCAGGCGGCGCGGTCGGGCGGACCGCCGCCGCGGGCGCGGCGCACCCGGGCCACGAGCCCGGCGCCGACGATCGAGCCCGCCACCGCGGAGAGGAGCGGGCGGCGCAGGAAGAGCCGCGGGTCGCGGGGGAGGCAGACGCCCGCGAGGGCCCGCAGCAGTCTCGCGTCGAGCCGCGGGTGGAGACCGTGAGCGAGCGCGGCTCGCAGTGTGAACGTCAGCGTGTCGTCCTCGTGGTGGAGGGTGGCGAGGGCCACCGAGAAGTCGCGGATCGCGGCCGGCAGCGGCGCGACGGCGGCGGACGGGTGCAGCCCATGCCGCGGCGGCAGCGACGCCCGGGCCCGATCCAGATGGCCGAGCCACCCCGCGCCGGCATGGTGGGCCTCGATGGCGTGGGCCAGCGCGCGCCCCATCGCCGCGCGGCGGGCCGGGTCGTCGACGAGCGCCAGGGTCGCCTTCGCGTGCGCGTCGAGGTCGGTGGGCTGCGCCAGCGCGTCGAGGGCGGGTCCGTCGATCGCGAACGGCGGCGGCACGTCGGCGGGGGCGCGCACGCAGGCCAGCCCGCGAAGGCCGGCCTCCAGCAGCGCGGTCGGCGAGCCGACCGGGAACCCCTCCAGGTACACGTCGGCCGCGGCGTGGATCCGGGGCAGGTCGTGCCGGGGGCCGAGCGCGCGGGCCCGGCCGCCGGTGGCCGCGCGGAGGTCCCTCCAGCGCGCGTCCTCGTTCGGCCCCACCGCGAGCAGCTGAACGTGGGGCCGGGCGCGAAGGATCGTCGCGGCCGCTTCGAGGAAGTCGAGCCCGGGCAGCGGCCGGTACTTGTAGTGGTGGCCGACGGTGAGCAGCACACAGGCCTCCGCGGGCAGGCCGAGCATCCGGCGCGCCTCCGCGCGGTCGGGACGCTCGCGGACGGGCGGCAGCGGGATCGGCAGCAGGGCGTTGCGCGCGATGCCGCGGTGGGCACGGCTCCACTCGACGGCGGAGGCGCGCAGGCTCAACACGACGTCCGCGACCGAGCCGCCGACCCACACGTGCTGGCTCAGGTGGTTGAGCAGGGCCACCGGGGGCCCGCCGGCCACGCCGAAGGCCACCACCGGCAGCACGCTCCACGGATGCACGTGCAGGACCACGCGGTCGGCGCTCCGCCACGCCTCTTCGCGGAGACGGAGCGCCCGATCCGCGAGGGGCGTGTCGAGCGCAAGGGCGGTCACGTCCCCGCCGGTGGCGGCCATGGCCGCGGCCAGGCGTGGCGGGATCGGCTCGCGCTGCCCGAGCAGGAAGGCACGGTGGCGATCTCCGCTCCGGTCGAGGGAGGCCCAGCGCTCGACGAGGGCGCTGTGGCCGCCCAGGGTGGCGGCCCGATCCATCACGTGCAGCCAGCGGGTGGGGCCGGATCGCGCGGCCGGCTCCGCGGGCACGGGCAGGCGCGTGGCCGCCTCCAGCAGCGCCCCCTCCAGCGCCGGCAGCGCGAGCCGCCCGAAGCCGTGGTGGACCGCGGACCGGGCCGCGAGCACGCTCCACGCCAGGGCGGGCTCGAGCTCGCCCTGGTCGAGCCGGCGCCGCACGTTCCGCACGCACCACTCGAACACCGCCTCGTTCAGGGCGAGGCGGGTGGCGGCGACGGCCGCGCGGCTCATCGTCTAGCGGCCTTCCACGCGCTCCCGGGTGACGCGGGCGGGCGCGCCCATGACCTGGACGTGGTCCGGCACGTCGCGGGTCACCACCGAGCCGGCCGCGATCACCGCCCCGCGGCCGACGGTGAGGGAGTCGAGCACGATCGCGCCCATGCCCACGTAGGTGCGGTCGCCGATGATGACCCGGCCCGCGATGTTGGCCCCGGGGGAGATCGTCACGCAGTCGCCGACGGTGGTGTGATGCCCGATCAGGCCGCCCCGGTTCACGATCACGTGACGGCCGATCCGGGTGTGGGCCGCCACCATGACCCCCGCGCTCACGATGGTGCCGGGCCCGAGCATCGACGTGCGCGAGACGCGCGCGGTCGGATGGCGGATGGTGGCGAAGCGGAAGCCCAGCTTCTCGGCCTGCTCGATGAAGCCCACTCGGTGGGTGGTGCCGATCGCGCACACCGCGAGGTGCGTCGCGGCGAGCGGAGCCAGGTCGTCGATCCAGATCACGGGCCGGCCGAGGAGCGGCTCCGCGCAGCGGGCGCGCTCCCAGTTCTCGCCGAAGGCCGCGACCTCGTACTCGGGACAGTCGTCGACGAGGTCGGTGACTTCCTCGGCGAAGATGCGGCTTCCCAGGACGACGAGAGGTTGGGGGCGGCTCAAGGCGTGGTATTGGAGACTAGCGCGGCACGCGCGACGAAGTCAACCGCGGGCCCCGGGGCCGATGCTAGGATGGGCGGCCAGACGCCATGCCGGCACGCACGGGCAAGGAGTTTCTGCAGGGCCTCCGCGACGAGCGGCAGATCTGGGTGGGCCACGAGCGCGTGCGCGACGTCGCGGGCCATCCCGCGCTCGCCGGCGCGGCGCGCTTCGTGGCCTCGCTCTTCGACCTGCAGCACGAGGCCGCGTCGGTCTGCCTCATGCCGGATCCGGAGACCGGCGAGCCGATCAACGTGAGCCACCTGATCCCGCGCTCGCGCGCCGATCTCGCGCGCCGCCACGGCTGCCTCGAGCGGATCGCGGAGTGGAGCGTGGGGGTCATGGGCCGCACGCCCGACTACATGAACGTGACGTTCGCCGGATTCGCGGGACGCTCGGACGAGTGGGCGATCGGCGGCAACGAGGCGGGCGCGGCCAACCTGGTCGCGTACCAGAAGCTCCTGGCCCGGCACGACTGGTCGCTGACCCACACCCTCATCCATCCCACCGTCGACCGGACGTGGGGCGACGTGCCGCCGCCGGAGGCGCAGGTGGCGGTGCACAAGGTGGGGGAGACCGCCCGCGGTATCGTGGTGCGGGGCGCGCGGATCCTGGCGACCCTGGCCCCGTTCGCGGACGAGCTGGCGGTCTACCCGGCGGCGCCGCTGCCGGCGGGCAGCGACGCGGCCGCCCTCTCCTTCGCGATCCCGATGGCCACCCCCGGGCTCAAGTTCCTCTGCCGCGACAGCATGAGCGCGCCCGCGGGGCCCGACCATCCGCTCTCCTCGCGCTTCGACGAGCAGGACGCCTTCGTGATCTTCGACGACGTGGAGGTGCCGCGGGAGCGCCTCTTCATCGACGCCAACCTCCCCGTGTACAACACGGTGGTGGCATCGAGCTGGCCGCCCAACTTCATGCAGCAGACCTCGATCCGGGCCCAGACCAAGCTCGAGTTCGCGTGGGGGGTGGCCACCCGCATGATGGAGGCGGTGAACGGCGTCACCCCCACGGCCCGGGAGATGCTGGGCGAGATCTGGAGCTACGCGGAGCTGACCCGCGCCGCGGTGCAGGCCGCGGAGGACGGGGCGCACGAGTGGGGCAACGGGGTGTGGCTGCCCGACGCGCGGCCGTTCCGGGCTCTACGCGGCCTGCTGCCGCTGTGGTTCCCGCGCGTGAACGAGATCATCCGGCTCCTCGGCTCGCACAACCTCCTCGCCGCCCCGCCCGCGGCCCAGGTGGCCGATCCGGAGCTCGGTCCCCTGATAGCGCGGTACCTGCGCGGGGCGGGAGACGTGGCGGCCCCGGAGCGCATCCGCGCCTTCCGCCTCGCCTGGGACCTCGCGGGCAGCGCCCTCGGCAGCCGGGGCGAGCACTACGAGCGGTTCTACATCGGCTCGAGCGGCCGCTCGTTCCAGCGGGCGCACATCCTGGCCTCGCCCGATCGAGCCCGGCACCTGGTCGACCGCTTCATCCGAGAGGACCTATGAGCCGCCGCCTGACCGTGCTGATGCCGTTCCACACCCCGTTCTACACGCCGCTCGCGGCGGGCGTGGCCCTGGGCCACTTCCGCGAGGAGGGGCTCGACGTCGCCGCGGTGCCCGCGCCCGTCTTCGGCAAGCCGACCATGGACGCGCTGCTGGGGGGCGACGTCGAGATCAGCCTGGGCGGCCTCATGCGGAGCTTCGAGCTGGCCGACCGCACCGGGCAGATCGTGGTGCACTTCGCGGAGGTGTGCTCGCGCAACGGCTTCTTCCTGGTGGCGCGCGAGCCCCGGCCGGACTTCCGCTGGACGGACCTGGTCGGCCGCACCGTGCTGTCGTTCGCGGAAGCCCCCACGCCCTGGCAGTGCATGCTGAGCGTGCTGCGCCGTCACGGGGTCGATCCGGCCCGGGTGAAGATCGAGCGGCACCGGCCGGGCCCGGAGGCGGTGGCGGCGTTCCGGCGCGGCCAGGGCGATTTCCTGGAGCAGCCGCAGCCGGCGATCGAGCGGCTGGTGGTGGAGGGCGCCGCGCACATCGTCGCCTCGATGGGCGAGGCGACCGGGCCGCTGCCGTTTTCCTCCTACATGACGACGCCCGCCTTCCTCTCCCGCGAGCCGGACGTCATCGCGCGGTTCACGCGCGCGGTGTATCGCACCCAGCGCTGGCTCGCCGCGCACGGGGCCGCCGACGTGGCGCGCGCGGTGGCGCCCGCGTTCCCCGAGACCGAGGCCCCGCTCCTGGAGCGCGCGGTGGGCCGCTACCTCGGGCAGGGGACCTGGGCCCGCGATCCGCTGCTGCGCCGCGAGGGTTTCGACTACCTCGAGCGCATCCTGCTCGACGGCGGTCTCATCCGGCGCGGGCGGCCCTACGAGGAGCTGGTCGACACCGCGATCGCGCGGTCCGTGATGGCGGGGGCGCCGTGAAGTTCGGGGTCGGCTTCTTCCCCGACGGCGGTCCGGACCGGATCTCGGCCCGGCAGTACTACGACGAGGCCCTCGCGCTGGCCGAGCGCGCCGACGCCCTCGGCTACGACAGCCTGAAGATGGTGGAGCACCACTTCACGTCCTATGGCGGCTACAGTCCGGACCCGGCCGTGTTCCTCGCCGCCTGCGCGCAGCGCACGCGGCGCATCCGCCTGGTGACCGGCGCGGTGCTGCCCGCCTTCAACCATCCTCTGAAGCTCGCGGGCCAGCTCGCGATGCTCGACGCCCTCTCGGGCGGGCGCCTGGACGTGGGGGTGGCGCGCGCGTTCATGCCCTACGAGTTCGACGGCTTCGGCGTCTCGATGGAGGAGAGCCGGCCGCGGTTCGAGGAGGGCATCGCGGCGCTCCGGCGGCTCTGGACCGAGGAGCGCGTGACCTTCGAGGGCCGCTTCCACCGCTTCCGCGACGTCACGGTGCTGCCCCGGCCGACCCAGCGGCCGCACCCGCCGATCTGGGTGGCCGCGGTGGTGAGCCCGGAGTCGTTCGTCTGGGCCGGCGAGCAGGGCTACCACATGATGGTCGTGCCGTACCTCGGCGAGCACCACGAGCTGGCCGAGAAGATCCAGCTCTACCGCCGCGCCTACCGCGAGCACGGCCACGAGGCCACGCGGGGGCCGGGTGAGGTGATGATGGTGCTCCACCTCTACGTGGCGCCCACCGCGCGCGAGGCCCGCGAGGAGGCGCGCCCCTACATGGAGAGTTACCTCCGGAACTTCCGCGCCTCCGCGCGCGCCTGGACCGGGCGGCAGTCGGGCCAGTACAAGCCCTACTCCGCGCTCGAGCAGATGCTGGCCGAGATCACCTACGAGCGGGTGCTGGACGAGACCCGGGCGATCATCGGCGACCCCGAGGACGCGGGGCGGCAGATCGCCCACGTGCGCGACACCTTCGGTGAGGTGCACCCGAGCTTCCAGATCAACTTCGGGGTGATGGAGGAGCCGCGCGCGCGGCGGAGCATCGAGCTCTTCGCGTCGCACGTGAGGCCGCGCTTCCGATAGCGCCTCCCGCGCGCCGCGGCCGCGTCAGCCGCGCCGGGGCAGGCTCTGGCCCTTGACCGGGTTCTCGACCGCCTCCTCGAGCGTCCGCGCCGGCCGCCATTCGCTGGCCGGGCGCACCGTCCCCTCGGTGCCGATCTGGTCGATGCTCCAGTAGATCTCGAGGTTGTTGCCGTCGGGATCCCGGAACTCGATCGCGACCTGGCAGCCGGCGCGCCGGCGCCCCTCGAAGTGGATGGGGACGCCCCGCTCCTGGAGCCAGGCGCGGGCGCGGAAGACCTCGTCGAGGGAGCCCACCTCGAACGCGAAGTGGTTGAGGCTCGTCTGGTCGCTGGGCACGGCACCGCCGACCAGGGCCACCCCGTGGTGGTCGGGGTTCAGGCGGAGGAAGACCATGCCGCCCGGCACCATCGAGTCCGGGTAGCGATCGCTCACGTGAAGCCCGAGGATGCCGGTGTAGAAGGCGACCGCCCGCTCGAGGTCGGTGACGTTGAGCACCACGTGACCGATCTTCCGGAGCTGGAACTGCATGGCGCGTCAGTATACCGCCGGGACCGGCCCGCGGAGCGGCTCTCGCGGCAGGGGGATCGTGGCCCCGCGGGCCCACAGGGCGGCGAGGAGCCGGCGCCGTTGCTCCTCGAGCCGCGCGAGGGCCTCGACCGCGGAGGCCGCCTCGGCCGCGCAGCCCGGGAGCTCGGGGTGCTCGGCGCGCCGGATCCACTCGCCGTCGCGCTCCACCGTCTCCAGCACCAGCAGGTAGGGCACCGCCTCGTAGTAGGCGAGATCGCGCCGCGCGGCGCCGTCGGGCGTCACACGAAGGGGACCCAGGCGATCGGCACCCCCGCGTCGGACTGCCGGGCCTTCTCGGTGGCCGCGATCCAGCTCTCGCCCTCGGTCAGGACCGCGGAGGCCGGGCGCACCCGCCAGAGGGCGGCGTCGTCGACGTTCGGCGGCACCACCTGCTGGTCGCGGAGGGCGCGCGCCGCGTCGATCAGCCGGCGGCGGACGTGGATCACCATCGCGTCGGTGGTGCCGAGATGCTCCTGGGTGCGGTCGTAGATGGGGCCCATGGTCTCGGTCATCGCGCGGTCCTGCAGGTTGCCGAGGAAGGGGATGCCGAGGGTGATCTCCTTCTGCAGCTCGTGGTCGACCAGGTAGTCGTTGTGGAGGTTCGCCTTCGTGTAGAAGCGGCGATAGGGGGAGCCGTCGGACGGGACGTAGCCGCCCCAGCTGCGAAACGGGTCGCGCACCTGGGCCCGCTCCTCCTCGGTCACCGGCCGGTCGAGGCGGGCGCGCATCACGAACTGGAGGTTGTGATGGTCGTCGAGCGGCACCCACGCGCGGGCGGACACGATGTGCGGGTCGCTGGCCGCGATCATCGAGTAGAAGGGCAGGATGAACTGGGTGATCCGGTGCCAGTAGAGTCCCTCGGTGTCGGCGTGGCGCCGGGCCGAGTAGCAGGCCCCGTAGTCGGTGGGCAGGATCTCGAGCCGCGGCCGCTTGTCGCGGTGGAAGGTTCCGCGCTGCGGGCTGTCC